>Ga0335081_10019684_pt1 | contig 10913 bp, 11 predicted proteins | sample Lox_Sample_35_FD_206713 | JGI IMG/M metagenome (GOLD analysis project Ga0335081, IMG submission 206713) | Soil microbial communities from Loxahatchee National Wildlife Refuge, Florida, United States - Lox_Sample_3.5 | ecosystem: Environmental > Terrestrial > Soil > Wetlands | place: USA...
AAAGGGCAATGGATCGGCTTGTTGGCACTCGGTGAAAAACGTTCGGGACACCGGTATGCCGGGGACGACCTCGTTACGCTCAGCGCCCTCGGTGCTCAGACGGCGGCTGCGCTGGAAAACGCACGTCTGGTGGATGATCTGATGCGCCTCAATGAAGAGCTTCGCCGCGCCCGCCGCGAACTCGAAGACAGCAACCGCGCCCTCCAGCGCCTCGACCAGACCAAATCTGATTTCATCAGCATCGCTTCGCACGAACTCCGCACTCCGCTGACCGTGATCCGGGGCTACGCCGAAATGCTTTTGGAGAATCCCAGCACGGACCCCGCGGTCCATCAGTTTCTCAAAGGCATCAACGCTGGAACCGTCCGCCTGCACGAAATCATGGACTCCATGTTTGACATCGCCCAGATCGATGCACGCTCATTGGAACTTCATCTGCAACAGATCGATCTGGCGCATATGATCCAGGAAGTATGTCAGGCACAGTGGAAAACGGCCATCAGGCGCAAATTGTCGCTGACCGTTGATTTGCCTGCCCTGCCCTGCCTCCCGGCCGACCCGGATGGCCTGCGAAAAGTATTCCAGCACCTGGTGAATAACGCCATCAAGTTCACGCCGGACGGAGGCAGGGTCGCCATCACGGGGCGCATGGTGGAGGCGCATCCAACCGAGCGCACGCCGGGCGGCATCGAAATTGTTGTCAGCGATACGGGCGTGGGCGTGGATCCGAAGTTCCGCGACCTGATCTTCACCAAATTCTATCAAGCCGGTGATCTGGCCAAACACTCCAGCAGCAAAAGCCGCTTCAAAGGCAGCGGTTCGGGATTGGGATTGGCGGTGTCCAAAGGCATTGTCGAGGCCCACCGCGGACGGATCTGGGTGGAAAGCCCCGGCTATGATGAAGTCCAGCTGCCCGGCAGTCAATTTCACGTTTTGATTCCGCGGCCGGAACCTGCAGAAGGCGAGACGCTTAAAATGAGTGCGCCCCTCACACTGAGCTTATAGAACTGTCATTGCGAGGAGCGCAGCCGCCCGCCCTGCCCTGGAGGATGGCGAGTTGAGCGGGCGGCCCGGGCGAGTGGATTTTTTACTTCCCGGTGAAATATTGCAGCGCCAGCCTCAACCGCTCCTCCACATCGTCGGGGGCCTCTTTCGGCAGGGCTTGAATCGCGCTTTGCGCTTCGATCACGGAATAGCCCAAGGACGTCAGCGCGGCGAGGACCTCGCTGTCCTGGTCCGACAACGCCGCGACCCTTGCCAATGCATCGGCGGGCTTGAGTCGATCATGCAGATAAAGAATTATTTTTTGAGCTGTCTTCTTTCCCACGCCGGGAACGCGGCTCAGAATGTCCGGCTCTTCGGTGAACACGGCGCGTTGGACTGCGTCCAATGTCAGCGTGGACAGGACGGACAGGGCCACTTTGGGACCGACGCCATCCACCCCCAACAACATGGTGAACAATTCACGGTCTGTTTGAGATTCGAACCCGTAGAGCGTCAGGGCGTCTTCCCGGACGATCAGGTGCGTATAGAGCAAAATGACATCGCCTGCTTTGAGCCGCCCGCGCAAAGGTGCGGGGACAAAGACGCGCAGTCCCGCGCCGCCCACTTCAACGATCACAGCATGATCTTCAATCTGACTGACTTCGCCGCGCAAGGTTGCAATCATGGGTCTATTTAACCACATTTTTGCGTCAGGAGGGATGGCGAGTGGTCTCCCGCATGATATATAATTATCAAAGTCTGGTCCTGGACGCTGCAGGCAGAAAGCAGCAGGAGAAAAAATGTTACCCAAAACGGAAATTCCCAATACGCCGGTCCACCTCGTGCCGCCCCCGCTGATTCAGACCTATGGAACCCACCTGGAGATGGGACATCAGATCGGGGAGGCCTGCCGCCCACAGGTCGAGCACAGCATCGCCAATGCGCGGGTCTTGATCAACTCCGCGTACGATCAACTGGAATTGACCTGGGAAGGAGCCCAGATTCAATCGCGCAAGTACCTGCCGTTCGCCGAAGAGCGCTATCCGAAGTATGTGGATGAAATGCGCGGAATCGCCGAAGGCGCAAACGTGGCCTTTGACGATGTCATGACCCTCAATGTCATGGAAGCGGTCACCACGGATGCCCTGCATCTCACGCGCTGCACGAGCTTTTCCGTGAACGAGCAGCGCACGGCGGATGGTCACGTGCTGGCAGCGCACAATGAAGACTGGGTCCCCGAAGATGAGGTCGACGTGTATGTGGTCTCTGCCAAACCGCAGGATGAGCCGCCGTTCCTGGCCATGACCTACGGCGGGCTCCTGCCCAACGTCGGATTCAATGCCAATGGCATTGCCCAATTAATTGACTCGGTCTATCCTTCCGACTCGCGGATGGGGATCCCGCGCCTGGTGGTGGCGCGCGCCGTGCTGGCGGCGCGGCGGATCTCCGGTGCGATCGGCCGCGCCCTCGTGCCGCACCGCGCCGCAGGCTATAACCATATGTTGATCCATGAGAGCGGCGAAATGTATTCGATTGAAGTCTCGGCCCAGCGCTTTGATATTCTGCACGGCACGGATGGTTATCTCGTGCATACCAACCATTATCTCTCGCCGACCATGAAGGAGGTCGAGAGCGATCCGGAGGAATTGATTTCTTCGCGGGTTCGTTATTTCCGTGCCAATCGGCTGCTGCGCCAGAGCCAGAATCATTCCATCAAGACCCTGCAGACCATCCAGAAAGATCACGTCAACTTCTCGAATTCGATCTGCAACCATGCCGTCGAGTGGACCGATCCGCTGGACCGCGAGAAGACCATCAATGCCCTGGTGATCGACCTGACCGCCCGCGAGATGCACGTCTGCTGGGGCAACCCATGCCAGAACGCATATCACACATATCATCTGGACGGCTGAGATTGAATGAACGCCGGCCGTTCCTACCTGTACAGCTGGTGTTCTTGAATATATTGATAGACGGCAGGCAGCAAATAATACTTGAATGGCAGACCGCGCGCGGCGCGGCGCCGGATCTCGCTCGAGGCGATCTCAAGCAGAGGCGCCTCAACAAATTTGACCTTCGCCCGCAAGGCGGGAATCTCCATCTCCAGCGCAGCCAGGTCAACCGAAGCGCCCGGACGGCGCATCACGCCGATCTGATGGCACGCCGCCACCAGCTCCGCCGGGCGATGCCAGGTGGGAAGATCGCGCAATGAGTCGCCGCCCAGCAAAAGGATCAACTCGGCATCTGGCTCTTGTTCCGCAAAAACCTGAACGGTATCGAGCGTGTAATGCGGACCGGGCCGTTTGACCTCGATCATCGAAAGTTCAAAGGCCGGCTCATCCTTCAGGGCCAGCTGGACCATCGCCAGACGATCCTGGAGCGAACTGACGGGCCGATCCAGCTTATGCGGCGGGACCGGCGTCAGCACCCACAGCAGGCGCGTCAGCCTGAGCTGGGCGTGGGCTTCCGATGCCAGAATCAAATGTCCAAGATGAGGCGGATCAAACGTTCCGCCAAAAATCCCGATCTTTTCGGGCATGCGGAAAGTATATCATTTCAAGAAACAGCGATGGTATACTTCCTGTCATGCCGAATCCTTCAACAAAAAAGGCCGCGCCTCTGGCGCGCATCATGCAGGCGGTCAACGCCGTGGAGGAAGGGGAATACCAGCCCGGCCTATTGAAAGACCTGCTGGATCAAAAGGATGATCTGGGGCAGCTGGCGCGCGTCGTGGACAGCATGGGCCGCGGCGTCGCGTTTCGATATAAACAGCTGCGGCTCCTGCAAAAAGTGATTCCCATCGGCGTGGCACTTTCGGCAGAAAAAGATTTCAATCGTCTGCTGGAAACGCTGGTGGTCGAAGCGCAGGGCGTGACCAACGCCGACGCCGGAACTTTGTATCTGCTGGAAGATAACGTCCTGAAGTTCGTGATCCTGCGCAATACATCGCTTAAAATCACAATGGGGGGCACGAGCGGCAACGATATTTCCTTTGACCCGGTCAGACTTTATAAGGAGGATGGAACCGAGAACCGCGCCAATGTCGCTTCCTATGCCGCCCTGACGCGCCAGAAGATCATGATTGCCGATGCCTATGAAACGTCCGCCGGATTTGATCTGTCCGGGACAAAATCGTTCGACCAGCACACGGGTTATCGCTCAAAATCCTTTTTGACCATTCCGCTGGAGGGCCAGGAAAAACAAATCATCGGTGTGCTGCAATTGATCAATGCCAAGGATCCCGACAGCGACCGGATCATTCCATTCCCTTCGGACAATGTGCTGGATGCGCTCGTCCTGCTGGCTTCCGCCGCGCTGGACGGATACATCCGCGAAGAAAAACTGCGCGCCGAAATTGCCAAGCTGCAGATTGAGATCAACGAATCCCACCGCGCCCAACAAGTCGCCGAAATTACCGACACGCGATATTTCAAAGAACTGCAGGACAAAGCCAGAGAACTTCGTTTGCGCCGTTCCGGCAAATAACTTCCTTGCATTTTTGCAAACGGAAACCCCTCGGCACGGTTACCAACCACCAAGTAAGTGGCAGCCGTGCAGTATTACGATTCTGCAAATTGTCCGCGCTGGCCCCGCATGTATAATGGCAATATCCATTTTGTTCTGCGTTTCGATCCGGGATGGCAAAGAATGATGACGAAAAATGATGCGAAATATCCGATCAGCCTGCTTGCGTTGGGGATGCTCCTTCTATCGATCGGCTGCCAATCGAACGGCGCGCTGGCGGAGGGCCTTTCGGCCGCGGGAGGCCAGGCCCGCAGAAAAGCGGCGGCGACTCAAAGGGTTGAGTTGACTGCCACGCCCACCTCGATCCCGGCGCCCGCGCCGAGCGGCCATATTGTGTTCGTATCCAGCCGGAGTGGCAAAAAGGGTCTTTATCTGATGAATGCAGATGGAACCGATCAAATGCCCCTCACCGATGGCAGCTCCGAGGATTCGTCGCCGCGCTGGTCCCCGGACGGGACTTACGTGGCTTTTGCCTCCATCGTAAACAAAACCGCAGATATTTATGTTCTGAACGTTGCGGATGGTGTCAGGTCGCATCTCACAAACGATTCGGGAAGCGACGCTTTCCCTTCCTGGTCCCCCGATGGTCAGCAGATCGCGTTTGAATCATTTCAATCGGGACGATGGGGCATCTATGTGGTCAACCGGGATGGAAGCGGATTACGCCCCCTGGTGAATGATGCCAACGGGGATACGAATCCTGTTTGGTCGCCGCGCGATCCGCTGATCGCTTTTGTCAGCAACCAGAATAAGGGTGATGCAAATATCTATTTGACGTCCCCCGCTCACGGCCTTTTCACAAATTTGACAAAGGATTCACTGCCGAGCACGGATCCGGCCTGGTCACCGGATGGAGGCCGCCTCGCGTTCCGGTTCTATAGTGCTCCGCAGATTGCAAATATCTGTGTGATCAACCGGGACGGCAGCGATCGCCGTTGTCTGACGGATAGTCAATGGGAGAATGGCCGCCCCGTCTGGTCGCCGGATGGACACTGGCTGGCATTCCGTTCGATACGCAGCGGCACCTCGGACATTGACCTGATCAACATGGATGACGGTTCGATGAAAACACTGATTACCGGGGTCGCGGTAAAAGGCGATCCGATCTGGTCGCCGGATGGATTCAGACTGGTCTTTCAGGGATGTCCGCAGACCAGCACCAGCCAGGCCTGTGCGGGCAACACCAACATACAGATCTATTCGATCGTGATCGCCACCCATGAGATCACGCAACTGACGAATAGTCCCGGTTATAACGGCGACCCGGCCTGGACGGCGCGCTGAAGCCCACGGAGGCGGACCGGGCCGTCCAATGGACGGCCCGGTCCTTGTTCAAAAACCTATTGGCCGATACTGATCTGCATATCCGCTGTCGGAATAGCCGCAGAATTCCAGTAAGCGGAGAACGGTTCAAGCGTCAGGCTTGAGCTGGTCCATGCGCCCAGCTTATAGGGGCCGGAGCCGCCATCCTTTCCGCTGGACGTGCCAAACCCCGCGGCGCTCAGCGCCGCCGGACTGACAATGGAAAACGCGGGGTCAGCCAGTTTGTTTACGAAATCTGCATCCGGCCTGTTAAGATGCACGATCACCGTCATGGTATCCTGTTTTTGGATTCCGTCCACTTCGGATTTGGGGTCGCCGCCGGAAGCAGTCTCGCCCTTGAACCCTCCGAAGCTGGCCGTCCACGCATCATACATGCCGGATCCGTGGAGAGGGTCTTTGGGGTCGAACCAACGGTTGAAGTTTGTGACGACCGCATCGGCATCCAGTTTTGCGCCGTCGTGAAAGCTGACGCTCGGACGCAGGTCGAAGATGTAATCCAGGCCATCTTCCGAGACGGTGATGCTGTCGGCGAGCGCCATCGCGGTTTGACCGCTGGCATCCACGGATACCAGGCCCTCATAGACATGGCTGATCACGGACTGCGAGGCCGCGTCGGTCGAAAGTGCCGGATCAAGCACACCGGTTGATGAAAGAGGCGAGGGCGAGGGCATGGCCTGGGGCGCAGAAGTGGGCGCGCTCAGCGCGGTGGCCGCAGGTGCGCTGGTAGGCGTCGACTGGCTGCCGCACGCCGCGAGCACGAGCATCGAAAAGATCAAGGGTGCAAGAAACAATTTATTTTTCATGGGGGTCTCCTCTAAGTTTAATAGTTTGTCAGCGTGTGAGATTCGATATAACTTCAAGTATAATATTTTTATGTTGCCTGCCTCGTCTCCTTTGTTGTCAATAGAAAATCGTTTGCGAAATCTATTGCCGGCAGATCTGTACGCTTCCGTGTGGGTGGATCCTTCACCGGCCATGCTGGAGCGCGTCTTCGAACACTTGCGAACCCTGCAAAGAATTTTGCACGATTACACTGCCCGTCTGCTCTCGGAAAGCGCGCCGCAACCGGGAGAGGTCCGGTATCTCTGGCAACGCGGCTCACTGATGTTCACCGATCTGGCCGGCTTCACCCGGCTGATGGAAGCCAATGCGTCCCAGGGTCAGGCGGGTGCGGCCTCGCTGCTTAAAGTGCTCAACGCGTATTTCGCCGAGATGATCGAGATTATCAGCAAGTCCGGCGGGGATCTGATGGAATTCACCGGCGACGCGCTGTTCGCGTTCTTCCCGGAAACCGACCGGCGCAATGACACACGGCAGGCGGTTCGCGCCGGACTTCGCATGCAACGCGCGATGAAACATTTCTCTGCGATTGAGACGCCGGCCGGTGCGCTTCAACTGCAGATGCGCATCGGCATCCATACCGGCCGCTTTCTCAGCGCCGACATCGGAACGCCGCGCCGCATGGAACATGTGCTGCTCGGCACGGCCGTGCAGCAGGCCAAGCTGACCGAGTCCAACGGTACGAACGAGCGGGTGAACCTCTCGCAGCCCGCATTTGAACGTGTGAAAGATCATTTTCGTTTTGAGCAGGGCAAGCCCGGCTACCAACTTGTGACGGATGACCTCAGCGATGAACAACTCGGCGAGTATGAAATCACGCCGCGCCGCAGGCAGGCCAGCAATGTGCTCTTCGAGCGGAGCGTGGCCGGATTGCTCAACCAGATCGAAGAAATGTTAAGGTCCATCGAGCCGCTGGCGAGCTTCGTTCCGGCGCCGGTCCTGAACCTGCTGGTGGAAAGCGCCGCCGAGCGGCGCATCCCTCCGGATTTCCCCAGACCCACCGTCATGTTCGTCAACTTCATCGGCTTGCCCGAATTGGTGGACCGCGCCCTGCCGGGCGAGGAGATCAAAGTTGCCAACAGTTTTTCACGAGCCTTTGCGTTGATCAATGCGGCGGTGGAGGCCCGCGGCGGCGTGTTGAAGAAGATCACCTACCACCTTTCCGGCTCGGATATCGTGATTTATTTCGGCGTGCCCACCGCTCATACGAACGATCCGGCCCGCGCCGCGCAGGCTGCGCTGGCCATTCGTGAGATCGTCAAAGCCATCAAACCGCCGACCGTGGCCGGGGCTCAGCCCGAAGTCACCTGCCAGATCGGGATCCATGAGGGGGCCACCTTCGTGGCCGAGATCGGTGAACCGCGCGGCCGGCGCGAGTTCAATGTGCTGGGCGATACGGTCAACACCACCGCCCGCCTGATGAACAAGGCGTCGAAAAATCAAATCATCGTCAGCGGGAAGATCCAGGCCGCGATCGAAGCGCAATTCCATACACGCTCTCTCGGGTCGGTGGCGTTGAAGGGCAAGAGCGCACAGATGCCGATCTTTGAACTGATAGCATCAAAAGACTGAATTGGTAAGGTGCAGTGTTCCCCCCGGCGGATGCTTACTCCGGTTTATCTTTTAACTTTGCATCCAGGGCATTCCACACCCCGCTGGCGAGGGTGCTTCCAGATTTGCGGCGCAGATTTACCTTATAGATGGCTTTTTGGCCGTCTCCGATGCGGATGAGCCAGGCTTGGCGCGTCAGGGCCTCGAGCGCCTCATCCAGGTCCTGGTGGGCGAGCCGTTCCGGCTCGGGGAAGGAAGCGACCGCCTGCGTGATTTCGCCGTAACTCAGTTGAAGTTCACGCAGCATCAGACGCATGATCTTGCGCAGCGCCGGCGGCAGGTCCGCCAGGTCGAGGGCAGTGATGCCACCTTCGCTTTGTTTATCTTCAATCTGTCTTTGTAACCGATCAAATACACCGGGCATGGCCGCCTCGCTTCACTAATATAACTCTGGCATGGCGATGGGTTCCGGCTGGGGTTCGCATTCGCCGCACCAGATGACATTGGCAACTGCCAGCGCTTTGGGAGTGTTGTTGGCGCCCACATAGATGGTCAGGAACGACGACATCGGCTTGTAATGATCCTTGCACACAAACCGTCCGCAAAAAGTGCAGGCGGCACGTGCATCTTCTTCGCAATACCAGCATTTCATAACCAGCTCCTACCGGACACCCAGAACCACATCGGTGACGCCGCGCAGCGCTTTCGACCAGTCGTGGTCGGGATAGCGCAAGGAGAACAGGTCCCGGCTTGCGTTGTCCGCGAGATCAAAACTGAGCGGCAGCACGCCCGCCACGGGGGCCTGGAACGTGTCCGCGATCTGTTTTTGGAGGTCGTTAAAATCATATTTGGGGACGGCCTTGTTGACCATCAGGACAAGATGGGGGACATCCAGCGAGCGGGCAATGTCCACCGTGACGGCCGTGCCTTGTAGATCCTGATTGTCCGGGCGCAGGATGATGATCAACACATCGGAGATGGCAATCGAAAGCAAGGTCTCTTCGTTCAAGCCGGGGTGCGTGTCGATGAACAGGTAGTCGAGATTGAGCTCCTTGAGGACGGTTTGGAAGCCTTCGTTCAACCGATTGACATCGTAGCCTTCGCGGATGATCTGGCTGATTTCGCGTCCACGGATGGAAGAAGGAAAAAGCCAGAGATCCTTTCCCGCCAGTTTGGCGCGTCCCTCCGCGTCGGCGGCATTTTCACCGATATTGAACGCCACCTCGCGAATCGAGCATTTTCCATGCAGGAAATCGTTCAGCGTCTTTCCCATTTTATTTTCATCCAGGCCAAACAACACATGAATGCCCGGCGATTGAATATCGGTGTCTACGACGCCAACCCGTTTGCCCGCCAATGCAACCTGCGCCGCGAGATTTGCGGTGGTATTCGATTTTCCCGTGCCGCCCCGGAAGGAATGGATGGATACGATCTTGCCATTGCTCATGGAACCTCCGCTTACTTTTGATCTTGCTGGGCCGCGCGTTGCGCCCGCAGTTTTTTGGCCTGCTCTTTCAAGTCGGCATAAAAATCGGTGCTGGTGATCTCCTCGAATTCCTGTTTGCGGCGGGCTTCGTCAATTTGCAGAATGAGCCTTTCGACCTGCTGCTTCAATTGATCCTCGCGGTCTTTGACGTTGCGCACCATTTGAAAGAACGCCGAGAGCAGCTGGCTCGCCTTATCTTCATCGGTGCCCTCCGCCCGGCTCACCGTCAGGGTGTTTTCAATGAACGAATAATCTCCTGCGCTGATCTTCTGGCTCCACTCGATGGCCTTTTGAATGTATGTGGTCGAGAACCTCAGACGCGAGGAAAAACTGCGGATGAGCTCAAGCGCAAGATCGGGCCGTTGATTGAGGATCTCGTAAAACGCATCCTGCTTCAACTCCAGCACTTCGGCCTCTGAAGAAGCGATCGCGGTTGCAGAGCGCGGGGCCCGGTCCAGCAGCGCCATCTCTCCGATGGTCTCGCCCGGTCCGGTCTGGTTGATCACCAGTTCACCGCCGCGCGCATCTTCGGTCACGATCTTGAACCAGCCCTTGCTGATCATGAAAAGCGAATCGCCGACATCGCCCTTGCGCATCAGGACTTCATCCTTGGCTAGGCCGCGCCGGGTGGCTTTGCGCCCCAGTTCAATCAGGGCTTCGTTCGGCAGCCCGCGAAAGAGAAAGGATTTCTTTAATTGTGAGATGATGGTTTCGTCTGACATAATGGTCACTGGTTGGACGGCTTCACGCGCTGATCAAGGGTTTTCCACAAACCGGTACCAGCCAGATTCTTGTCGGTGGAAGCCAATCGTTGTTGGAGGAGATCATAGATCGGGCTTTGGTTTTCGGGAAAGATGTTGCGGAGATATAACATGCAATACGCACCCACCGAGCGGCGGGCTTCATCCATTTCCTGGCGCAGTTGTTCGATCTGCTGCTGGGTGGCCCGGCGCAGGTCCTGCTCCTGGAGTTTTTCAGCGGTCTTTCTCAAAATGCCCAGGCGGGCCTGCATCAGGAGGAAGCGTTCGATCTGCGAGGCCTTTTGCGAACCGAAACGCTCCGCCAGCGGGGAGAGAATATCACCGACTTTATTGAGACGTTGGACAATCGCCGCTTCGTTGGACGTCACCCGGTCAGCCATTCCAAGTTCTTCCTCGATCCAGGATTTTTCTTCCTTGAGTCCGCGGAAAATGAAAACAACAAT
>Ga0335081_10019686_pt1 | contig 10912 bp, 5 predicted proteins | sample Lox_Sample_35_FD_206713 | JGI IMG/M metagenome (GOLD analysis project Ga0335081, IMG submission 206713) | Soil microbial communities from Loxahatchee National Wildlife Refuge, Florida, United States - Lox_Sample_3.5 | ecosystem: Environmental > Terrestrial > Soil > Wetlands | place: USA: Florida...
TTGGCGAAATTGTAATGATCGCTCCGGTAAAAAATGCGCTGCCCGTTGGGTTGCGGCCCCAGGTTGTCGTGCGTGGCGTCGGGAGCGGTCACGTCGTAGAAGTGGTTGATCCTGAGTTTTTGATAGTTGGAGTTGACCGTCTCGATGGTCTGCTCCAGATCATCGCTGCTGATATTAGGCCCAACCACCAGCACCTCGCCCGGTTCCACGATGTAGTGGGTCGGATTGTTGTCCACGGAATTCGGGTTCTTGGTGCGGCCGATCATGTCCATGTTCAAATCGGCCACCACGTTGGCCAGGTCGACCGGCGGAAACTCGGTGAAATACTGCGAGCCCCACAGGCCTCGCTCTTCACCGCCCACCCACAGAAAAATGATGGACCGCTTGGGACGCATCCCCTTGGCCGCGCCTTCGGCGTACGCGTGCGCGATGCCCAGCAGGCCGGTGGAACCGGAGCCGTCATCATCGGCGCCGTTGTTGATGTTGTGGCCATCGGGACGTCCGGTGGTCAGGCCGATGTGATCCAGATGCGCGGTCATCACCAGGTACTCGCTCTTCAGCGCCGGGTCGCTGCCTTCCAGGATTCCCATCACATTCTCCCCGTGCCCCTGTTCGGTGTGGACTCCGATATGAATCGCGATCTTCTTCTGCGGGTTCATTTCGAACGAATCCAGCTTGGCGTTGGTGCCGGCCCCATAGAACGCCTGCTGGGGCGTCGTCTTCTCGCCCTGGAAAAGAGTATTCGTGATTTCGAGGCCGGCGGTAACCGAGGGCGCGCTGGGACACGTGCCGGCCTGTTCAAACCGGGCTGGCTGGAACGGGGGACCATTCACCGCGCCACGGCCGCCGCGGCCGCCGGCGTTGGGATTGGCCATGGCGGTCAATTGCTGAAAGTTGGCGACAGTCACCACGGCCAGCGCGCCGTTCTTCGCGGCGTATTGTTCCGGCGTGTAGTAGTCGGTGCAAGCCTCGCCCAGGGGATTCGCCGCTGCGCCGCCGCGTCCGGCTGCCGCCGGTTGGGCGCCTGCGTCGCCTGGAGCCGGCGCGTTTCCGCCGCGCGCAGCCGCGGCCTGATCCGGCGCGTTAGCGCCGCCTCTTCCGCGACCGCCCTGTTGCGCCGCGAGTTCCGGCGGCAGACCGGCGACCACGATGATCTTCCCGCGAACGTCCAGACCCTCATACGGATTGGTCTTGGTCTTGTTGATCACGTAGCCGTTGCCCGCGAAAACCAGGTTTCCCGAAACATCGACAGCATGCGGGGCGCCGCCTCGGCCTCCGCCTGCACCCCCGCCGGCCGTCCAGTCCTTGCCATACTCGAAAGATGTCGTGACCGGTTCAGCGTTTCCGCGCCCGCGGCCGCCGCCTCCGCCACCGCCCGGTCCGCCAAAGCCGCCTCGTCCGGCGAGCGGCGGCGCAGTGATCGAAACCTTGCTCTCCTCCGGCACAATCTGTCTCGCCACCATCTCGATCGGCATCAAATAGGGCTGCAGGGGTCCGGTGGTGCCGGTGGCGCTGCCGCCGGGCTTTAGTCCCCATTCCGCCAGGTGGCTGGCCACGTAAAGCGCTCCCGTGTCGTAACCGCGCGACGGAAAATAACGGCCCTCGAGCTGGTCGGAAGCGAGAAAGTAGTCGTAGACCTTCAACTCGTCCTCGCTGATGGCGTCTGCGTTCCCATAGCTGGGCGCGGGAGGTGCTTTGACCTGCTTGGCCTGTTTCCCCTTGCTCTGCGCGGCCTGTTCCGCCCGCACAGTAGAAAGCACGGCAAAGGTGAGAGCCGCCGCAACGGCAAAGCTGACGATGATTCGGCGCATAGATCCTCGATGCATGGAGTTGGAACCGGGCCATTGTATCGCGATTCGGCGGATCCCGCACACCGCGGCGGTTGCATTTCAGAGTTAGTTGACCTATATTTGCTACGGGCCGCTGTGAGGGGCCGCAGAAACGTGAAGTGTGCCGTCTTCGTCGTCGCCGTCGGTTCATTGATCAGCACACGGGCTGCTGTTGCGCAACCGCAGCAGCAGTTCAGCACGGAAGTGAACCGCGTCGAGATTACGTTTACCGTCACCGACCGGAGAGGTCATTCCGCCACGTTGGGGCGCGGGGACTTCGAGATCTTTGACGACCAGCGGCCTCAGAGAATCATCGACTTCTCTCCGGAATCGGAGATGCCGCTCCGCCTGGCGCTGCTGATCGATACCAGCAACAGTGTGAGGGACCGGTTTCGATTCCTTCAGGAGGCCGCCATCGAGTTTCTGAACCGCAGCCTCCGCACGGGCATCGATGAGGCCATGGTGGTCAGCTTCGACAGCAGCCCGGAGATGGCCCTGGATTTCAGTTTCGAGGAAAGGCAGCTCGACGAAAAGATTCGGGACCTGCGCCCCGGCGGCGCTACCGCGCTTTACGATGCCGTCGAGTTGGCGGCGCGGCGGCTGGCCGAGGCGGCCCGAGTGGGCCCGCGACATCGCGCTGCCATCGTGATATTCAGCGACGGCGAGGACAACCAAAGCCGCCTGACGCGTGGTCAGGCCCTCGAAGCAGCGCAGCGGGCGAATGCGGTTCTGTTTGCGGTTTCCACCCGCGAACAAGGACCCGAATCCGGGGGCGACAAGGTTCTGCAGTTTGTCACGTCGGAAACCGGCGGCATTGCCTTATTCCCGTTCCGCATGGAGGATTTGGGACACTCTTTCGACAATGTCGCGAACCTGCTGCGGCACCAGTACAACATTCTGTACCGTCCCGAGCCGCTCGTCGCCGACGGCAAATTCCACCCGGTGGAGATTCGCCTGAAACAGCAGAAGGGACTCGTGGTGCGTGCCAGAAAGGGTTACTACGCGCCTGTCGCGCCCCCAGCCGGAAAATAACGTCGGGAGCCGCTCAGCGGCGCGCGATATCCATCAGGGTGTAGTGCGTTCCCATACTCTCCGGACCGTCCCCCGGCTCCTTAGGCCGCAACTGCGAGTAGGTGCCGTCGCTGTTCAGGACCCAGGCCTGGCGCTCGTCGCGTAGGCAGATGTCCAGGATCTCCCAGAGCTTCTTCTTGCACGACTTGGCAGCCACCGGAGTGACCACCTCGACGCGCCGCGACAGGTTGCGGAACATCCAGTCGGCGGATCCGATGTAGAACTCTCCGTCAACCGGATCCTTGCGGCCTGCGGCGAAATGGAAAATGCGCGAATGCTCGAGGAATCGCCCGATGATGGACCGGACGCGAATCCCTTCACTTCGATCAGGGATGCCCGGCCGCAGGCAGCACAGGCCGCGGATCACCAGGTCGACCGGCACGCCCGCGCCGGAGGCTTCACACAGCGCTTCGACCACGGCCGGGTCTTCCAGTTGATTCATCTTGGCCACGATTCGCGCCGGGCGGCCGGCTTTTCGATGCTCGATTTCACGCTGGATCAGTTTCAGGAAACGCGGGCGCATCGTTACCGGCGCCACCAGCAGCGCAGCGTATTTGGGCTCTTTCGAATGACCCGTGAGGTAGTGAAACAGATTGACGACATCGCGCGTGAGCGCCGGCTCGCAGGAGAACAGCCCGATATCGGCATAGAGCTTGGCGGTGCGGACGTGATAGTTCCCGGTGCCGATGTGCACGTAGGTGCGCAGCCCGTCCGCCTCCTTGCGGACGACCTGGATGGTCTTGGCGTGAGTCTTCAGACCGCGCACTCCGAACGTGACATGCGCCCCGGCCCGTTCCAGCTCAGCGGCCCAGTGCAGGTTGCGCTCTTCGTCAAAGCGGGCCGTGATTTCGATGACGCACGCAACCTGCTTGCCGCTTTCGGCGGCTCGTATCAGAGAGCGGACAAACGGAGTATCGTCGCCGATCCGGTAGGCGGTCATTTTGATCGCCACGGTTTGCGGGTCGTCGGCCGCCGCGCCCACGAAGTGCTCGACGCTGGCGTCGAAGCTGTCGTAGGGGTGGTGCACCAGCAGGTCCCCCGCGCGGACTGCCGCAAAGATGTCGGGATAACCGTCCGTCAGCACCGGCGGAGGAACCGGGTTCCATGGTCGATCCCGCAGTGCCGGGTAATCCATACTTGCGATTTCAAACAGCGTGGTGTAATCCACCTCGCCGGGCAAGTCGTAGACATCCAGGGATTGCAGCTTAAACCGGTCGCACAGCATCTGGCGGATCGCGGGATCGGCGCCCGGTCCGAACTCCAGCCGCACTACCGGCTCATAGCGGCGCTGCCGGACCTGCTCCTGGACCAGCTCGCTCAATGCTTCGTCCGAATCGTCGTCGATCTCCACTTCCGCGTCGCGCGTCAGGCGGAACAGCGTTGCCGCGGTCAGCCGCATGCCTCCGTAAAGCTTGTTGAGATTCCCCCGGATGATTTCGTGAAGCGGCGCCAGCACCTTCTGGCAGGGACCGACGTCTGCGTGCAACGGAACCCACTGCTTGAGCACCGACGGCACCTTCACGCGCGCGTACATGGAATCGCCGGTGGCGGGGTCGTGGAGCAGGAACGCCAGCGACGTCGAGAGATTCGAAAGGAACGGGAACGGATGCGCCGGATCGATGACCAGGGGAGTGAGCGCGGGCGACACATGATCGTCGAAGTAGTGGCTGCACTCCTCCTGCTGGGCGTCGCTGAGTTCGTGCCAGCGCCGCAGGAAGATGCCGTGCTTGGCCAGGCTGGGCAGAACGCTGTCACGGAAGCAATCGGCCTGCTGCCGGAGCGAGCGGAAGAGTTTCTCGCGAAGTTGCTCCATCAGCGCGAGACGTTCCGGGGTGGGCGATTCGTGCAACACCGCGATGCGCTTCATGAAGAATTCGTCGAGGTTGGAGCTGAAAATCGCCAGGAACTTGACGCGTTCCAGCAGCGGTGTTCGCTCGTCCAGCGCCTCAGCCAGGACGCGCTCGTTGAAGTCCAGCCAGCTCAGGTCGCGGTCGATCCATATCTCCGACAAGCCGGGCGCGGCCTCGGTATTGAGGATTCCCTCGTCGCCGACCGAGATCATGGCGGGTACAGCGCTCACGTGACGATCGTATCAGAAAAGCAGCTTGCAGCAATCAGCGGAAAAAGCAGCTTTCAGCGATCAGCGTTCAGCAATCAGCTAAAGCTGGGTTTCGCTGATTGCTGATTGCTGAGAGCTTTGTTACAGCGTATTCACACGGCCCTGCCATAAAATTATGTAGGGGCCCGCAAAATGACAATCGCAGCTACAGACGAAGCATTGAATCACACGCTGAGCGCCTATGGTCCGGCCAGATCGACCACTCCGGGAGCGCCGCTGAGCGCCGAGGAACTGCGCAAGACCCATGCCTACTGGCGAGCTTGCAATTACCTGGCCCTGGGAATGATCTATCTCCAGGACAATCCCCTACTGAAAGAGCCGCTGAAGCCGGAGCACATCAAGAACCGCTTGTTGGGACATTGGGGTTCGAGCCCGGGTCTGGCATTCATATACGTTCACCTGAACCGGGTCATCCGGAAATTCGACCAGAACATGATCTTTCTCGCGGGACCCGGACACGGGGCTCCGGGCGTGTTGGGGCCGGTTTACCTGGAAGGCACCTATTCCGAGATCTACCCGGAGAAGAGCGAAGACGAAGAAGGTCTGCGCGAGTTCTTCAAACAGTTCTCCTTCCCCGGCGGCATCGGCAGCCACTGCACGCCGGAGACGCCGGGCTCCATCCATGAAGGCGGCGAACTGGGCTACGTGCTCTCGCACGCATGCGGCGCGGCGTTCGACAACCCGGACCTGATCGTCGCGGCGGTGGTGGGAGACGGAGAATCCGAGACGGGCGCGCTAGCCACTTCCTGGCACATCAACAAATTCCTGAACCCGATCCGCGATGGCGCGGTGCTCCCCATTCTTCACCTCAACGGTTACAAGATCAACAATCCCACGCTGCTCGCGCGCATCACGCACGAGGAGTTGGAGAGCCTTTTTCAGGGCTACGGATGGACGCCGCACTTTGTGGAAGGCTCCGATCCGGACAGCATGCACCAGGCGATGGCTGCCACGGTCGAGCACTGCGTCGCCGAAATCCGGAGCTGCCAGAAAGAAGCTCGCACCAGTGGCGTGGCTAAGCGCATTCGCTGGCCCATGATCGTGCTGCGTTCGCCCAAGGGCTGGAGCGCTCCTCAATCGGTACACGGCCATCGCCTGGAGGGTTTCTGGCGCGCTCACCAGGTACCGCTGCCCGACGTGAAAAAGGACCCCGAGCAACTGCGGCTCCTGGAAAACTGGATGCGCGAACAGAAACCGGGAGAATTGTTCGACGCGAACGGCAAGCTGATCGCGGAACTCAAAGCGCTGGCGCCCACCGGCATCCGCCGCATGAGCGCCAACCCGCACGCCAACGGCGGGATTCTGAAGCGGGACCTGCGCCTGCCGGATTTCCGCCACTACGCGCATACAGTCGAGCGGCCGGGAACCGCGGAGGCGGAGAACACGCGTCCTTTGGGGGATTTCCTCCGCGACGTGATGAAGCGGAACATGACCAACTTCCGCGTCTTCGGTCCGGACGAAAACACGTCCAACAAACTGCAATCCATTTACGAAGTGAGCAAGAAATTCTGGCTGGAGGCATACTTCCCCGAAGACGCGGACGGCGGCGAACTGGCGCCGGACGGGCGCGTGTTGGAGATGCTCAGCGAACACACCGTGGAGGGCATGCTGGAAGGCTATCTGCTCACCGGGCGCCACGGATTCATCTCCTCTTATGAGGCCTTCATTCACGTCATCGACTCCATGTTCAACCAGCACGCCAAATGGCTGTCGATCTGCAACCATTTGTCGTGGCGCCGGGACGTGGCTTCGCTGAACCTGCTGATCACTTCCACGGTGTGGCGGCAGGATCACAACGGTTTCACGCACCAGGACCCGGGGTTCCTCGATGTGGTGGTGAACAAGAGCGCGACCGTAACGCGCATTTACCTTCCACCCGACGTCAATTCCCTGCTCTCGGTGGCGGATCACTGCCTGAAGAGCCAGAACTACGTGAACGTGATCGTCTCCGACAAGCAGATGCACCTCCAGTACATGGATATGGAGGCGGCCATCGAGCACTGCACCAAGGGCATTGGCATCTGGGCGTGGGCCAGCAACGACCAGGGCGGCGAACCCGACCTGGTGATGGCTGCCGCCGGCGACATTCCCACGCAGGAAGCGCTGGCTGCCGCGGTCCTGCTGCGGCAGGAGTTCCCGGATCTCAAGATTCGCTTCATTAATGTTGTGGACCTGTTCAAGCTGCAGCCCAGCACCGAACATCCGCATGGTCTGACAGACCGTGATTTCGATTCGCTGTTCACGGTGGACAAGCCGGTGATCTTTAACTTCCACGGATATCCGTGGCTGATCCACAGGCTGGCGTACCGCCGCACCAACCACGCCAACATGCACGTCCGCGGCTACAAAGAGAAGGGCAACATCAACACGCCGATGGAACTGGCGATCAACAACGAGATCGACCGTTTCAGTCTGGCGATCGATTCGATCGACCGCACGCCGAAATTGCAGCGCATCGGCGGGCACGCCAAGGAGAAGTTCCGCAATTTGCAAATCGCGTGCCGGAATTACGCGTACGAGAACGGGATTGACAGCCCGGAGATCACGGGGTGGAAGTGGCCGGGGTAAAGAAATCTACCGCCGAGGCGCGGAGAACGCCGAGGAAGATTCTACGCGGGGTGGGGGACGCCTTGTATGCAGCGGACAGTGTCGCGGGCGATCAATAGCTCTTCGTCGGTCGGAATTGCGTAGGCGGCAAGACGGCAGCCGTCGCGGCTGATCTCGGCCTCCCTGGCGACGGTTTCCTGGTTTCTGCCTTCGTCCAATTCCAGGCCGGCCCATTGCAAGCCTTCGCAAATGCGCGCGCGGATCTCCGGCGAATTCTCTCCGATCCCGCCCGTGAAGATAACTGCGTCCGCTCCTCCCATCGACGCCAGGAAGGCGCCGATGTATTTGCGCGCGCGGTAGCAGAAGATTTCGATCGCCAAACGCACGCGGCGGTCGTCGTGGTCGCTCAACTCCAGCAGCAGCTCGCGCATATCGTTGGTCAGCCCGGAGATTCCCAGCAGCCCGGACTGCGTGTTGAGAAGCGCTTCCACCTCGTGTGTGGAGAGGCCCTCCTTGGCCGTCAGCAGGCTCACGATCGCCGGGTCCAGATCGCCGGAGCGAGTGCCCATCACGAGTCCTTCCAGCGGCGTCATACCCATCGATGTGTCTACCGATTTCCCCGCGCGAATCGCGGCGGCGGAACAACCGTTGCCGAGGTGCAGCGTTACCACGTGCGTCTGCTCGCGCGTCAAATGGCGGAGGGTTCGGTAGCGGTAGGCCACGTAGCGGTGCGAGGTGCCATGGAAGCCGTAACGGCGGATGCGATGGCGGCGATACAGGTGATACGGCACGGCGTACAAATAGGCCGGTTCCGGGATGGAGGCGTGAAAAGCCGTGTCGAACACGGCAACCTGCGGCACTCTCTGGCCGAATTGTTCGCGCGCGGCCAGGATGCCTTTGATGTTGTTGGGATTGTGCAGAGGCGCCAGGTCGATGCATTCCTCGATGCCCTTCAGCACGTGATCGTCGATGAGGGTCGATTCGGAAAACAGCTCGCCGCCGTGCACCACGCGGTGCCCGACCGCGTGGATGTCGCCGAGGCTCTGGATTTCCTCGATTCCCGATTTGTCCGATGCGAGCCAGCGCAGCACGTAATCCAGAGCCGCGGAGATATCGCGGATGGGCGCCGCCAGTTTCGGACGCGGGCCTTGCCGGTTCTGCAGGGTGATGATGGACTCGCCGCCGATCCGCTCCACGTATCCACGGCACAGGCGTTCGTCAGTGTTCTTCTCGATGCGTTCGAGGTCAGTGGCGATGACCTGAAACTTCAGGCTGGAGCTGCCGGAGTTGAGGATCAGGACGTTCATAAGTCCTGATGTGAGTTTAGCGTCTTTGGCGGCTCCATTCCGAAACGAGCCGTCCGTCGCCAGGCTTTGAGGAAAAATCGCCGGGCATCGTCTCGCCAACGGTCACCATGCATGTGTGCAGGGATTCGCCCGATACCCGGTAGATGCCTTGCTGCCTCAAGTCCAGGTAGTCGACGGTTTTCGGCTCTTTAGTAAGATCCACGGCGAAGCGGGTTTTCATCATGGCCCGGCTGCCTGAAAACAAGGTGGTCGTGTTGCCATCAAACACGCGGCGGGCGCCGCTGACGAAGCGAGCGTCCATGGGCTGGCCATCCTGTTTGCACGAAACCATGAACCACTCGCCTTCGAGTTCCGCGACGGGGCCGGCCTGTTGGGCGATGGCGGCCTGCCGTTTCGCAGCGCGCCGGTCGCTGGCCTTTTCGCGTTTCAACAACTCCAGCGCGTGGCCGGTGCCGGGCAGCGCGGCGAACTTCGTGGGCCGGCTTTTTCCAGCCAATCCGAGGCAAATCTTCCACGTGTCGCCATCGAGTTCGTAGATGCCGAGCGACTGGTTGCCTTTATGGGGTCCCTTGTCAAAGTTCAGATCGAATGTTTTGGGAATTGCGCCCGCATCCAGCGACACGGTTCCTTCGTATTCCTCGCCCATGTTGAGGCTGATGAACCGGCCGCCTTTGATCACGATCTTCCCGCCGCCGGGCGGGTACTTCTGGCCTTCCATTTCCAGTGAGACGATGAGCCACGTTCCTTGCAGTTCTTTCAGATCCGTCTTCTCTTTCATGATCAGTACTCAATACCGCAAGTGAGGCAGCGTATGCAACTCGCCGCTCCCTAACCCGGTGCAGCCGGAACCAAACAGGTCGATTATGCTGTCGTGCCATGACCGGGTGATCGTGCAGGCTCTAACCGCGACGGCCGGGGCGCCGGTGACCGCAGTCACTCGTCGCGAAGGGCGGTGACCGGGTCAATCTGCATTGCCCGGTGCGCGGGTACATAGCAGGCGGCGAGCGCCAGGGTGGCCAGCAGCGCGGGGGCGCCCAACAGCAGGAATGGATCCGTGACCGTGGTGCGTGTGGCCTCGGCAAGCGTTTCTACAAACGCAGCGGCCGCTCGGGTAGCCGCCAGAGCGCCGGCTAATCCCACTACGGTGCCGGCAGCCACAATGGCGCTGCCCTCGCGCAGGATCAGCCGCAGCACGTCGTCTCGGCCCGCTCCGAGCGCCAACCGAATCCCAATTTCGTGCGTCCGCCGCGCCACGGCATAAGCGGTCACGCTGCCCAGCCCAACCGAGGCCAGTACGAGCCCAAACAGTCCCATGCCCGCGTAAAGGAACGAGGCAAAGCGGGCGAGGTAAAGGGTCTGCTCCACCTCGTCCGACATATGCTTCACCTCCAGAACGGTCAGTTGCGCATCGATGGCGGCAATCTCCCGGCGCAGCAACCGGTTGGAGTCGAAGCCCGGAATTACCCGCACTGCCACGGTCACCCCGTGGGCGGAAGGGAGGGCGTAACCGGAGGGTGTGACGGGGCGGTAAACGGCAGGTTGAGTCGGCGCCAGCGGAAAGGCGGAACGGATGTCGCGCACCACGCCGATCACCTGCCAAGTATTTCCCTCGAGGTCTACCGGCCGGCCGAGGGGATCTTCGCCCGGCCAGACTTGCCGGGCCATGGTTTCATTGACGATCAGTTCGCGGGCTTCCTCGGTCTCATCGTGTTCGGTGAACTCGCGGCCGCGCAGCAGCGGTGTGCCGACGGTTTGAAAGAAGCCCGCACCCACGCGGTCAGCCCGGATCGCTCCCAAGGCCCGAGTACCTTGTGCGAAATCCACCTTGGCGCTCATCATCATCTCGCTGCTCAACATCGCGAGCGGTAACGATTGCGCCAAGCTGACGGCTTCCACGCCCGGAACGCGCCGGAGGCGCTGCGGCAGCCGGTCAAAGAAATCCCGTGCCCGCTCGGGAGTGTAGCCATCGCGCACCGGGTCGATGCTCAGCAGGTACAGGCGCGCGGTTTCGTAACCGACATCGCGGTTCGCAGCCCGTT
>Ga0335081_10019688_pt1 | contig 10911 bp, 6 predicted proteins | sample Lox_Sample_35_FD_206713 | JGI IMG/M metagenome (GOLD analysis project Ga0335081, IMG submission 206713) | Soil microbial communities from Loxahatchee National Wildlife Refuge, Florida, United States - Lox_Sample_3.5 | ecosystem: Environmental > Terrestrial > Soil > Wetlands | place: USA: Florida...
CAGTGCGAAATGTTGACGCCGCTGGTTGCCTGGCCGGAGGTGACGTTCGACAGCGCCTTCTGGATCGAATCGAAGACGCCCAGCCCGGCCAGCGTGCCGTAGAGCAGCGTCACCGCGACGAACAGGATGACGAAGCACGCCAGCGAGATCATGAAGCTGAACTTCATCACCGACCAGGGCTCGAACCGGGACACCATCAGGTGTGCCTGCCGCGCCTGGGCGCCGTCCTTGCGGTTCCGCGGGGCCTTCGGCCGCTTGGGCACGGACTGCGGCTTGGGTATCCGGGCCGCCGCCGCCTGCCAGGGGGACGGCCGCCCTCCCCGGCCGGCCTCCGGCTGCGGGCCGGCCTCGGGCGACGGAGCACGGGTGCCGGGGGTGACCTGCGCCGGGTACGGCGGGGGGGAGAAGTCGCGTGCGCCCCCCGCGGTTCGGTAGATGCTTTCCGAGGGCTCGGCGCCATAGTCACTGTCGGTCACCGACGCGGACGGGAAGTCCTGGGTCGGCGCGGACGGCGCGGGATAGTCCCGCTTCGTGGCCGAGGACGGTGACCTCTCGTCGGCCGGAGGGCCGTTCCCGGAGTACGCGCCGTCCGGCGGGTACGCGCCGCGGGAGCCCGCGGGGGAGAATCCGTGATCCGCGCCGGATGGCCCCAAGATGTCCGCAGACGTCGGCGGCTCACCGAGGTCGGCTGGCGCGCCGAAGCCCCCGCCCGCGGCCGGTGCCGGCTGTCCCGGCTCCCGGTCACCGGAGGCCGGGCGCGATGATGCCGGGGTCCAGACCGTGTCGGCGTGGCCGGCGTGCCCGTTGGCCTCGGCCGTGTCATCCGGAGGCGCCGGACTCTTCTCCGCCTGCCCGTCCCCGGCAGGAGGCGGGCTAGGCGGCCCGGTATCTCCCGCGGCCGCCCCTGGCCGCGTCGTCTCGTCCGTGCGTTGCTCCACGCCGTCCTCCTCGGCTGCAGTCCCTGGGGTGAGGCTACCTCGGCACGGCGCGGCCCGACATCTGTTGCAACCCGCGCCCCCGTGCCCTCAGCCGTCCCAGGTGACTACGTCCCTTCGTTACGGGTCACTCCCCGTCGGCTCCGTCGCCATTTTCCGCTGGCTCGGCGGCGGCGCCGTCGGGCTGGTCATCGTCGGCCGCATCGAGCGATTCGGCGTTGCGCGCGAGCCCGACCACGCTGTCCCCTGGCGCGAGGTTCATCAGCCGGACGCCCATGGTCTGCCGGCCAGATCGCTTGATCTCACCGGCCCGCGTCCTGATGACGCCGCCCGCCGATGTGATCGCGAAGATCTCATCGTCCGGGCGGACCATCAAGGCACCCACGAGCCGCCCACGCGTTTCGACAATCCTGGCCGTGACGACACCCATGCCGCCACGGTTCTTCACAGGATACTGATCAGCCTGTGTCCGTTTTGCGAATCCGCCTTCTGTCGCGACAAGAACGTCCTCGTCGTCCCGCACCACGTACATGTCCAGCAGTTCGTCACCGTCGGCGAAACGCATGCCGATCACCCCGGACGTGGCCCGGCCCATCGGCCGCAGCGACTCGTCGCTGGCACGGAACCGCAGCGCCTGCGCCTTGGCGCTGACCAGCAGCAGGTCCTCCTCCGGCGCGACCAGCCGGGCGGCGATCACCTCATCGTCCTCGCGCAGGTTGATGGCGATGATGCCGCCGGAACGCGGCGAGTCGAATTCGGACAGCCGGGACTTCTTCACCAGGCCGCTCTTGGTCGCCAGGACCAGATAGGGCGCAACCTGGTAATCGCGCAGCGCGAGAACCTCGGCGATCGTCTCGTCCGGCTGGAAGGCCAGCAGGTTGGCGACGTGCTGCCCGCGGGCGTCCCGGCCCGCCTCCGGCAGCTCGTACGCCTTGGCCCGGTACACCCGGCCCTTGTTCGTAAAGAACAGGATCCAATGGTGCGTCGTGGTGACGAAGAAGTGGTCGACGATGTCGTCGGTGCGGAGCTGGGCCCCGCGGACGCCCTTTCCGCCGCGGCGCTGTGCCCGGTACAGGTCGGTCTTGGTCCGCTTGGCGTAGCCGCCGTTGGTGATCGTGACGACGACGTCTTCCTCGGCGATGAGGTCCTCGTCGGTGACGTCCCCGTCGTAGGCGATGATCTCGGTCCGCCGCTCGTCACCGTACCGCTCCACGATCTCGGCGAGCTCCTCGCCGACGATCGTCCGCTGGCGGATCGGCGAGGCCAGGATGTCCTCGTAGTCGGCGATCTTCGTCATCAGCGCGTCGTATTCATCGATGAGTTCCTGCCGCTCCAGGGCGGCCAGCTTACGAAGCTGCATGTCCAGGATGGCGCGGGCCTGGATCTCGTCGATCTCCAGCATGGCCATCAGGCCCTGCTGCGCCGCGGCGGCCGACGCGCTGCCCCGGATGAGCGCGATCACCTCGTCGATCCGGTCGATGGCCTTGAGCAGCGCGCTCAGGATGTGCGCCCGCTCCTGCGCCTTGCGCAGCAGGTACTGCGTGCGCCGGACGATGACTTCGATCTGGTGCGCCACCCAGTAACGGATCATCTGATCCAGCCGCAGCGTCCGCGGCACGCTGTCGACCAGCGCCATCATGTTGGCGCCGAAGGTGTCTTGCAGCTGGGTGTGCTTGTACAGGTTGTTCAGCACGACCTTGGGGATCGCGTCCCGCTTGAGCACGATGACCAGGCGCTGCCCGGTCCGCAGGCTCGTCTCGTCCCGCATGTCGGCGATGCCGGTGACCCGACCCTCCTTGACCAGCTCACCGATCTTGAGGGCCAGATTGTCCGGGTTGACCTGGAACGGCAGCTCGGTGACGACCAGGCAGGGGCGGCCGCGCTGGTCTTCCTCGACCTCGACCACGGCGCGCATCGTGATCGAGCCGCGGCCGGTGCGGTAGGCCTCCTGGATGCCGCGGCGGCCCACGATCAGCCCGCGGGTCGGGAAGTCCGGGCCCTTGATCCGGGCCATCAGCGCGTCCAGCAGCTCCTCGTCGGAGGCCCCGAAGTTCTCCAGGTACCACCGGACGCCCGCGGCGACCTCACGCAGGTTGTGCGGGGGAATCTTGGTCGCCATCCCGACCGCGATGCCCTCGGACCCGTTGACCAGCAGGTTCGGGAACCGGGCGGGCAGCACGACGGGCTCGGCGGACCGGCCGTCGTAGTTCGGCCGGAAGTCGACGGTCTCCTTGTCGATGTCCCGCAGCAGCTCCATGGCCAGCGGTGCCAGCCGGCACTCGGTGTAGCGCATGGCCGCGGGCGGGTCGTTTCCCGGCGACCCGAAGTTGCCCTGGCTGTCGATGAGCGGGTAGCGCATCGACCAGTCCTGGCCGAGCCGGACGAGCGCGTCGTAGATGGCGCTGTCGCCGTGCGGGTGGTACTGGCCCATGACGTCACCGACCACCCGGGAGCACTTGGAGTACCCGCGGTCCGGACGGTAGCCGCCGTCGTACATGGCGTACAGGACGCGTGTGTGCACCGGCTTGAGGCCGTCGCGCACGTCCGGCAACGCACGCCCGACAATGACGGACATCGCGTAGTCGATATAGCTGCGCTGCATCTCAAACTGGATGTCGACCGGCTCGGTGCGGTCATGTCCCGGCGACGGAATGCCGTCGGTTGTCACGTCAGTCACGATGCGTCCTTGCTTCTGGTGTCAATGGCCGCGCCGGCCAGTCGGCGGGCGCGGCCGGTCCCGGGTGCGCCGTGTACGGTCAGATGTCGAGGAACCTGACGTCCTTGGCGTTGCGCTGGATGAACGAGCGGCGGGCCTCCACGTCCTCGCCCATCAGCACGCTGAACAGCTCGTCGGCCTGCGCCGCATCGTCCAGCGTCACCTGCAGCAGCACCCGCCGCGCGGGGTTCATGGTGGTTTCCCACAGCTCGGTGGCGTTCATCTCGCCGAGCCCCTTGAACCGCTGCACCCCGTCACGCGGCCGCGGGTCCCGCCGACCGGCCGCGATGCCGGCCTCGATCAGCACGTCGCGCTCGGGGTCGCTGTAGGCGTAATCCGGCTCGTTGCCGCGCCCCTCCCACTTGATCTTGTAAAGCGGGGGCTGGGCCAGGTAGACGTGCCCGGCCTCGATCAGCGGCTTCATGAACCGGAACAGCAACGTCAGCAGCAGGGTCCGGATGTGCTGGCCGTCCACGTCCGCGTCCGCCATCAGGACGATCTTGTGGTAGCGGAGCTTGGCCATGTCGAACTCGTCGTGGATGCCGGTGCCCAGCGCGGTGATCATCGCCTGGACCTCGTTGTTCTTCAGCACCCGGTCGATCCGGGCCTTCTCCACGTTGAGGATCTTGCCGCGGATGGGCAGGATCGCCTGGAACTCCGGGTTCCGGCCGCCCTTCGCCGAGCCCCCGGCCGAGTCGCCCTCGACCACGTAGACCTCGCACTTCGACGGGTCCGACGACTGGCAGTCGGCCAGCTTGCCCGGCAGCGAGCTCGACTCCAGCAGGCTCTTGCGCCGGGTCAGGTCCCGGGCCTGGCGTGCCGCGACCCGGGCCCGCGCGGCCTGCATGGACTTGGTGATGATGTCCTTGGCCTCGCCGGGGTTGCGGTCGAACCAGTCGCGCAGATGGTCGTTGCAGACCTTCTGCACGAACCCCTTGGCCTCGGTGTTGCCCAGCTTGGTCTTGGTCTGCCCCTCGAACTGCGGGTTGGCCAGCTTGACCGACACGATCGCGGTCAGGCCTTCCCGCACGTCCTCGCCAGTCAGGTTGTCATCCCGCTCGCGCAGCAGCTTCTGCTCGCGGGCGTACCTGTTGATGATCGAGGTCAGCGCGGCCCGGAACCCTTCCTCGTGGGTGCCGCCTTCCGCCGTGTTGATCGTGTTGGCGAAGGTGTGGACCGACTCGGAGTAGGAGCCGTTCCACTGCATGGCGATCTCCGCGGAGATGCCGTCCCCGTCCTCACCGAAGTCGACCACCGAGGCGTGCACCGGCTCCTTGGAGGAGTTGAGGTACCGCACGAAGTCGGAGATACCGCCCTTGTACCGGTAGGTGACGATGCGCGGGCCATCGCCGTCGGTGTCGGCGTCCGGCCGCTCGTCGGTGAGGGTGATGGTCAGGCCGCGGTTCAGGAACGCCATTTCCTGCAGGCGGCGGGACAGGGTCTCGAAGTTCCAGGCGGTCGTCTCGAAGATCACGGCGTCCGGCCAGAACGTGGTGATCGTGCCGGTGTCGGACGCGGCCTCGCCGCGCACCAGGGGCCCGGTCGGGGCACCGCGCTCGTAGGACTGCCGCCACACGTACCCGTCCCGGCGGACCGCCACGTCCAGATGCGACGACAGGGCGTTGACCACCGAGACGCCGACACCGTGCAGGCCGCCAGAGACCGCGTAGGACTTGCCGTCGAACTTGCCGCCGGCGTGCAGCGTGGTCAGGACCACCTCGACCCCGGGCCGCTTCTCTACCGGATGCATGTCGACGGGGATACCGCGGCCGTTGTCCTGAACCCGGACCCCCCCGTCCGGCAGCAGCGTGACCTCGATAGCGTCGCAGTACCCGGCAAGTGCCTCATCGACCGAGTTGTCGACGACTTCGTACACCAGGTGGTGGAGTCCGCGCTCCCCGGTCGAGCCGATGTACATACCAGGCCGTTTGCGTACGGCCTCCAGGCCCTCCAGTACCGTGATCGAGCGTGCGTCATATGCCAAGTGGGAACTCCATCCTGCTGCTTCGCGCCCGCGGCACCCCCGGTGCCGTGACGTGCGCGTAGCCCCTATTCTAGCTGGGAATTCGGTATGACACGGGCGTTCCTAGCCGTACGTATCACCGTGTCCCGGGCTGCCCGGCACCCGCCATCCGCCCCGCCGCCGGGGGCCGGCCGGCCCCCGGACTTTGACCCGCCGGACGGTGCCCTCCCCGAGCTCCGAATTGAGCCTGCTGGCCAGCATCGATGCCAGCAGCCTGACCTGCGTGGCCCATACGGTCGAGTCCGCGGCGATCACGAGCTCGCCGTCGGCGAAGCCGTCCGGGCGGGTGTGCGCGGCGAGATCGGGCCCGACGATCCCGGCCCAGTTACTGAACACCGAACCGACCGCTGCTTGTTCCGTCCAGCCCTGATCCGACAGCAGCCCGCCGATGGCGGCCGCCAGCGGCTGCGGGTCCTCGCGGCGGGGCCGCCGGGCCCGGGACGGCACCGCGGCCGTCCCCTCCGCGTCAGCCTCGCCCGGCTGCCCCGCGCCGCCCGGGTGCCCGGCGGTTGGCCATTCCCCCCGGGCCCGGGCGTCGGCCACCGCATCGGCGAGCGCGAGGGCGGCCCGCCGCAGCCGCTCCGCGCGCGGCACCACGGCGGGGTCGGCGTCAGGCGGCACCGGCGATCACCCCGGCCTCAATGGTGTACCTGACGCCGGCGAGAGCGGCGGGAATGTCGGCCGGCACCGCGGCGGTCACGATTACCTGCTCGGCCCCGGCCGCGAGGGCGGCCAGCCGGTCCCGCCGCCCCGCGTCAAGCTCGGCGAAGACGTCATCGAGGATCAGCACCGGGTCTTCCCCGTCGGCGCGCAGCAGCTCGTAGGCGGCCAGCCGGAGGGCCAGCGCGAGCGACCAGGACTCACCGTGGCTGGCGTAGCCGCGGGCGGGCAGCTCAGCCACGCGCAGCTCCAGTTCATCGCGATGCGGGCCGACCAGGCAGACACCGCGTTCCAGCTCGACCGGGCGGGCCTGCCGCAGCGCATCCCGTATGGCCGCCTCCAGGTCGCGCTCCTTGCCGTCCGGGCCGGCCGCGGCGGGCCCGGCCCCGGGCGGCGCCCCGTCCGGGCCGGCCAGCGGGAACGACGGGCGGTAGGTGATGCCGGCGGGCCCGCCATCTCCCGAGACGGCCGCGTAGGCTGCCTCGACGTGCGGGCGCAGTGCCCGGACCAGCGCGAGGCGGCCGCTGAGCAGCGCCGCCCCTGCCCGCGCGAGCTGATCGTCCCAGGCGTCGAGGGTGGCATCCGCCGCCGACGGCAGCGCCCCGGCTGTGCCGCCTCGGGCCGGTCCGCCCCGCGGCCCCGGCGCCGCGGCGGCCCGCCCCCTGGGCCCGCGGGTACCCGCCGACTTCAGCAGCGCCGTCCGCTGGCGCACCACGCGCTCGTAGTCGCCGCGCACCGCGGCGTACCGCGGTGCCGTCGTGACCAGCAGATCGTCCAGGAACCGGCGCCGTTCGCCCGGGTCTCCCTTGACGAGCGCCAGGTCCTCGGGCGCGAACAGCACCGCGCGGAGGACGCCGAGGATCTCGCGGGGACGCGGCAGGGGAGCCCGGTTCAGCCGGACCCGGTTGGCCCGGCCCGGGTTCAGCTCGATCTCGATCAGGGCGTGACCCCGGGCCGACGTGACCGCGGCGCGGACGATGGCCCGGTCTGCGCCCTGCCGGACCAGCGGGGCGTCCGTGGCAACCCGGTGGCTGCCCAGCGTGGCCACGTACCCGATCGCCTCGGCCAGGTTGGTCTTGCCCTCACCGTTCGGCCCGCTTATCGTCGTCACTCCCGGCGTCAGCACCAGGTCAGCCGAGGCGTAGGACCTGAAGTCGGTGAGCGCGAGCCGCGTTAGGTGCACGGCTGTACAGGTTACTGCCGGGGCCGGCCGGGCCAGGTTACCCCGCGGACCGGATGGGCATGAGCACGTACCGGTAATCCGGGCTGTTGTGACCAGCGGGCTTGCCGGTGATCACCGCCGGCCGGGTCGGGGTGGTGAAGGAGACCCGTGCCATGTCGGAGTCGATGGCGCTCAGCCCGTCGAGCAGATACTGCGGGTTGAAGGCGATCTGCAGGTCCTCACCGTCGAAGCTCGCTTCGAGCGTCTCCACCGCCTGGGCCTCGTCGCCGGCGCCGGCCTCCAGCATCAGCTCACCGGCGGAAAAGGCCAGCCGGACGGGGGTGTTCCGCTCCGCGACGAGCGCCACCCGCTTGACCGCCTCGGCGAACGGCGCCGCGGGGAGTTCCGCGACCGCGTTGAACTCGCTGGGCAGCAGGGTCTGGTAGCGCGGGTACTCGCCGCCAAGCAGCCGGGTGGTGGTCTGGCGGCCGGCCCCGTCGAAGCCGATGATCCCCTCGCCCTGGGCGCCGTCGTCTCCGGGCACGGTCAGGGCGATGGTCACCTCGGCGGCCGTGGTCAGCGAGCGGGCCGCGTCCACGAGAACCCGCGCCGGCACCAGGACCGCCGCGGACATGTCCGGCTTGGCCGGCTCCCAGTGCAGTTCGCGGACCGCCAGCCGGTACCGGTCCGTCGCCACGAGCGTCACGCTGTCCCCGGCGATCTCCATCCGGATCCCGGTCAGCGCGGGCAGCGTGTCGTCGCGGCCCGCGGCGATCGCGACCTGGCTGATCGCCGAGGCCAGGGTGTCGGCACCGACCGACCCGGCCTCGGGCGGCATCCCGGGCAGCGTCGGGTATTCGTCGTCCGGCAGCGTCATGAGCGTGAAGATGGCGCTGCCGCACCGCAGCGTGGTGCGCGTGCCCTCCGTGCCCATCTCGACGGGACGGGCGGGCAGGCTGCGGACGATCTCGGCGAGGAGCCGGCCCGAGACGAGCACCGTGCCCTCCTCGTCGGTGATCACCGGGACGCTGGCCTGCGCCGAGACCTCGTAGTCGAAGGTGGACAGCGTGAGCTGCTGCGCCGCCGCGAGGTGCATGCCCGCCAGCACGGGGACCGCGGGCCGGGCTGGCAAGGCTCGGGCCGTCCAGGCGACGGCGTCGGCGAGTATGTCTCGCTCAACCTGGAACTTCACGGAACTGCCTCCTGCACCTGTTCGTGTCATCGGTAAACGCTCGCGGCTCCGGCGGGTTTGACACCGGCCGGGTGCTGGGTATAAGTCCCGCGGGACTGGCACGCACAGTTCCCAGCTGCTACGTGATTTGTTTTCTCTCTATTTAGAGAATCGTAATAGTCATAGGTCCGGTGGACTCTGGGGAGAATCGCTATCTTCCCAGCTCAGCGCGCAGATCCGCGTCCACAGGAACTGTGTTTGCGTGTGGGACGCAGATAGGTCCCATGTGTCTCGCCGGCGTCGCGCCGGTTTCTTCCCACCGATTGTCCCCCGCTCTCCATCTGTCATCCACAATGTTTTCCACAAGCTGTGTGCACAGGCCCTGTTGACAGCGGCCGGCGGCCGGGCGCGGGTGTATAGCGGCGGGACTCCGGGCCCGGGCAGCGCGGCGGTCGGCATCGCTCAGCCTGTCCGCGCCTGCTGCTTGATCCGGTTGGTGAGCTCGGTGACCTGGTTGTAGATGGACCGGCGCTCGGCCATAAGGGAACGGATCTTGCGATCCGCGTTCATCACCGTCGTGTGGTCCCGGCCGCCGAACTGCTGCCCGATCTTGGGCAGCGACAGGTCGGTCAGCTCCCGGCACAGGTACATGGCGATGTGCCGCGCGGTCACCAGGACCCGCGATCGCGAGGTTCCGCTGAGATCCTCCATGGACAACCCGAAGTACGAGGCGGTCTGGCCCATGATCGTGGCGATCGTGATCTGCGGTCCCTGCGCCTCGGGGATAAGGTCTTTCAGCACGATCTCGGCGAGCTGGAGGTCGACCGACTGCCGGTTCAGGCTGGCGAATGCGGTCACCCGGATGAGCGCCCCCTCCAGCTCCCGGATGTTGGTGGAAATCCGGCTGGCGATGTACTCGAGCACTTCGGGTGGGGCGTTGAGGCCTTCCTGGATCGCCTTGCGGCGGAGGATCGCGATCCGGGTTTCCAGCTCCGGCGGCTGCACGTCGGTCAGCAGGCCCCATTCGAACCGGCTGCGCAGCCGGTCTTCCAGCGTGACCAGGCGCTTCGGCGCGCGGTCACTGGAGATGACGATCTGCTTGCTCGCGTTGTGCAGGGTGTTGAAGGTGTGGAAGAACTCCTCCTGGGTTCCTTCTTTGTTCTCCAGGAACTGGATGTCGTCGACCAGCAGCACATCCACGTCCCGGTACCGGCGGCGGAAACCGTCCTGCTTGCCGTCGCGGATCATGTTGATGAAGTCGTTGGTGAACTCCTCCGAGCTCACGTACCGGACCTTGACCCCGGTGTACAGGGTCTGCGCGTAGTGGCCGATGGCGTGCAGCAGGTGCGTCTTGCCCAGCCCGGAGTCGCCGTAGACGAACAGCGGGTTGTAGGCCTTGGCGGGCGCCTCGGCCACCGCCACCGCGGCCGCGTGCGCGAACCGGTTGCTCGAGCCGATGACGAAGGTCTCGAACGTGTACTTCGGGTTCAGCCGGGCGCCGCCGGGCCGGGGTACCGCGTACGGCATGGGCGCGGCGTTCGGCTCGTGCTGCCCGGCGAGTGCCGGCGGGACGGGATGAGCGCCCGGGTAGCCCGGTTCGCCGAACGCCTGCGGTCCCGGGCGCGAGATGAGGTGCGTCCCGTCGGCGGCCAGCGGGGCGTGCGAGGCCAGGCCGCCGTCGGCGGAGCCGGGCCCGGCAATCGGCGGAGAGGGGGGCAGCACCGGCCGCTCGCCCGTGTCGTGGGCCAGGCCGTTCGGCGCCGCGACGTCGTAGGCCGCGGCGCCGCGGGGTGGCTCGGGGCCGGTGCCGCCGGGCGCCGGGGCGCCGAATTCCGGCGCGGCGCTCCCCGAGGCCCCTGCCGAGCCCGGATCGACGGTCACCGCGAGCTGGATGGCGCGGCCGAGCTCGGCCGACAGCGCGTGGGTGACCAGCGCGCGCAGCCGCGTCTCCAGCTGCTCCTTGACGAACTCGTTCGGCGTGGCGATCAGCGCGGTGTTCTCGACCAGCCCCAGCGGCCGGGTCAGCTTGAGCCACGCGCGCTGATGCGGCTTGATCTGCAGGTCCGCGAGGCCGTCGAGGGAACGGGCCCATACGTCCGCGAGGTCTGTTTCACTCATCGCTGGCTCCCCTCGCGTACCGTGCACACATTCCACAGGTCTGTCCACAGGTTGTGCACGTGGCACTCCCGCCGCACCCCGTTACTAAGTTATGATGATAGTGTTTTAGGGATTTAGTGTGTAATG
>Ga0335081_10019689_pt1 | contig 10910 bp, 10 predicted proteins | sample Lox_Sample_35_FD_206713 | JGI IMG/M metagenome (GOLD analysis project Ga0335081, IMG submission 206713) | Soil microbial communities from Loxahatchee National Wildlife Refuge, Florida, United States - Lox_Sample_3.5 | ecosystem: Environmental > Terrestrial > Soil > Wetlands | place: USA...
ATGAAGAAGCTGGTGGCCTATTCCTCCGTGAGCCACCTCGGCTTCTGCACTTTGGGGATATTCGCGCTCACTCCGCTCGGGCTGAGTGGCTCGGTGCTGCAGCAGGTGAACCACGGCATCTCGACCGGCGCGCTGTTCCTGATCGTCGGCATCCTGTACGAGCGCCGGCATACGCGTGAGATCTCCGAATACGGCGGAATCTCCAACGTCATGCCGATCTACGCCACCATCACCATGATTATGTTTCTGTCATCCATGGGACTGCCGCTGCTGAATGGATTTGTCGGCGAATTCACCATTCTGCAGGGCACCTTCATGGAGAACTGGCGCTGGGCGGCCTGGGCGGTGCCGGGGGTGATTCTGGCGGCCGCCTATCTGCTGTGGTTGTATCAGCGGGTGTTTTTCGGCCAGGTCACCAATCCCAAGAATGAAAAGCTGCACGACCTGACGCCGCGCGAAGTGCTGACCTTCGCTCCGCTCATCGTTGTGGCGTTCTGGATCGGCCTCTATCCCAAGCCGTTCTTCCAGATTCTCGAGCAGCCGGTCAATCAGATTGTGCAGACGGTGCGGCCCGATTATCCAGGAATAGGCCACAACCTGAACGCCGCCGCCCCGGCCGCAAACCCGGCCGGCGCCGACCTGGCCATGCAGGAGAAGAAGTAAGTGCCCACTGCGATCGCACAACTCTTCACCCGCGCGAACTATCTGTTCACGCTGCCCATGCTTCTGTTGACCATGTTCGCCCTGGGCATCCTGCTGATTGATCTCATGCTGCCGCCGGAGTGGAAGAAGATGAATGCAGCCACGGCGCTGGTGGGGGTTCTTTTTTCCGCGGCTGCGGTGTTGAAGATCCAGATTGCGGAAAGCCGCGCCCACCTGACCTTCAGCAAGGCGGTTGCCGATTCCATCATGATGGACCACTACGCCATCTATTTCTTCTACTTGTTTCTGGCGGCCACGGCCATCGCCATTCTGATGTCAGTCCATTACCTCGAAATCGAGCATGAGCACCATGGCGAGTTTTACGCCCTCATGCTGTTCTCCGTGGTCGGCATGATGTGCATGGCTTCCGGCTACGATCTGGTGCTCATCTTCATCGGCCTGGAGCTGATGGCGATTTCTACCTACGTGCTGGTGGGGTTTCTGCGCCGCGACCGGCGCTCCAACGAGGCCTCGCTGAAATACCTGCTGCTGGGGGCTTTTTCCTCGGGTATTTTCGCTTACGGACTCTCGCTGCTCTATGGCCTGACGGGCAGCACCAATCTGCAGGATATCGCCTCGCGCCTGGGCGATTACATGGCGGGTGAGCAATATCATGCCGATCCCGTCATAATTCTTGCGGTTTTGACCACCAGCACCGGGCTGCTTTTCAAGGTCGCTGCCATCCCCTTCCACCAGTGGGCGCCGGACGCTTACGAAGGCGCGCCCACCAGCGTCACCGGATTCATGTCTGTAGCGGTGAAAGCGGCTGCCTGGGCCATGCTGCTGCGCATCTTCCTCTGGGGACTTCCCGCCGTGCGCAGCGTCTACCTGCCGATTATCATTTTCGTCGCCATCGCCACCATGACCGGCGCCAACCTGGCAGCTCTCACCCAGAATAATCTCAAGCGCCTGCTGGCCTATTCCTCCATTGCCCACGTGGGCTACATGCTGCTGGGCCTGGCCTCGGGCGACTCGCGCAGCCCGGCCGAAGACGGCATCAAGGGCATTCTGATGTATCTGCTGGTTTACACCTTCATGAACCTGGGCGCATTCGCCGTGGTCACCTCGCTGCGCCAGAGGAATGTGATCGGCGATGAAATTGACGATATTGCCGGGCTCTACAGCCGCGCCCCCGCCGAGGCAGTGCTCATGCTGCTGTTTCTGCTATCGCTGGCCGGCATTCCACCGCTCGCCGGCTTTTACGGCAAATATTTCATCTTTCTCAGCCTGATCGAGAGCGGCCACTACGTGCTGGCCTCGCTGGGCGTTTTCTATGCCGTCTTCGGCCTGTATTACTACCTGCGGATTGCCAACGCCATGTTCATGCGCGAGGCCACCGACAAGACTCCGCTGCGGCTCAGCCCCGGAGTTCGTGTTTCTCTCGGTGTGACCGCTTTCGCCACGGTCTTCATCGGTGTTTTTCCCGAGTGGTTCATTCAGTCGGTGAACTGGTCGCTGGGCATCGTGCAGGGAGCTTCGGTGATGAGCCTGCTGCGCTGAGAAAGCGCGGTGCGGGCGGCAATCCATGGCTGGCGAAAATCCCAACAAGAAGAGCCTGGTGGTGCAGCTGGCGCAGTATAGCGAGCTGGCGGTGATTTTTCCGGCCGCTACCGTCGTCGGCTGGCTGATTGGCGTCGCCCTGGATCATTGGCTGCATACCACCTGGCTGTATCTGGTGGGGTTGATCCTGGGAATCATTGCCGGGTTCGTGCAGCTCATCCGCCTGGCCAGAACCATCGGGTCTGACAGGTAATTTGCCGCCATTCGCGAACCGTCGAACTGCGAACTGAGAACTGATCGTCAGAAGCTCTACTCCGCCGCCAGGCGCGCGGCTGGCGGTCAGCCCGATAGAATGGCCGGCGTTCGATTATCCTGCATGGTCGTGAGCAGCGCGCCCAACCCGGCGGCCGAGGCGTTTTACTCCGGCGCTCTGGTACGCATCAGCCGCTTCATGGCCGTGATTGCCGTTGCCGGAGCGGCCGCGGCAGCCGCTCTTTATGGCTGGAAGATCGCCCTGGGCTTTGCCTGCGGTTGTGGCATCGCCTACCTCAATTTTCACTGGCTCAAGCGCGTGATCGCCGCGCTGGCCGACCGCGTAACCCAGACCGGGCAGCAGCAATCCGGCAAAGGCGTCGTCTTCCGCTTCCTGCTGCGCTACTTTTTGATGGCCCTCGGGGCCTATGCTATATTGACTTTTTCTCGCGCGAGCCTGTATGGATTGCTGGCCGGCCTGTTTCTGCCGATTGCCGGCATCGCGTGCGAAGGCGCCTACGAGGCGTACACGGCCGTAATCGGTGAAAGGTAGGCTTCCAGCTTCTGGCCCGGAGTGCCGGGTTCAGAAGCGGCGGGCAAGAAGCGAACAGCCAGGAGCCAGAAGCTAGCAGCTACCATGCCGGAACAACTCTGGTTTACCGCCCTGCTCAACCATCTGTTCGCCGGCCCCGTGGACTCGCTGCTGCGCGCGTTTCACCTCGAGCCGCATTACCCCCAGGCTCCCATTCCCAACGGCGTGGCCATGGAGGTTCTGGTCTTTGTCTTTCTGGTGACGCTGTTTGCCCTGGTGCGGACGCGCCTCTCGGTGGAGGATCCAGGCGCTCTTCAGCATGTGTTTGAGGGCATTCACGGCTTCATTGACGAGCAGAGCCGCGAGATCATCGGTCACGACAATCACCCTTATGTCGCTTTCCTGACGGTGCTGGGCCTTTTCATCCTGTGCTCGAATTTGCTCGGCCTGGTGCCGGGCATGGAATCACCCACCGCGGTTCCGGTCGTGCCTCTGGGCTGCGCGGTTTTGACTTTCATCTATTACCAGGCCTACGGCTTTCGCCGGCACGGGATCAAATACCTGAGGCACTTTGCCGGACCGAGCATTGGTCCCTGGTGGGCTAACTTGCTCATGGGCACTCTGATGGTGCCCATTGAAATCGTCAGCCATCTGGCCCGCATGCTCTCGCTCACCGTTCGTCTGTTCGCCAACATGTTTGCCGGCGATATGGTGACGCTGATTTTCTTTTCTCTGGTGCCGATCGCCATTCCGGTGGCGTTCATGGCCCTGCACATCGGCGTCTCGCTGATTCAGGCCTACGTGTTCGTGCTGCTGGCCATGGTTTACCTGGCCGGCGCGGTTGGCGCGGAGCATTAAGCAAGTTCGCCGTTCAGCGTGAGGGCGCCTGCACGGTATGGCGTCAACCACCTCCTGGCGGCAATTCCTGAAGGAGAAAAAGCAATGCGAATCATGAGCAGGGTGTTTATGGGACTCTCTATGCTGGCTTTTGCCGTGCCTGCCTTTGCCCAGGGCGGAGCGGCATCCAGCGCAACCAACTGGGTGGCCATTTCAGCAGGATTTTCCATGGCCATCGCCTCCGCCGTCTGCGGCTTGGGGCAGGGAAAGGCGACTGCCGCCGCCATGGAAGGACTCGCCCGCAACCCCGCGGCCCGCGCCGGCATTCAGCTTGGCCTGATCATCGGCCTGGCGTTCATCGAGTCGCTCGCCCTGTACACGCTGGTGATCATCTTCGCCAAGGTACGCTAGGGATCGTAGCGAGTTCGATGAGTCGTTCCGAGAAGCGCAGCGGCCGGGGATCCGCTTTTCGTGCTTTAAAGAGCAGATCCTTCGCTTCGCTCGAAATGAAAAGGGCAACGTTGCAAAGCAACAGCCCCGGTCCGAAGGCCGGGGCTTTATTGTGTCTTTTTGAGTAGGGCTATTGTTTCCGCTCGCCGTCCCAGTCGCCGGCGGCGGCCTGTTTGGCCTGATCGAGGGCTTCCATCATCACCCGCCGCAGGCGGTACCGGCTCTCGAGGTCAGTATTTACCAGCTCAAAGCCGACCTCGTTCACCCGCGCCCGGCGCAGCAGAACCTGACCGTGAATGCGGCGCACGCCTACGGAGATCTCAAGGTTGGCCTCGGTTCCCACGCGCAGATTGTCTTCCTTAACCCCCATGCCGCCGCCGAGGCTCAACTCGCGCACCGAAATGCTCGATTTGCCCCACGAGCTCCCAATCGTGCCGGAGAGCGGCTTGCGCAAGGTTACGCGCTCATAACGGCGTTGCCGTACCCAGGGGCAGGCGGGCGCGGCATCGAGCGGCGCAATCGCCAGTTCGCCTGGCTCCAGGCCGCTTTCAGTAAGCACCTTGCTGCCGTAGCGGGGATCAATCTTGGCCAGGGCCTGGGCCGCGGCGATGCGCAGCTCGCGGTGATTGGCCCACTTCCAAACTTTTTTGGCTTCGAGCAGACTGCGTAATACCGGCACCGCCTCCGGCTCGCGCAGCCGGCCCAGTGATTCGACCGCCTTTACCTGGATCAGCGGCGAACGGCCTTGCGCCTCGCCGCTTTCGGCGATCACCATCAGCGGCGGCGCCGCAGTGCGGTCTCCACTCATACCGATTTCATCCAGGGCCTGGGGCAGCACCAGGGGATCAAGAATTTCCAGCAGCTCCAGCAGGGTGCGGCCGCGGTCGGGGGCAGCGCCATAGGCGATCTGCCGCACGACCATATCGTGATAGAAGCGGTTCCATTCCCGCAGGCGGGCGCTGAGCAATTCGAGAAGCGCCGGAACATCCAGCCGGCTCAACAGGCCCACCCCTGCCGCAGCCTGGCGGGGCTGGCCAGAGCGCAAAGTCTCGCGCAGATGGTCCATTCCGGCCGGGCCCAGTTCTCTGGCCAGATCCACCATGCGGTCGCATTCATCCCGCCGCATACAGCGGAAGAAGCGGTCCGCCAGGTGCTCGGCTGCGGCCGGCGCGGTGCGCTGGAAGACCTGCACCAGTTCAACCGGGAAGCGGGGCAGGCGGAGCGCTTCTTCAATGAATTCCGGCAGGCGATTTTCCACTCCGATGCGCGGGCGCAGCTCGTTGGCCAGGGCGGCACGCTGCACGTTGAGGGCGTCCATGACCTTGCATACCGCGTGCACGGCGCCATATTGCTTGCGGGTGTTGGCCTCGGCGCTCAGGCGCACGAAGGCGGCGCTCAGCATGCTCTGAATTTCCGCATCCTGTTCGCCGGCCAGGCGTTCGCCCACTTTTTGCACCGCCAGGGCAAGCAGCTCGTCGCCCGCGGCGGCGTAGAGATCGGCCAACTGCCCCAGCCCGATCATGGTTTTGCGCTGCGGCTCAATATCCCCGGCATTCAGGCAGGAAGCGTAGTTCTTAAGAATGTCGCCTGCGGTTTCCTTATCCCCGCGGTCGAGCAGCAGCTCAACAAACTGCCGCACGTTGCGGGCGGGCACGCAGGGAGCCTCGCTCGAAAGCAACACGCTTTTCTTGCCCGCTTCCGGCACTTCCGCCCAGAAGATGCGGTCGAGGATATCGGCGTGCGACTCCACCAGGATGCCCGCCTTGCTCATCTTGTCTTCCTGCAGGCGCAGGATCTGGCGCAGCGTATCCATCTGACGGCTCATGTGCTCCATCATCTGGTGCACGGCGTTGACCTTCACCTCGCCCTTCTGGAATCGCTCCAGGGCAAAGCGGATGGCCATGTGCTCGGCCGCCTTCATCAGCAGCGGGGTATCGCCTTCTTCGCTGGAGGAGGCGTTTTTTGCCGCCAGGCCTTCCAGCAACTGCATCAGGTTGAACTTGACGTTGGGATCTACCTCTTTCAGCTCGCCTTGCAGCAACTCCGGCCGCAACTCGCCGCCCCCGCTGCCAACTTCACCGAAACGAGTCAGCAGGCGGATGGCTTGCACCACTTCTTCTTCCTGCAAGGGGACCACGCCGCCATCCCAGGCCGCAGCCGGAGCCGCCGCCGCGCCAGCAGATACACTTCCGCGAGCATTAGGCACCGTGCCCAGGGGTGCGCCCCCGGGAACTCCGCCGCCGCTCTGCGCTCCCTCCGCAGCCGCAATCAATTGCAAGAGCTTCTGAGGCTCATTGAGCCAGTCTTTGAACTCCGGCCCGAGGGTTTGCGCCGCGATTTGCGCCGCGATGGAAATATCGCCAGTGGTCGGGTCGGTGGCGATGAACTTTACTTCGTTGATCTTGATGCTGGAACGGTTGTTATCGCCCAGGGCATCGCGGATCTGCTTGGCCATGTCCTGCGCCTTAGAGCCGGACGAGGTGAAGGCCGTGACCAGGCGGGTAAAGTCTTCCTTGGTAACCTGGCTGGAAAACTGAATGCTCGCCAGCCCCGCAGTAGTCAGCAGTTGGGCAAAACTGCGCTCCGCCTGCCCGCTTTCGAGCGGTATGCCGTCGAGCAGCAGCTTGTTCTCGGAAACGCCCAGCAGAAAGCCGCTTTCGCGGTCTTTGGGCAAGCCCTGTTGCAGTTCTGCCCAGGTCGTCTTGAACTGTCCCTCGGTGCGCTTGTGCTCAAGCCCGTACAGGCGCACGTACTTTACCAGGATGTTCAGGCTGTGCACGAAGGCACGGGCAGAGGCGATCCTGCTATCCTTGTTGGTGTCGGCCGTGAGAATAGGGAACTCCTCGCGCTGATGGTTACCGCAAAAGGGTAATGCGAAACCTGAGGCCGCGCACATTACCGAGGTAATTGCACCGTTGCAAGACAGTGGCTGGCCCTTGGCCGCTCACCGTAAACCTGGCGACCCTGGCGGCCACGCTTGCGCCACTTTGTCTTGGCCGCCTGGTCCCCGAGTGTCAGGCTGGCAAATGCCAAGCTAAATGCCGACGGCTGAATGCCGATTGCTCAAAGACCCGATGCCCGCCCCCGCCAAACCCGGCCTGGCTCTCTGGATGCACCGAGTGCTCGAGGAATGTGACCGGGTGGCCGCCGATTTTTCTCCAGATCCGGTACATGACCTGCGGGTTGCGCTGCGCCGTTGCCGCTCCATGGCGGATGGCCTTCGTGCCATGGATCCCAATCCTGACTGGAAGCAGATGAGGAGGACCGGCAAAGCCCTGTTCAGCGCTCTGGGCGATCTGCGCGATGTTCAAGTAATGGAGGAGTGGGTGCACCACTTCGACACTCCCGGCGATCCGGTTACCGGCAAACTGTTGCAGACTTTCGCCGGCCGCGAATCAGAGCTGAAGCAGAATGCGGCGCAAGCGCTGCAGTCGTTCGATCGCAAGCAGTGGCGGCGCTGGGCGCGCTCCTTGCCGCGCCGGGCAGCTAGGTTGCGCCCCGGAAGCCTCGTCTTCAAACATCTCGCGCTGGAACGCTGGCAGGAAGCCTGCGAACTGCATCGCTGCGCTTTGCGCAACCGTTCGCAGGCGTCATGGCATCGCCTGCGCATCGGTATCAAGCGCTTCCGGTATATCGTGGAAAATTTCCTGCCGCAGCAGCATGCCGCCTGGAGTAATGATCTGAAAGAACTGCAAGACCTGCTGGGGGAAGTGCATGATCTCGACGTGCTCTGGGCGACGGCGCAGCAGGTGAAGGCCTTTCCAGATGCCGGCTCCCATGCCCGCTGGCACGCCCGCATTCACCAAGAGCGCGAAAGCAGAATTCACAAGTACCGCCAGAAAATGGTGGGCAAGGGCAGTCTGTGGCCGGTCTGGAGAGCCGAACTTCCCTACGGCAAGCAGATCGAGTCTGCCGCCATGCGCCGCCTCACCCTCTGGGCCTCTGCCCTGGACCCTGACCTGAAGCATTCGCGGCACGTCACCCGGCTGGCGCTCGAATTATTCGACGGCTTGTGGCTTGATGGACAAGGCCCAGTGGCAAAAAATGAGCGCGCAATCTTGCGCCTGGCCGCTCTGCTGCACGATGTCGGCCGTGGCCAAGGCGAAAAGAAGCACCACAAGCGCACCTACCGCCTGGTGCACCAGCTTCCCGCGCCGCTGGGAGTGCGCAGCCATGATCTTCACCTGGCCGCCTCCGTGGCCCGCTACCACCGCGGGGCTCTGCCCCGCGCCCGCCAGAAGGCCATGCGCTCGCTTTCTTCCCGGGAGGACCGGCAGCACGTCCGGCGCCTGGCCGCCATTCTGCGCCTGGCCAATGCCCTCGATGCCGACCGCTCCGGAAGAATCCACAATGTGAAGGTGCATCGCCTGAACGGATTTTTCACCGTCGCTGCCGCCGGATATTCCTCCCGCGACCCTTTGGCAGAGACCGTGGCCGGCGCCCGCCACATGCTCGAGATGCAACTCCGCCGCCCAGTGATGGTGAAGCCTTGGCGCCTCAAGGCGGGCGCATGATTTCCGGGCAGCCAACTCGCCACTTCCAACCTGCCGCCGTCTGTCGTAGCTTCACTGCATGACCCATGCGCAACTGGTCCAACGAGCCATCCAGTGGTTGCGGTCGTATCGCTGCGGAGTTGTGCTCTCCGAGCAGGCCTGCTCCAGCGGAGAAATGCCCGATGCTATCGGCTGGAAACGCGCCTGCCATTCGGTGGTGGTGGAATGCAAAGTTTCGCGCGCTGATTTCCTCGCCGACCGTTGCAAGCCCTGGCGTGAGAAGCCGAAAACCGGCCTGGGGTGCGAGCGCTTCTACCTGGCCCCGCCCGGCTTGCTCTTGCCGCATGAACTTCCCCCCGGCTGGGGTCTGCTCGAGTGCCATCGCCGCGAGATTGAGATCGTTAGGCCTTCCGCCAGCGGCCTGCGCTCCGCCATCGGCTTTCGTCACGAGATGAATCTTTTGCTCGCCAGCCTGCGGAGAGTGGAAGTGCGCATCGAGCCGCAGTCCATCACGGATTTTCTCAAATGGAAAAACCGCATGGCGGAATACAACGGCGGGGCCTTGCCTGCGGAACTCCAGCCAGTCGAGCAGGAGAGCAATTTCTTTCTTTCCAGACCTGAGAACTGAGACCCCAAGGCTGAGAACTGTGGGTCAAGGGGCCGGGGCTCCGGAACCCGGCTCCACTCGGCGCCCGGCCGGTCTTGGCTGTGGCGAAACCACCACCCTTAAGCTGCAGCCAACGAAAACCGGGCTGGTTAGCCCGGTTTTGTTAAGGCGTCGAGTTGGGATGCGGTTACATCGCAGCGCGGCGCGCGCTGGTGCGGGGAATGCGCCTGCCCCAATTGTGGGCGAGGCCGGTTTCCCGAACTGCATTGCCTCGCGCCAGCTGAAAACTCTGAGGAGCGAGGAAACAGACGGGGAGGTAGGTGCACGCCCAGTTCCAATCTATCAACTCAACCAATGCTTTATTAGATTCTTTTAATCTATTGATGGATAACGTATTACATCGCCGCTCTTGCTGCCGTCACCCAGGGGTGGCCGTCCGAAAGAAGCAAGCTTTTGCACAGATAGCTCCAGCCGGCTACATCTCCCGCCGGCCTTCCATGGCCTTCAGCATGGTGATTTCGTCAGCGTACTCGATATCGCTGCCCACCGGAATGCCGGTGGCGATTCGCGTCACCTTCAACCCGGCGCGGCGCAGCTGGCCAGAGAGATAAGTGGCAGTGGCTTCTCCCTCGACCGTGGGATTGGTCGCCAGGATGACCTCATCCGCCTGCCCGCCTTCCACTCGCTTCATCAGATTGGAAATGCGCAACTGCTCCGGCCCCACGCCGTGCAGGGGCGAAATCGCCCCGTGCAAAACGTGATAGACGCCGTTGTAGTGCCGTGTCTTTTCAACCGCCGCGATGTTGGTAGGCTCCTCGACTACGCAGATAATTTTCTGATTGCGGGTAGGGCTTGAGCAATAGACGCACGGGTCCACATCGGTGATGTTGTTGCACACTGAGCACAGGCGCAGGCTGGCCTTCACCTCGCGCACCGCGGCGGCCAGCGCCTCGGCGTCATCATCGCTTGACCGCAGGATGTGAAACGCCAGCCGCTGCGCGCTCTTGCTGCCGATGCCCGGCAGCTTTTTCAGTTCGTCAATGAGCCGCGTCATCGGCTCGGCAAAACGAGACATGGAGATTGGCTAATCGGGAAATTTTGTAATCCGGTAATTGAAAAACCGAAGGGATCGAGAACGCAAATCCGGAATGCCAGTTTTCAAATTGCCCGATTACCAAATTGCCCGATTACAACATCCCCTGCAGCCCGCCCAGCATGCCGCCCATGGTGGATTGCATCGCCTCATCCACCTTTCGCCCGGCGCCGTTGATCGCCGCCGTGATCAGGTCCTGCAGCATCTCCAGGTCGCCTGACTTCACCGCTTCCTGGTCAATCCTGATGCTCAGCACCTGCTTGCGCCCATCCATCTTCACCGTGACGCTGCCGCCGCCCGAGGAGCCTTCGACCACCGTCTCCTCCATCTTTTTCTGCAGCGCCTCGTACTGGCGCTTGGCCTGCGACATCAGTTCCTGAATGTTGAAACTGCCCATCGGAGTCCTCGTCCCTCGGCATTTAGAACTCGGCACTTAGCCCTTGG
>Ga0335081_10019690_pt1 | contig 10910 bp, 11 predicted proteins | sample Lox_Sample_35_FD_206713 | JGI IMG/M metagenome (GOLD analysis project Ga0335081, IMG submission 206713) | Soil microbial communities from Loxahatchee National Wildlife Refuge, Florida, United States - Lox_Sample_3.5 | ecosystem: Environmental > Terrestrial > Soil > Wetlands | place: USA...
TCAAAGCCGAGGCCATGGAACCAGCCGAAGAACTTCTGGCAACCGTGCGGGACCAGGATCAACCCCATAACGACGCGCAACAACGGCAACGCGTAGGGTTCGAGGCCGTTGTAGAGCGGCGCGAGCGCGGGGACGAAGAGTCGTCTAGCTGTCACAGCCATGGTGCTTCCCCTTGGTGCTGCCGCCTCGAGCGGGCGGCTGTGCATGAAATGTTAGCATGACGACAAACAAACGAGAGGCGGCCTTGCTTCCGTCCGTGGGAAGCGGCCCATGCCATCTGCCCGTCGGCGTAACTCATCGGTCCTGTGGAACTTGATCGAACAGTCAGCGTTGTCCGCGCATCCGCCCGGGGGAAAGCGCTGGATGAAGATTCTGCTGATCAATTTTTGCGGTTCGCTGCTCGTCATTCTGACGCAGGAGCCGGGCGCCCTGTCGCGCCGGCTCGCCGCCTTGCGCGCGTGGCCGTCGGAGCGAAATCGCCTTCCCCCTCAGTAACTTAAAATAGTTACAAACTTCGTTGCATGCGGTCGTAACTTCCGCCAGAGTTCGCGTCCTGCGCCTGACACCTGTCCACCGGTCATGTGCGGCAAAGGCGGGCTTGCGATCGATGGCAGAACACAGCGCGCAGACGGCATCCGAGCGCGTAGCCGCGCCGGCCTTGAGGCTCGACGAATTCCTGCCCTACCGGCTGAACGTCTGCTCTGCGCTGGTCACCCAGGCGCTCTCCCGCATCTATGCCGCGCGTTACAAAATCGGCGTGCCGGAATGGCGCGTGCTGGTGACGCTGGGCGAGTTCGGCATGATGACCGCCAAGGCGATCGGCCAACACAGCCACATGCACAAGACCAAGGTGTCGCGCGCCGTGGCGCTGCTCGAGCGGCGCAAGCTGGTCTCCCGGCGCGCCAACCGCGAGGACCTGCGCGAGGCGTTTCTGTCGCTGACGCCCACGGGCCGCGATATCTACGAGGAACTCGCGCCGGCGGCGCTCGAATTCGTGCGCCAGCTCATGGACACCGTCGAGCCGGGCGATCGTGCCGCCCTCAATCGCGTGCTCACCAAGCTGATCGAGCGCTCCACACAGCTCAGCGTCGGTGTCGCCACCGCGCCGGCCTTGCGCTAGCGTGCCTGCCGTTCCAGCCGGGGCATCCGCCATGAAGCTTTACAGTTATTTCCGTTCGTCCGCCGCCTATCGCGTGCGGATTGCCCTCAATTTCAAGGGCCTGTCCTACGACATGACGTCGATCCATCTGACCAGAGACGGCGGCCAGCAGCACAAGCCGGAATATGTGGCGATCAATCCGCAGATGCGCGTGCCCGCGCTCGCGCTCGACAGCGGCGATGTGCTCGTCCAGTCGCTCGCCATCATCGAATATCTCGACGAGCTGCATCCCAAGCCGCCGCTGCTGCCGGCCGATGCGGTAACCCGCGCCAAGGTGCGCGCGGTCGCCCAGATGGTGGCCTGCGACATCCATCCGCTCAACAACACGAGCGCATTGCAGTATCTCAAGAACACGCTCAAGCACGCGCAGCCCGATATCGACGCCTGGTATCACCACTGGGTGATCACGGGCTTCAAGGCCATCGAGGCGATGATTGCGCCCGGGCCTTACGCCTTCGGTGCCCAAGTGACGCTGGCCGATCTCTGCCTGGTGCCGCAGGTTGCCAATGCGCGCCGGTTCAAGGTGCCGCTCGACGGATTCCCGAAAATTGTCGCCGCCGACGCAGCCTGCCTGAAGCTCCCAGCCTTCGACAAGGCGCGGCCGGAAAACCAGCCCGATGCCGAGTGACTGCAAGCGCCGCCCCTGTTAGACCGCTCGCCTCGCCCCATCGCTCCCACCAAAACCAGCGCCGTGGCCAAAAACGATATCCCTCGCGTCGTCCTCTGGATGGTCGGCGCATTGCTCTCCTTCTCCACCATGGCGGTGTCGATCCGCGAGCTTTCGCACGCTGGCCTCAACATCTTCGAAATCCTGACCATCCGCAGCGGCGGCTCGCTGCTGATTTTGCTGGCGCTGTTAGTGGTGCGGCCGGAGTTGCGCGTGCATGCGCTGCCGCGCCGCATGGGCCTCAACACACTGCGCAACACGGTGCACTACGCCTCGCAATATGCCTGGGCGCTCAGCATCACAATGCTGCCGCTCGCGACCGTGTTTGCGCTCGAATTCACCATGCCGGCCTGGACCGCGCTGCTTGCGGTCTGGCTGCTGCACGAGCGCTTGTCGCCGAGCCGCATCGGGGTCGTGGTGTTCGGGTTGATTGGCGTGCTGGTGATCCTGCGCCCCGGCCTCGCGGGCTTCAACCCGGCGGCTTTGCTGGTGCTGGGGGCCGCGGTCGGCTACGCCATCACCATGATCGCCACCAAGAAGCTGACCATGACCGAGACCACGTTCGGCATCATCTTCTGGATGGCGGTGATGCAGTTTCCGCTGTCGCTGATCGGCAGCAATCCGCAGGTGTTCCTCCATCTCCACATCACCAACGCTTTGCCGCTGCTGGGCGTCGCCATCGCCGGGACAACCGCGCATTACTGTCTGAGCAACGCCTTCCGCGCCGGCGAAGCAACCTTGGTGGTCCCGCTCGATTTCATGCGCATTCCGTTGATCGCGGTGGTCGGCTGGGCGTTTTACGGCGAATCACTTGATATTTTCGTGCTACTGGGTGCGCTCATCATTGTGGTTGGCGTGCTCTGGAACCTGCGCGCCGAGGCCGCAAAACGGCGCTGATGGCCATCTTCGCGGCGCCATAATTTACGGGCTAGAGTGCCGCGCATGAGGGGAGCCGTCCGCTATCCGATCGCCGCCGCCATGGTCCTGGCGGCCGCGGCAGCCGCTTGGGGGCAGACGCCGGCGCCGAACCCGGTCTGCCAGCGGCTCGAGGGCCAACTGACCTCGCTCGACCGCGGCAACAGCGACCCGGGCCGCGCCGCCCAGATTCGTCAGGCCGAAGACGCAGTGCAGCGTCAGCAATTCGAGGTCGACAAGCTGGTCGCGCAAGCCCGCCGCATGGGTTGCTCCAATAGCGGCTTCTTCTCGATCTTCACGCCGATGTCGCCGCAATGCGGCCCGCTCAACCGGCAGATCGAGGATCAGCGCGATGCGCTTGACCGCATGCAAAACCAGCTCGAGCAGCTGCAGGGTGGCACGACCGAGCGGGCGGCGCAGCGCCAGTCGATCCTGATCGCGCTCGCCGACAACAACTGCGGCCAACAATACCGCGCGGCTGCGCGCGCCGGCGAACAGGGCGGGTTCTTCGATCGGCTGTTCGGCGGCGGCACGATCTTTTCGCCGCAGCCGAACGGGCCAATGGGCGGCACCTACCGCACCGTCTGCGTGCGCACCTGTGACGGCTATTATTTCCCGATTTCGTTCGAGACATCGCCCGACCACTTCCGCGACGACGAAGCGGCCTGCCAGCGCATGTGTCCGGCGGCGGAGGTTCAGCTCTACACCTATCACAATCCCGGCGAGGAAATCTCGCAGGCGGTTTCGCTCAACGGTCGCCTCTACACCGAGCTTCCGGCCGCGTTCCAGTACCGCAAGGCGCTCAGCCCGGCGTGCAGTTGCCGGCGGCCGGGCGAAAGCTGGGCCGAGGCGCTGCGCGTGAACGGCACCGACACGACGCTCGCGCCCGGTGATGTGGTGGTCACCGACCAGAACGCCAACCGGTCCGCGCCGCCCGCCGGCGGCAAGCCGGCCGATCCAGGCGTGAAGACGGTGTCGCCGGCCACCGCGGAATCGATGGTGGATGCCCCCGGGGAGCCGGATCCCGCCAAGCGCAAGGTGCGTGCGGTCGGTCCAACCTTCCTGCCGCAACACTAGATCTCAGAAATCGAAGGCCTCGCTTTTGGCCGGCTTGCTCCTGACCAATGACGGGTCGGGCGCCGGCGGCGGGGTGCCGGGGTCGCGGAAACGGTTGGTGATGGGGTAACGGCGGTCGCGGCCGAAATTCCTGAGCGTAATCTTCACCCCGGGCGCCGCCTGCCGGCGCTTGTATTCGGCGATGTTGACCATGCGCTCCACCCGCATGACCGTATCGCGGTCGAAGCCCGCCGCCACGATGGCCGCAATCGACTGCTCACCTTCGATCAGCCGCTCCAGAATCGGATCGAGCACCGCGTAGGGCGGCAGCGAGTCCTCGTCCTTCTGGTTCTCGCGCAATTCTGCGGTCGGCGGACGCGTGATGATGTTGTCCGGAATGACGCGCCCGTTCGGGCCCAGCGCGCCTTCCGGCTTCCATCCATTGCGCAGCCGCGCCAGGCGGAACACTTCCGTCTTGTAAAGATCCTTGATCGGATTGAAGCCGCCGTTCATGTCGCCATAAAGAGTGGCGTAGCCGACCGACATTTCAGACTTGTTGCCGGTGGTCACCAGCATGAGATTGAACTTGTTGGAGATCGCCATCAGTGTGGTGCCGCGCGTGCGCGCTTGCAGGTTTTCCTCGGCGACGTCGCGCGGCAATCCCGCGAAGGCGGGTTTGAGCACCTCGCCGAAGCCCTCGACCGCCGCCCGGATCGGCAAAATCTCGTACCGCACGCCGAGCGCCTTGGCGCAGGCGGCGGCATCGTCGAGCGATTCCTGCGCGGTGTACCTGTAGGGCAGCATGACGCAGCGCACGCGATCGGCGCCGAGCGCGTCGGTGGCAATCGCAGCGCACAGCGCGGAATCGATGCCGCCCGAAAGCCCGAGCACGACGCCGGGGAAGCCATTCTTGTTCACATAGTCGCGCAAACCGAGCACGCAGGCCGCATAGTCGGCGTCATCGCCTTCGAGCAACGGGGCCTTCGCCCCATCATCGCAGTGCCATGTCGCGCCTGCGCGCCGCCATTGAGTGGTGAGGATAGCTTCCTTGTATGATGGAAGCTGGAAGGCCAACGAACAGTCGGCATTCAGGCCGAGCGAAGCGCCGTCGAAAACCAGCTCGTCCTGACCGCCGACCTGATTGGCGTAGAGCAGCGGCAAGCCCGTTTCCTTGATGCGCGGCACGATCACATTGAGCCGCTCATCGGAGACGCCTTGCCGATAAGGTGACCCATTGAGGACGAGCAGGATTTCGCCGCCCGTATCGGCGATACATTCAGCCGGCTCCGGACCCCAAATGTCCTCGCAGATCGGCAAGCCCAGACGCACGCCGCGGAAGCTCACTGGGCCTGGCAGCGGCCCTGGCGCGAACACCCGCTTTTCGTCGAACACACCATAATTCGGCAAGTCCGCTTTGTAGCGCACAGCCGAAATGGCGCCCCCGTCCAGCAGCACCGCCGCGTTGTACAATTTGCCGTCATCGGGCCAGGGCGTGCCGACCACCACGGCAGGACCATGCTCGGCGGTCTCGCGCGCCAACTGCTCGACCGCAGCGCGGCAAGCCGCCTGGAAGGCCGGCTTGAGCACGAGATCCTCCGGCGGATAGCCGGCGATGAAAAGTTCGGGCAAAAGCACAAGGTCGGCGCCCTGCGAGGCCGCTTCCGCGCGGGCGCGCCGCACTTTCTCGGCATTGCCGGCGACGTCGCCGACGATGGAATTGAGCTGGGCGACGGCGATCGCCAGCCTATCGGCAGGGCGGTTCATGTGGACAGGTCTAACGCCTGCCCATAGGCGCCGCAATCGCGCTCCAGGAGTGCCGGAATAGCTGCTATTCGGCGGCCGTTAAAGGCCGGCAACGGCCGGCATCGGCGCGGCCTGCGCCGAGCGCTCCTTCTTGAGCAATTCCGCGAGCAAGAAGGCGAGATCGATCGCCTGTTCGGCGTTGAGCCGCGGATCGCAGGCCGTGTGGTAGCGGTCATTGAGGTCGGCTTCGCTGATCGCGCGCGCGCCGCCGGTGCATTCGGTGACGTTCTGGCCGGTCATCTCCAGATGCACGCCGCCGGCATAGGTGCCCTCGGCCTGGTGGACCTCAAAGAACCCGCGTACTTCCTTCAGGATCAGGTCGAACGGCCGCGTCTTGTAGCCGGTAGCTGACGTGATCGTGTTGCCGTGCATCGGGTCGCACGACCAGACCACGACCTTGCCTTCGCGCTTCACCGCACGCACGAGCGCCGGCAGATACTCGCCGACCTTCTCGGCACCGAAGCGGCCGATCAGCGTGAGCCGTCCCGCCTCGTTGTCGGGATTGAGGATGTCGATCAGCCGCAGCAGATCGTCGGCCTTGAGCGACGGTCCGCACTTGAGCCCGATCGGGTTCTTGATGCCGCGCGCATATTCGATGTGCGCATGATCGGCCTGCCGCGTACGATCGCCGACCCACAGCATATGTCCGGAGGTGGCGTACCAGTCGCCGGTCGTGGAATCGACGCGCGTGAAGGCCTGCTCGAAGCCGAGCAGCAGCGCCTCGTGGCTGGTGTAGAAGTCGGTCGTGCGCAGCTCGGGATGGCTCTCGAGATCGAGGCCGCAGGCCTGCATGAAACCGAGCGCCTCCGAGATGCGGTCGGCGAGCTCGACGTAGCGGCGCGACTGCGGACTGTCCTTGACGAAGCCGAGCATCCATTGCCGCACGCTCGCGAGGTTGGCGTAGCCGCCTTGCGCGAAGGCGCGCAGCAGGTTGAGCGTGGCGGCCGACTGCCGATAGGCCTCGAGCTGCCGGCGCGGATCGGGACGGCGCGCCTCCTCGGTGAAGGCGATGTCGTTGATGATGTCGCCGCGGTAGCTCGGCAGCTCCTTGCCGTCGCGCTTTTCGATCGGCGAGGACCGCGGCTTGGCGAACTGGCCGGCGATGCGGCCGACCTTCACCACCGGCGAAGCGGCGGCATAGGTCAGCACCACCGCCATCTGCAGGAACATGCGGAAGAAGTCGCGGATGTTGTTCGGTCCATGCTCGGCGAAGCTTTCCGCACAGTCGCCGCCTTGCAGCAGGAAAGCCTGGCGATTGGCCACGCGCGCGAGCGCCTTCTTGAGGTTGCGCGCCTCGCCCGCGAACACCAAAGGCGGAAAGGTCGCAAGCTGCTTCTCGACGTCGTCGAGCGCCTGCCAGTCCGGATAATCCGGGACCTGCTGAATAGGCTTCTTGCGCCAGCTATCGGGCGTCCAACGCTCGGACATTTCGAAATTCTCCAACGCTTGGCCGGGGTTATACACGAGAGCGCGCGGCCCTTGCCAGCGATTCAAAAAGCTTAGGTTTACGGCCTATTCCGCCGCCGCGCGGCCGTAGCTCATGGCTTTTTCGCGCAAGGTGACCAGTTCCTCGGCCGCGGTCGGGTGCACCGCCATGGTGGCGTCGAAGTCGGCCTTGGTCGCTCCCATTTTCACCGCGATGCCGACGACCTGGATCAACTCGCCGGCGTCCGGCCCGACAATGTGGCAGCCGACGACGCGGTCGGTCGCGCCGTCGACCAGCAGCTTCATGAAGGACCGCGTATCGCGGCCGGACAACGTCGCCTTCATGGGACGGAACGTCGTCTTGTAGACGTCGAGCCTGACGAGGCGCTCGCGCGCTTGCGTCTCGGTGAGGCCGATGACGCCGACCTCCGGCTCGGAAAACACCGCGGTCGGGACATTGGTGTGATCGACCGGCGTGGGCTTGCCGCCAAAGACCGTGTCCGCGAAAGCATGACCCTCGCGGATCGCGACGGGTGTCAGATTGACCCGGTTGGTGACGTCGCCGATGGCGTAAACGCTCGGCACCGACGAGCGCGAATATTCGTCGACCTCGATGCCGCCGTGCGCGTGTATCTTGACGTGGATCTTATCGAGGCCGAGACCCATGACATTCGGGCGCCGGCCGATCGCGAACATCACCTTGTCGCTGATGACCGTGCTGCGATCCGACAGCCGCGTGACGAATTCGTCGCCGGACTTCTCGACCGCGGCCACCGTATGGCCGCAAGTCACCGTGATGCCGCGGTTGCGCATCTCGTTGCGCAGATGCTCGCGCACGTCGTCGTCGAAGCCACGCAGAATGTTCTCGCCGCGGTAGACCAGCGTCACCTCACTGCCGAGACCCGCAAAGATGCAGGCGAATTCAACCGCGATATAACCGCCGCCCTGGATCACGATGCGCCTTGGCAATTCCTCGAGGTGAAAAGCCTCATTGGAGGAAATCACATGTTCGCGGCCTGGAATATCCGGGCCCATGTGCGGCCAGGCGCCGGTCGCGATCAGGATCGTTTCCGCGTGCACGGTCGCCTCATTCGACAACAGGTGCACGGTGTGCGCACCCTCGACCACCGCACGGCTCTTCACCAAGCTCACGTTGTAACGCTCGAGCGTATTGGTATAGGCGGCTTCCAGTCGGGCGATCTCTCGGTCCTTGTTGGCGATCAGTGACGGCCAATGAAACGTCGCATCGGGCACCGTCCAGCCGTAGCCGGCGGCGTCCTCGAATTCATGGCCAAAGCGCGAGGCGTAGACGAGCAGTTTCTTCGGTACGCAGCCGCGAATGACGCAAGTGCCGCCGACGCGATGCTCTTCTGCGATCATGACGCGCGCGCCATGAGAGGCGGCGACGCGGGCCGCGCGCACCCCGCCGGAGCCGGCACCAATCACGAACAAATCGACGTTGTTGCCCGCCATCGGCCGCTATGCGCCCTGCTCCGCTCCGCCGGCAACGGTCACAGCGCGTGTCCCCGCTTCTTCATCTCGTCGCGCATTTTCGCGATCACCTCGTCGGAGAGCTTGTTGGCCCAGTTTTGCGCGAAGGTCATGCTCGAGTCGATGACCTTCGGCTGTGTGTTCAGCAGCTTCTTGCCGGCCGGCGACTGGTAGAAGGTGAGAATGTCCTTGAGCTCCTGCTCGGTGAAGTTGGTCGCATAAAGTCTCGCAACTTCGTCGTTGATCTCGCTCATGCGGGGCTGCAGGTCCGTGCGCAGCTGGGCCGCCACCTCGTTGAGATCTTTGCCGAGCGCCGGGTCTTGCTGCAGGAATAGCAACTTGGCCTGCTCGACCACGCCGGCAACCAACGGACTGAAAACCGCAGTTGCGCCGGTCGCGGTGATGAGCTGCTTGGCGACCTGCATGGCGGCCGGCGACGGCTGCTGCTGCGCCTGCGCGGCCGGAATACATGCGGCCAGCGCAACGGCAAGCAGCGCGGGGCGCACAACGCGCCGAATGGCCTCAATCATTGTCATCTCGTAACTCCGTCTGTTTCGGGGTTCAGGGCCGTTCCACGATCCTGACGCCGTTCGGGCTGCCCACTATGGCCATCTGCGCAAGGCCTACGAATAGTCCATGCTCCATCACGCCGGGAACGCCCGCAAGCGCATGCGCCATCGCTCGCGGGTCGTCAATCCGGCCAAGAGCAGCATCGACAATCCAGTGGCCGCCATCCGTGACGAAAGCATGGCCATCGCGGCCTCGCCGCAGGCTCAGCTTCCCGGCTGCCCCAATGGCGCGCTCGATTGCCCGCTCCGTGGCCTTAAGGCCGAACGGCGCCACCTCGATCGGCAGCGGAAAGCGGCCGAGCGCACCCACCATTTTGCTCTCGTCGGCGATCACGACCATGCGGGCGGAAGCGGCCGCCACGATCTTTTCTCTCAGCAAGGCGCCGCCGCCGCCTTTGATCAAACTCAAATCCGGTGCGATCTCGTCGGCACCGTCCACCGTCAGGTCGAGCTCGGGTGTGTCGTCCAGCGTGGTGAGCGCGATGCCCCAGCGTTCGGCGTCCGCCTTCGTGGCCTGCGAGGTCGGCACAGCGACCACGTTGAGGCCCCCGCGCACGCGTTCGCCCAGAAGATCCACGAAGTGGCGTGCGGTGGAGCCGGTACCGAGGCCAAGCCGCATGCCCGTCCGCACGAATTCGAGGGCGCGCGCGGCGGCTGCGCGTTTCTGGGCTTCGGCGTCCATCCTCTAGCCGTCCGGCTTTGTTGTAAGATTGCAATTGCCATGCCTATCTAGCCTTGAACGCTTGACCTGAATAGCCCCTCGGCCGCATGGACCTTGCTTCACGCTGCCGCGACCATTAACGATCGCGCCATGCCAGCCCGTACTATCATCTTCGACCTCGATGGCACGTTGATCGACACCGCGCCCGACCTTGTGGATACGCTCAACGTGGTGTTCGCGCGCGAAGGTTTGCCGCCGGTGCCTTACGAGACTGCGCGCAATCTGATCGGCGGCGGCGCCCGCATGATGATTGTCCGCGGCATCGAAGCGGAGGGACGCACGGTCGAGCCGGCCGAGATCGAGCGTCTGTTTCAGGATTTCATCGTGCATTATTCGGCGCACATCGCCGACCGTTCGCGGCCCTTCCCCGGACTCGTCGATGCTCTCGATGCGCTCGCAGCAGCCAACTGGCGCTTCGCCGTGTGCACCAACAAACTCGAGTCGCTATCTGTGTTGCTGCTCAAAGAGCTGGGGCTCGCCCACCGCTTCGCGGTGATCTGCGGGCAAGATACGTTCGGCGTTCAAAAGCCGGACCCGGAAATCTTGCGCCGTACGGTCAAGGCCGCGGGCGGAACCTTGCAGAACGCGATCATGATCGGCGACTCCCTGACCGACATCCGCACGGCGCGGGCCGCTGGCGTGCCGGTGATTGCTGTCGATTTTGGCTACACGGAGCGCCCGGTGGCCGAACTCGGCCCGGACCGCATTATCAGCCGATTTGGGGAGCTCCCTGCCGCGGTCGCCGAGCTCTGCGCGGCAAACTGACGGCTTGCGCCGTCTGACATGGTTAACGCTGTTAACCTTAATCAAGTGCCGCCTGTTGCACCCCCGTCACATGGCCCGTATCCTTTTTGCAGGCGGGCCTCTCTCTCGCCTGATCGGACGGGTAGCGATCATGTACCGAGTAATCGCGATCGTTTGCGCGGGGCTGGCGCTCGCAGGATGCGAGTCGAACGCCGATTGGATGAAGGCGCCCGATTGGATGAAGGCACCTGACTTCAAATGGGAGCCTCAGCTGCAAACCGTTCGCGTCGAATCCGAACCGGCCGGCGCCGATGCCAAAGCGGCCAACGGAGCATCCTGCAAGACGCCCTGCGCTCTTGC
>Ga0335081_10019691_pt1 | contig 10909 bp, 9 predicted proteins | sample Lox_Sample_35_FD_206713 | JGI IMG/M metagenome (GOLD analysis project Ga0335081, IMG submission 206713) | Soil microbial communities from Loxahatchee National Wildlife Refuge, Florida, United States - Lox_Sample_3.5 | ecosystem: Environmental > Terrestrial > Soil > Wetlands | place: USA: Florida...
CCTGACCCGCCCGCTTTCGACATCGTCTTGATGGACCTGCAGATGCCGGTGATGGACGGCCACACGGCAACCAGGCTCCTGCGGGCCGATTCACGGTTCCGGAATCTCCCCATCATCGCGATGACCGCGCACGCACTGGTAGAAGAGCGGCAACGCTGCCTGGAAGCCGGCATGAACGATCACGTGACCAAGCCGATCGAACCCGACGCTCTATTCGCGGCTCTGCAGCGATGGGGAAAACCGAGGACGGACCAGGGCGCCAAACCGGAACCGGCGACTCCGGCGAAACCCCTACCAATAGCGGCGGAGGAGCGCCTTCCGCAGGTCGAAGGCATCGACGTTCCGGGTGGATTGAGGAGGGTTGCCGGGAACAAACGGCTGTATCGCAGTCTGCTGGAGCAGTTCGCTCAGAAGCAGGTGGGAGCCGCCGCGCAGATAGCCGGCGCGCTTTCCAACGCCGACTATGAACTGGCGGGCCGCATTGCCCACACCGTCAAAGGGGTGGCAGGCAATCTCGGCATAGAGCCGATTCAGGCAGTTGCCGAGAGAATCGAGCGGGGCATTCGGGCAAAGGACCAGTCGGTCAGCGGCTTGCTGCCGGAGTTCGAATCGGCGCTGGCCAGCATGGCGGACCGCATCATAAGCGCACTTACCGATACCAAGCCTCCAGCCCCGACGCCAGAAAGCCCAAGGGAGTTTGACCCCAAGGCAGCCGCGGAGGCCTTGTCCCGAGTGAAATCGCTGATCGAGGCCAGTGACGGCGATGCAGTCAACGCCCTGGCGGACGTGGAGAGCGCCGTGGGGGCGGTGGTCGAGAAAACAGCCCTCGATGCGATTCGGAGCGCTCTGGACGAATTCGACTTTGAGACCGCCCTCTCCAGACTCAAGGAGATCGACGAGAGGTGCATGGCCGCAAAAGGCTGAGATGGAACTACTGAAGCTGTCCGCTCCCCCTTCTCCGCCCCCAGGGTTTCGTCCATCTCCGCCTCGAGGATCTGCTGCACTACCTCCTCGACTACCGTGCGCAGGTGGTCGCCTTCTTTCACCAGTTCCACCAAAGCCGCTTTCCATTCCTCGCGTCCTGGCGTACACTGCTTTCGGGCCATGGTCCCTTTCCTTTCTGTCACCTAGCCGATGACCTTTTAAGGAAATATCATGGCCTCCTCAATTTGAGAACTTCTGAAGCTTAACCCGGGCGGACTGGGATCGTGAGCGATCCGCGGAAATCGAGTCCTACGTCCAGATCGAGACCGAGTGTACGATGAATCGCTGTCCCGTACCTCCTTCACTCTGGTGATGCTGGCGATCGCCGGCTCGATGGCCTTGCTCCTCGGGATGATCGGGATCTACGGCGTGATCTCCTACGCGGTTTCGCAGCGCCGCCGGGAAATCGGGATTCGTCTGGCGCTGGGGGCCGAAGAACCGGCGCTGCCCGGCATGTTTGTGCGTCAGGCGCTGCGGCTCGCCGGCATCGGTGTGGCGCTTGGGATGGCGGTCTCCGTCGCTCTGACGCGTCTCCTGAAGTCGCTGCTGTTCCGGGATCAGCCCGCTCGACCCGCTGACGTATGTCGTGGTGCCGATGGTCTTGGTTGCGGCTACGGTGGTGGCCAGCTATTTGCCTGCCCGGCGGGCGGAGGCAGTGGATCCGGTCGAGACGCTGCGGGCGGGTAGACTGGGATGCATCGTGGGCAGGCCATTGAGCCTGGACTCGAGTGCCCGCGACACACCGCCCGGTGGCCTATGATAGCTCTATGGCGCAACAGAGCTCCACGATCGAGCTCGACAAGGATGCCGAGGCGAAGATTGCGGACCAGGTCACTCGCATCCTCGCCAGCAAAGCGTTCCGTCAGGCCGACCGCCTGAAACGCTTCCTGTCTTTCATCGTGGAAGAGACCGTCGCCGCCCGCGGCGAACGGCTGAAGGAGTACGTCGTCGGGGTGGAGGTCTTCAGCAAGCCCGAATCGTTCGACCCCCGAAACGATCCCATTGTGCGCGTCCAGGCAAGGCGCCTGAGAGCGCAGTTGGCCCGTTATTACCGCGAAGAGGCGCCAGACAGCGAGATCATCGTCGAGCTTCCCAAAGGCGGCTATGCCCCGGTATTCCGGCAGTTCCGGAGCGCGCCTGCGCGGCGGCCGGCCCGCCCTCCGCTGGTCAGCCGGAACACCGTTGTGGTGATTCCGTTCGCCGACCACAACCCGTCAGGCGGCCGGGATTACTTTTGCGAAGGGCTGACCCAGGAGATCATTCACACCCTCACCGGAACCGAGGGAATTCGCCTGGTAGCCTGGACTGGGAGCGATCCGATGGACCCGCACCGGGGGATCAAGGTCGCCGGGGAGGGACCCAACGCCGCTCTGATCGTCAGCGGAAGCGTGCGGAAGGCTGGCCCGCTGGCGCGCATCACGGCCAGTGTAATCGACGCGGCCAGCGGTTGCTATGTCTGGTCCGGCGCGGTCGAGCGCACCCTGGATCATGTCTTCGCCGTGCAGGAAGAGGTAGCCCGGCTGGTCGCCGGACAATTGAAGCATGAGCTGATTGGCGGAGCACCATCGGGCCACGCCCGCCGACCGGAAAACCTGGCCGCGTATAATCTCTACCTGCAGGGCCGCTATCACGTGAACCAGCGGACCGAGGAAGGTCTGCGCCGGGCCGTGGATTTTTTCGAGAAGGCGATTGTGGAGAACGCGCAGTATGCCCAGGCGTATTCGGGGCTGTCGGATGCTTACGGCCTCCTCGGCCATTATGGGGTCCTGGCGCCCGCGGAGGTTTGGACGAAAGCCGCGGCCAACGCGGCGTGGGCGGTCCACCTGGATGAGAATTCGGCGGAGGCTCACACCTCTCTTGCCCACGTCAAGTCCACTCAGGATTGGGACTGGACGGGAGCCGAGCAGGAATTCCAGCGCGCCATCGCCCTGGACCCGCGCTATCCGACGGCCCATCACTGGTATGCCATGTCCTGCCTCACGGCGCTTGCGAGGTTGGACCAGGCCTGTGAAGAGATGATGCTGGCCCAGGCACTGGACCCGGTCTCGTCGATCATTGGCCGCGATCTCGCGAGAATCTACTATTACAAGCAGGACTACGACGCGGCCCTGGAGCAATGCGATCACAACATCGAGTTGAATCCGCATTTTTCTCCGGCGTACTGGATGCTCGGCCTGGTGCAGGAGCAGCGAGGCGATTTCGACGAGTCCGCGGCGGCCTTCCAGCGGGCGATTCAACTGTCGCCCGGCAGCCCGCTGATGAAAGCCGCCCTGGGCCGCACCTTTGCGCTGTCCGGCAAGCAGAACGAGGCGATCCGCATCCTTCGTGAATTGCACGAGCTTGCGGGAAAGCGGTATGTTTCGCCGTTCGAACTTGCCGCCATACACTTCGCGCTCGGGCAGACCGACGAAGGCTTTCAATGGCTGGCGAAAGCCTTCCAGGACCGCTGCTTCGAACTGATCTGCCTCCGGGTCGATCCGCGGTGGGAATCGTTGCGCGGAAATCCGCGATTTCGGACGCTCTTTGAGCAACTCGGCGTGCCTTAGGACGCGGTTCCAGCGCGCAGTCCGATCGTGGGTTAATGAAAGCATGGACATCGCAGAAATCGTACGTCTGTTCGGGCAAACCATCGGCACCACGGCGACTGTGAAAAGCGTGTTTGGCGAGCCAGTGACCTCGGGCCAGCGGGTGGTCCTGCCCGTAGCGCAGATCCGCTGCTCATTCGGCGGTGGCGGCGGGGCAGGCTCGCGAGGCGAAGGCGAGCAGCCTCGAAAAGGCGGCGGTGGAGGAGGCGGCGTGATAGTGGCCAAACCCTGCGGCGTGGTCGAAGTGACGGCCGACGGCGCGAGATTTGTCTACTATCGCGAGACCGCCTTGCTGGCTGCAGCCGCTGCGGCTGGCTTTCTGTTGGGATTGGTGCTGGGATCGTGCCGGCGCGGGTCGAAGCCGGTTTGATTAATCCAAAAAACGGCAGTTAATTAATCGGAGATCAGTTGGATGGCCCCCACACCGCCTTGAATCTCGAGCCGGATCCGGACTTTTGACCGGTCGTACGAGGCGTTGAGATAGCGGTGACCCTCGCGGCGCATGCCCGGGGCGGTGATGGCACCGATGCCTCCCTGGGCTTCCGCCTCGACTCCCACGCCGCCCGGCAACCGGACCGTCACCTCCCCGACGCCGCCCTTGATGTGGACATCGTAGTTGTGCTTCGGATTTCCGCGCAGGTCCATTTCGAGCCGCCCCAACCCCATATTCACTTCCACTGCGCGCAGCGTCAGGCTGCCCAGGTTCAGTTGGGCATGGCCCGCCCCAAAGTGCACATTGACATCCATGGGCACTTCGCGATTCAGGCGGACATCCCACTCATATTTCGACCCGCCGATGCGGGCCTCGTGCTGCGACGGCTGTTCGATGCTCAAGTGGCTCCGCAACGGTCCGCTGTCGTAGCGTACGTAAGGTTTCCACGACGGCACATTGTAGGTGAAGTCGGCGCGCATCAGTTTCTGAGTGCCCGCATCGACGCGCAGATTGCCCATGCCCATCTGGAAGTCCACGCTGATGGCCTCCGACTTGTCCAGTTCAATCGAGCGAAAATCGTGCTGGGTGGGCCCGGCCGTCTCGATCACACAACCGCACAAGAAAACCAGCGGAGCGAGCAGCATCGCGCGTGTGGCAACCATGGGAACTCCTTCAGAAGAGAGGTACGTGAGTCGCAGCCGGGTTGTTCCGCACAGCGCGCGCGGCGCCCCTAAACCCGAATCCCGCACATCTCGGCAAAGCGGATTTCCGTGGCTTTCACCCGCCCGGCCACCACCTGGAGGGTGCGCTGGAGGATTTCTGCGCCAAGTTCCGGCTCCGCTTTACAGAGCCTCTTGAGGGCCGCGCCGTCGAGGCGCAGAGTGGTCGTGTACTCCCGCGCCCGCACCTGGAACAGGGTGTCCTGATGATCGAGCAGCGACGACCAGCCGAAGACCTGGCCCGGTCCCAGCGCCTGCACGCATACGGCGTAACGAGCGGTCCGCAATTCTACCGATACGCTTCCATCGATTACCAGGTAGAAGGAGGACGAGCGCTCGCCGTCCTTCAAAATGACTTCGTTCTCGCGAAACGCGGCCTCGCCGGCGATCAACGCAAGGGTGGCGATCTGGGCCTCCGAGAGGCCGGCCACAAAGCTGTGCCGGCTGAGAGCCTGAACTGGTCCTGGTGTCATATGCCCCACTGAAATCGAGTGAAAAGGCTCAAAATGCCCCTCCGTCCCGTCCAAAAACGCGACTTGGCGTACTGGTGCAATTTGCGGGCCATGTGGGCCCGGCGCCACGTCAGTGCGGAAATGAGTTCAGATGAGGTGCGGTTACACGTAGGCGATAACGTCGATTTCCACCATCGAATCGCCGGGGATGCCGGCGGCGGCAATTGTGGTGCGTACGGGGGGCTCCTCGCCGAAGCGGCCCTGGAAAACCTCGTTCATGGCCGCCCAGTCCTTGATGTCGCTCAGGTACACGTTGCACTTCAGGACTTTGTTCATCGAAGAGCCGGCGGTCTCCAGTTGTTTCTGGATCTGGTCGAGGACGATCCTGGTATGCGCCTTGATCTCTTTCGGACCTTCGTGCGCTCCCACGCCCGCGATGAAGATCAGGTTTCCGTACTGCACGATATTGTTGAACAGGGGAGTTCCGGCCGGCTTCTTGCCGTTGGCGTAAATCACTTTTCGGACGGGTTGGTACTGCGCCGCGGCGGGCGCTGCTGTGGCGGCGACGGCGGCTGCCGCGGCCCCTCCCCGCGTGATGAAACTCCGGCGATTGCTGGTGCTCATAGAATCTCCTGGCGATCGGATCACCCGTTGCGGCGTTGGCCCGCGGGACGGTACTTGTGCCTTTCGGCCGTCCAGGTGGTTTCGCCGTACTCGCCCATGTTCACTTTGCCGGAAAGCTTGTCGCCCTCGACGGCGCCGGTGAACGTGTAAGAGACCCGCTGGCCCTGGATCTGGAACGACGACTGGAAGCGCACCTGGTTGGCGGCGACGGTGCCGTTCAACTCGGACGTGTAGAACTCGCTATGGTGGGTGCCCACGAGTTTGGCGGCCTCCTGTTCGAACAGGAAGGTGTGATTGGCCGAGCCTCGGCCGAACTCCAGCCGCGCCTCCCACACGCCCGCCATGGTTGCCGGCTTGCCTCCGGAAGGCGGCGCGGGGCTCTCGAACTTCGGCGGCTTGGACAGGGCGCCGTAGAGCCGGTCGGCGACCACCTTCACGTCGTCGGGGGAGAGCATATACGGAATGATCGCGACCGAGCTGTTGAGGTTGCCGGCTCGATTGCCGCTGCTCCGGTCCACCACGATGCGCGGCTCGTTATCGAGCAGCAGCTTGGCCACCTCCTGCCCCGTGATGCCGAGCTTGGCGCCGTCCCACTGGATGGTGAGGTTGGGGGTGCGGTTGGAGAGGTCTGCACCCGGCTGGCCGATGCGCGTGGTGACGCCATTCACCTGCTTCACACGCTCGGAGATGGAGCCGAGCCACGACTCCCACATGCTCCACTCGGCCTTGTGGTCGCGCTTCGTCCACATTTCCACCGCAGTCAGCATGCCCATGATCTCTTCCTTGCCTACCTTCAGGGAGCGGCCGAAAGCGTGGTGCGGCGAACTGTTGGCCCAGGCGGCCTGCAGCCAGTTCTTTTCGCCCAGCAGGAGACCGGCGGCCTGCGGCCCGCGAATGCATTTGCCGCCGCTGTAGGCAACCGCGCTGGCGCCGCGCTCCAGGTGGACATTGGGCTTCAGCGTCAGGACTTCGGCTGCGGCATCGACGATGACGGGCACGTTCTTGCGGCGCGCGACTTCGGACACCGCGCGCGTGCCGAGCGGGCCATCGTCTCCGGGGCCGCCCAGGATGTACACCAGGGCGGTGCGGTCGTTAAAGGCGGGCTCGAGTTCGGCGAAGGTCTTCACCTCGATGATCTTGACGCCCAGCATGCGAATGGCGTGGTCGTAGACGTTGCGCGAGTAGCTGGGGATGATGACTTCGTTCTTGAGGCCGGTCAGATCGGGCAGGCGCTGCATGCGCTCGGGATTGTTGCCGGCGATGGCGGCGGCCGTGCAATGGGTGAGCGCGGCGCAGCAGCCGGCGGTCACGATGCCCCACTCGGCGCCGGTGATCTCGGCGAGGCGCTTGCCGACCCCGTCCATCAGCTCGTCCATCTGCACGTAGCTGCGCGACGCCTCGTCCATGGCGTGCTTCACTTCGGGAAGCGTGGTGGACCCCGTGATGATGGTGTAGGTGCCGTGCGCGTTGATAATCGGGCGAACGCCGATTGCGCGGTAAACGTTCATAGCCGCCTGGAACGGCGCCGCGGCGGCCTTGCGGATGCCGCCCCCGGCCACCTGGAGGGCGGCCAGAAAACTGCCCTGCCGGAACAGGTCCCGGCGATTATATGCAGTCAACGACTGCTTCATGCCTTGCCACGACATCGCTCTTTCCTCGATTCCTAAAGGTACCGCGACACGTGGTTTTTTGCCAGTGCCGCCCGATCGGGGTACTGGGGTCTTAGTGCGGGCGATGGCGGATCACCGCTGCGTTCTGAGCTCTGGTCGCGGCGTGAGTTTGGGTTCTTTTAGCTCCCCATTCGTAGCCTCATAGGACTGAATGAGATTGGTGAGCATATTGGCGAGAACCTTGGTGTGCCACCAGGGTATGGTTATATTGGCTTTTTCCAGAACGATCAATTCTCGGTTCTTGGTTGTCGATCCGTCCTCCCTCGGACCATACGCCAACAGCATAAAGCGGAGTGTCACATCAGTTAACGACCAGTCGGCATCAACGATGTTCGCATAGGCTTCGAAAATTCCATCCTCCGGCACTTCGAGCGGAAGTTCGGGGTCAGCTGATTTTTTGATTTCCGATTCCATATTGCCCCTCCTTCAAGGTTTCAGGTATGACTTCAGATCCGACCCGCCTCCACTTTGGACGCTTCTGAAATGGAATTACATTTTGCTCCAAGCGTGATCGATTGCGACGATGTGGGCGCTTCCTGCGAGTCCCCGAAAACGCTCCGGCCTTTAGTTCAGCTTCAAATGAGGGCACCGAGAACGATTCTGATGTCAGGTGCACGTCGTACCAAAGCTCCGAGAACCTTCGGAATCGAACATCAAGCCCGATGTCGAGCGCTTCGGCGACTTCTAGCAGTGTAGGAATTGTCGGAATGGGAGCATTAGGATCCTCTAGCCGATACGCCCACGAAAGCTTTTTGCCAAGCTTTTCAGAGAATATTTTGAGATCCCATCCTTGCTCTTTTCGCAGGCTGTTGATTTGTGCTGTGAGTCGCGACCGAATCGACTCTTCGATAAATCCGTGCCGATACTCTTTGCTAGACTGCAGAGCCTCAAGCATCTGCTGCTTAATGGAACTGATGCTCGCAAATCCTGCTTCTGCCTGTTGCAAGGACGCATTTTCGGTTAGCATCCGCCGTCTCCAAGTCTCTTGTGGGTATAGACCCCTTCTCGACCGTTCCAAGGACTATCGTGAACTCCCGGCGTTCGGGACCGTAGAACCCCAGGGGCCGATATTGAACGCCAGAGTGAACAATGCGAAGTTCGACCAGATCCGGCCATCCTACGAGCGAACTCACGTACTGTTCCGGCCAGACAGGCATCGCCATCATGTACAGAAGTCTCGTGTTGATTTTGGCAGCAGCTTTGGCGGGTAGCCCGTCGAGCCATTTTCGAATCGTGTTGACGCCCCGGTCCTCTCGGAAGTCGTAAAACGTCCACATGGTTACTATAGTTCAGGATTTCCTGAAAAGACAAGCTCTTCCCGCGACTACCCTTCAGAAAATCCTGAAAGTATAAATATACATGAACAACGGCCAGCGGCTATGCTCCATCGGGGAACCAGGCGCGCACCCCGAAGCGGCGCGATATAATCCGGCCATGCGAAGACTCGGCGCTCTCGTGATTCTGTCCATGTTCCTTGCGCGGACCAACGCCGCCACGCGGCCCATCGCACTCGATGACTACTACCGCATCGAGACCGCGGCGGCGCCCGCGATGTCGCCCGACGGCCGGTGGGTGGCCTTCGTACGCAACAGCACTATCGAGGCGGAGAACCAGCGGCACAGTGAGATCTGGCTGAGCCCGGCGGACGGATCCTCTCCCGCCGTGCGGCTGACCAGCCCGGCCTTCAGCTCGTCGGCGCCGCGATGGAGTCCCGACGGCAAGCTGCTGGTCTTCCGGTCCACGCGCAAGGCACCGGGCAGCGAGGGCGATGTCTGGTTCCTGCGCATGGACGGACCGGGGGGCGAGGCATTCCAGATTGCGGGTGTCGGCGGCATGCCGGTTTTCAGTCCGGACAACCGCTGGATCGCTTTCACCAGGAGAACGCCGCCCGCGGCCAAACCGCGCGAGCTGACCCCCTTGGAGCGTCAACTGGAGCAGCGCTTCAAAGGGCGGATGTACGACTGGATGAACGTCCGTTCCGACGGGCGCGGCTACCTGCCCGACCCGCGCGATCCCGCGGCCACACCGCCGATGGAGTTGTACCTCGTGGCGCGGGAGGGCGGAGTGCCGAAGCAATTGACGCATCTCGGGGTGGACGCGATAGCGCCGGTGTGGCGGCCCGACAGCGGCGCGCTCGCGCTGGCCGCCGATTCGCATCAGCGCGACGAATACTCCTACGAGCGCGCCGATCTGTGGACCGTGGATCTCCAGGGCAACATCAAGCGCCTGACTGACGACGGGTACGAACATGACTCGCCGGCGTGGTCGCCTGACGGTCGCTGGCTGGTGTTCCGGCGGCGGCAGGGATTGAGCCAGGTGATCCAATCCAGGCAGAATCACGGTGCGGCGGTGGACTTGTATCGCATCGCGGCGGAAGGCGGCGCCCTGACCAACCTCACCTCGGACTGGGACCTGATTCCGGATCCGCCCACCGTCAGCTCGAACGGCGAGTTCATCTATTTTGCGGCCGCGGCCGGCGGCGATACGCAGTTGTTCCGGCTGACCGCGGAGGGCGGGCGGGTCCAACCGGTTACTCGCAGCGAGCGGAATCTGGGCGGCTTCTCCTTCTCGCAGAAGTTCGACCGCATGGCGTACACTGCCGGCGACTCCACCCATCCGGCCGAGGCATTCGCCGCCAACGTCGATGGCAACGGCGAGCACCGCCTCAGCGCTCTGAACGAAAAGTGGCTGAAGGACGTGGATCTCAGCCCGGCGAAGAGCATTCACTTTCCGAGCAAGGACGGCACGCCGGTGGAAGGGTGGGTGCTGCTGCCGCGCGGGGCGAAGCAGCCGTATCCGCTCGTACTGGCAATCCACGGCGGCCCTCACGGAGCTTACGGCAGCGCGTTCGATTACGAGTTCCAGTGGCTGGCGGCCAACGGGTACGCGGTGGTATATACCAACCCGCGGGGGTCCACCGGGTATGGCGAGAAGTTTCTGTGGGCCACGTGGGGCGGATGGGGGAAGCTGGACTACGAGGACGTGATGGCGGGAGTGGATTATGCGCTGGCGCACTTCCCGGTGGACCGGCAGAAGCTGGCGGTGACCGGCTACTCGTACGGCGGGTTTCTGACGAACTGGATCATCACCCAGACGGACCGGTTTCGCGCCGCGGTTTCGGGCGCGGGAATCTCGAACTGGTTGAGCGACTACGGCACCGCGGACATCCCGCGCACGAAGGAGAGCGAATTCTACGGCTCGCCGTGGGAGCCCGAGGCCAACGAGCGGATGCGCCGGTATTCACCGATCACGTATGCCGCGAAGGTGCGGACGCCGACCCTGTTTCTGGACGGGGAGTCGGACATGCGGGTGCCGATCGAGGAGGCCGAGCAGATGTACACGGCGCTGAAAAAACTGCGCGTGCCGGCCAGGCTGGTGCGCTATCCAGGCAATTATCATGGCGGCTGGCCGCCCTGGGACATGGTGCACCGGTACGATCAGG
>Ga0335081_10019692_pt1 | contig 10909 bp, 7 predicted proteins | sample Lox_Sample_35_FD_206713 | JGI IMG/M metagenome (GOLD analysis project Ga0335081, IMG submission 206713) | Soil microbial communities from Loxahatchee National Wildlife Refuge, Florida, United States - Lox_Sample_3.5 | ecosystem: Environmental > Terrestrial > Soil > Wetlands | place: USA: Florida...
TGCGGGCCGCAATCGCATGATGCGCAGCATGATCATGGATGCTATCCGCTCCGATCCCGCATGGATGAACGGTGAATACACGCGGCCGCCGCTCGTGGGTCTGCGCACCGCCATGGACATCTTTCTGATCATGACCAGCAGCCCGCTGCAAATGCAGAAGGACTATCCCACTCGTGAGAAAGCGGATGCCTATCTCGACGAGTACATCAAGCATCGCCTCTCTCCCCCGGAAGACGCTAACGACATGCTCTACGCCTTCGATGCGTCGCGCAATTACGATCCTTCGCCGAAGCTCGATCAGATCAAAGCTCCGGTGATGTTTGTGAATTCAGCCGACGACCAGATCAATCCGCCGGAACTCGGTATCGCCGAGCGCGAAATCAAGAAAGTGAAGAAGGGCCGATTCGTGCTGCTGCCGATCAGCGCCCAGACCCGTGGTCATGGTACACACTCGCTCCCGGCAATGTGGAAGCAATATCTGGAGGACCTGCTCAACGAGAGCACACACTAATCAGGCTTGGACAATATAGTGACGTTCTCTCAAATTCTGTCATCCCTCGCAAAGCGAGGGATCTGCAGTTGACTCGGTGTGGGTACCGCAGATTCCTCGCACGTTGTGGCCTTCGGCTACGAACGGCTCGGAATGACAACACGGATAGAGCGGTGCAGTTTGAACCCTTTGACGGGGGCAACCAATCACGACGGAGGCATAGAAACGTGCTTCGCCGAAAGCCAGGCTGCCGCAGTCAAACATAAGAAAATCACGATTGAGAAAACGATGGGTACGATAAAGAGGTATTTCCAGCTCACAACCGTGATGGCGGCAAAGCAAAGGGCGAACGCCCATGCAGTGCCGCGCATAAGTGCCAAAGTCGCTGCCGGGAGGCCGCCTAGCTGCCATGCCAAAATCGCCGCGAAGAGATAAAACACGCCGACAGAGAATCCGGCCGCCACAAAGAGGTCCCAATGCGTGCGGTTGAAGCCCTGCACGTCAAAGTGAATTGACCGCATTGAGCCAAGAAGAGCGTCCACTCCCCATTTGGGATCAGACTGGCGAAAGCCGAGTGTATGTCCTACCGCGAAAAGTAGCAGAAGAACAGCCGCGATTCGATAGAACGTGGACGCTTTCATTTCGCCTCCGGAGATCAAGGCAGCCGGCGCCGCTATCCTGCCGCGCAGGTTCAGAAATGTACCACTATCCTGCGACCTCCAGTCCTCTGTCCGTCAGTCCTCCACCGCCCCGGCAGTCATCTCCTCGGCTGGCTCCCCACCCGCCATTCCCTGCGCGATGATCAGGCGCCGTGCTTCGATGCGAATCAGCGGGAGCTGGGTCCAGAACCAGCCCGCCGCGATCACTGAGGCTACGGCTCCGATGGCAACCGTCACCGGCGCACCGAGCTTGTCCGCCAGCGCCCCGCCGAAAAATGCGCCGAAGGGCGCCATGCCCATGATCATCATGGAGTAGAGTGCCATCACACGCCCGCGCAGCGAATCCGGGACCATGGTCTGGATCAGCGTGTTCGAGCACGCCATCTGCAGCATCATGAAATAACCTACAGGAAGCAGCAGAACCATCGATAGGGAGAAGTGTCGCGAAAACGCGAACAGGAAAAGGCTCACGCCGAATCCCACGCAGCAAACCGCGACCCAGCGGCCCAGGCCTCGCACGCCCGATCGCAGCGCGAGAGTCAATGCGCCCAGCAGAGCGCCCACTCCCGTTGCGCCCATCAGAATTCCCAGTCCCCGCGCACCACCATGCAGAATGCGATCGGCGAAGACGGGCATGAGGACGGTGTAGGGCATGCCGACCAAACTCACGACGCCGAGCAACAGCAACAGCGCGCGAATCGGGGTCGTATTCTTGGCGAAACGGAATCCTTCGAGAATGTCTTCGAGCGGCGAGGAAGTCGTAACTCGCGGCCTGCACTCGACTCTCATCATCAGCAGCCCGATGATGACGGCAATGTAGCTGACGGCGTTCACGAAAAAGCACCATCCCTCACCGATCTTCGCGACCAGAATCCCTGCGACCGCAGGACCAATGATGCGCGCTCCATTGAACATGGAGGAGTTGAGCGCGATGGCGTTCATCAGATCTTCCCGGCCCACCATGTCGACCAGAAACGACTGCCGCCCCGGAACGTCGAATGCGTTGACCACGCCAAGCAGCGCCGCCAGCACGAAGATGTGCCACACCTGGACGCGGCCGCTCAGTGTGAGTGCCGCCAAAACGAAGGCCAGCACCATGGAACAGACTTGCGTGGTGATGACGACTCGTTGGCGATTGAAGCGGTCGGCGACAATTCCTCCAAGGGGAGCCACGAGAAAAACCGGGATCTGGCTGGCGAAGCCCACCGAACCCAGCAGCAGGGATGAGCCCGTAATCCGATAGACCAGCCAGGATTGCGCGACGGTCTGCATCCAGGTGCCGACCAGCGAAATGAGTTGACCGCTGAAGAAAAGCTGGAAATTGCGATGCCGAAGCGCGCGCATCCCGACTTGCCACTTCGACTCTGTTAGACCGGCCCCTGCGACCGTGCTCGGAGCGTCGCCCGCGAGGGCATTTCCACGAATTGAAGTTCCACCTTCTGCCACGTTCGTGTTTGATGCTACTGATTCAGTATTCGACCCGCCGCTGACTTGCGCACCCTGGTGGTGAGCTTGTATCCCAAAACGGGAGAACCAGCGTTTCTCACCTGATTCTCATCGCGCCCAGTATGAACGCAGACGTTAATCACCAACTGGTAACTTCACAGAAATCGCCGCCTGGGATAGAGTGCTTTTACTTTTGTACGACGTAGCCTGGAATTTCCAGTATAGAGGGTTGCGTCGGAAAACGCGGTTCAACCAGGAACGATATCCAGCCCCCGGAATCGATGGTTGTTGCGCCTGGGCTTGAAGTGGAGCCAGCGCTCGCGGCAAGAGTCGTTACCGTGTGAGGCCACCCATGAGCATCACTCCAGCCCAGGTTGAACGTCGTGCCGCGCAACGCTTCGAATATCAACTTCCCCTTTCGGTTCGTTCCGCCGATGGCGGCAAAGAGCAGTTTGGATTTACGCAGAATCTGAGCGCCCGGGGCGTTTTCTTCTATACCGATTGCCCGCTCCAGGCGGGTGCGAAGGTGGAAATCACCCTGGTGATGCCGGCGGAGATTACACTCTCAGAAAATATGCGGGTGCGGTGCCAGGGTAAGGTTCTGCGCGCAGACATGCCTGCTTCCGGCAGCAAGACGGGGGTGGCCGTCCTGTTGGAGCACTATGAATATCTGCCGGAGGCAGTTCCGGCATTGGCCGCAAATTCCTCGAAGGTGGACGCGCGGCAGGCGCACAGTGGCGAACCCACGGTGACGTCACACTAGCGCGGAGTAGGCGAAATCCTGTTTCACTTCTAAACTCTGTGCATCGCTCAAGGAAGTCGCTGCTTCACTCCCCTGAGACTTCCTGCCTCGGTGCCTCGCAAGTGCTCGGATCTGCTGAGTTTCGGCCATTGACGCCGTTTTTGGACGGGCGTTCTTTCCAACTTGTCCCAAATGGCTTAGAATGTGTGAAGTGGAAGAGTTCTTCGCTCGGGCTTCCGCGCTTAGCATCCTTCGTAATCCCCCAACGATTGGTGCAGTTTGGGATTTCAATTTCTTGCTGAAGTGATGACCGGTTACGATGGTCATCTGGCCGGGAGTGTCTTCCCCTCATACCATGCAAACTAGCGGATATAACAGTGAGAAGAAGCCTATGCATGGCATAGCGGTCGCCATCCTGAGCGAAGACCGTGAGCATCTGAATACGCTCCAGAATCGCGTGGACAGCACCAATTTGGGCCAGGTGGTGTCTACCCATCTGGGCTTTCCGCTGGTGCCCACCGACCCTGCCATCCGCCAGATTCAAGACCTGGGCGCGGAAGTGGTTCTGGTCGACATCGACCCGCAGAATCCGCAGCACGCCCTTGCCGCCATTGAACTGGTTCACGCCTCTACCTCCGACATCACTATTTTCGTCGCCGGCAAGATGGATCATCCGCCCACGATTGTGGCCGCCATGCGCGCGGGGGCGCGCGAGTATCTGGACCGCAATGTGGACCGCGAGTCACTGCTGGAGTGTCTGACCCGGCTCGCCTCCGTGCGCAGCAAGAAGATGCGCAGCGGCGCGGGCAAGGCAAAAGTATTTACCTTTGTGAATGCCAAGGGTGGAGCGGGCGCTACCACCGTGGCGGTGAACACGGCAATTGCTCTGCAAGAGGGGCACGGAAAAGTTGTGCTGGTCGATTTCGCCTCCATCGGATGCGCGGCCCTGCATCTGAACCTGCGGCCCACCTTCGGCCTGTTCGACGCTCTGCAGAACCTGCACCGCATGGACGCTTCGTTGCTCGAAGGCTTCATGACGCCGTACAAAGGCGGACTGCATCTGCTGGCCGGCCCGCAGCAACCTTATCCGGCGCCTCCAACCGCCGCCGAGTTGGCCCGCCTGTTCGATCTGCTGGTCAGTCATTACAGCTACGTCGTCATCGATTGTTCCAGCCGTTTGGACCAGACGACTCGCATGCTTTGCGATCTTTCGAATGCAGTCCTGCTGGTGACGCAGACCGACGTGGTTTCGCTTTGGAGTGCGGGCAGGCTGCGCTCGTTCTTCGAGGAGGGCGCGGGGCGCGACCGGGTTCGCCTGGTGCTGAACCGCCACAAGAAGATTCCCGGCTTCGGTGACGAAGATCTGGAGAAGGCAACCAACTGCAAAGTGCTGTGGAAAGTCCCCAACAACTACCAGCTCATTGCTCCAGCGATCGACAATGGGACGCCGGTTGCCCTTCACCACAATCAGGAAGTGAGCAACTCCTTCATGGCGCTGGCGTCAGCACTGGCCCAGGCGGCGACCGCCTCCGACGGAGCGCTCGACCTCGTCTACCAGCACGATAAGAACGATCCCAAGAAAAAAGCGGTAGGCCGCCTGCTGATCTCGCCCCTGCGGGCGGGCCAATAGCGGCGCCGGGTTTTCTCTCCCACGAGGCAGGTCAGAGTTCGAACTTCTTCGCGGTGATTTCACTTAGAATGTGGCCAACTCGCACTGAAGTGCGTTGCCGTTATAGGGCTTGGGGGAGAACCTGACAATCATGCTACGAATCGTTTCCATCGCTGCGCTGGTCCTGACTTTATCTCTGTTGGCAAACAGTCAAAGCGGGAAACCGTCAGCCGACGAAACCATGATTCTCGCGCTCGAAAGCGCATGGAACCAGGCGGAGCTTCATCACGATGCCAAGGCTGCCGACGAGATGATGGCCGATACCTTTGTGAGCGTCGATCATCATGGTGCCCTGACCAACAAGCGCCAGTACATTGCGGGAATCAAAGACAAGACTTTCAATCCCGAGCAGATCTCCAACGAAAATCCTAAGGTATTCATGTACGGCTCGACCGCGATCGTCACCAGCGAATACCGCACCCGGGGCACGGACTCCGGTAAACCGTTCAGCCATCACGGCCGTTTTACCGATACCTGGGTGAGCCTGAACGGCAGGTGGCAGTGCGTGGCGAGTCAGGAAACGTGGATCAGCAAGTGACGGTTCTGGCGTCGCGGTGGGAATGCATCGCGCGTCAGGCTTCGATTCTTGAATTGTGGATATGATCTGTCTTTCTGTGTGTGCGGGGAAACAGGTTCTCCTAAGTGGGGGGCTGATCGTATTCGCGATTTTTCTTGCGAGTTGCGGCGGCGGATCGTCCAGCACAACCCCCGCTCCAGGCTCCGCACCGCCTCCTTCATCCGGTATCCCCGGCTTGACGAAGTTGAGCAGCGATCCCTACACGAACTCCCAGAGCCAGCACGCCACGGAGGTCGAACCCAGCGCGTTCTCGTTCGCTTCCACCATCGTGACCGCATTTCAGGTGGGCCGCATCTTCGGCGGTGGCGGTTCTGACGTTGGATTTGCCACGTCGTTGGACGGAGGCGCAACTTGGAGCAGCGGTCTTCTTCCTGGCATCACCATCTTTCAAGGCGGCACTTATAGCGCGGCCAGCGACGCGGCTGTTGCTTATGACCGCTCGCACGGCGTCTGGATGATCGCCACTCTTCCCATCGGCCCGCTGACAACGGTTGGGGTGAATCGCTCTTCCAACGGAATCCACTGGGGAAATCCCGTAATCGTGAGCGCCACTCCGGGTGCGGACAAACCCTGGATCGCATGCGACAACACGCCTGCCAGTCCATTCTTCGGCCACTGTTACCTGGAGTGGGACGATCCCCTGTCGCAAAGTCTGATCTGGCTAAGCACCTCCACCGACGGCGGCATAACCTGGTCCTCGCCGCTGAACACGGCGGACCTTGCGACCGGCGTGGGAGGTCAGCCCGTGGTACAGCCGAATGGCACGGTCATTGTGCCGATCGTGGATGGAACCAGCACGAAGATGGTTTCGTTTCGTACCAGTGATGGCGGCGCGAGCTGGCAGGCTGCAGTCGAGATCTCTTTTATTACCGATCATTTGGTCGCAGGCGGCATGCGCACCGCCGCATTGCCTGCGGCTGCGACCGATGGCGCCGGCACGGTGTATGTGGCGTGGCAGGATTGCCGCTTCCGCACCGCTTGCACGTCGAATGACATGGTGATCAGCACTTCCTCGGATGGCGGGACGTGGAGCATGCCGGCGCGCGTCCCGATTGACGCGGCCACCAGCACGGTGGATCATTTCATCGCCGGTCTGGCGATCGATCCCGCAACCAGCGGCAGCAGAGCTCATCTCGCCCTGACGTACTACTTCTACCCCACGACCGACTGCACCGTGGCCACCTGTCGACTCAGTGCGGGAGTCATTTTGTCGAGCGATGGCGGCACAACCTGGTCGGGGCCAACCACGCTCGCTGGGGCGATGTCGCTGAGTTCCTTGCCCAATACCTTTTCTGGCCTGATGGTGGGCGACTATGGATCCGCGGCGTATTCCGGCGGCAAGGTCTTCCCGATTGTGGCCGTGGCCCAGGCGAAATCCGGCTCGGAATTTGCCGAGGCCATCTACACCACGACTGCGGGAGTGACCGATACGGAGATCGCGGTACGCCTGAGCTCGGCGAATGACTTGCCCGTGCCGGACGCGCACTCCGATCACCCGCCGACGCAATTCAAAGATGTGGAAGAGACAGGCCCGGAAGCGCAACCGCGTTAGAACGCAGCCGTGTCGTATGCCCGAATTGATCGTCTACTTCCCCACCGACCCGACATACACCCCGAACGGCTGCAGCGTCAGGCCCGTCAAATCCGCTTCCTTGGGCGGTCGGCTTTCGGTCGTGATGAGCGTGGCCGCTTTCCTCGCACTGAACCCCTGCGGCTTCAGATCGAAGCTCACCTTCTGCTCGCCGGCCGACATATTAATGACCACCAGCACCGCTTCGTTCTTGTACCGCCGCAGATAGGAGATTACGTTGGGATCGCTTTCGTTCAGCGCCACGTAGTCGCCATCGAGCAGTGCGTTGTTCGTATGCCGCAGCGCGAGCACGCGCTGGTAGAAGTTCCAGATCGAGTTCGGATCTTTCTGCTCGTCCGCGACATTATGCGTTTTGTAGGTGTCCGGCACGGGCAGCCACGGCGTGCCTGAGGTAAACCCACCGTTCGCGCTGTTGTTCCACTGCATCGGCGTGCGCTCGCCGTCACGGCCCTTTTCTTTCGGCCAGCCGGTTTTGCCGATCGGGTCCTTCACATCTTCCTTGCGCGTCGGCTCGGTCGTCTTCATGCCGATTTCTTCGCCGTAATACATGATCGGCGTGCCTCGGAGCGTCAGGTAAAGTCCAGCCATCAACTTCGCGATTTCGTCATTGTGCTGGCCGTCGCCATAACGATCATAGGATCGAGGAATGTCATGGTTGCTGATTACGAAAACCGGCCATCCACCGGAAGCATCGATTCCCGCAATCTGCTTGCGAAACTCTGCCGGATCTAGCTTGTCGACCCGTGTGAACATGAAGTCCATAGGCATCTGCAGCTCGTTGCCGTGATTTCCGTAGTACTCCTTCAGCTCGACGATATTTTTTGTCCAGGTCTCACCGATCAGCACGGCGTTGTGCTCATCGGCAACCTTCCGCAGCGCTTGTAAAGCGTCGTGCACCTCCGGCAGCTTATCGTTGTACTTATCCTCCATGTTGGGATCGCCGTACTTGTTGGTGCCGGGAAGAATCGGATTGTCGCGCAGGTCGGGATCCTCATACATGGTATCGACGGCATCGAGCCGGAAGCCGGCCACGCCCCGCTGGTACCACCACCGCGTCACATCGAACATCGCCTTCTCCACCGCCGGATTGCGCCAGTTCAGGTCCGGCTGTTCGACATAGAAATAATGGTAATAAAACTGCTTTGTCTTGGGGTCGAACTCCCAGGCGGAGTGCCCGAACGTCGACTGCCAGTTGTTGGGAGGCCCGCCATTCTTTTGCCCGTTCCGCCATATATACCAGTCGCGATGCGCGGAAGTGCGCGAGGAGCGAGAGTCGATGAACCACTTGTGCTGGTCAGAGGTGTGATTGATCACAAAATCCAAAATGATGCGCACCCCGTGCTGCTTCGCCTCCGCCGTCATGTGATCAAAATCGGCCAGCGTTCCGTACATCGGGTCAATGTTCTCGTAGTCCGAGACGTCATAGCCGAAGTCCACTTGCGGCGAAGGAAAGCAGGGTGAAATCCAGATCGCGTCCACGCCCAGTTTTTTCAGATAGTCCATCTTCGACGCAATGCCCTTCAGGTCGCCGATGCCGTCGTTGTTGCTGTCGGCGAAGCTGCGCGGGTAGACCTCGTAAAACACCGCGTGCTGCCACCACTGGTGCCCTTCCGCGTCGACAGCCTGTTTCTGTGCCATCGCCGCCGGCATGAAGAGAGAAAAAAACAACCCGAGCACGAGCGCCTTCACAAAGAAAAATGACCTTCGCATAACTGCCTCCAGACTATTAAGCCGCCCCTACTTCTTTTTTGCAGCGAAATGGATCGTGACTTTGCTATGACCGTAGCTTGATGAGGACGTCGCCGGGAATTTGACTCTTAGTGCGCCTTCCCCATGATCACTCTTTACCATCTCGGCGCCATCCACGGATGTGATTTGTGCCACATTCCAGACGGCGAGGTCGTACGCCTTGCCAGGAGGGCCGGAAACCGCCAGCTCCAACCGGTCGCGATTCGCGCTCCAGTTCTCCGCCCTGATCCTCAATCCCTCGCTGGCACTGCCTAAAGCCGGCATGGACGACGCCAGGCTCACGCCAAAGTCATTGCGCGTCCGAATGCGAATCGTGGTCGCAGCCTGCCCCACAGGCACCTGCACATTCACATGCTGGTCATAGCCGTTGGCGGCAACCTTCATCTCGATCTTGCGGCCGTTCACTTCCGCGCCGAGCACCTCCGCCCGCGGGCTTAGCCCTGGGGAGAATTCCAGTTCGCAAGCTCCTGTCCCGGCACGATGCACTTCCAGCGTGATGCCGTCCACCGTCTTCTGATACTCAAGGGAAAGCACGCAGTCGGCCACGCGCACGTTATGGACGCCGAATGAGGTCCAGTCGGCAGGAGCATGCGGACTGAAAGACAGCGTGTGAGCCGCGGCATTCTGCTCAAGTCCCAGCATTCCTCGCAGGAGCGGACTCACCACCATGGCCGCCGACCATATCTGGTGCGGCGAACTCGTCGACAGTTGCTGATAGTAGTCGCCGGAGAGGACTTCTGTCACATGCCCTAGCGATCCGTCAAAAACCTGCAGCGCGTTGGCCCGCAGATTCGCGTACGCCGGCAACGCCCGGTGGTAGCGGTATTCCCCAACCGAAGCCCATCCCGTGAACAGCGGCCAGACCGCGCCAAAATGATAGCCGCCGGGATTGTAGCGAGCGTCCTTCGAGGAGATGATGCGCATGCCCCAGTCGGTCTGATGGTCATAGTCGGCAAGCTGATCGATCGTGGCCTCGGCTTTTGTCTGGTCCAGCAGCTCAAACCACATCGGGACCGTCGTCAGCACGCTGGCGGTATCTATTCGCTTCCTCTCCTGATCGATGGCAAAGGCGTAGAAATTCTTATCCGCCGACCAGAACGCCTCATTCAGCGCTGCCTTCGCCTTCTCAAAATCCCGATCGAGCTGCGGCGCGACATCATCTTTCTTCGCCAGCCGCGCCAGACTCGCTAAACTGCGCAACGCCTCTGTGCCCAGACCGACCTGGTACAGCTCCGCCTTCACCGGCAATAGCGGACCGCCCTCCACCCAGCCATGGCCGATGCCAAAATTCTGCGGAAAACCACTGGCATCGTAAGTCGACCGCAAGAACTGATAGGCCTTCCACAAGCTCTCCCATTTTTCGTGGACGAATGCGACATCGCCGCTGTGGGTCGCGTAGTCGTTCATGGCGATGATGTACAGCGGCGTGGCGTCAGCCGAAGCGTAAGCGTAAGGAAAGTTCTTGAACCACGGCACCAGGCTCGCGCTCTGCGCGATCTCGTGCTCGATTTTTCCGTCGTCGCGCTGATACTTACTCAGGAAGTTAAGCGCGGTGCGCGTCGTCGCATAATCCCCTTCCGCAGTGAGCGCCAGGTCCGTCCAGAGCGAGTCTCGCCCAAAGAACCACGCGAAACCGGGCCGCTCGGATTCGCCCGACGTGCGATATCCCGCCACCAAACCCGCACCCAGATACGGATTCGTCACCAGCCCCTGCAGCATGCTCACGCGTGACCAGTCGTAGCCTTGTTCAAGTTGCTTGTCCGGTAGTTCGACACTCACCGTCTGACCCAGATAATTCCTGTAGTAGTCGGCGGACTGCCGCAACAGACTGGCGTAATCCGACACCAGATGATGGTACGTTTTCTCCGCCTCGGCCTGTCCCTGGGTCGAAGCGGCGATCACGATCACCTTGGTCTCTTTCCCCTTGTTCGTGACTCCCAGGCGAAGCGAGCTCTCTCCCGAGGCGGAGTAGTTCGTCACGTATTC
>Ga0335081_10019696_pt1 | contig 10909 bp, 8 predicted proteins | sample Lox_Sample_35_FD_206713 | JGI IMG/M metagenome (GOLD analysis project Ga0335081, IMG submission 206713) | Soil microbial communities from Loxahatchee National Wildlife Refuge, Florida, United States - Lox_Sample_3.5 | ecosystem: Environmental > Terrestrial > Soil > Wetlands | place: USA: Florida...
AATTCGATGCGGTCGACGCCGGCAGGCCCCTCGTCCGCGTCGGCGACCTGGGTGGAGAACTGCGCGCGTTCGAGCTTGAGCGGTTTCAGTTCCGCGTTCACCGCCTTATCGAGCGAGGACGCGGCGCGCTTGCGATGCGCCGAGAGCTTTTGCGCAGCGTCCCGGTAGAGCGCAGTCGCCTCTTGCGCCTGCTGCTGTAGCGCCAAGAGGCGCTCGGCCCCGGCATCGATCAGCGCGAGATCGCGCTGATAGCGCTCGGCCAGCGCGCCGAGTTGGTCGACCGGCGCGTTGTATTTGCGCCCGGCACCGCGCAGCGCGAACAGCCTCTCCTCGATGCGCTCGAGTTCCTTGGGGTCGTAGTCGGCGACGCGTAAAGCCGCTTCCAGATGGGCGCGCGCCTCTTCCAAAGCCGAGAGCGCGGCATCGATCGCCTTCACCGCCGGCTCGATCAAAGCCGGCGCCTGCACCGCGCGGCGCTCGAGCCGCCGTAGCGCGGTAGCAAGCGGCGGCACCGGCGATTGCGGACCGCCGACCGCCTCATGCGTCATGCGCAAGTCCTCGGCGACTTTCTCCGCCTGCATCATCGCGGCGCGCCGCTCGGCAAGCGCCGTCTCCTCGCCGGCCTGCGGCGCTAAACGGGCAAGTTCTTCGACGGCATGGCGCAGCCACTCCGCCTCGCGGCCGACGCGCTCGACCTCGACGCGATGATCGGCGACGGCGGCTTCGCAAGCGCGCCGCTCTTGCCACAGCCGCGCCACTTCGGCGGTTTCGCCCTCCAGGCCGCCAAAAGCATCGAGCAGCGCGCGATGGGTGGCCGCATCGACAAAGGCACGCTCGTCATGCTGGCCATGAATTTCAACGAGTGCGGCGCCAAGCGCGCGCAGCACCTGCACGCTGACCGGCTGATCATTGACGAAGGCGCGGGTGCGGCCGTCGGCGAATTGGACGCGGCGCACGATCAGCTCGTCCTCGGCATCAAGCTCGTTCTCGGCGAGCACGCGCCGCGCCGGGTCCGCGGCGGCAAGCTCGAACGCGGCAGTGACCTGTCCGTGCTCCGCCCCGGCGCGCACAAGCGCCATGTCGCCGCGAGCGCCGAGCGCCAGCGCGAAGGCGTCAAGCAGGATCGATTTGCCGGCGCCGGTCTCGCCGGTGAGCGCGGCAAGGCCGGAGCCGAAATCGATGTCCAGCCAATCGATCAGAATGATGTCGCGAATAGACAGGCGGCTCAGCATCGGATGACAGACGACGAACGACTGAAGACCGATATTATGCGTGATTCCTCGGTCTGTCGTCCGTCTTCTGTCGTCGGTCGACCGGCATCAGCCCATCCCGAGCTTTTTGAAGGCGCGGCTAATCCAGGACGCCTTGTGCTCGTTAGGCTCCCGGCCCTGGCCTTTGAGCAGAGTGTAGGCGTCTTTGTACCAGGGGCTATCCGGGTAATTGTGACCGAGCACTGCGGCGGCAGTTTCCGCCTCGTCGGTGATGCCAAGCGCCAGATAGGCTTCGGTCAGCCGTTCCAAAGCTTCCTCGACTTCGCGCGTGGTCTGGTACTGCGTCACCACCACTTTGAACCGGTTGATGGCGCCCAGATAGTCGTGCTTTTCCAAGTAGAAACGCCCGATCGTCAGCTCTTTGCCAGCGAGCTGGTCACGCGCCATCTCGATTTTTTTCTTCGCGGAGAGCGCGTATTCGCTGTCGGGATATTTATGCACGACCTCTTCAAAGGCATCGATGGCCTTTTTTGCCCGATCCTGGTCGCGCGAAACGTCGAGAATCTGATCGTAGTACGACGAAGCAATCAGATATTGGGCGTAGGCAGCGTCGGGACTGGCGGGATGCAGCGTCACATAGCGTTTCGCCGCGTTGATGCAATCGTCGTATTGGCCGACCTGATAATTGCTGAAGGCCTCCATCAGAAGCGCCTTGCGCGCCCAGTCCGAATACGGATTCTCGCGATCGACCTGATCGAATTTCTTCGCCGCTGCCTTGTAGTCCTGCTTGTCGTTGAGCAGGAAAAGTCCCTCGTTATAGAGCCTGTCGGCGGGCGTATCGGGGACGTAGTCCGAATCCTTGTTGAACATGCTGCAGCCGATGAGCGGCGCGGTACATAGCGCCAGCGCCAGACAACCGGCCAGCGCACGCAGCCTGCTACCGGATCGTCCCGACCCTCGTACTCGCAGCATCATGAGCCTGATTTACGCTCCGGTCCCCAGACGATGCGTCCGCCCCTGCCGCGCGTCCCGTGCCGGCGCCGCCGGATGCTCTCCAACCCGTCCTGGATGGCAAGTATAGCCGGCAATCGGCCCGGATTAAGGCGAGAAAATTAAGCAAATCAAGAGACGTCGGGCCCGTAGGCCGGTGCCACGAAGCCTGCCGCCAGATCGGCGTGGCCCCGCGCCCGGCGTGCGGGCTGCGGCATCTCTACGTATGTCCATGCGCTCGAATCGGCCATCAGCGCGGTGACCACCGCGTGATTGAGCTTGTGTCCGCCGCGCACCGAACGATAGGCGGCCAAGAGCGGCGCGCCGGCCAGAGACAGATCGCCAATCGCGTCGACGGTTTTGTGACGGACGAACTCGTCCGAGAAGCGCATGCCTTCCGGATTGAGGATGCGATCTTCAGCAACGACGACTGTGTTTTCGAACGACGCGCCAAGCGCGTATCCGGCGCTCCACAGCTTCGCTACATCGCGCATGAAGCCGAAGGTCCGCGCGCGTGCGAGCTCGCGGCGAAACACATCCGGCGTCACGTCGACGCAAAACGATTGCCGTCCGATCAGCGGATGGTCGAATTCGATATCGGCTTCGATCCGCAGTCCCTGCAAATGCGGCCGCAGCTCGCCGTAGCAGCCGTTTTTGCCGACCCGAACGGGTTTGAGCACCTGTATGTAGCGCCGCGCGGCCGACTGGACGGTGATGCCGACCTGATCGATCGCAGCAACGAACGGCGCGGCGCTGCCATCCATGATGGGAACTTCGGCGCCGTCGACTTCGACGACCGCATTGTCGACACCGAGGCCGCGCAATGCCGCCAATACATGTTCGGTCGTCGACACTGCGGGACCGCTGCGGTCACCAAGAACCGTTGCGAATTCCGTCGCCGTTACCGAGCGGAAGTGAGCCTTGAGTTCGCGGTCTTCGCTGCCGTCCGTCCCGCAGCGCAGGAAAACGATGCCGGTGCCCGGTTCGGCTGGATGCAGCGTTAACGCAACAGGCGCACCGGAGTGAACGCCGATCCCGGTTACACTTGTCTGGTCACGCAGGGTTGTCTGCCTGCTGGCGTGCAAGCCCCAGATCATGCCCTTGTCCCGCACCCAATGACGGCGCTTTACAATCGCCGCCGACCCCGTCTTGAAGGGCATGTAGGCCCATGTGTCGTTCCGGGGGAGGTCCACTGGACCGCCAAACTCCGTTACCCGACATAACCCCTCTGACGTCGGAAACCTTACCGGCGAAGGGCTTCTACGCCAACTCACGGTTTCTTACCAAGTGTTACCATCTTCTGGCCGCACTCCTGTCGGCAAGGCGCCGCAAAGGACGGGCCATCCGCCGAACTGCCGCTTTTGTGACAGCCGGACTGAAGAATGGGCAACGAAAGAGCCCGTTAGTGCGATTGTCGACGCAGGAACGCGGGAATTTCGAGCTGGTCCTGTTCGGCCTGGTTATGCACAGGAGTCTGCCGCCCGTGCTGGTCAAGCCCTTGCGGCACGGCGCGCTTTGCATATTCAGACACGGGTTCCGGCCGCGGCTCGACCGGACGGGGCATCGGGCGGCCGGATAGCCGCTCGGCCGGCGGCGGGAGGTCTTGTGACATGCGCGGCTGCGGCGCCTCGTTGTCCTTGGACTGTTCGCGGCGCCCGAGACCGACTGACGCCAAGCGCTCCAACAGCGACCTGCGCCGCCCTGGATGCTCCTCTTGCGCCAGTTCGCCGCGCTTGGCGAGAATCTCGTTCTGCGCCGGGACTGGCAGCTCATCGATCCGCGGCATGCGGGGTCCCCGCGCCGGGGCCCGATCCGGCAGCGGCGGGATAAACTCCCTGGTTTCCGGCAACGCCTCACCGCTCGGAGCGGGATGACCAAAGAGCGTCGGGTTGCGGGTAATCGGACGGATGCTGACATCTTCGATCGCGGACGCAATTGCCGCCTTGGCCGCCGATTCGATCGAGGCATTGACCGACGCGGGCGCGACCGTCGGCATGGGCGGGCGCACCTGCTGTTGTGGAGCAGGCGCGGGATGCGCCGGCTCCGGCCGTTCGACGCGGTCGGCGGCTCGATGGTTTTCGGCCTTGAGCCAAGTGGCAAGCTCGGCGATGCGCGCCTCGGCGGCAGCGGGGGTGTTGCGTTGCGCCACGGCCTGGTCGATGCCCGTCGCCACGACCGACACGCGGATGATGCCATCCAAGCTCTCGTCGAAAGTCGCGCCGACGATGATGTTGGCGTCTTGATCCACTTCTTCACGAATACGGGTTGCCGCCTCGTCGACCTCATAGAGGGTGAGGTCGCGACCGCCGGTAATCGAGATCAGCAATCCTCTGGCGCCCTTCATCGACGCGTCGTCGATCAGCGGATTGGAGATCGCCGCCTCGGCCGCAGTGAGCGCCCGCTTCTCGCCCTCGGCCTCGCCGGTTCCCATCATCGCCTTGCCCATTTCGCGCATGACCGCGCGCACGTCGGCGAAGTCGAGATTGATGAGGCCTTCCTTGACCATCAGGTCGGTGATGCAAGCGACGCCGGAATAGAGCACCTGATCGGCCATCGCAAAGGCGTCCGCGAACGTCGTCTTCTCATTCGCCACGCGGAACAGATTCTGATTGGGAATGATGAGCAGCGTGTCGACGCATTTCTGCAGCTCGGTAATGCCCCCCTCGGCGAGGCGCATGCGGCGCTGGCCCTCGAAATGAAACGGCTTGGTGACGACGCCGACAGTGAGGATTCCCATGTCGCGCGCCGTTTTGGCGATGACGGGAGCGGCGCCGGTGCCGGTGCCACCACCCATGCCGGCGGTGACGAAGACCATGTGCGCGCCGGACAGATGATCGCGAATCTCGTCGATCACCTCCTCGGCGGACGCCCATCTGCACGATGCGCTCGGCCTTCGAACTGGTGAGTGCCTGAACGTCGGTATTGGCGACAACGAAATCGACGCCTTGCAAGCCGGCGGTGATCATATTGTTCACCGCATTGCCGCCGGCGCCGCCGACCCCAAAGACGGTCAGGCGCGGCTTGAGCTCCCGGATGTCGGGGATATTCAGATTGATGGTCATGTTTGCCTCTTCTTCCTCGCGCGGGCGCTCGTGACGCCCTGCCCCGACCGGTCCGCCACCGGCCGCTGTGAGTCTCTAGCTTGCGATCTGGGGGCCATCAGAAGCTCTCGCGAAGCCATTGTCCGACGCGGGCGAAGTAGCCGCCCGTGCCGTTCATTACTTGCCGCTTGCGCCGCTGCTCGAAATGTTCGAGGTGCGCCGCTTGCGGATAGACCAGAAGTCCCGCCACCACTGAGAAGGCCGCGCCCTTGGCGGCATCCGGCAGCCCGGAAATTCCGAGCGGGCGGCCGATGCGTACCGGGCGATCGAGAATGCGGGCGGCAAGGTCCGGCAATCCGGTGAGTTGCGCGCCGCCGCCGGTGAGGATCACGTGCCCGCGACGCTCGGCCGCGAACGGCGAGGCGGCGAGACGGTCGCGCACCATTTCGAGGATCTCTTCCGCGCGGGGCTTGATGATTTGCACGAGCGTCGAGCGCGGCACGAATTGCGCCGGCTCGCGCTCATCCTCGCTGATCGGCGGTACCGTGATCATGTCGCGCTCGTCCAATCCGCCGATCAGCACGCTGCCGTAGAGCGTTTTGATTCGCTCGGCATCGGCGACGCGGGCGTTCAAGCCGCGCGCGATGTCGGTGGTGATGTGCTGGCCGCCCAGCGCGAACCCTTCAAGGTGAACGAGCCGGGCGTTCAGGAATACGGCTGTCGTTGTGGTGCCGGCGCCGAGATCGACGATTGCGGCACCGAGATCGGCCTCGTCGTCGGCAAGGACGGCCAGGCCGGCCACGTAGGGACTGGCGACCATCGCCTCGACGGCAAGATGGCAGCGCTCGACGGCCAGCATCAGATTACGCGCCGTCACGATGTCGGTGGTGGCGACATGCATGTCGACGCCGAAGCGGTTGCCTAGCATGCCGCGCGGATCGCGAATGCCGTTGGTTCCGTCGAGCGAATAACCGACCGGCAGCGAATGCAGTATGGCGCGGCCGTCGCGCAGCGAATGGCGGCTGCCGGCCGCCAGTACGCGCGCGATATCGCCTTCTGAGACGGCGGAGCCGACGACATCGACGTCGGCGGCAAACAATTCGCTGGTAAGCCGTCCAGCCGAGACGGAGAGCACCACCGATTCGATCTCGACCGACGCCATTTGCTCGGCGGCGTCGACGGCAACCCGTATCGCCTCCTCGGCCTCCGCGAGATTGACCACGGCACCGGCCTTCATGCCGCGCGCTCCGGTATGACCGAAGCCCAACACCTCGACGGCATGGCTCCTGCGGGTCAGGACCTGTTGCGGCGGATGCGGCCGCAGCCGCGCGATCATGCAGGCGATCTTGCTCGATCCGACATCGAGCGCGGCCACCAGCGCGCTACGCCGCGGCGAAATCGGCTTCATTTTCGGAGTGAGGCCGTAATGGAGGGCGTTCATACGTTGCCCCCCTTCTTCTTTTCGCTGGCCTTGAGTGCATCACTACGTGCTTGCGCGGCGGCGTCGGACAGCCGCACGGTGACGCGATCGGGCAGGCGCAGATCGACGATCGTAATGTCGCGCGACAACAGCTTTTTGCCACGATCGAGCGCAACCAAGCGGCTGAGCGCAGCCGCCGGATTCGTCTCCGGCAATTGAACGTCGATGCCGTTCTTCAGCAAAATGTCCCAGCGCCGCTGCGCCACCAGGATCGACGCACGCACCTGGCGAGCAACATCGGGATATCGGTCGAGAACGTCGAGAAAATTCTTGGCGTCGCGCTCGGCGCCTTGGCCGACCACCAGCGGCAACTTGATGTATCGGCGCTCGACAAAGGGCTCGAGCACGGTGCCATCAGCGGCGATGACCTTGACGCGCCCGTCTTTCTGCCACAGCGCATACGCCCGCCGCTCGGTGATCGTGATCTGCAGACGGTTCGGATAGAGCTTGAGCACGGCAGCGTCGGCGATCCATGGATTCGCCATCAATCGCGCGCGCGCCGCATCGGCGTCGAGAAACAAAAGCGAGGCTCGGCCGGTCACGCCGGCGGTGGTCAATATCTCTTCGCGGCTGACTTGCTTCTCGCCGGACAACACAACCTCGGCAATGCGAAACCCAAGCGAATCGGCCGCCGCGTCGCGTGCGTCCTTGGCCCATTCGATCAGCGCTGGGAGATGACGTCCCTCGACCACGCCGTAGCCGATAGCGGAGGCGAGCAACAAAACCGATGCGGCAATGCCGACGCCGCGCGGCGGCGGCAAACGCACGAGCTTAACGAGCCAGCGCCTGCCCCGGCGAAAGGCTGCGATTAGCCATGGCGGCAGCGCAGAGTACAGTTCAACGGAAAGCCAAGTGGAGGAAAGCTGAGTAGAAAAAGGCCAAGCCGACAACAGCGTCGACAGCAGCTTGCCAACGCGGCGGCGCGGGCTTCGCGCGCGCCGACGCATCGGCTCGCCGATGCGCGCGCCGACCCGTTCCCCAGCTGCAGGCCTCGACCGCATCAGCGGTTGGTCGAGGCGTCCTCCACCATCCATCGCACCAGCTCATCGAACGTGATGCCAGCGTACGCGGCAAGCTCGGGCACGAGCGACGTCTCGGTCATGCCCGGCTGTGTATTGACTTCAAGACAAACGAGCTCACCCGTCCCCCGATCGTCATAGCGAAAGTCCGCGCGGCTCACGCCGCGGCAGCCGAGCGCGTTATGGGCAGCCAAGGCGAGTCTGCGGACTTCCTGGTAAACATTTGGTAAAATTGGCGCCGGCAGGAGGTGTTTGGAGCCGCCGGCGGCGTACTTTGCCTCGTAATCGTAGAAGCGAGTCGTGGGTACGATCTCGATGACATCGAGCGCCCGGTCGCCGAGCACCGCGCAGGTGAGTTCCTTTCCGGGAATGTAGCGCTCGACCATCACCGTCTCGCCGAACGGCCAGTCCTCGCGATAAAGTTCCTGCGGCGGATGCGGATGCGCTTCGGTGACGATGTAGACGCCGACGCTTGAGCCCTCGGCGACCGGCTTGACCACATAGGGCGGCGGCATGAGGTGCCGTTTTGCCGCCTCGCACCGCGGTACCACCAAGTCTTCGGCAGCCGGCACCCCGGCGGCGCGAAATAGCGTCTTGGCGAAGTCCTTGCGCATGGCGACCGCCGAGGACATGACGCCCGAATGGCTGTAGGGGATGCCCAGGATCTCGAGCAAGCCTTGCAGCGTGCCGTCCTCGCCGGGCCGGCCGTGCAGGACATTGAGCGCAACGTCGGGCTTGGCGGCGGCGAGCGAGACGGCGATATCGCGGGTCACGTCGATTTCCGAGACCCGGTAGCCGAGACGCCGCAGCGCCTCGGCGCAGGCTTTTCCCGAGCGCAGCGAGACCTCGCGTTCGGCCGACCATCCCCCCATCAGAACGGCGACGTGCTTGGTCATGCTCAGGTTTCACCTCGGCCGGCGCGCCTGATTCGCCTCATCTCCACTAGAATCGACAATTGGCGAAACGTCGAGAGTCCGAATGGACGCCGATCAAGGCTTAATGGGGACACCAATCCGCTTGATCTCCCATTCAAGCTCGACGCCGGATGACTCTTTCACCCGTTGCCGCACAGTCTCGCCCAGCGTTTCGATGTCGGCGGCGTTCGCGTTGCCGAGATTGATCAGAAAGTTGCAATGCATTTCCGAGACCTGTGCGTCCCCGATGCGCAGGCCGCGGCAGCCGGCGGCGTCGATGAGCTGCCACGCTTTTTGTCCGGGCGGATTTTTGAACGTGGAGCCGCCGGTGCGGCTCTTGATCGGTTGCGTCGCCTCGCGTGATTCGGTGATCTTTTCCATCTCGGCGGCGATGACGGTCGGATCGCCGCGCTCGCCGCGGAACGTAGCTTGAGTGAAGACGTAATCGTCGGGGGCGCCGCAATGCCGATACGAGAAACCCATGTCGGCGTTCGTCAGTATGTGGATGCGGCCCTGCCGATCCACCGCCCGCGCTTCGACGAGCGCATCCTTTGTCTCGCGTCCGTAGGCGCCGCCGTTCATGCGCAGTGCGCCGCCGACGCCGCCCGGAATTCCGCGCAAGAACGACAGCCCGGCGATACCCGCCTCCTGCGCCGCGCGCGCGACTTTGACGTCGGGCACAGCGGCGCCCGCGCGCACATCGAGGCCTTCGATCGCGATCTCGTTGAACCCGCGGCCCAATCTGACCACCACCCCCGGCACGCCGCCGTCGCGCACGATGAGATTGGAGCCGAGCCCGATGACCGTAACCGGGATGTCGATTGGAAGCTTCGACAGAAAATAGCCTAGATCGGCTTCGTCCTCCGGCATGAACAGAACCTGCGCCGGACCGCCGACGCGAAACCAAGTCAGCTCGGCAAGCGGCTGGTTCGCCAATAGGCGACCGCGCAGTTCCGGCATGCTGGCCTTCAGCTCGGGAACGATGTCGGGGAAATTCATGCCGCTTCACCCGCGACCGTGTCGAGCCACGACGCCAGCACCTTGCTTCCAACGTCGCGCAACGCCGGGCCGAGCGCGCGTGCCTCGTTCCGCAGTTTGCGCGGATCGATGCCGGCCTTGCCGAGTTCCACAGTGTGGCCGACGAGCCACGCCTCGAACCGCGCCGGCTCGGTCTCGAGATGAAACTGCAGCGCAAGCTGATTCGGCATACGGGCGAAGGCCTGTACCGGACAATGCGGCGTCGATGCCAGGCACTCGCACCCGGCCGGCAATTCGCAGTTATCGCCGTGCCAATGCAGCACGGGCGCACCGACGAGCGGCGCCAGTACCGAGCGCTTGCCAGCTGTCGTCAGTGTCAGCAGCGCGTAACCGATTTCTTTGACGGGTCCTGGCGCCACCCGCGCGCCGAGCGCCGCCGCCATCATCTGCGCGCCGAGGCAGATGCCCAGCATCGGCTTGTTGGCGCGAATGCGCGCCGCTACGGCGGCGATTTCAGCGGCGATGAACGGATACGTTTCAGTTTCATATACGCCGATCGGACCGCCCAGCACGATGACCAAATCGGGTTCAACAAGCATCTCCGCGCCGAAAGGGTCGATGCCGGCGTCGTGATAGCGAACATCGTAGCCGCGCGCGGCAACCAACGGACCTAAAAGTCCGAGGTCCTCGAAGGCGACATGGCGGACCGCCACACAGATCTTGGTCATCGCCGGCCGTATCACTTCGGCAGCGCCGCCAACTCCCCCGGCAGCGCGTAGGCCCATTGGGTGATCGAACCGGCCCCGAGGCAGACGACGTAGTCGCCCGGCTCGGCCATGCCGGCGACCAGGCCGGCAAGTTTGTCCGGCCCTTCGAGCGGAAGGACCTGCCGGTGGCCGTGGGCGAGAAGACCCTGCACCAGTGCGTCGCGGTCGGCGCCTTCGATCGGCGCTTCGCCGGCCGGATAGACCGGCGCGACAATCACGGTGTCGGCGTCGTTGAAGCAGGTGCAGAACTGCTCGAACAAGGCGGCAAGCCGCGTGTAGCGATGCGGCTGCACGACCGCGATGACGTGTCCTTTGGTCGATTCGCGCGCCGCCTTGAGGACCGCGGCGATCTCGACCGGATGATGGCCGTAATCGTCAATGACGGTGATGCCGTTGCTAATTCCGGTGCGGGTAAAGCGCCGGCGCACGCCGCCGAAATTGGCCAGCGCGCTTCTGATGACCTCATCGTCGATGCCAAGCTCGTGCGCGACTGCGACGGCGGCCGTGGC
>Ga0335081_10019697_pt1 | contig 10909 bp, 10 predicted proteins | sample Lox_Sample_35_FD_206713 | JGI IMG/M metagenome (GOLD analysis project Ga0335081, IMG submission 206713) | Soil microbial communities from Loxahatchee National Wildlife Refuge, Florida, United States - Lox_Sample_3.5 | ecosystem: Environmental > Terrestrial > Soil > Wetlands | place: USA...
TTCGACAACAGGCCGAACACGGTGCCGTCGATGAAGGTGATGCCGAGCGTCGAATCCGAGCCGGACTGGACGACGTCGCCCTTCTCGACATTGTCACCCATATTGAGGATGATCGAGACGCCGTTGCGGACACAGGTCGCGCTGCCGACGAGCTTGGTGACGTGGCCGATCACCTTTCCAACCTGCGCGGCGTTGTCGGCCTGGCTGACGTCCACCTCACCGGTCAGTGCATTGACGAGGTCGGCAGTCAGAAACGCGCCGTCGGGAGACGCCAGCGGCTGGTGATGAGTTCCCCTGAAATAGTTGTGGACAACGAATTCGCGCTCGTCGCCCGACAGGATCAGGTCGGCGCCGGAACGCTTGAAATCGCCATGAAACAACAACTGCGCGTCAGGAACGACGATGGAATCGGCGGGCGCGTGGGTGGCAAACGAATCGACGTGTACGTACGCATGGGACTGCGCACCACGGGACGAAAACGTGGCGTCAAATTTGCCAGCGTAATTCAAAGGCCCAGCCCACCATAAATGGTTAACAATTACCTAATTATTAAGCTTCTAAGCTTGCATATCATTGGAACCTACATTGCGAAACCATCTTTAGCTTGTGTGACTTGGCGCCGCCGGGATCGCTGTGCAACGTCAACCGCACAGATTCGACGAAGATGCGAAATAATTCGTGTCATCGCATAAGTAACAAGTTCCGCCTGGTAAGATACCAGGCTTCTTTTCATGTAATTCGATGTATAGATTTTCGAGACGATACTTGGATAGACTTTCCCCAGCATTCCCGTATATGATCCTGCGTCAGTTTCCCGGCTAAAAATGTGATCTAGATAACAGACCGGCCGAATTCCCGGCAATTAGCCATATCCCGGAAAACTTTACCCGGACACAACTTCTGAATGCGTGCTGGGGGCATTCACGACCCCTCCACGCCAAGCAGATCGATAAAATTCGAGCAAAGCTGGCGAGACAGGTTTCAGCCCGTTTCCAGCTTTCCGGATTGTTTCCGCCGATCTTAAGCAGACGAAAAGCCCCGCCTCCGATCATCGCCCGCGAAACGATCCGGTCACGCGCGAAGCAAAAGCCTCGCCGACGCCCGGACAAAGGGGTGTCAAATGGGGTTTTGCATTCACGCGCAGGCGTTGCGCGCGGCTGTCCTCGCCTGCGGTCTGGCCTGGTCGATGTGGGCGACACATGCGGTCGCCGGCACAGTGCTCACGGGCACGCTGGAAGCCAGCGCTTCCCTCGAGCTTTCAGGCAGCGCCGCCGAGCCATTCGGGCTATCGGTGAAGCCGGTTTACGCCGGCGGCATGTTCGCCAAATGGCAGGGTGTCGCCCGAAAAATCGATGACGACCGCGTGCAGCTTGCGCGGTGCGACGGCGACCGCGAGCGTTGCGTCTCGGAAGCTGCCTTGAAGCTTCTCGCCATCGTTGACTTGGGCCGGGCGCGCGAGGGCCGCGCCAGGCTTGGCGAAATCAACCGCGCGATCAATCTGGCAATCCGCGCGACGACCGATCTGGCCCAATTCGGCGAGGTCGACGTCTGGAGTCCGCCGCTCGACACGTTCCGCTCAGGCGCGGGCGATTGCGAGGACTATGCGATCGCGAAATACGTCGCGCTTCGCATGGCCGGCATCGCGGCAGACGATTTGCGGATCGTCGTCATGGCCGACACGATGCGGGGCGAAGGCCACGCGGTGGCCGCCGTGCGGCTGGACGGCCGCTGGTTGATGCTCGACAATCAGCGCATGGCAATGGTGGAGGATCTCAATGTCAGGCACTACCGCCCGCTGTTCGTGATCGATGATGCCGGCGTTAAACGATATTCCGATGTGCCGCTGCTGGCAAAACTGCCCGAACGCGATCCCGCCCGCTCGGCGATTCCTGCGCCCGCAGATCAACGTCGCCTGATCGCGGCGTCCGACTGAGAACCTGCGGCCAAGACCTGCGGAAACGGAAAATTTCGTTTCGCCCCGCCGCTCGAGAAGCTAGCATGTTGCTTGTTTCCCCGGGCAGGCTTGAAACATGCGGATCATCTTTCTGTTCGTCGTTGCGGTCCTTTTCGGCCTCGCGCCTGCGTTTGCCCAGAACTCGCCTGAGCCCGACCACTCGATCAGCGAAAAGCTTCCGCTGTTTGCCAAGAACCATTGCGAGACGCACAAGGACCCGGCCAATCAGCTGATTTGCGCCGATCCCGAACTGAGCGCGGCCGTGGCAAAACTGAACGTGGCAATCCAGGAGCGGCTAAATCGCCTGGCCGATCGACGCGTCGGGATCGAGGAAAACGCCGAATGGACGCATGACCGCAACAAGAGCTGCGCCATTTTCGGCAGGGAGCCCGTCCGCTACGCCGACATCGACGCGGTCACGGCATGCCTTCTGAAAGAGATGGAAGAGCGCATCGCCATCCTGCGCGACCCGAATTTCGACTGCCTGGCGACAAATACGCCGGCAGGCAGCCTGATCTGCGATGATCCGTCGCTGGAGCTCGCGGACGTCGAACTCAACCGCCAGGTGCTCGCGCTGATCGCCAAGTTGCCGGAGGACCAGCAAAAGCAGGCGTTTGCCGAGTATGCGCGATGGATCAGAGATCGCGACCGCAAGTGCAATCTTGCCGGCAAGGACAATGTCCCGCTCTCCGAGCTCTCGTCTTCCCAAGGGTGCTTGTCGGATTTCATGAGCGATATCATGGCCGAGATGGTCGCGGCGAAAGGCGACCCGAAGCGCGTGTTCGGACGCAACCGCCCCTCGCCGCTACCGAATGCCGACGCCGTCGACCTGTGTGTTGCGCAGATTCACGCGGCCAATGCTTGCGACGATTTCCTGCGGGTCAGCCGGGTATTCGAGGTCAACAGCCGGGTAGCCGAGCAAAACGCATCTGTAACGGCTGAAGTCGAGATGATCGTGCTCTCGCCGTTTGCGGCCTGCAGTTCGATCGCTTCGAGCTGCACGGGCACATGCTGGGACATCAGAGGGGGCAAGGCGACGGCGAATTCGTCTCCCTCAGGCAATCGCGACAGCTTTCCGGTGTCGCGCCGTATCCGGATCGAGAAGGCGTTCGCGTTCCAGAAGATTGACAACGGCTGGCGCTGCAATTCGACCGCGCTCCCGCCGATCGATATCGGCGCCACGGTGGGCACCCGCTAAAACGCGATGATTTGAATCGTCATCGCGCTTTGGCTTGTTGTTTTGTGCATGATCCCCGCGCAAACGCGTTCCGCGTTTGTCGCGAGGGAAAACCGCTACACACACTTTCCGGATCATGCGATAGCGCACAAAATTTTGCATGCGCGGATTCACCGTGCCGAAACATCTTCGGTCCATGTTCTAATGTCCCGATTCCGAAGTTCGCATCGTTGTGCGGCATCTTCGTTTGCGAACTTCGGAATCGAAGGACGCTGGCAACTTATTGATCCAGTGTGGCTTTGGCTCAGAACTCCGCATGACGAACTTGCGGCAACAACGATGCGGACTTCTCAATCGCCACACCGGCGGTCGGTACGGAAATTTGGATGGTGACGGTTTCATGAAATCCGAAGGATCGGCGCTTGCGTTGCGAGGGTTAACTAAGCGTTTTGACCGCCTTGCGGTCGATGCACTCGATCTCACCGTGGACGCGGGCGAGTTCTATGCGCTGGTCGGCCCTAACGGCGCCGGCAAGACCACGACCTTGCGCATGGTAGCGGGTCTGCTCGAGCCCGATGCCGGCTCGGTTTCGATCTTCGGCGTCGATGCGCTCGCAGATCCTGTCGCGGCCAAGCAGGTCATGGCCTGGGTCTCGGACGAGCCGATGATCTACGACAAGCTGACGCCGCTCGAATACCTCGAGTTCGTTGCCGGCCTCTGGGGCATCGAGCCGAAAGTGTCGCAGGTCTCCGCTCATGAGCTCCTGGCCTCGCTCGGCCTCGGGCCGCATATGAACGAGCGTTGCGAGGGATTTTCCAAAGGCATGCGCCAGAAGGTCGCGCTTGCGGGCGCCCTCGTCCACGATCCCCGCCTGATTATCCTGGACGAACCGCTCACCGGGCTCGATGCCGTCTCCGCCCGCCACGTCAAGGGCCTCCTCGGCGAGCGCGTGCGCGCCGGCTGCGCCGTGATCATGACCACGCACATCCTTGAAGTCGCCGAACGCATGGCCGACCGGATTGGCGTCATATCCTCGGGCCGGCTCGTCGCCGAAGGCACGCTCACCGAGCTGCGCCAGCAGAACGGCCACACCGACACCAGCCTCGAGGACCTCTTCATCGCGCTCGTCGATGTGAAGGCGGAAGCCGCATGAGCTCGGCCACCTGGTTTGCCCGGCATGAGCTGCGGCTGGCATGGCGCGAATGGCTCGCCATGATGACCGGCGGGCGGCGCAAACGCACGCGCGTCGCCGTGATCGGCCTGATCGTCTTCGCCGCGCTCATGCATCTGCCCGCCTGGGCTGTGATCGGCCGCTTCGCCGATTTGCATGCGCCCCTCGACAAAGGCTCGGCGATTGTGCTGACCTCGACCATCTTCCTGGCTTTTGCATTGATGCTGTCGCAGGCGATCGAGTCGGTGACGCGGGTATTTTACGCCCGCGCAGACCTCGACCTCATCATGTCCTCGCCCGCAAAACTCGCCAACGTGTTCTCGATCCGAATTGCCGCGATCGCGCTCTCCGTCAGCGGCATGGCGCTGGTGCTGTCGACGCCCTTTGTCGACGTGCTCGTGCTCGAGGGCGGCGCGCGCTGGTTTGCCGCCTTCGGCGTCGTCGTTGCCGTCGGTCTTGCGGCGGCGGCGCTTGCAATCGCCGTCACAATCGCGCTGTTCCGCCTGATTGGCCCAGCGCGGACGCGCCTGATCGCGCAAATCCTCGCCGCGATCATCGGCGCCGGTTTTGTCATCGCGCTGCAGATCGCTGCGATTCTGTCCTACGGCACGCTCTCGCGTTTCGCGGTGTTGACCTCGGACGCTGCGGCGGCCTATGCGCCGGAAGCCTGCAGTGTCGTCTGGTGGCCGGCCCGCGCGGCGCTCGGCGATGTCGGAACGCTGCTCCTTCTGCTCGCCGCAAGCCTGGTGATGCTCGGCGTCGTGATGACGATTTTTGCACCGCGCTTCGCCGACACCGCCGCGAGTGCTTCTGCCCATGCGGTCGCAAGCCGGCAAGGCCGCGGCGCGAGGGCATTCCGCAAAGGCTCGCGGCAACAGGCGCTGCGGCGAAAGGAATTCTTGCTGCTCGCGCGCGACCCGTGGCTGATGTCGCAGACGCTGATGCAGCTACTTTATCTGGTGCCGCCGGCGTTGTTCCTGTGGCGCAGCTTCTCCGATAGCTCCACAGCCCTCGCGCTGATTACTCCCGTTATCGTCATGGCGGCGGGCCAGCTCGCCGGTGGCCTCGCCTGGCTCACGATATCGGGCGAAGACGCCGCTGATCTCGTAGCGACCGCACCGCTGTCGCCAACAAGCGTGATCCGCGCCAAGATTGAAGTTGTGCTGATCACCATCGCCGGCGTGTTCACACCGCTGGTCGCAGCACTCGCGATTCTGAACCCCCCGCAGGCCGCAGTCACCGCTTGTGGCGTGTTGATAGGCGCAACGTCCGCAACTGCGATCCAGCTCTGGTTCCGCGTCCAGGCCAAACGCAGCCAGTTCCGGCGCCGTCAGACCTCCTCCCGGCTCGCGACTTTTGCCGAAGCCTTTACGTCCATCGGCTGGGCCGCGACGGCCGCACTGACGCTTGCCATGCCCAAGGTCGCCATCGTCAGCGGCGCGATGACGGTTGCGATCTTGGCCGCGACCTGGAAGCTTAGCCCGCGGCGGGCATAGAGAGCTCACCCCTTCACCAGCTCCATCACTGCCGCCGCAAATGCCTCGGGCTCTTCCTGCGGAAGGTTATGGCCGGCGCGCGGAATGACGCGATGAATGCGCTTGCCGGTGAATCGAGCGGCCTGCGCGGTGCCGTCGGTCGCGGCAGCGACGCCATCCGCATCGCCATCAAGCGTGATTGCCGGAACCACGATCGGCGGCAGCGCCGCGAGCCGCCGCTGGAGATCGGCATAGCGCGGATCGCCCTCGGCAAGGCCATAGCGATGGCGATAGCTGTGGATCGCGACATCGACGAAATCCGGATTATCGAACGCCGCTGCGGTGCGCGCGAAGGTCTCTTCGTCGAACGTCCAGTTCGGCGACCATTGCCGCCACAAGAGCTTCGCAATCTCCCGCCGGTTGGCGGCGAGCCCCGCACGTCCGCGCTCGATCTGAAAATACCACTGATACCAATAGGCGACCTCCTGCGACAGCCGCGCGGGGTTCAAAGCGCGGGCGATGTCCTGGATCAGATAGCCGTTGACCGATACCAGGCCGATGCAGCGCTCGGGCCACAGCGCCGCTCCAATGCAGGCCCCTCGCCCGCCCCAGTCATAGCCTGCAAATACCGCACGCGTGATCTTGAGCGCATCCATCAGCGCGATCAGGTCGGCGCCGATCGCCGCCTGCTCGCCGGAACGCGGCGTCCTGGCGTCGAGAAATCGCGTCGCACCATAGCCGCGCACATAGGGAACGATGACGCGGCAACCCTGGCCGCCGAGCAGCGGCGCGACGACCACGTAAGAGTGGATGTCGTAGGGAAAGCCGTGCAGCAGGATCGCGACCGGGCCGGCTGCCGGTCCCGTCTCGTAATAGGCGATGTTCAGCACGCCGGCATCGACATGGCGGAGCGGCTCCAGCCGCCGTGATGATGATGCGCGTGATGCCATTGCTGCAGCTCCTTGCTGACGTTCTGTTGATCGACCGATCATAGTTCTGTCCTGAGTTCAACGCTACACTCGCTGCCGTCTTACAGCGGGCCTTCCCGTGCTGCGTTCCCTTTCAGCCATCGTCGTCCTTCTCGGTTTTCTGGCCACGCCGGCCGCGGCCGAGGACGCTCCGCGCAGCGATTGCCTCGCGATGTCGCATCTGCGGCCGCCCACGATGCCGGTTGCGTTTCGCGAGGCTGCGCCGGCGACCGGGGAGGTCACGATCACTTATGCCGGGCATTCGACTTATTTCATCGACACTCCCGGTGGAGTGAGGATAGCCACCGACTATAGCGGCGCCTACCAGATCGGGCGGCTGCCCGACATCGCCACCATGAACCGTGCACACTCGACGCACTACACGCTGTTTCCCGATCCGCGCATTCCGCATGTGCTTCACGGCTGGGGCGAGGACGGGCAGCCGGCGAAAATTTCGGAGCACATTGGCGACGTCTATATCCGCAACGTCACGACCGACATCCGCCGCTACTACGGTGACCATTCCGGTACCGACATGATCAAGGACGGCAACTCGATCTTCATCTTCGAGGTCGCTGGCCTGTGCATCGGCCATCTCGGGCATCTGCATGTCAAACTCGACGACACACATTTCGCGGCGATCGGTCGGCTCGATATCGTGATGGTGCCGATCGACGGCACCTACACCATGTCGCTCGACGGCATCTCAGACATCACGCGGCGACTGCATGCTTCGGTAGTGTTGCCGATGCACCGTTTCGCCACTCCGCTGGAGGATTTCATGCAGCGGATTGGCAGAGAATTCGAGATCGACCGGCGCGGCGAGCGGACCTTGCGCATCTCGCGTGAGACATTGCCGGCCACGCCGACCGTGCTCATCCTCGACGGGGTTTGATGCGAGGGCCGCAATTTTCTCCAAGTTGGCGCGCCGCGCATCGTGTTGATCTCCGGCATCATAGGACTGGAGACGACCATGACGGAGATCAGGACCGATTTTCCCGCCGTGTTGCACGCCGATGGACCCGATCCCGAACGTGCGGAGGCGCTGAAACTTTACGGACGATTTGTCGGCGACTGGGACGCCGAGATCATCGCCCACGCTGCGGATGGCACGAGCCATCGCACGCAGGGCGAAATCCATTTCGGATGGGTGCTGCAAGGCCGCGCAATCCAGGATGTCTGGATGATTCCACGGCTCGCCGATCGCACCACGGCGCCAAAATTCCCGATCGCCGGCAATTGGTACGGCACGACGTTTCGGATCTACGACCCGACGATCGAGGCCTGGCGCATCTATTGGATGGATCCGGCGCGAAACGTGTTTCGCCAGCAGATCGGGCGGGCGCGGGGCGCGGACATCGTCCAGGAGGGCAAGACCGAATCCGGCGAGCTGTCACGATGGAGTTTTACGAAGATCACCGAAAATTCCTTTCATTGGCTCGGAGAGAGCAAGCCCGTCGACGCGAGCGAGTGGACGCTGGTGGTGGAGGTGAATGCGAAACGGCGGGATTAACCGCGTATACGGGAGAACATTCCCGGGTCTCCATGCGTGGCGATAAATTCCGCCTTGCGCAAAAGCGGCTGGCCTGACAAATCCGTTGCGCTAATATCGCGACAGACGAGATCAACAACAATAAACAAGGGAGTGAACGTCCATGGTCGCCAGCACCTTGCCCTCCACGCGTAGCGGGCTCTACGACGATCCACGCGAGGACTGGCTCGCGCTGCATAAGGAAGAGATCATCGATCCCGCCCGCCCCATCGTCGATCCCCATCATCATCTCTGGGACCGTCGTGACGTGCGCTATCTGATGGACGAGATCACCGACGACATCGCCTCCGGCCACAACATCATCGCCACCGTCTACGTCGAGGCCCGCTCGATGTACCGTGCCTCGGGAGCTGAAGCGTTCCGCCCGGTTGGCGAGGTCGAGTTCGTCAATGGCGTCGCGGCGATGGCCGCGAGCGGCGCCTACGGCAAGGCGTTGATCTGCGCCGGCATCGTCGGTCACGTCGACCTCCGGCTCGGCGATGGCGCCAAGGCCGTGCTCGAGGCTGAAATAGCCGCCGGCAACGGCCGTTTCCGTGGCATCCGGCACTCATCGGCGTGGGACGCCGACCCCAACGTCGCCCACATGTATGCGAACCGGCCAAAAGGGCTCTTGCTCGATTCAACCTTCCGCAAGGGCTTCGCCTGCCTAGCGCCGCTCGGCCTCAGCTACGACGGCTGGCTGTTCTTCCCGCAGCTTTCAGAATTCGCCGATCTCGCCCGTGCTTTTCCGGACACCAGGATGTGCCTCGACCATTGCGGCGGCGTGGTCGGCATCGGCAGCTATGCGAACCGGCGCGAGGAACTGTTCCCGGTCTGGAAGAAGGCGATCCAGGAAGTCGCAAAGTGTCCCAACGTGGTGGTGAAACTCGGTGGACTTGCGATGACACTGCCCGGCTTCGGATTCGAAAAGCTCCCGAAGCCGCCTTCATCCGAGCAGGCGGCCGCGGCATGGAAGCCATATATCGAAACCTGCATCGAGGCATTCGGCCCCAGTCGCTGCATGTTCGAGAGCAACTTTCCGCCCGACAAAGGTACGTGCAGCTATCAGGTGATCTTCAACGCCTTCAAGCGCCTCTCCGCCAAGGCGAGCGAAGCCGAGAAGACGGCGATGTTCTCCAAGACCGCAACGGATTTCTACCGGTTGAAGCTCGACTGACCGCGGATAGGGTCCTAGCCCGCGCTCATCAGGCCCGCGGGCTGCGATTTGCCGGGTGGCAGGAAAATGCGCTTGAGTTTGCCGACCACGCGCAGCGCAAACCCCAACCAGACCGGCTGGGTTTTGCGGCAGAAGGCGAGCTTCTTGACGTAGGTCTCGACATGCCAGCGGGCATGGGCGCCGTCCTTGAAGAAAATCACGTCGCCCGGGCCGTAGCGTGTCGGCTTCATGCTGTCGGTTTCGAGCACGATGCCGCCTTCGAGGATCAGGATGGTCTCGTCAAAATCGTAATACCAGTTGAACTTGCCGGCGGTGCAGTGCCAGACCATTGTGGAGGCAAGTCCGTCGGCGCTTTTCGACAGCACGCACCAGGTGGCTTGTGGATTGCCTTCGATGATCCAGGACGGCATGATCGGCCGCGGCGTCAGCTCGACGTCCGTCTTTCCCATTTCAATCAGCGCGCGCGACATTGAACTGTCCCCGAGGTCGTGGCTGTGGCGGCCAACCTAATCTTCACATTTTAAGCTTTCGTTCACGGACGCGCGACAATCCGGCGCAAAGGTCAACAGGTCGACGGCCATCTGGCCTCCGAGTCGTCACGACGAACGCTGACGTAGCTGCGTCAGTCGGGGATTCACTCTCCCCCGTGAGGGGGTGAAAAGGTGAGGCGCGCTTACCAGGCCCCGACGAGGATGAAGCAGATAAGGGTTAAGGCCCCGACGCAAGCGATGACCGCGGGGACAGTGAACCAGGCGGACGTCATCATCCTTTGCCTCCTGAGTGGTGTCCTCAAAGCGTATTCGGCTTGTCGGGTAAGGATTGTGAACCGGCTAACAACGGGCGCATGTGCCGCACCCAGAGGCATGCGATCAATTGCCTCACCTTGGCCCGCACGGGTTTGGGCGAGAAAATCTGGCGCACAACGAGACGCGCTGTCCGCCTTCGGGACTCCGTCAAGGAGGCGTCATCATCATTTCGAGACAACGGCCGGCCATTAGTGTTAAGCTTTAACTAGTGATTAATTATGCCTTTGCAGGCGCCAGAGGGATGGGCTTAGCGTGCGCCTAGTTTTGTAACGTACGGTTGGTGCGTGTCATGAGTAGAATTTCGGGTCCAGTCTCTCGCCCAGCTTCTTGGGCACTTATCGCCTCACTCAGCGCAGCCGCGTTGATGCTTGCCACAAACGATACAGCCGCCAGGTCCGGCGGTGTCGCACGCGGCGCCGTGCCGCGACCGATTTCCGCGCCATTCGTCGCGCGGCATCATCGTCTCAGAAACGGCGGCGGCGCCTTCTGGCCGGGCGTGGGCGACTACGGTGACTATGGCTATTACGGACCAACGGACGGTGGCCCCTATGCCGCGGTCACCGCACCGGTCTATGACGGGCCACGCTACACCTGCACCGCTGACATTCCCTGGGACTGGGCGCACCGCTGCCCGCCAGCGGTTGCGCCGT
>Ga0335081_10019698_pt1 | contig 10908 bp, 10 predicted proteins | sample Lox_Sample_35_FD_206713 | JGI IMG/M metagenome (GOLD analysis project Ga0335081, IMG submission 206713) | Soil microbial communities from Loxahatchee National Wildlife Refuge, Florida, United States - Lox_Sample_3.5 | ecosystem: Environmental > Terrestrial > Soil > Wetlands | place: USA...
GGCCGGGAGCCCGAGGTCGCGAGGGAGCGCTGGGAGCTCCGCCTCGACGGAGCGGTGGAGGCGCCGCTCACCCTCGGTTTCGAGGACCTCCAGGCGTTGCCCCAGACCGAGGAGGCGGCCGACTTCCACTGCGTGACCGGCTGGTCGGTCCTCGATCTTTCCCTCGGGGGCGTGCGCTTCGAGTGGCTGGCGGCGCTGGCGCGCCCCTCGGCGGAGGCCACCCACGTCATGACCTACGGGGCGGACGGCTACTCGACCAACCTCCCCCTCGAGGAGGCGCTCAAGCCCGACGTCCTCCTCGTCCACCGCATCGGGTCCGCGCCGCTCGCCGCCGAGCACGGAGGACCGGTGCGGATCGTCGTACCGCAGCTGTGGGCCTGGAAGGGCGCCAAGTGGGTGAACCGCATCGAGTTCCTCACCCACGATCGGCGCGGCTACTGGGAGATCCGGGGATACTCCAACACCGCCCACCCCTGGCGCGACGACCGCCAGTGGTAGCGGGCAGGCAGGGCGACGAGACCGGCTACTTCTTCCGGAACGCGCGGTAGAACTCGACGATGTCCTTCTCGACGACCTTCCACGGCACGGTCTCGGGGACCTCGTCCTCGTCCGGGCCCTCGAGCCAGATGCCGCCACACGACTCGCAGGTGTCGTAGTGGAGCGACCGCTTCTCGCCGCCCTCCACCGTGACCAGGTCCACGTGGCACACCGGGCACATCGGGGCGATCTCGTCGGGGTTGACGAAGCCGCCGAGCGCCGAGAGCGCGCTGAGGTTCGCGTGCAGGAGGACCCGGTTCAGATCGGCGCTGTCGATCCAGCTGCCCCCGCACTGGGCGCAGCGCTGGAGCGCGGTCTCCTCGTTAGCGATCTCGGCCATCTCGACGCTGCACCGAGGACAGTCCATACAGGTAAAGGTCTCCTTCCAACCGTGCGCGAGCACTCAGGTGAGGTGGGGATTCGGCGTAGGGACGAAGGATAGGCGGAACCTCATGTCTTGATCAACCGGTTTGCCCCCCCCCCATCCGCGGCGGCGGCTCGCAGGGAGGCGATGAGGCGACGCAGCCGCTCGGGGTGGAGCTTCAGGGCCACCCGGTTGACGATGAGCCGGGCCGACACCTCGAGCACGCTCTCCTCGACCTCGAGGCCGTTCGCCCGCAGGGTCTCGCCCGTCTCGGTGATGTCGACGATGAGGTCGGCGAGGCCGAGCGACGGGGCCACCTCGATCGAGCCGTGCAGCGCGATGATCTCGGCCGGCAGCGCCTTGTGAGCGAAGTGCCGACCCGCCAGGTTTACGTACTTCGTGGCCACCCGCGGGGCGACGCCGCGCGGCAGCGGGGCGGCCCCCTTAGGCCGCGCCACCACGATGGCGCAGCGGCCGATGCCGAGCTCGACCGGCTCGTAAAGGTCGTGCGGCTCCTCCCGCAGGACGTCGAGCCCGGCGATGCCCACCTCGGCGGCCCCGTGCTCGACGTAGCTCGCCACGTCGGCGGCCCGGATGGAGATGAAGCGCACCCCGGCCTCGGGCGCCTCGGCGGCGAGCTTGCGGGTCCCCTCGAGCAGCCGGCGCGGGGAGACCGATAGCGCCCGCTCGAAGAGCGCCGACGACTCCGCGAGCAGGCGGCCCTTGGGGATGGCCACCGTGATGAGGTCCGGGTGGGCCCGCTTCCCTGCGGCCGAGCCCCGACGGGCGGTCGCGGCTCCTCTCACGCCTTCACCCTTCGGATGCGGGCGCCGAGGGGCAGCAGCTTCTCCTCCATCCGCTCGTAGCCGCGATCGAGGTGGTAGACGCGCAGGACCTCGGTCGTGCCGCGGGCGAGGAGGCCCGCCAGGACCAGGGCCGCCGAGGCCCGCAGGTCGCTCGCCATCACCGGGGCCCCGGAGAGCTCGGCGACCCCCTTCAAGAGCGCCGTGCGCCCGTCGATGCTGATGGCGGCCCCCAGGCGGCGCAGCTCCTGGACGTGCATGAAGCGGTTCTCGAAGACGTTCTCGGTCACCACCGAGGAGCCGTCCGCGATCGCCAGGAGCACCATCATCTGGGCCTGCATGTCGGTGGGGAAGCCGGGGAAGGGCGCGGTGCGGACGTCGACCGGCTGGGGACGGCCGTCGCCGAGGACCCGCAGGCCGCCCGGAACCGGGTCGACCCTCGCCCCGGCCGCCCGCAGCTTCTCGAGGAGCGCCGAGAGATGCTCCGGGGAGCACCCCATGACGGTCACGTCCCCGCCCGGCAGGGCCCCGGCCACGAGGAGGGTCCCCGCCTCGATGCGGTCGGCGATGACGCGGTGCGTGAGCGTCCCGAGCCGTTCCACCCCCTCGACCTTGATCTCGGGCGTGCCCTCGCCCTCGATGCGGGCCCCCATGCCGCGCAGCGCCCGGACGAGGTCCACCACCTCGGGCTCGAGCGCGCAGTTGCCGAGCACGGTCCTACCCTCGGCCAGGGCCGCCGCCATGACCAAGTTCTCGGTCCCGGTCACGGTCTGCCCGTCGAACACGAACTTCGCTCCCCGCAGGCGTTCCCGCCGGGCGCGCGCCTCCACGTAGCCGTGCTCGAGCAGGATCTCGGCGCCGAGCGCGGCGAGGCCCTTCAGGTGCTGGTCTATGGGGCGGGCCCCGATGGCGCAGCCGCCGGGCAAGGAGACCCGCGCCCGCCCCCAGCGGGCGACGAGCGGGCCGAGCACCAGCACGCTCGCCCGCATGGTCTTCACGAGCTCGTAGGGGGCCTCGGGCGCCAGGGCCGAAGGGACGCGGACGAAGACGCTATGGCGATCGCCCTCCGCTCGGCCCACCTCGCACCCCATGTGGGCGAGCAGCCGCCCCATGGTGCGCACGTCGGCGAGGTCGGGTACCTCGCTCACCCGGTGGTCGCCTTCGGCGAGGAGGGTGGCAGCGAGGGCCGGCAAGGCTGCGTTCTTGGCGCCCGACACCCTCACCTCGCCGTGGAGGGGCACGCCGCCTTCGATGACGATCTTGTCCATGGGGACCCGACAGGGGAGGGAAGTCTACCCTCGATGGAGCAGGCTTCCTAGCCCGGGGGGCGCTCGCGTCCCCCGAGGCGGGCCACGACGAGGCGGGGGAGGGAGGCGAGGTCCCGCCTCGCCTCCACCTCGGCGAAGCCGGCCTTGAGGCACAGGGCCGGCAGCTGCTCGAGGTGGCTCTCGTGCATCTCGAGGACGAGCGCTCCCCTGGGCCGGAGACGCCCCGGCGCGCCCACCACGATCCGGCTCGCCACGGCGAGGCCGTCTTGGCCGCCGTCGAGGGCGAGCACAGGCTCGCGCCTCACCTCGCGGGCGAGGAGGGCGAGCTCCCCGGTCGGCACGTAGGGGGGGTTCGCGACGACGAGGTCGAAGGTGAGGGCTTCGGGGAGCGCCTCGAAGAGGTCGCCCTGGAAAAAGTCGAGGCGCGCCCCGAGGCGGAGGGCGTTCTCTCGGGCGAGGGCGAGCGCCTCCGGGGAGAGGTCGGTCGCGGTGACCCGCGCGTCCTCTCGCGCGAGGGCGAGCGCGGCCGCGACGCAGCCTGTACCGGTGCAGAGGTCGAGGGCGGCGCCTCCCTCGGGGAGGAGAGTGCGCGCAGCCTCCACGAGGAGCTCGGTCTCCGGCCGGGGGACGAGGGCGCGAGCGTCGACCCGGAAGCGGTGCCCGCAGAACTCCTTCTCCCCCGTCAGGTAAGCGGTCGGCTCGCCCTCGGCGCGGCGCTTCACGAGCGCGCGGAAGCGCGCCAGCTCGGAGGCCCCGAGCGGCTTGTCGAACTCGAGGTACAGCCGCACGCGGTCGCAGCCGAGCGCGTGGGCGAGGAGGAGCTCGGCGGTGAGGCGCGGGGCGTCCACCCCGGCGCGGGCGAAGTAGGCCTGCGTCCAGGCGATGAGCTTCAGGGAGGTCCAGAGGTCGGTCATACGAAGGAAGAGCGGGCCCGGGGGGCGGCCGCGCGGCGCGGGGTGCGCCTCCTCGAGGAGGCCGCTTCGCGAGCGCCGGGGCGCTCGCTCAGGGCCGCTCCGCGGCCCTCGGCACCTCGGCGAAGGCCGCCTCCTTCAGAGCCTGGGCGGAGAAGAAGGTGCGGCAGGCGTCGATCATGTCCTGCACGTCGCCGTCCATCACCGCGGGGAGGTTGTGCCGGGTGTAGTTGATGCGGTGGTCGGTGAGCCGGTCCTGGGGGAAGTTGTAGGTCCGGATCTTCTCGGACCGGTCGCCGGTGCCGACCTGGCTCTTGCGGGCGGCGTCGCGCTGGCTGCGTTGCTTCTCCTGCTCCATCTCGTAGAGCTTGGCGCGCAGCATCTTCATGGCCATCGAGCGGTTCTTGAGCTGGGACTTCTCCTGCTGGCACTTCACCACCACCCCGGTGGGCTTGTGGGTGAGGCGCACCGCCGAGTCGGTGGTGTTCACCGACTGCCCCCCCGAGCCGGTGGAGCGGAACACGTCCATCTCCAGGTCGGCCGGGTTCACCTGGATGTCGATCTCCTCGGCCTCGGGCATCACCGCCACGGTGACGGTGGAGGTGTGGATGCGCCCCTGGGCCTCGGTGGCCGGCACCCGCTGCACCCGGTGGACGCCCGACTCGTACTTGAGGGAGGAGTAGACCGCCTCGCCCGCCACGGTGACGGTGGCCTCCTTGATGCCGCCGAGCGCGCCCGGCGAGACGTCGGCGATCTCGCAGCGCCAGCGCCGCCGCTCGGCGTAGCGCAGGTAGAGCCGCAAGAGCTCGGCCGCGAACAGGCCCGCCTCGTCGCCGCCGGCCCCGGCGCGGATCTCGAGGATCACGTCCTTCTCGTCGTTCGGGTCCTTCGGCACGAGGCAGAGCTTCAGCTCCTCCTCGGCCGGGCCCAACTTGGCCCGCAGGAGGGCGAGCTCCTCCTTGGCCATCTCGCGCAGCTCGGGGTCCTTCTCGGCGAGCAGGGCCTCGTTGTCGGCGAGGTCCTGCTCGAGCTTGCGGTAGGCGCGCAGCGCGAGGACGGTCGGCTCCTGGGCGGCGCGCTCCTTGCCGAGCCTCCGGAACCGTTCCCCCGAGGAGGCCACCGCCGGGTCGGCGAGCTCGTGGTTCAGCTCCTCGTAGCGCGACTCGATGGCCTCGAGCTTCTTCCGGACCTCGGGGGAGAGCATGGCTCCGGCTTTCTAACCGCTCTCGCTCGTCCCCGGCAAGGACTCGCGCGCCGCTCGAGCTACCTGCGCCCTCGGCCGGCCAGCACGTCGGAGAGGAGCTTCAGGGGCGACAGGTCCACCCGGGCGCTGTCGAGGAGCACGCGGAGCAGGTTCAGCCCGACCCGGCAGAGCTGGGCCAGCTGGTCGAGTCGCTGCAGGCGGAAGCGCGCCTGGGCCTTCACCCGGGGGTCGACGTCGGCGAGGGCCCCGCGCACCTCCCTGAGTGCGCGCTCCACCGTGCCGAGCGCGCCCTCGATGGCCTTGCGCTCCCGCTCGGCCAGGACCCGCCGCACGAGGGACCAGATGTTGGTCTCGGCCTCGTAGTGCTCCTTGCGGTCGCCCGGGACCGGGGCGCTCCGCACCACGCCCCAGCTGCGCAGCTCGGCGAGGCTCATCGAGAGGAGGCCGGTGGAGATCTGGAGGCGCTCGCAGAGGTCGGGGGCGGCGAGCGGGCGCTCGGAGAGGAAGAGCACCGCCCAGATCCGCCCGAGCTGGCGGCGGAAGCCCCACAGCTCCATGAGTTCGCCCATGGCATCGGCCACGGCCAGCTCGGCGCGCTGGAGCGCGTAGGAGCCGGCACGGCTTTGGTGGGCCAGGGTCTCGGTCATGGCGCGCTGGGCTCTTAGGTCCGCAGGGCGAGGTCGAGGAGAGCGCAGGCGGCGAAAGCCACCGACGCGAAGGCGTTGAAGTTGAAGAAGGCCGCCCCGATGCGCTCGAGCTTGAGCTCCCCGTGCGGGGCCGCGTAGAGGTGCTCGGCGCCGAGCACGGCGGCGAGGAGGATGGAGCCGCCGAGCCAGCCCGCCCCGCGACCGGCGAGGAGGCCGGCACCGAGGACCGCCAGGGCCGAGAGGGCGTGGAAGAGACGGGCGATGAGGAGCGCCCGGGCCACCCCGAAGCGGGCCGGGATGGAGCAGAGCCCGGCGGCCCGGTCGAACTCGAGGTCCTGCAGCGCGTAGAGGATGTCGAGGCCCGCCATCCAGGCGCCCACCCCCAGGCCGAGCGCGAGGGCCGAGCCCGGGACGCGCCCGGTGAGGGCGATCGCCACGCCGATGGGCCCGAGCGCCTGGGCGGCCCCGAGCCAGAGGTGCGCTGCCCAGGTGAAGCGCTTGGCGTAGGAGTAGCCGAGGAGGACCCCGAGCGCCGGCAGGGCCAGCGTGCCGCAGAGGGGGGAGACCGCCAGGGCGGCGAGCACGAAGACGAGGGCGCTCCCGACGAGCAGAGCGTAGGCCGACCGGAGCGAGACCGCGCGGGTGGGGAGCTCGCGGCCCCGGGTGCGCGGGTTCTCGGCGTCGATGTGGCGGTCGGCGATGCGGTTCATGGCCATGGCGGCGGTGCGGGCCGCCACCACCGCCACGAGCACGAGCCCGAGGCGCCAGGCCTCGAGGCGCGCCTCCCGGATGACCAGCACCACCGCGCTCGCCGCGAAGGGCAGGGCGAAGATCGAGTGCTCGAACTTCACCATGCGCAGGATGCGGACGAGGCTCATCCTCTAGTCCCCCCCGGGGCGGTGGCGGGCGATCCAGGTGAAGGGGCGTTCGGCGGCCCCGAAGGCGAGGAGCCAGGCGGCGGGGTCCTCCGGGCGGGCTCCGCCGAGCGGCGCCGCCAGCACCCCGGGGGCCCGGCCGGGGGCGAGCCGGCCGACGGCGGGCGCTCCCACCGCGGGGCCGTTCCAGGCGAGGGGCAAGAGGCTCGCCGGGGCGAGGTCCGGGAAGGCGCGGGCGAGCACCGAGAGCTCGGCGAGCGGCGAGAGCGAGGGCGAGGAGGCGAGGGAGTCGGTGCCGACCGCGAGCGGGATCTTACGCCTCATGAGCCGCGGCAGGTCGGGCAGACACCCCCCGATGTGGAGGTTCGAGCGCGGGCAGAGCGCCACCGTCGCCCCCGAGCGCGCGAGCACCTCGAGGTCCTCCTCGTCGAGGTCCACCGCGTGCACCACCAGCGAGCGGGGGCTCAAGGAGGGCCCGGCCACCGCCACCGGCGAGCGGCCGAGGGGCGCCCCCCCGACGGCGCCGAGGGCCCGCATGAGCGAGGCGAGCGGGCCCTCCATGCGGGCGCAGAAGGCGCGCTCCTCGGGGTGCTCGGCGAGGTGGATGGAGGCCGGACCGGCGCGCAGGAGGGAGGAGAGGACCCGCGGGTGGGTGGAGTAGACGGCGTGCGGGGACGGCGCCATGACGAGCCCGGGCGGGAGCCGCCCGGCCCGGGCCCGCTGGTCGCTCGCGGTGACGAGGGCGGCCTCGATGCGGGCGCTCGAGAAGCCGAACACCTCGTGGTAGACCGAGCCGGAGAGGCCGGCGCGGCCGAGCTCGGGCAGGGCGGCGAGGGTGTTCGTGACCTCGCCCAGCGCCGCCACCCCCGCCTCGGAGAGCTCGAGCATGGCCTCCTCGAGCGCCCCGTCCGGCCTCGCCTCCTTGGCGCGGGCCGCCACCAGGAGCTCGATGAAGAGGGCCAGGCCCTCGCCGCCCGCGATGCGGCCCCGGAGGTGCGAGAGCTCGAGGTGGGTGTGGGCGTTCACCAGCGCCGGCAGGAGCACCGCGTCGACCGGCTCGGCCGGGCCGTAGCGCGCCTCGACCTCCGCGCGCGGCCCCACCGCCGCCACCACCTCGCCGTCGAGGGCGATGGCGCCGCCGCGCAGGCAGGGGGCCTCCCCCGCCCCCTCCGGGCGGCCCAGCATGAGGTAGGGCGCCGCGAGGACCCGCATGCCGCCCTCCGCCCTACGCCTCCGCGGAGAGGCGGCGGTAGACCATGTTGCGGCGCGAGGGAGTGAAGCCGGCGTCGCGGATGTGCCGCTCCACCTCCTCGGCGTCCATCCGGAAGGTGGTCCCGGCGGCCGAGACCACGTTCTCCTCGATCATCACCGAGCCGAAGTCGTTGCAGCCCATGTGGAGGGCGGCCTGGGCCACCCCGCCGCCCATGGTGACCCAGGAGGCCTGGAGGTTGGGGATATTGTCGAGGACGAGCCGCGAGAGCGCGTTCACCCGCAGGTAGGCGTGGGCGGTGTTGTCGCCCGGGGCGAGGCGGGTGTGCTCGGGCTGGAAGGTCCAGCAGATGAAGGCCGTGAAGCCGCGCGTCTCGTCCTGCAGTTCGCGCAGGCGCAAGAGGTGGGCCACCCGGTGCCGGGCCTCCTCGCCCACCCCGAACATGAGGGTGGCGGTGGAGCGGAGGCCCATCCGGTGGGCGGCCCGCATCACCGCCAGCCACTCGTCGGTGGAGCACTTCAAAGGGGCGATGCGCCGGCGCACCTCGTCGTCGAGGACCTCGGCGCCGCCGCCCGGAATGGAGTCGAGCCCGGCCCCTACGAGCCTCGCCAGGGTCACCTCGAGGGAGAGCCCGCTCGTGCGGGCGATGTGCCAGATCTCCTCCGGCGAGAGCGCGTGCAGGGCGATGGTCGGGTAGCTCGACTTCACCCAGCGGAACAAATCCTCGTACCACTCGATGGCCAGGTCGGGGTGGAGCCCGCCCTGCAGGAGGAGCTCGATGCCGCCCAGGGAGAGGGTCTCCTCGATCTTCTGGGCCAGCTGCTCGCGGGTGAGGACGTAGCTCTCGGTGTGGCCGCGCGGCCGGTAGAAGGCGCAGAAGTGGCAGGCGGTGGTGCAGACGTTGGTGTAGTTCACGTTGCGCGAGACGATGTAGGTCACGACGCCGTCCGGGTGGAGGGCCCGGCGCCGGGCATCGGCCGCCAGCCCGAGCTCGAGGAGCGGCGCCCGCTCGTCGAGGGTCTCGGCCTCGTCGACGTCGAGGCGCTCGCCGTCGGCGGCCTTCTGCAGGGCGGCCTCGAGCGAGACCCGGCGCCGCGCCCTCGAGGAGCGCACCCGGTCGTCGGCGAAGCGCAGGCGGGTGGGGGGGGCGATCCCCGCCGCGGCCACCCGGGCGAGGAAGGCCTCCAGGCCCTCGAGCTCGTAGGGTCCGAGGCCGTAGCGGATGCGGTGGGTGAGGTAGCGGCGGTAGCGCTCCGGGTCGCCCCCGCGCTCGCGGGCGAAGGCCTGGGCGAGCTCGGTGCGCCGGCCGAGGCCCTCGCGGGCGGCCCGGGTGACGGCGGCCACGTCCTCGGGGGCGAGCACCCCGGGGCGGGCCGCCCACAGGGCGTAGATCATGGGGAGGTGGGTGGCCTGGGTCCACTCGCGTCCGAGGTCCAGCACCTGGTTCTTCGAGACGTCGAAGGCGCGGTCCCCGATGATGAGGGCCCCCTTGGTCCCGCGGGCGGCCGCCAGGCCGTCGGCCGCCGGCATGGGGGTGAACCTCGGGTGGAGGCCGCGCTCGGCGAGCACGATCTGGGAGAGGAGCTGGGAGGTGCGCGAGGCGGTGTCGAGGAAGACCTCGTCCCACACCACCGGCGACTGCTCGCCCACGAGCAGCACCGTCGACACCGGGCCGTCCGACCCGATGCCGATCCCGGGGACGATCTCGTAGTCCTGGCCGGCGAGTCCCCCCACCGGCAAGAGCGCCAGCTCCACCTCGCCGCGCTCGAGGAGACTCGCGCACATGGAGGGCTCGGCGAGGACGAGCTCGATCCGCTCGCTCTCCTCGAGGGCCGCGGTGAGGGGGCGCGCGTTCAGGAAGGAGACGGCGGCGGCGCGGAGCTTCTTCATGGCGGATCCCTTCTAGGCGGCGGCGTTCCCCGGCGCTCCCGGGTGGGTGCGCAGGACGCGGTAGAGGCTGTCGCGCTCGACCGGGATGCGCCCGGCCGCGCGGATGAGCCGGTGCAGCTCCGGCTCGAGGAGAGCCTGGGGCGTCTTCGCGCCGGCCATGTGGTAGATGCGCTCCTCGAGGACCGTCCCGTCGAGATCGTCGACGCCGAAGGAGAGGGCGGTCTGGGCGAGGCGCTCGCCGAGCGTCACCCAGTAGGCCTTGAGGTGGTCGAAGTTGTCGAGGAAGAGCCTCGCCACCGCGTAGGTCTTGAGCCCGTCGTAGCCGGTCGGCTTGGGGAAGGCCTTGCCGATCATGTTGTGCTCGGGGTGGAAGGCGAGCGGGATGAAGACCTGGAAGCCGTGGGTCTCGTCCTGCAGCCGGCGCAGGCGCGCCATGTGGTCGACCCGCTCGGCCAGGGTCTCGATGGTGCCGTAGAGCATGGTGGCATTGGTCTTCATGCCGAGCCGGTGGGCCACCCGGTGGACCGAGAGCCACTCGTCGGCGGTGGCCTTGTCGTCGCACAGCTTGCGCCTCGCCCGCGGGGCGAAGATCTCGGCGCCGCCGCCGGGCAGGGTGTCGACGCCGGCCTCCTTGAGCGCCCGCAGGACCTCCTCGTAGCTCTTCTTGAACTTCTCGGCGAAGAAGTGGATCTCGACCGCGGTGTAGGCCTTGATCTGGATCTCGGGCCAGGCGGCCCGGATGCGGCGCGGGACCTCCAGGTAGAACTCGAAGGGGAGGTCGGGGTGGAGCCCGTTCACGATGTGCACCTCGGTGATGCCGAGGGCGCGCCGCTCGAGGACGTGGCCCACCGCCTCCTCCAGGCTCATGGTGTAGCCCTGGCTGGCCGCCTTGTCGTCGGGGCGGGCGAACGAGCAGAACTTGCAGGAGGCCACGCAGACGTTGGTGAAGTTCAGGTGGACGTTGCGGTTGTAGAAGACCGAGGCGCCGTGGCGCTCCGCCCGCACGTGGTCGGCGAGCGCCCCCAGCGCGGCGAGGTCCCGCGCCTCGAACAGGCGCAGGGCGTCCTCCTCTGAGAGCCGCTCGCGGGCGAGCACGCGGTCCCTCACGGGACCTAGGCCTTCGCGCTCCAGGGCACGGTGGGCGAGGGGGGAGAGCATGGCTAGTCCTCCACGGGTTCGGCGCGGGCCCTGGGGGAGAG
>Ga0335081_10019699_pt1 | contig 10907 bp, 10 predicted proteins | sample Lox_Sample_35_FD_206713 | JGI IMG/M metagenome (GOLD analysis project Ga0335081, IMG submission 206713) | Soil microbial communities from Loxahatchee National Wildlife Refuge, Florida, United States - Lox_Sample_3.5 | ecosystem: Environmental > Terrestrial > Soil > Wetlands | place: USA...
GCGATTGGTTGGTCCCGATCCTAACGACGGCGATGCTTGCCGCCTGTGCCGCGGCGAACGAGCACGTTGACGATGCAACCCTCGCCAGGAAGGTGAGGACCGCGTTGCAGCAGGACCAGCAGCTGAAGGGCTTTCCGATCGATGTCGAGAGCCATGACGACGTGGTTCATCTGAGCGGCTCCGTCCACACGCCGCAAGACGCCGATCACGCCCAGGAGGTCGCGGTCAATGTCCCGGGCGTCCGCACCGTCTACAACCGCCTAATCGTGAAGTAGTAGAGATGGCAACCAAACCCGAGCTCTCTCAGAGACCGATCAAGCGCGACGACGAGAGAAAGCGCGAGCGCGAAGCGCGTCGCGACACCGTCGATCGCGACTCCGATGACAGCTTTCCCGCGAGTGACCCGCCAAGCACGACGCCGGTGACGGGCCCGCGCCGCCATCACGAGCGGTAAGACACCTCAGCGCTGGAAGAGGCGCGTCAGCAGCCGGCGCGCCAGCACGCCGGCGACGCGGCGGCGGTAGTGGCCGGGGGTGAAGGTGGTCTTCATCGCCATGATCTGGTCGCGCACGAGGTCGTCGAGCCCGGCAAGGACGCGCTCCTCGAGCGGGCCGCCGCAGAGCTTCTCCGTGCCCTCGAGCAAAACCGGCCGCGGATTGGTGCCGGTGAAGGCGACGCGGAGCTCTGCGAGCGTGTCGCCGTCGCGCCGAAGCGCCACCGCGACGCCGGCCACGGGATACTCGATCGAGCGGCGGATCCGGATCTTGTCATAGCCCGAGCGCAAATCCGCGACATGAGGCGCGCGCACTCCGGCAACGAACTCGCCCGGCGCCAGCGCCAGATACTTCTTGCCGTCACCGCCACCGCCGTCGTGCCGGGCATGGCCGATATAAAGCTCGGCCAGCGGCAGGCTGCGCCGCCCCGCGGGCCCCAGCAGTTCGACCTCGGCGTTCAGGACCATGAGCGCCGGCGCGAGATCGCCGCTGAAGGTCGCGAAGCACACGCCGCGGCTCTTCGGGGCGACATGGCAGACGGTGCCCGTTGTCTTGAGGCAGTGGTTGTTGGCGCCGCGCCACCATTCGCTCTGGTTGTAGTAGATGCAGCGCGTATCGAGACAGAGATTGCCGCCGAGCGTCCCCATCTCGCGCTGCGTCGGTCCGGCGATCGACTGCGCCGCCTCGGCGACGACGGGATAGCGCGCGCGAAGCGTCGCATGCTCCGCGATCGCTGCCAGAGTGACCGAGGCGCCGATGATGAGGCGCTCGCCGCCGGCGTGGATCTCGCGCAGCTCCGCCACGTCCGTCATGTCGACCAGCACCGGCGGCGCGACGATGCCGCGGCGTAGATTGACCAGGAGATCGGTACCGCCGCCCAGCAGCCGGCTGGCGGGATGGGCGGCGCGCGCCGCCATCGCCTCGGCGATCGTCGCCGGCTTGATCAAGGTCAGCTCGGGCAGCACGTCCATCAGGCGGCCTGCTGGCCGGCGCGCTTCTCGCGCTGGCGCTTCTCGAGCGCGGCGAAGACGCGGTCCGGCGTCACCGGCAGCTCGTCGAAGCGCAGGTCGATGGCATCGGCGATGGCATTGGTCAGCGCCGGCAGGAAGGCGGCGAGCGAGCCTTCGCCAGCCTCTTTCGCGCCAAAGGGCCCGTGGGGGTCGTCGCTCTCGACGATGCCGACGGCGATCGGCGGCGAATCCGCGATCGTCGGCACGCGATAATCCAGCATGTTGCCGGTCAGCATCAGGCCCTCGTGATAAGCCGTCTCTTCGCTCATCGCCTGGCCCATGCCCATCCACACCGAGCCCTGCACCTGGCCCTCGACGGTGAGACGGTTCAACGCCTTGCCGCAGTCATGCGCGACCCAGACCTGGTCGACGGTGACGACGCCGGTCTCCTCGTCGACGGTGACCTCGACGACTTGCGCGGAATAGCTGTAGCCCATGGTGCCGCCGATGGCGGCGCCGCGATACTTCTTGCCGCCCTGCGAGGCGGGGAGAGTGGAGTAAATGCCGGTGACGGTGATGGTGCCGCTATCCTTCAGCGCCTCGGTCACGACGTCGTTGAAGGAAACGCCCTTGTCCTGCGCCCCGGCGCGATAGAGCTCGCCCAGGCACTCGACGTCCTCGGGCCGGCAGTCGAGCTTCCGCGCCGCTGCGGCGACGAGGAGCTTCTTCAGGTTCTGCGCCGCATCGATGGCGGCGTTGCCGACCATGAAGGTGACGCGCGAGGAATAGGAGCCGTTGTCCTTGGGCACGATGTCGCTGTCGCCGGAGATGATGCGGAAGCGCCCCATATCGAGGCCGAGCACCTCGGCGACGCTCTGCACCAGGATGGTGGAGGAGCCCTGGCCGATCTCCGCCGCTCCGGTCAGCAGCACCACGGAGCCGTCGAAATCGAGCTTCAGCTTCACCGTCGCATGCGGCTCGCCCGTCCAATTGACCGGCTTCGACGCGCCGCTGATGTAATGCGAGCAGGCCATGCCCAGGCCTTTACCCTTGCCGAGCTTGCCCTTTCGCGCCGTCCAGCCGCTTTCGCGCTCGACCCAGTCGACGCATTCCGGGAGCCCGTAGCTGTTCACCATGAGGTCGTTGTCGGTGAAGGTCGGCGCCGTCAGGTAATTGGCGCGGCGCGCGGTGAAGGGATCGAGGTCGAGTGCCCCGGCCATCTCGTCGAGAAGCGCCTCGAAGGCAAAGCGCACATCGACCGTGCCGTGGCCGCGGAAGGCGCCGCAGGGCGGCGTGTTGGTGAGGACGCGCTTGCCCAGGTATTTGACGCGGTGCAGGTCGTAGATGGCGTAGAGCATCGAGCCGGAATAGAGGATGGTGACGATGCCGTAGCCGCTGTGGGCGCCGCCGCGCTGGATGCATTCGCATTCGACCGCGGTGATGCGGCCGTCCTTCATCATGCCGAGCTTCAAGCGGATTTCCGTCTCGGGCCGGCCGCGATGGGTGATGAAGGTCTCCTCGCGGTTGACGACGAGGCGGACGCGGCCGCCGGCCTTCCGCGCCAGAAGCGCGGCGATGAGCTCCACATTGAGCGTCTCGGTGCGGCAGCCGAAGCCGCCGCCGACATGCGGCTTCACCACCCGGATCTGCGCCATGTCCATGCCCAGGATCTGCGCCAGCATGAGATGGACATAGTAGGGGACCTGGGTGCTCGCATGGACGGTCATGCGGCCGCGCAGCGCATCGTAGTCCGCGACCGCGGCATGCATTTCCATCTGGTTCTGGCAGACCTCGGCGCAGCGATAGCGCCGCTCGCGCACGAGATCGGCCGCGGCAAAGCCTTCCTCGACATTGCCGAGCTCGAACAGCACGTCGCGCTCGATATTGCCGGGACGATGGTTGTGGAGATTGACCGCGCCCGGCGCCATCGCCTCCTCGGCGGTGAAGTAGGCCGGGAGCTCGTGCACGGTCATCTTGATGCGCCGCACCGCTTCGGCGGCGGTCGCATCGTCGATCGCAGCCACCGCGGCGACGGGCTCGCCGCGGTAGCGCACGCGTTCCCGCGCCAGCGGATGCTCGGTGCGCGCCACCGGCAGCACACCGAAGGTCTTGTCGCAATCGGCGCCGGTGACGACGGCGATGACGCCCGGCAGCGCTAGCGCCGCGCTTACATCGACGGCGAGGATCTCGGCATGCGAATAGGGGCTGCGGTAGATGCGGCCCGCGAGCGTGCCGGGCTCGATGAAATCGGCGGTGTATTTGGCCCGGCCGGAGACTTTCTCCGGCCCGTCGACCATCGGCACATAGCCGCCGATCGAATGAACCGGACCGGCGCTCACGGGGCCTCTCCGCGGGCGATCAGCCGGGCCGCGTGCTGCACCGCCTCGATGATCTTCACATAGCCGGTGCAGCGGCAGATGTTGCTGCCGAGCGCCTCGCGGATCTCATCCTCATCGGGCGCGGAGTTGGCGCGCAGCAGGCCTTCCGACACCATGATGAGGCCGGGCGTGCAATAGCCGCATTGCGCGCCGAGCTTCTCGTGAAAGCCGCGCTGGACCGCGGCGAGCCGGCCATTCTCGGCCAGCGATTCGACGGTATCGATGCGCTTCCCCTCGCAGCTCGCGGCGAGCGTCAGGCAAGAAAGCCGCGGCCGGTCGTCGACCAGCACCGTGCAGGCGCCGCATTCGCCTCCGTCGCAGCCGGTCTTGGTGCCGGTGAGCCGCAACGCCTCGCGGATGTAGTCGAGCAGCAATAGATTGTCCGGAACGGCGTCGACCCGCCTGCGGCCATTCAGCACGAACGACAGGAGCCTTGCCATGACCCTAAGCCCGTCGCATTGTTGAGCTTGCTGATTATTGATGTACTCCGCAATCGCCCAGGACGCAAGCTCGAACTCGCGAGGAGATCGGCACAGCTTGAAGATATATCAACGATATCCTATGGATAGTTGGTAATCTGGCGGGAGATTCGGGGCGCGCCGCCACCGGTTGACGGGGCCGAGGCGACGCGGCAGGCCTGGGCTCGAGACCTTGACGCTATTGCCTCGACCGCGACGTCCCGGGCTCCGACCGCGACCGCGCCGCGGCCAACCTCGATTTCGACGAGGTGTGCGTCGAGGGATCCCACCTGCTGACCGGCGAGCATCGCCCTTATCCTCCGACCGCGGGCGCCTAGCGCGGATCTGGCCGGAGCACCGGCGGCATCGGCGCCTGGGAAGTGGTGGCGCGGTGGAGCGACATCGATCTCAACAACCACGTGACGCCCGGCAACTGGTGTCCCAACAACAACGCGCGGCTGATGCTCGATTTTATTCACGCGGATGTGAACAAGCGCGCGGCCAATGCCGCGACGCCGAACGGCGTCTCGATCAACGCCATTGCCATGCGCACGCGAGTCGCGTTCTGACCGAAGTACCGGGCTCATTTGTCGTCGGACGGGTGCTCCCCGCTCGGCGTTTTTTCTGCTTCCTGAGACAGCGATAGTCAAGACGCATCGACAGTAAACCCATTCGGCATTTCCGCCGTCGGGGACATTTCCGCATTGTTGCGTCCTCGGACATGCGAGAGCTCGCAAAACGAAAGCAAAGATTCTGGAGAAGGGGGGGCGCTATTGAAGAAATCTTGTCTTACGGCCGGCGCGGCGATGCCGCTTGCGATGATCCCGCTCCTGGCACTTGCGCCCGCCGCCGGCGCGCAGATCACGGTCGGCGGGCACGTCGGAGTCGTCATCCCCTGGGTGACGTATAGCGGCGGCAAGACGACAAACCAGTTCGACGCTTACAACATAGGTTTTCCACTCGGCGTCACCTTCAAGGGACAAGGCCGCTTCGCGGTCGACCTGGAGATGATCCCCTCTGTCAACCAGACCCGCATCGACAATCTCGTGGCCGACCCCGGCGTGCTCTACACCTTGAACCCTGATTCCTCTCGGCCCGGCCTCCTTCATCCAGCAGAGCGGCTTCTTTCGCACCTACTTCATCGGATTCGACCTCCCGGTGCAGTTTAGTCGCCCGGTCGGCGGTCGGGCGACAGACTCGGTCGCGTTTGCGACGCATTTTGGCCTCGGGTGCTAAATGGACCGCGCTGAGGGTTCGTCACGAGCCGCACGCCGATAACGTTTTCTTGAATGGAACGACGCAACTCATTTCCCCTTCGGGGCGAAACAACTGAATGAAGAGGGGCAACGGGGGATCCAACATGAAAAATGGCTAGCAGGCTTTTGTCTGCTCGGAAAAGAAACGGAGATTCAAAGAGGGGAGAGGGCTATGAAAGAATCTTACTTGGCGGCTGTCGCAACGCTGCTGCTGGCGATGGCGCCCATGGTCGCGTCCGCGGCTGACGCTGACGACGAGATCCAACCTGCGCCGGCAGCGATCGGCGCCGATGTGCCGCTGACTTATTTCGGGCCAGCACCGTCCTCGGTGCAGCGTGAGCTCGTCGGTAAATATCAGACGCTGAGATCCGGCAAGATTGATCTCGAAAAGGCGACGATCACGCTGCCTCTTTACGAGGGGGCGATGAAGAGCGGACAGACCGTCTGGTACATCGTCACCGATACGGATGACAAAGGAAATGCCGACGCGCTCGGGCTCAACTACTCGTCGAAGCTGACCTTCGCCGATGTCGGGCGCGCCGTTCGCAAGGCAAGCCTGGACGGCAAGTTCAAGCTCATTTTCGCCGCTGGCACGGTCGACTTCTCGCCCAAACGCAGCGTCACGCCGGGAGACGCTCCCAACTATTTCCCGCCGAAGCAGTTTCAGCCTTCGGGCGTCGGCGACAAGGACTATACGCCGCTCGTCAAGATAACGAACGCCGGCAACCACATCTACAATGCCCCGATCATCGCTTACAACGTGTCCGCCGATACGCTCAATCAGTTCTGCAAGGGCGATCCCAACTACAGTCTTGTCCATCAGAAGGTCGTCAGGATCTGCCCGCGCGACAAGACCGTCACGCTGAAGCTCACCGCCGGCTTCAGCTTTGCAAAGCCCGTGCTCTACCTTTCGACGGATACCAACAATCCCATGACCGCCACTTTGGAAGGGGCGACCTATGCGCCGGGCCTCGAAGACATTCAAGGCGGCGGCGATGACAGCCTCTTCAGCCCGGTGGAGCGCATTTTCGTCTTCGTCAATGGTCCCACTGGCAAGGACGACCCGCAGCGGCAAGGCCTCAACAGCGCATTGTCCGATGGCGCTTCGCCTCTCAATGTCCTTGGCGGCATCCCCACCGTTGCGACCGACTACAGCCCGATTTGGGATCTCAATCCGGCGGTATGGACGCAGAAGGCAATCGAGCTTGGCTACCGGTCCCGCATGACCGAAGAGTTTGCCATCCTCGGGTTGGTTCAAAAAGGCTGGATCACCGGGCTCGACGGCAAGAAGTTCGGCTCGGTCGGGCTCGTTGTGAACTGCCCCATCGTCTACCGCTTCCTCTAGGCGACGTCGCGGGAGCCCGGCGCCGTGCCGGGCTCCTGGGTTTGTCATGCGTTTTCGAGAGCCAGAGGAGGACGCGATGAGCGTCGAAAGGCGCGTCCTGATGGGCTCGGTCTTGCTGCTCGCCGTCGGCACCGGCGCGGTTGCCCGCGCTGGCGATGCCAGGACGCTGCGCGTAGGCGATGCGAATGGAGCCAATGTTGCCTTTGTTTTCCAGCAGCGCGCCAAGCCGCCGGCGATCGTGCTGCACACGACGCGGATCGGCGTCGCGGGATCGCGGATCGAGATCACCGTCGATGAGGCGAAGAAGCCGGTCTTCGCCCACGTCCTTGCCCCCGGCGAATGCAAGTTCGGCGACGCCGGCAGCGCCTGCCAGGTGACCATTCTCGCCAAAGACCCCGCTTGCCGCGCGATTCTTGCACGCTTCAAGCGCGGGCACCGGGCGCGTGTCACCCTCCAAGACGCCGGCGTCATGAAGATGGATGAAACGGCGTCGCTTGCCGGCCTTGCCAAGGCGCTGCGCTGAGGCTCGGGGAGGGGGAGATGATCCTGCGGATGGCCGTGTGCTTCCTCCTCCTGGTCAGTGCGTCAGCGGCGCGAGCGGCGTCGATCGTGACCGAATGGACCGACGATGCGGTTTCCGCCGCGAACGAGGTCGCATGGGAGCCGACGGTCGCTGCGCGATTCTTCGCGATCTGGTCGACCGCGATCTACGATGCGTGGACCGCATACGACCCCACGGCCATCGCGGTCGTCTCCGGGACCGCGCTCAAGAACCAAGGCGGCGCCGCCAACGAGGCAAACAAGCGCGAAGCCATTAGTCATGCGGCCTACACGGTTCTCGCCGCGCTTGCGCCACAACGCCGGCGCGCGCTCGCCGAGCGGATGGCGGCGCTTGGCTATGATGCCAAAGCGACCACCGCCCCGGCGGAAGTCGGGCGGCGCGCGGCGAACGCCATGCTTGGAAGGTTCCGCGAGGATGGCGCCAACGAGGCGGGTGGTTTCGCCGATACGACCGGTTACCGGCCCGCGGGGGCCGAGGAAGCGGCCCGGTGGCAGCCGATCCTTTCCCTCGGTAAGCCCCAGCTGCCGACGACGCCCCAGTGGAGCCGTGTGCTGCCCTTCGCTCTCAGAGGGGCAGATCGGTATCGTCCGCCGCCGCCGCCGGCGCCCGGAAGCAAGGCATGGTCCGACCAGATCTCGGTCGACATTGAGGTCAGCGCGGCTCTGACGGACGCGCAGAAAGCTGCCCCAGAATTTTGGAATGAGTGGGGCAGCTCGCCGCCGTCTCATCTCGTCGAGCTCACGAAATTCGCTTCCGATCATCACGACCTCCGCACCGACGACGATGTCAAGCTTTTCTTCGTCGTAAGCAATGCGCTCCTCGATGCCTCGATCGCCGCCTGGGACGCAAAATACGCCTACGACTACGTTCGACCGATTACGGCCATTCGCTCTCTGGGCGACGCCTCGATCAGGACGTGGCGACCGCGCTCGCTCCCCGCCGTTTTGGCGTATTCGTCGCCGGCAACCGACGCCGCCTTGGCCTTGACCGCGATTCCGGCGGGAATCGCCGAGATGCGCGCAAGCGATTGGGAACCCTATTTGCCGACGCCGCCTTTCCCCTCTTATGTGGCGGGCCATAGCACGTTCTGCACGGCTTGGGCGCGCGTCATGACGCTCGCGACGGACAACGCGGAGCTTCGTTTCCGAAAGATCGTGACGCGTCTTTATGTCGAGCAGCGCCCGCTGTCGCCGCCCGTGGCGCTCGACTATCCCACCTATGAGGCGGCCGCCGAGACGTGCGGCCAGTCCCGCGTCTGGGGTGGCGTTCATTGGCCGGAGGACATCGCGCGCGGCCGCGAGCTTGGCCGCCGCGTCGGCGAAAATGCCTGGGCTCGCGCCCAGCAATTCCTGATGGGCGCGGCCTCTCCGGCGACGGCGGCTCTGGCGGCGCTGCATGCGCCGTTCTGGTTCCATGAGAGCCACGACTCCGGTCAGGGAGCGAAATTCGGCGATGCCGGGGGTTTGGCGATCGACTTGGCCGCGGGCGCTTCCGGCACTTGGCGCAGCATCGCGCTCGATCCCATGCCCGTCGGAGACTACGAGCTGAGACTGATCGGTCGATGTCGGTGGCGGCGGCGCGATCCGCCTCGATGCGGCGATCGAGTCGGGCGACCCGCCCGGAGCCGCGCTCTTGGCAGCGAGCAAATCCATGATGGCTCCGACCGGTCGGAAAGGGGTCGTGACGCTTCGTTGGACCAGCGACGGAACGCGATCCTTCGTAGCATCCTTCGCAGCCGATGCCGGCTCCGAGCCCGGGCGCGTCCTCGTCTCGGCCGTCGACATCGTCCGCGTTTGGCCGACCGTGGCGGGCTCGCCGCGTTTCATCGAGTTTAGCCTCGCGGGGCGATAGCCGGGCGAGGCCTCCCCTCGCCGCGCCCCTTCAGCATCTCAAGGCGGGCTTCGGACGCAGTCGAGGATCGCGCGGCCGACCTCCTCATCGCGCGTGTTGAGGCTCGCCACCTCGGAGGCGCCGGGTGAGCGCAGCCGGCATCGAACCGCTTCCGGCCATTGAGCACGAACGACAGGAGCCTTGCCATGGCGCCAAACCCGTCGCATTGTTGAGCTTGCTGATTATTGATGTGCTCCGCAATCGCCTGGCGACGCCCCCCGTGAAATTCGGTGTATGTCAATAATTACAGAGGCGTAGATGCGATTGGACGAGGAGGGTGGTTAATGGCGCAGCAGGCCGATCGCGCCGAGGCGACGCGAAGGGCATGGCTCGAGACCCTGGACCGCTATTGCCTCGACCGCGACGCCCCGGGGTCCGACCGCTTCTGGTCGCCCCGTCTCGATGGCGCGTCGCGCGACGAGATTAGCGCCATTCAGCAGGCGAAGCTCGCCGCGCTCACGCCGTTTCTCTATGAGAACAGCCCGTTCTATCGCCGCCGCTTCGATCGGTTGGGTCTCGTCCCCTCGGACGTCGCCCGGCTCGAGGACCTGGCCCAATGGCCGGTCGTCGACAAGGCGGAGATGGTTGAGGACGCGCTCGCCCATCCGCCCTACGGCACCTATACGACGATGACCGACGCCGTCTGGGCCGAGCGCGGCTGGATGATGTTCTCTTCCTCCGGCAGCACCGGCGCGCCCCGGGTCTTTCGCTATTCGCATATCGATCGCGAGCTCGGTGCTTGGGCCAATGCGCGGGCGCTCCATGCCATGGATTTCCGCAAGGGCGATACCGTCTTTATGATTACAGGCTATGGCCCGCATGTCTGGGCCTGGGGCGTGCAATATGCGCTCGCCAAGATGGGCCTGCCGACGATCCCCGGCGGCGGCCTCGATGCCAAGGCGCGCGCCAATATCGTGCTCCGCTTTCGCCCGACGATCCTGCTCTCGACGCCGTCCTATGCGCTCCACCTCGCGCGCGTGCTGCAGGACATGGGCGCCGACCCGCGCGAGACCGCGGTGCGCACGCTCTTCGTCGCGGGCGAGCCCGGGCTCAGCGTCGCGGCGACGCGCGAGCGCATCCAGGATCTCTGGGGCGCGCGCATGGTCGAGTTTTATGGCTGCACCGAGGCGGCGCCCGCGGCCGGCGGCTTCTCCTGCCCGCACTCGCAAACTCCGGGGAAGCCCGTGACGACGCATCTTCTCGAGGACGTGCAGATTTGGGAGACGGTCGATGCCGTCGATCGCGCGCCCTCGCCCGAGGGCGTGCGCGGCCTCACCGTCTGCACCAGCCTCAATTCGGAGGCCTCACCGCAGCTGCGCTTTCTCGTCGGCGATTACACGCTGCTCGATCGTTCGCCCTGCGACTGCGGTCGCCGCCACGTCCGCGCCGTCGGATCCTTCTCCGGACGCGCCGATGACCTCATCAACCTGCGCGGCATCAAGATGTTCCCGGCGCAGATCGAAGAGGCGGTCCGCTCGGTCGGCGGCACCGGCGACGAGTTCGAGATCGCGCTCGCCACCAATGCCGATGGGGTCGATGTGATGACGGTGCGTGTCGAGCATGTCGAGTTCCAG
>Ga0335081_10019700_pt1 | contig 10907 bp, 10 predicted proteins | sample Lox_Sample_35_FD_206713 | JGI IMG/M metagenome (GOLD analysis project Ga0335081, IMG submission 206713) | Soil microbial communities from Loxahatchee National Wildlife Refuge, Florida, United States - Lox_Sample_3.5 | ecosystem: Environmental > Terrestrial > Soil > Wetlands | place: USA...
CTACAATGAAAACGGTCCACCATCGTTGTTCGGATATATCGATGCGATGACACAAGGATTCTGGTCGTCGACAGCTTCTCCTACAGGGACCGAACGACAAGCGTACGACATAGCGGCAGATGAATTCACGGTACTCTATGCCTCTTTGCGCCAGATCGTCGAAACGGATTTGCCGAAGATTGATACGGAACTTGATCAGCTGGGAGCTCCCTGGACGCCGGGGCGCCTGCCGGATTGGAAAAAGGAATAAACCCGGAGAGATTTTCGCAATCGTGACCGCACGCCGTTCGTGTGGATTCGGAAAACCATCCTCGCTATGCCAGAACTCGAAAACACCGGATTTGCTCAGAGGCTTTCGGATTATGTTAGGAAAGGTCTGCTCAGCACCCGATTGCTGAAATTCGGAGCAGTCGGGGCGAGCGGTGTCATCGTCAATATGGGCGCCCTTTACCTGCTGACTGAATTTGCGCGAATACCTTATTTCATAGGCAGTCTGATCGCAATTGAATTATCGATTCTCACAAATTTCTGGATGAACCTCATCTGGACTTGGAAGGACAGGTCGGAAGCAGGAACGCTCTGGACGAAGCTCTGGCGCTATCACGTGGGCGCCGGACTGACTGCTTTTTTGGGGAACTACCTCATCTTGATTGGGCTGACGGGATTGTTTGGGATTAATTATTTACTGTCGAATTTGGTCGGCATCGGTGTCGGAACGCTCGGTAACTATGTAATCAACGATGTATGGACCTTCAAGAATTCGAGGTGACGCCATCGGAGATGGCATCGTGTGATGGATCGCAGGATTTTGACTTGTAGTCAGGGACTCGGCCTAACGCATCGGGCATGCTGATCGTCGCACGAACATTGAAGAGATTCCTCGTCGAGCACTGGCAGCGGTCATTGCTCATCGCACTTCTTGTATTTGTCGTTTTGAACAACTTGATTTGGCACCTTCTCGGTGGGAGTCCACTCCACTGGGATGATGCTGTGCATTTGTCGGCCAGTCTGAAGGCGCATCGTATATTGGTGACTGCGGGCGTGCCTCTTAGCCAGTTGCTTCACTTCACATGGGATTATCCACCTTTCGTGTTTTGGAGCGCCATCCCATTCTACTTTATCTTTGGGGAAGGGTCGTTAGCCCCCACGTTCGCAATGTCGTGTTTCCTGATTGTCTTGCTTTTGTCGACCTACGGTTTGGGTCGACGTCTTTTCGACGAGAATGTCGGATTGCTCAGCGCCTTTCTTGTCTCTGCCTTCCCGATTGTTATCGATTTTTCACGACAGTTCATGCTGGATTTGCCGCTCGCGGCAATGACCACGCTGTCCCTCTATTTGCTCGTTCGGTCGAATGAATTCAGATCAACGGTATGGAGTCTTCTGCTGGGGATTGTCATAGGGTGCGGTTTGCTCACGAAATGGACCTTCCCCTTTTTTCTCATCTACCCGTTTCTCTTTACCGGCGCCGCCGTATTCCTGGAGGACACCAGAAGAGGAAGCCGACTGCGAAACCTTGCCCTTTGTGTTCTTATAGCGAGCGCGATCAGCTTGCCGTGGTACATTGTGCACTTTGTCAGCTTCCTGATTAGCAGATCTCACGTGCTCGTTCATAGTCACCGTTCCATAATTGAGTCGATTCTATATTATGTGCTGGCCCTCCCGGAGCAAACTTCGTGGTTGTTGTTGTCTGCTGTGGTCGTAGGTATCGCTCTTTATGTTCGTCAGCACAAACTTAAACACATTGTTCCCATCTTGTCAATCGTGGGCGGCTACGTCTTGTTGACAATGGTAATTCTCAAAGTGCCGCGATTTGCAATTCCATTGCTTCCTCCACTCGCCGTCCTAGCCTGCGCAGGGATCGTTGGATGGGTCTTTCGCCATGGACACCTTCACGAGAAGCGAGTCAGGTATTTAATCGCATCGTGCGCATTCGTCATTTTCCAATATTCTGCCATAACCTATGTGACGCGGAGTTCGCAGATCGGCAGGATACTGTCCACTCCACTTCTGACTGTACCGATCATCCCAGTACAGGGTGCCAAGAAAAGCAGCTGGCAGCTGGCGGCGATTCTTCGAACCATCGCCCGGGATTCATCCAGTCACGGCGAAAGCAGGAAAAGTCTCAGAGTGGTCCCGGACTACATCTTTTTCAACTGGGCAACGTTCGAATATGCCGCGATGCTGAACAGGTTCCCCGTCACAATTTCAACGATTATCGGTTTTCCAGGAAGGTCTGATTTCACGATCCTCAAGACCGGAGAACTTGGGGAAGACGTTGCGAAGCGACAACGGATTACGGACACCATCATTGCGGATACGCTGGGATACGAGTTTCTCAGGAGCTTCCCATTGCCAGACGGTTCGAGCGCGATTCTGCTGCGCGCACGTGTTGGCACCGGTCAATTGGGTGGGAGAATCCAGCCAAAGGCATCAGTTCATTCATAAATGAGGTAAACATCGTTATGCTGGACGCTCTCAAACGTTTTTGGAATAATCGGCCACTGGTTGCCGTCATGCTCATCGCTCTTCTGCCACGTGTCCTTGCTGCCGTGTTTTCCAAAGGATATGCGATGAGCGACGATCATTTTGGCCCTATTGAGAACCCGTTCATCGTCATACATTTCCCGGAGGCCTGGATTAACCGTGGGGGGGTCTATGGACACAGTTTCGTGTATCCGGCTCTTCATTATTTTCTGTTCAATGGTCTGGCCGCCGTTGGGATCCAGGACCCTCAGATCGTCATGGATGTGGTGAGGTTCCTCCACGCCCTGTATTCCCTGCTCATTGTTTATTTCGGATTCAAGATCGCCGAGGTTCTCAGTGACACGGCTGTCGCGAGAAAAGTAGGTCTCATCCTTGCCCTCTTTTGGGCTTTGCCATTTCTTGGCGTTCGAAACCTCATTGAAGTGGTCTGTATACCACCGCTCATGGCAGGCTGTTATTATGGCCTGATCTCCGGAAAGAGCTTTAAGAACGCGTTCCTTGCGGGGCTGTGGTTTGGACTGGCGTTCGTCTTTCGATACCAGACTCTCGCATTGACCGGAACGCTCGGGTTGGTGTTACTCGTTCAAAAAAAATTCAGAGAAACGACATTTCTTGGACTCGGGTTTCTCGCGACTGCATTCGTCGTCCAGGGGAGTATGGATACGTATGCCTGGGGATTCCCCTTTGCGTCCGTCGTTGAGTACATACGATACAATTTATCACATTCGGAAGACTACACGACAGGTCCCTGGTACAATTATACCCTGCTTGTTCTTGGAGCACTTGTTCCGCCTATGAGTTTCTTGTTGGTGTACGGCTTTTTCAAGAACTGGAAAAAGACAATGCTGCTCGTGCTCCCCGTGCTGGTATTCTTTGTTCTCCATTCCAGTTTTCCGAACAAGCAGGAACGCTTCATCCTTCCAGTCGTTCCCTTGATCTTGGTTCTCGGTGTCGTGGGATGGGAAACGTACGTGAGAGAATCTGAATTCTGGTCGCGTCACAGAAAAGGGCTGCAATCGATCTGGATTTGGTTCTGGTCGGTCGATGCAATCCTGCTTGTGCTGTTCTCAACGTACTATTGCAAGAAGACCAGAGTCGAGTCTGAGTATTATTTGTACGGAAAACCTGTTACTGCCATCCTGCAGGACGGTGGGAAGAACGGAGTGACGTTACCGCCGCTCTTTTATGGCGGCAAGTATCCCGTCTTGATGGCCGACATAAGCGCTGAACAACAGCTGGCCTACACCAAATCCCAGTTCGCGGTTTCGCCCGTTCGGCCGAACTACATCTTGTTCTACGGTTCCGACAATTTCGATCAACGAGTACAACGCATCGAGCACGCGCTCGGTCTGAAGATGATTCTTGAAGGTCGTTTTGATCCAAGTTTCCTGGACTACGTTTTTTACCGTCTGAACCCCACCCATAACAAGAACGAAACCATTTTTGTATTCAAAGCATTGTATCAATGAACGAGGTAAAAAGGAAGTGTGCGTGGTTGAAGAGAACGTCCCGTTTTTGGCTTCCCGTCTTTCGCCCACAAATATTCGATCTGATTGAACATTTGTTCCCTCTATGAGCCAAGAATCGGTATACGACGTCATTATTGTAGGTGCGGGACCGTCCGGTCTGGCCTGTGCAATCGAAGCGAAGAAGCAACACTGTTCCTGTGTCGTCCTCGACAAAGGTTCCGTCGTTGATGCAATTCGTCGTTTTCCCGTCAACCTTACCTTCTTTTCGACACCGGAATTATTGGAGATCGGCGGTGTCCCCTTCATCACGCCAACCTTCAGGCCGACGAGGACAGATATTGTCCGTTACTATCACAGGGTCGCGAAGGAATTTGATCTGAACATCAGGACGGATACAACGGTGCTTGCGGTCGCGAAAAGAGATTCCTTCTTCGAGGTCGTGTCCGGTAATGAAAGTTACTTTGCCAAAAACATTGTTTTCGCAACCGGTTACTTCGATAATCCGAACCCATTTGATGTGCCGGGGAGCAGCCTGTCCAAGGTGCTTCGTTATTACTCTGAGCCGTACATCTATTCCGGCAAACGCATAGCAGTGGTCGGAGGAAAGAACTCGGCTGTGGAAATTGCCTTGGAGTTATTCAGGAACGGCTCGAACGTTACACTCATTCATCGCGGCCCGCGACTCAGCGACGGTGTGAAATACTGGGTGTTGCCCGATATCGAAAACCGCCTCAAGGCCGGAGAAATCACAGCTTTGTTCGAGACGAGGGTTCGGGAAATCAAGCCGACCGAATTGATCCTGGAAGGTAAACACGCCGGGAGTATTCCGAACGACGTAGTCTTTGTGATGATTGGCTACCGCCCAGACAACACGATGTTGGAGAAACTGGGGGTAGCGATCGATTCGGAGAGTCTTGCACCTTCTCACGATGCGGCAAGCATGCAAACGAATGTCCCCGGCGTCTACGTTGCGGGCTCCATTGCGGCCGGCAAATTCAACAACAAGATATTCATCGAGAACGGCAGGTTGCACGGAGCATTGATCATCAAGTCAATCTGCAAAAAATGATTGTTTATAGGGCTTAGTTTTCTTAAATTTCAAAACTGCGTGATTCAAATCCCCTGATAATTTGACTCGAAAGGCATTGGATGAAAGAAGGTACAATTGTCCAGATCATCGGACCAGTCGTTGATATTGATTTTCCCGGTGGCGATCTTCCAGCAATTCTCAACGCTATCAAGATTGCGCGAACAAACGTGGAGGGAGTGAAAGAAGACCTCATCGTCGAGGTGCAGCAACAACTCGGCGAGAACAGGGTTCGCACGGTCGCCATGGATTCCACTGATGGCTTGGTGCGGGGGATGAAAGCCGTGGATACGGGGGAAGCTATCACCGTCCCCGTCGGTCCAAAAGTGCTCGGACGCCTGATCAATGTTATCGGAAACGGGATTGATGGTCTTCCGCCGATTGTGGCGGCAAAACACTACCCGATTCACAGGCCCGCACCGAGCTTTGACCAATTGACCACGAAGAAAGAAATGTTCGAAACAGGCATCAAGGTCGTTGATCTGCTCGAGCCCTATACGAAGGGGGGGAAAACCGGCCTGTTTGGCGGCGCAGGTGTGGGGAAAACCGTCATTATCCAGGAACTGATCCACAACATCGCGACGCACCACGGCGGTTATTCGGTATTTGCCGGCGTCGGCGAGCGGACGCGCGAAGGCAATGATCTGTGGATCGAAATGAAGGAGTCGGGCGTTCTGGAGAAGACGGCGCTTGTCTTCGGCCAGATGAACGAACCCCCCGGTGCACGGCAGCGCGTGGGACTCACCGCCTTGACGATGGCGGAGTACTTTCGCGACGAGGAAGGCAAGGACGTTCTCCTGTTTATCGACAACATTTTCCGATTTGTGCAGGCGGGGTCGGAAGTATCCGCGCTTCTGGGACGCATGCCGTCAGCCGTGGGATACCAGCCGACGCTTGGAACGGAAATGGGCGAATTGCAGGAGCGAATTACCTCCACCAAGAAAGGGTCTATCACTTCGGTCCAGGCTATTTATGTCCCGGCCGACGACCTGACCGACCCGGCGCCGGCAACGACGTTTTCCCACCTCGATGCAACCACGGTCTTGAGTCGCCAAATCTCCGACATGGGAATTTATCCCGCCGTGGATCCTCTCGATTCCACTTCGCGCATTTTGGAGCCGGGGGTCGTCGGCGAAGATCACTACAATGTCGCAAAGACCGTCAAGGAAATCCTTCAGACCTACAAGGATTTGCAGGATATTATCAACATCCTCGGCATGGACGAACTTTCCGATGAAGATAAGTTGACTGTCGGGCGAGCTCGCAAGATTCAGAAGTTCCTTTCGCAACCCTTCTTTGTGGCGGAGCAGTTCACCGGTCTTCCGGGCAAGTATGTCAAGCTGGAGGACACCATACAGGGGTTCAAGGGAATCATCGAGGGGCAGTACGACGATCTCCCGGAGAACGCGTTCCTCTATGTGGGGACGATTGAAGAAGCGATCGAACAAGCGAAACGACTGCAGGCAGCTTAACGGGCATGACAGGCAAGGAATATGATCTCGAGATCGTGACACCGAAGCGCGTGGTGTTCAATGCACCGGTGGACAGTTTCAGCGCGCCCGGCGTGATCGGGGGGTTCCAGGTCTTGCACAACCATGCACCCTTGTTGTCGAACCTCAGAATTGGGGAAGTAAAAATTCTCGACAGGGACGGCAAAGAGACCCGTTACGCAACAAGCGGGGGATTTGTCGAAGTCCGGAACAACAAAGTAATCATGCTCGCTGAGACGGCTGAACGCTCCGATGAAATAGACGTCGAGCGTGCAAGGGAGTCGGCTGCCAGAGCAAGGGAGCGAATCGCGAACAAGCAAGCCGGCATCAACGTCGAACGGGCGCAGTTGTCGCTCCTGCGGGCTCTGAATCGTCTGAAGGTGAGTGGATTGTCGTAAGACGGCGAACCCACAAAGCATTGCTTTGTGGGTTTTGTGCATACGGGGACTTCGTTGACAATCCGGGTCATAACAAGTATATTCCACACCACTTGCAGAAAAAATCTTGGCCCACGGCAAAAATAGGCGTGTGTTAGCGGCTCGCCCGACTCAGGCGGAAGTCGATCTCTCTGCGATAGCGTTCAATCTTACCGGTATTCGGAAGAAGGTGGGTGAGACAACAAAGATTCTTGCGGTTGTCAAGGCAAACGCGTACGGCCACGGAAATACGACGGTATCTCGTTTCATCGAACGAAAATACGCGGATTATTTTGGGGTTGCCATCGTGGAAGAAGGAATGGCGCTCCGTACAGCAGGGATTACGAAACCCATTCTTGTTTTTACCCCGCCCGTACATAATCAGATCGACGCGTACTTTGCATACGATCTTGAACCCACGATCAGTTCCGCAGATGATGCACAAGCACTGGATCGGGCGGCGCGAAAAAGGAAACGCACGCTCTACGCCCACCTGAAAATCGATACCGGCATGAATAGAATCGGTGTGAAGGTCAGGGATCTGGCGCCGTTCTTGAAGACAATTGCATCGGTGCGCCGTATCGAATTCAAAGGCGGGTTCACGCATTTTGCGACCGCTGAAGAAAGGGACAAGACGTTCACCCTCCAGCAATTCGGCTTCTTCCAGGATGCCCTGCACACCTTGCGCCACCACGGCGTCGACCCCGAGCTCATTCATTGCGCCAATAGCGCCGCAATTTTGGACTTTCCGGAGACCTATTGCTCGATGGTGCGGCCAGGGATATCCATGTACGGCTATTATCCGTCGCGCGAGTCTTCACGATCCATTCCGCTAAGACCGGCAATGTCAGTTACAACGAAGATTGCTCTCGTCAAGTGGATCGACGCCGGCGAAAGTGTGAGCTATGGAAGAAGGTTTGTGGCCAGTAAACGGACAAAGATCGCAACGTTACCGATAGGCTACGGCGACGGTTACAGCAGACTGCTGACAGGGAAATCTGTCGTTTTAATCCACGGGACGCGGTTCCCGCTCGTCGGTACAATTTGCATGGATATGCTCATGGTCAACGTCGGAGATGCTGACGTGGCGATCGGCGACAAGGCCACCCTCCTGGGCAGGGAAAACGGACAGGAGATCAGTTGTTGGGACCTGGCGGAGCGAGTTGGGACCATTCCGTATGAACTGCTTTGTGGATTTTCAGCGAGGATTCCACGAGTTTATAGAAAGTGATGAATCTATGGACCGAGATCAACAATATCTGACCACACTTCTGGACAAAGTTCCGAAATGGGAACTGGCGGACCCCAAGCAACAGGACGCGTTCGATAAGATCAAAAGCAGCCTGACGAATGCACCTGATCTTCAGGCCCAGCTCAAAGCGTTGTTCATGGTTTCAAATTTCTCCGATTTGGCACTCGGGCTGATGTGGATAGCCGAGAGAGTGAGTCGCGATCCTTCAAAGCTCGAATCTTCTCTCGAAGAAGAAAGTTTCGTTCTGGGTCTGTTAAAGAAGGCCTTCGGAGGTTCCCCCATTGAGGAGGGATCGAGCGAAACTGCAGCTCCCGAGCAACCGTTGGGGTTCGACTTTCCGCAGGCTGCAACGGAGGAGCCTTCTCAAGCCGCGGAATCAACGCCGGCGGACTCGGCATTCGGTATCAACGCGTCGTCATCACCGTCGGTGGGCGATGATGCCGGCAGTAGCGAAGAAGGCTTCTCTGCGACTCTCGAAAAGCTGCTCGAAGCGATTCAAAGCGGCTCCGAGGAGCGCACAGTGTTGCTGGATCAACTGTCGGTTCAGGCAGAAGCGATTGTCGGCGCTCAGAGTACGGACAATGATTACAAGACATTCTGCGGTTACCTCCTGGAATTTTTGAAATACGTTTCCGTCAATCAGCTCTTCGATGACATTCGTGTCATGAACCTCGTCTCGAATGTCTACGACCCGTTTGCACAGTGGGCGAAGACAGACCCGGGCGCCCGCGCGGGAATGCTCGATCAATCCAATGAAATGCTGCGTGATTTCAAAGCATTGTTTGAATAGCATTCAAGTGAATGTCTAACGTGTATGCCGTCATAATGGCCGGGGGCGTAGGCTCGAGATTTTGGCCGAAAAGCCGCGAACGGTCGCCGAAACAATTTCTGGAGATCGTCGGACCGGGATCCATGATCCAGAACACCGTTGCGAGGATTCAAAGCATTGTTCCTGCACATAATACGTTTGTCGTTACCAACAAGCTCCAGGAGGAGTTGACCTATAAACAGCTTCCTTCCATCCCCAAAGAAAATATCCTCATCGAACCCGTCGGCCGGAACACGGCTCCGTGCATCGGTTTAGCTGCATCGCTTATTCACAAAATTGATCCGAAGGCTATCATGATCGTGTTGCCTGCCGATCACGTCATCAGGGATGCGGAAGAATTCCTGAGGGTACTGGGCCAGGCGGTGAGAGTCGCCGAAATCTCCGATGCACTCATCACGATTGGCATAAAACCATCTCGTCCCGAAACTGGGTATGGCTACATCCAATTCGAAGAAGAATTACAGAGCGGCAATCCGTATAAAAAGGAGGGTGTTCTGCGTGTCAAGACCTTTGCCGAGAAACCGAACCTGGAGACAGCCGAGCGGTTCCTGCAAAGCGGTGATTTCCTCTGGAACAGCGGCATGTTTGTCTGGAAAGCCCACTCTATCTTGAAGGAAATTGAAGTTCACCTGCCTGATCTTCACCTCCAGCTCAAGACGCTCAATCAGAAGCCGGGGTCGGTGGAATTCAAAAGCGCGCTTGAACAGGCTTACGGCCTTATCAGGAGCATCTCCATCGACTACGGAGTGATGGAGAAGGCCGGGAATGTCTTCGTGGCAAAAGGAGACTTCGGTTGGAGCGACGTAGGATCGTGGGATGAGGTTGTTCGATTGGCTTCGACCGACAACGACCAGAACAGCGTCAAGGGTGTTGTCATTACGAAGGATGCTTCGGGCAACTACGTGGATGCGGGAGGGAGGATCGTGGCCGTTGTGGGAGTCGAGGACCTCATTATTATCACGACCGACGACGCGGTACTTGTGTGCAAAAAGGGACGATCGCAGGATGTCAAAGAAATTGTTGACTATATGCGTCGGAAACAGATGAATGACCAGCTCTAGGTGGCTTACTACATCGGGAGCCATTCTCTCATGCTTCCTGCTTCTGAGTTGTGCATCAACCCCGCGATTTGCGGAAAAGGAAGGGCATAGCCGTGAAGAAGGACCCCAACCCAAAGAAAGCACACATTCCAAGGACGAACAGCCTCCCCGTCCTGAAGCCGCAGGCAAGGTCCTTCTGACCCTGGAGGGTACCGTTTCGTACTATGCTCACGATTTCCAGGGGAAGGAAACCTCGAACGGCGAGACTTTCAATATGAACGACCTTACTGCAGCCCACCGAACATTTCCTTTTGGAACAAAAGTAAGAGTGACAAATCTCGAAAACAATAAGAGCGTCATCGTCCGTGTGAATGATCGAGGCCCGTTCGTCGAAGGCAGGATCATGGATCTTTCGATGGGAGCTGCGAAAGAGATAGGTCTCATCAAAACTGGAACAACGCGGGCCCGACTGGAAGTCCTCCAGTGGGGAGACGGACAATAATTCTGAACAAGCTCAATGGCGAAGAAGGTTATCACCGAACGGGATGTGCTTGAAAAAGTGAAGGCCGGAGAAACGATCATCCGCCTTGATGGAGACACGGTCCTGACTCCTTCGGCGAAAGATGCTGCCCTTCAACATCACATTCAGATCGCATATTCGCAAGATGCCCCGGGCGTCAGGGGTAAGAGTGTGGATGGTGTTTCGTTGGTTGCTCCGCGAGCGGCAAATTCGCCTAATGCTTCAACCATGATTGCTCTCGGCTCCGACCACGGGGGGTTTCGGCTCAAGGAGACACTGAAGCAATTCCTCGGCGAATTGGGGTTTGCGGTCGCAGACGT
>Ga0335081_10019701_pt1 | contig 10907 bp, 15 predicted proteins | sample Lox_Sample_35_FD_206713 | JGI IMG/M metagenome (GOLD analysis project Ga0335081, IMG submission 206713) | Soil microbial communities from Loxahatchee National Wildlife Refuge, Florida, United States - Lox_Sample_3.5 | ecosystem: Environmental > Terrestrial > Soil > Wetlands | place: USA...
GCGCATGTGGACATGCCGGGACACCGGGATTACATCAAGAACATGATCACAGGTGCGGCGCAGGTGGATGGAGCGATCCTGGTGGTGGCGGCGCCGGATGGGCCGATGCCGCAGACGCGGGAGCATGTGCTGCTGGCGCGACAAGTGGAAGTGCCGAGCATCGTGGTCTACCTGAACAAGGTGGATCAGATGGATGACCCGGAACTGTTGGAGTTGGTGGAGTTGGAACTGCGGGAGTTGTTGAACAGCTATGGCTTTCCGGGGGACACGACGCCGATCGTGCGGGGGAGTGCGTTGAAGGCGTTGGAGAGCACGAGCACGGATCCGAATGCGCCGGAATATGCCTCGATCAAGGAATTGTTGCGGGTGATCGATGAATACATACCGGAGCCGAAGCGCGAGTTGGACAAGCCGTTCATGATGAGTGTGGAGGATGTGTTCTCGATCAAGGGACGCGGGACAGTGGTGACGGGGCGGGTGGATCGTGGTCGGGTGAAGGTGGGGGAACCGGTGGAGATCATCGGATTGCATGAGAAGAACACGAGCAGTGTGGTGACGGGGGTGGAGATGTTCCACAAGTCACTGGATGAGGGCATGGCAGGCGACAACTTGGGATTGTTGCTGAGAGGCATCGAGCGGGAGGATGTGGAACGCGGGCAGGTGATCGCGAAGCCTGGATCGATCACGCCGCACAAGAAGTTTATGGCGCAGGTGTATGTGCTGAAGAAGGAAGAGGGAGGTAGGCACAAGGCGTTCTTCACGGGATATCGGCCGCAGTTTTACATTCGGACCCTGGATGTGACGGGGAACATCGCACTTCCTGAAGGGGTCGAGATGGTGATGCCGGGGGATGATGTGAACCTGACGGTGGAGTTGATTGTGCCGGTGGCGTTGGAGCAGGGCTCGAAGTTTGCCATACGTGAAGGCGGCTTGACGGTCGGTGCTGGCGTCGTTACCAAAATTCTGGAATAACTAATTAAGGAAGTCAGGTATAAGAGATGCCTTCTAAAAAGAAAGATGTCCGTCCGGTAATCACACTTCAATGTAGTGATTGCAAGGAACGGAACTATACGACAGAGAAAAATCGCCGCAATGATCCGAACAGATTAGAGTTCAAAAAATACTGTCCGCGTTGCCGGAAGCATACGCTTCATCGCGAAACGAAGTAGTTCGATGGGTTGGGTAGTTTGTTGATAGACCATTTTATGGAACTATCCGACTAATTTAGGCCAGTAGCTCAATTGGTAGAGCACTCGTCTCCAAAACGAGCGGTTGTGGGTTCGATTCCTGCCTGGCCTGTATAAAACGCCTCATTCAAATAAATGCCGGCGTTTTGGTGTAATAAAGGAGATAGAACTTGGCTGAGAAAGCAAAAAAGCAAAATGCCATCCAGCGTTATTTAAGTGAGACCATAGGCGAACTTCGTAAAGTCTCCTGGCCAACACGGCAGGAAGCTGTTCAGTTGACCATCATTGTTTTGGTGGTGATGGTTTTCATGGGTCTTTTCCTTGGATTGGTGGATCTTATCGCCGGTCATGTATTGAATTTGGCTTTAGGTATCTGACTAATCTGGGATTGAGGTATTGATGGATGTGCAGGAACCTCTAGAGCAGTCTGAGTCAGAGCCGCAGGAATCGATGACTCCTCAGTCGATTGAGGCGTCGCAAGCTCCTATGGCTGATTCAGCGCGGCAGGAAGAAACTGCTCAGGAAACGGAATCCTCCCAATTGGTCGAGGAAGAAGCGACAATGGAATTATCCACGGATGAATCCGAATCAGAAATCGCACCCACTCCTCGACTGGAAGTTGATTCAGCGGCACGAAGTGAAGCGCCTACCCAAACTTCCACCGAACCGGCCTGGTTCGTTATCCATTGCTATTCGGGATACGAGAATAAGGTTCGGCATAATCTCGAACAGCGTATTGAGACGATGGGAATGAAGGATAAGATATTCGATGTCGTCATTCCTACTCAGGATGAGATCGAAGTTCGGGATGGCAAACGTCGCACAGTGGAGCGCCATATTTTTCCGGGTTATGTTCTGGTAAACTTAATTCTCTCGGAAGAATCCTGGTATGTGGTGCGGAATACTCCGGGCGTTACAGGTTTCGTCGGCATGGGAAACCAGCCCACACCATTGCGGCCTGAGGAAGTTTCCCAGATCGTCAAGCGCATGGAGGCCGAAGCACCGACGGTCAAGGTTTCGTTTAAGGTTGGAGAACGCGTCCGCATTATTGATGGACCTTTCAACGATTTCCGCGGCACGGTTTCGGAAATTGATATGGAGCGTACGAAGGTGCGCGTGATGGTGTCTTTCTTTGGACGAGAGACACCGGTTGAATTGGATTTCTTGCAAGTCGAGAAGTCATGATCTGTGAATCACATTGAACTGCAAGGTTCGATGTTGAGTGGGAGGGCGTCCCACACCGGGTAAAACACCGGTACACGTAATCGCCCGCTAAAACCACACCTGTTCCTGCGTCGCAGGTGCAGGCAAGGAGTATATAAAGAATGGCAAAGAAACTAAAGGCAATTGTTCGTCTCCAGCTTGAAGCTGGCAAAGCCAACCCGGCACCGCCTGTCGGCCCCGCGTTGGCGGGTCATGGAATCAACATCATGGCCTTCTGCAAGGAATATAATGCCCGCACCTCAAATCATCCGGGTGAAACGCTTCCTGCAGAAATCACTGTTTATACAGATGGATCTTTTACGTTTGTGTTGAAGACCCCGCCTGCAGCCGTGCTTCTGCGAAAAGCGGCGGGTGTGCCGAAAGGTTCAGGTGTGCCGAACAAGGAAAAGGTCGGTAAAGTGACGCGCAAGCAGGTTCGTGAAATCGCTGAACTCAAGATGAAGGACTTGAACGCAATCGATGTCGAAGGCGCAATGAAGCAAGTCGAAGGCACGGCGCGTTCGATGGGAATCAACGTCGTTGATTAATTTGTGGGAGGGCTGATCGCCCGTTTGGACCACGGAGGATAAAATGCCGAAACAAGGAAAGAAGTATAGGGCCGCTTTGGCCAAGGTTGACCTGAATAAGCAATATACGCCGCAGGAAGCGATGGCGCTTGCGAAAGATACCGCATACACCAAATTCGATGCAAGCGTGGAAGTTCATATGCGTACCGCACTTGATCCGCGCCAAGCTGATCAACAGGTTCGCGATGTGGTGGTCCTGCCAAACGGCTTGGGCAAGTCTGTGCGCGTGCTGGTGTTTGCATCTGGTGAAGGCGCAGTTGCTGCTCGTTCGTCCGGCGCCGATGTCGTCGCGGACGATGATGAAACGTTAAAGAAAATCGAAGGTGGCATGACCGATTTCGATGTCGCGATTGCGACTCCCGATATGATGGGTAAGGTCGGTCGTCTCGGACGCGTGCTGGGTCCGCGCGGTCTGATGCCGAATCCCAAAGCGGGAACCGTTGTTCCGCCGCAAGATATGGCACGCGCCATCAAGGAAGCGAAGGCCGGCCGCGTCGAGTTCCGCCTCGATAAAACCGCAAATATTCATGTTGTGATTGGCAAGGCTTCTTTTGACGCCAAGAAGCTGCAAGAAAATTTCGCGGCTTTGATGGACGCCATCAATAAGGCACGTCCATCTGGCGCAAAGGGCTTATATATCAAGCGTATCGTTGTCAATGCAACGATGGGTCCCGGAATTAAGGTTGATCCAAATGCTGCCCTCTCTGTAGAGGTTGCCGAGTAGAAATACTCGTAACTTAAATAAGCCACTGCCAATGACAGCGGGTGTCCACCGTATGATGGACTTAATATCCTGCTTAGGCAGAGACTCAAAGCAAACCTCAACCCACCCGGGTTGTGTCCTTTCATGGGCGTTGCGAAAAGTCTTTGCCTGCGTGTGGCAAAGACTTTTTAATTGAAAGGAGGTGATATCGTTGGCTATTACTAAACAGCGCAAAGAAGAAGTTCTCGAGACTTATCGAGACTGGTTAAAGCGCAGTCAGGCTGTGATCCTCGTGGAATACACGGGTGCAAAGATGAAAAACATGGATGCCATCCGATCCAAGATTCGCGAATCGGGAGGAGAATTCCATGTGGTCAAGAATACGCTGGTTCGCCGCGTCTTCTCGGACAGCGGTTGGAATCTGCCCGAAGGTTATTTCTCGCAATCGACGGCTGTTTCATTTGCATTCACGGATCCGGCTGCGACTGCCAAAGCGCTCTCGGACGCAACCAAAGGCATGGAATTTGTTAAGGTTAAAGGCGGCTATATGGCTGGCCAAGCCTTAAGTTCTACTCAAGTTAAAGCATTGTCTGAGTTGCCGCCTCTGCCTGTGGTCCGCGCACAATTGCTCGGTGCTTTGCAGGCTCCCGCTGGCAAGCTGGCCCGCACGATTGCCGAACCGGCTCGCTCGCTGGCTTCTGTCTTCCGTGCTTATTCGGAAAAGGCGCAAGCCGCCGCATAAGTTCCATGCAAGTACATTCTTCGGTTTATTGGCCGTGGAATAACATCAAATAAAAATCTCTTTCTAAAAGAAAGCAAGGAGTTTCTATACAATGGCTGCAAATCTCGAAAATTTGGTTGAGGAACTGAGCAAACTCTCAGTTCTTGAAGCCGCTGAGTTGGTCAAGGCTCTCGAAGCGAAGTGGGGCGTTTCTGCTGCTGCTCCGGTGGCGATGGCTGCTGTCGCTGGCGCCGCCGCTTCCGCGGAACCCGTCGAAGAGAAGACCGAATTCGATGTGATCATCAAGGATGCCGGTGCGAAGAAGATTGACGTCATCAAGGTCATTCGCCAACTGACCAGCCTCGGTCTCGGTGAAGCCAAGACGATGGCTGAAACCGCCGGAGGCAAAGTTTTATCCGCGGTCGGCAAGGATGCCGCAACGGACGCCAAGAAGAAGTTGGAAGAAGCCGGTGCTTCTGTTGAAGTCAAGTAATTCGACGATCAAACAAAAAGACGACTCTTGCAAGAGTCGTCTTTTTGTTTTTTTCGTTTAGGAATTAAGCGGCGTAAGTTTCCACTTTTCGAATTACCATGACCACTTTACCTTTGATTTCCAGCGGTTCGTCTTTGTTAATATAAATTGGTTTCATGGTTGGGTTGGCCGGCTGAAGACGATAGCGATCTTTTTCCTTGAAGAAGTATTTCAAAGTTGCTTCGTTGTCACGCGGCAGCCACACCGCAACCATCTCGCCATTGCGAGCCTCATCAGCGCGTTTCATGACAACAATATCGCCATCGTTGATCATGGCATCAATCATCGATTCCCCTTTGACCTCCAGAGCATAAAGATCTGTCCCTTTTTCCTTGGTAGGTAAGAGGTTGCGGGCGACATCCACTGCATGGGCTTCATTATCAGTCAGATAATTAACTCCGGGTTGAAGTTCGGGCAATGGAAGGCCTGCGGCGATTGGTCCGAGAATGGGAATTCGTAAAGTGTCGACGGAAGTATTAGCGCCCGTCACGCGTAAGCCGCGCGAAATTTTTCGATCCCGTTCTATATAGCCATTCTTCTCAAGTTGATCGAGGTAATAATTGACGACCGATGTGGAGGAAATGTCGCAATGCTCACCGATCTCGCGTATGGATGGCGGATGCTTGTACTTGTGTTGGTATTCTTGGATAAAATCCAAGATCTTTTGGTGGCGTTCGCCCAATCCTTTACTTTTCCGAACCATCATCATTCATGCCTCCTGAGCTAAAGTGATTCTATAATTCCGAACCAGAGTGGTCTCTAGTCCTGAACCATAAACCGCTCATTTGTGCTATGAATGATACCTGAACATGCGTTCGATGTCAAGACTAATAATGTGGTTCTCTGAGCGGTTTCAAATATTCCATTGGATCAAAACTAGTATTGCTTGGCCTGAAAACCAACAAAAATAAATCCAAATGATTAAAATTAATTAATGAATTGATATTATTTAGTAAAATACTTGACAAAATAAATATATTGAATATAATAGTTGAGTAATTTGAAAGATTTTGAGAAAGGAGACTGTTATGTTTTATCATGATCGACTGAATGATGATTATGAGCTTCATCAGCGGAACCACAGCTATATTAAAGATGAGCTGGATATTCTGGTTTCGGATGCAAAGGTGAAGAGACAAGGTTGGCAAAAGAACCTGATGGTACACGTCGGAGAGGCATTGATTTCTATTGGAAAGTCGATGAAAGAAAATAATGACGAAATTCATACTCCGACTTTAACTTCATTAACGAGGTCCAGAAATGAAACCATCTTTGAATAAATGTCCCGTATGCGGAGATGATTTGTTGGTCGCTCGTTACCATTGCAATACCTGCGATACCGTTATCGAAGGACGCTTTGAAAACAGTGCCTTTCCGGGGTTGACCGCTGAGCAAATCGAATTTGTTAAAACTTTTGTTCGGTGCGAGGGCAAGATCAATCGCATGGAAGGGGAACTGAATTTATCGTATCCAACCATCCGCAATCGTTTACATGAGACCATCCGTGCCATGGGATATGAACCCGGCAAGGATGAATCGTCCGATGTTGATGAGGAAAAGCGGCATTCCGTGCTCGAAGATTTGGATGCCGGTAAGATTTCAGCTGAAGATGCGATGCGCATGCTGCGCGGCGAGGAGTAAATGATGACCACTCAAACTTTGTCCATCGGATCCAAATCTGAAATTGAAATTACAAATGTCGGCGGTGATCTGACCGTCCAAGGTTCAGAGCGCGTCGACCTCGAGGTTCGCAGCGATGATTCACCTCGCGTTGAACAAGATGGTGATGAAGTTACTTTATCTTGCGGAGGCGACTTGAGTGTTTCTGTACCCCGCAGCGCTAGTCTGACCATTAGTTATGTCGGCGGCGATTTGAAAATGGAAACTTTGGATGGCGCTATCGAGATTTCCTTCGTCGGCGGCGACGTGATGTTGCAAAACATCACCGGCGATGTTTCAGTGGAAGGTGTAATTGGCGGTGAGACTCAAATGCAAAATGTCCGCAAGATCACGATGAGCGCACAGAGAGGCAAGATCAGTGCAGATGTTTCAGCCAAAGTCCAGCGCAAAGTGGATGAAGCGATGCGTCGAGCGGATCGTAAGCTTCGAGAAACGGAAGAGAAACTGCGTCAGGCTCATTCCAAACATTTGGAATCCAGAATGCGAGATGCAGAAAGAATAATGCATCGTGCCGGACAATCCATCCCGTCCATTCCTCCAATCCCGCCGGTTGGTTCGTCTTTACGCAATTTCAATTTTGGTTTGAATACTTCGGATGCAGAAAATGCCAACCAACCGGTGTCTGATGAAGAGCGCATGACAATCTTGAAGATGTTGCAGGAAAAGAAAATCACATCTGAGCAAGCGGATAAATTGCTGGCGGCGCTTGAAGGAGGTGAGTAATGTCATCTGAAGAGCAACAACAAATTCTTAAGATGGTTGAGGATGGCAGGATCAGCGCAGATGAAGCGATGAAGTTGATGAAGGCGCTGGATGAATCATCAGTAGAGATGGAAATCATCGAAGCCGCGCCCGCTTCTTCGTCCGGGCCTGAAGCGGAATCAGATTCAAAGAAACCAATCGCGCCTGAGTTTGATGAAGTCGCGCGCCGGGCACGTCGACTCTGGCAAATCCCATTGTGGATCGGCGTGCTGATCACCATCCTTTCTGCTTATTGGATGTATGTATTGGTCAGCACCGCCAATTACGGTTTCTGGCTTTACTTCGCGTGGCTTCCACTATTGTTGGGTATCATGATGATCGCATTGTTCGCAAGTTCCCGCACATCGCGATGGTTGTACGTGAATGTGGAACAAGCGGAAGGTGAGGGACCGCGCAACATCACGCTTGGATTTCCAATCCCACTCGGACTGGCAAGTTGGTTTCTGCATAATTTTGGAAACAACATTGAAGGCTTGAGACAGGCCAACATCGATGAGATCGTTGAAATATTTTCAAAGGGGATATCCAACAAGGAACCGTTGATTGTGAATGTAGATGAAGGCGAACACGGCGAACGTGTACAGGTTTATATCGGGTAGGAGGCACAAATGGCAAACGCAGAAGAACGTATGAAAATCTTGAAGATGATCGAAGAAGGCAAAATCAGCGCGGAAGACGGAGCCAAGTTGTTATCAGCATTGAGCGAGGGACGCCGTTCGGGCATGGCAAGTTCGACACGTACAGCCGCGGCCGGGCATTGGCTTCGCATCCGTGTGACAGATATTGCAACTGGCCGCTCGAAGGCCGCGGTGCAGATTCCGTTGGGGCTCATTGACGCGGGCCTGAAGATCGGCGCGCATTTCGCGCCCGAAGTGGAAGGCGTGGATATGTCGTCGGTGATGGATGCCCTGCGGGCCGGCGTGACCGGCAAGATCATCGATGTGACCGACGATGAAGATGGCGAGCACGTCGAGATTTACGTGGAATAAGTTGCATTGCGAACGAATCAATTGCACAAATATTTAATGAAAAGACACCTTTAAACATAGGCGATGTTGCCATGATGAAATTTTTCAGACGTTACCAAGATTTAGGAATTGGAGGCGAACAAGCGAAAAGCTATGACCAGCTGACGCGCCAACATCGCATGGGAGAGATGAAGGCGCAAGCCAATGAGGTGGTCAAGCATATCAAGGACGGAGATTCTGTTCTTGAAATAGCCCCGGGAGCAGGCTATCTTTCCATCGAACTATCCAAGCTGGGGAACTATAAAATTACCGGTATGGATATCAGCAAAGACCTTGTAGAAATTGCCAGTAGAAACGCAAAGGAAGCAGGTGTTGATGTTGACTTCCGGCAAGGAAATGTTTCCAAGATACCTTTCCATGAGAATGAGTTCAACTTTATTATTTGCGTGCTCGCATTTAAAAATTTCAAGGAGCCGCTTAAAGCTTTGCAAGAGATGCACAGAGTGTTAAAACCCGGCGGCACAGCTCTGATTATGGACTTGAACAGGAACGCGTCCATGAAGGTGACAAAAACAGTCGCGGAAAATATGGGGATAAAAGGAATCATGGCATATGTCGCTGGCGCAATCCAAAAGCAAGGTGCTTACACAAGAAAAGAATTTGAGTCTTTCATCTCGCAGACAGAATTTAACAAATTTTTAATAAAGAACACAAATATAGGGTTCTCGATATACCTAAGTAAATAATCATGATGTCGCTTTGTGAATTTGAGGTTGGGCGGCTGACAAGATCATTGACGCAACCCACGATGAAGATGGTGAGCATGTTGCGATTTATGTCAAATAATAACTACTTTTTGATGGAGAAACTTGATGAAAGCCGCAGTCTTACATAATTTTGGAGAATCGCCTAGATATGAAGATTTTCCTGATCAGATCGTAGGAGAAAATGAGGTCCTTGTCCATGTGAAAGCAGTTGCTCTCGAAAATGTGGATAAAGCAATGGCAAAAGGTCTCCATTATGCTAGCAAACAATTTTTTTCGCACTTTCCCGCGATTGTGGGTCATGGTGGAATCGGAATGCTCGATGATGGGAAGTTAGTCGGTTTCGGCGGTGTCAAACCACCGTACGGCTCAATGGCGCAAAAAGTAGTGATCCCACAAGGATACTATGCTGAAATTCCTGAAGGAGTTGACGCGGCAGTCGCCGCAGTCATTCCTGCTTCCGCGTTGACTTCATTGCTTCCTCTTCGTTGGGTTGCCAAACTTCAGCAAGGTGAAACTGTTCTGATCAATGGCACAACGGGAACATCTGGAAAGATCGCGGTTCAGATCGCAAAACTTTTGGGAGCAGGAAGAATCATCGGTACCGGACGCAATGAAAAGTCATTGGAAGAGATTCATAAACTCGGCGCGGATGTTGTCATTGATTTGAAGCTGTCAGAAGAAAAAATTTCTCAAGCCTTTGCAAACGAAATCGAAAAAGGCTGCGATGTCATCCTTGACTTTTTGTGGGGACGGCCAACGGAAATTCTTCTCCAAACATTAGTTCCCACTCAACTAGGCTTCGCAAAACGAAGAGTTCGCCTGATTCAAATTGGAGAAATGGCAGGCTCGAGCATCTCACTCACTGCCGAAACATTACGGACCTCCGGATTGGAAATTTACGGCGGTATTATTCCCCATGATGTTATCCCTGAGGCTATTGCCCAAGTGTGGGAATTTATCAAAGCGGATCGGCTCCACATGGATATTGACCGAGTGCCGCTCAAGGATGTACAAAGCACTTGGGAACGTGAAGATGTTCATGGCAAAAGAATAGTTATTGTTCCATAGAACTTGCATAAGGATGAATAAATGACAACGACAAGAATTATTGAACCTGAAGGTGTAACTGGCGAATTCACCGTTGAATCCTACGACCGTATGATGCGCGGTCTGATGGAGCAAGGCTATCTTGATACTTCTCAAATAATAGAAGCAGGCATCACATCGGGTACCGCGCTGGAAATTGGACCAGGTCCCGGTTATTTAGGGATTGACTGGCTGCAAAGAACTACCAATACTTCGCTTAAGGGATTGGATATCAGCGCGGACATGATCGCGGTTGCCAATAAAAATGCCAAAGAATTTGGTGTGGATCATCGCGTTGAATATGTTTTAGGCGATGCCAAGCAAATATTGTTTGGAGACAACACCTTCGATGCAGTGTTCACAAACGGTTCTTTGCATGAATGGTCTGACCCCAAAGCAGTCTTCAACGCGATTCATCGTGTGCTGAAACCCGGTGGACATTATTGCATCAGCGATCTGCGCAGGGATATTGCCTTATTCGCAAAAGTAATCCTGCAATTTGCCATCCCGAAAGAGCGCAAGCAAGGTTTCATTTCTTCGCTTAATGCTTCATATACTCAGAAAGAATTAATGGCGCTGGTTCATGATACCAATCTAAACTCGGCAAGGGTGGGTATTGGATTATGGACAGTTGCTATCACCGGCACGAAGTAACCGGGAGATTATTATAAAAAGAAATTGACAATGAACCAAGATATTCTCTCATTGCTT
>Ga0335081_10019702_pt1 | contig 10906 bp, 10 predicted proteins | sample Lox_Sample_35_FD_206713 | JGI IMG/M metagenome (GOLD analysis project Ga0335081, IMG submission 206713) | Soil microbial communities from Loxahatchee National Wildlife Refuge, Florida, United States - Lox_Sample_3.5 | ecosystem: Environmental > Terrestrial > Soil > Wetlands | place: USA...
TCCATTCCCTCCTCGCCCTCCATACCCAGGCCGATCAGCGCGCCGATCTTGCTGCCGACCTCGATCGCCTCGTCCCGGGTGAGGTTGGACAGGTGCTCCACCTCCAGCGCATCATCGACGCCCTTGTAAACGACGAGCGAGTCGATGACGCGTACCATGTCGTGTTCGCGGAGCCGCTCCAGCTCGGCGATGATCTCGCCGTGGAAGTCAGGCTGGTCAAACCCAAGCACGATAAGTTGCACAGGCCCGATTGCCATCTTCTGCCTCTTCCTCGATCGACTGGCCTTCCTTGCCCAGAATTCCGCTTGACGACCGGTGGCACATCACCCCGAGGGGGATGATTGGCCTCGCACTGCGCTGCGTGCCGCCCGGTATGCGGGAGATCCTGATCCGGCCGCAGGAAAATCCGGAAAATGCCGCGGTCACGGCGTGGCGCGTCAGCGGGGAATCATTTCAGGGGTTACGGCTGCTCCTAGAAGAACCAGCATGTAGCCGGGCTGGGAGGTGGCCGACGTGAGGTCGTCTCCTGGATCGAAATCTACGAGGACCAGGTGATCATCGCGGGGTGCCTGCTCGTCGGTTTCTGGCTCATCGCACACAGCATCTACCTGGTCATCACCCGAGACTGCCTGATTCCCGGTAGCCATGGTCGCCGCAGCCAGGGCAGATGCGCTCGAATGGCTGGGCTGACCGGCAACGGGGAGCCGTGGGTTGTGCACGTCCCCGGGGCGGGACCAGACTACGGGGCGGCCGCCTGGTTGCCGTGCAGAGCATCCTGGAGTTCCTTCTCATCGTCCTTGGACAGGGAGGTCTTCAAGACCGTGCCGCCGAACTTGCTCATCGCCGCGACGGCCTTGTCCGGGTCACCTTATCCAGCATCAGGAACAGTGCCGAAGTGCCCGGCTTGATCATGTCGCGCACCTGGTCCTGGAACTGCCTGTCGATCCCGGTCTTGGCAAACCTACCCAGCACGGCGCCCAGCCCGGCGCCGACGGCCAGCCCGAGGACAGGGATGAAGAACAGCAAGCCGAACAGGAACCCCCAGAACATGCCCCAGCTCGCCCCGGCGCCGAGCGGGTGGTGGCTGGTCTGGACGTGGTAGCTGCCGTCCTTGTCCCGTGCGATCACCGCGATCGCGTCCGGCTGGATGATCAGATCGGCGGCTAGGCAGCGTGCCTCCTCGGCAGCGGCATACGCGGTCGTCTCATCCGGGTATCCGATGGCGATCAGATCAGCCATAGCGTCTCCTTCCCTTTGCCTCGTCCTTGCCTCCCGGAGATAGGCGTCGCCGGTTAACTGCTATCGACGGTGCCGCATCAACGTGTATAGAGCGATTTCGGCCTGCCATAACGCGAATGATCACCCCGGGACCTGAACCCTGATTCCGTTTTCATCGTAAATACGAGCGCACGCACACGGATCACCCCTCGACGGACGATCTGCGCGCGCCGCGCTGGTGCGGCCATATGCCTAGCGGACGCTGCCCCCACGCCCAGGGACGGCCGGCATCGCGCCGCCGTGACAACTGCGCCCGCAGCGCCCCTGCCTCGGCCGCTCCCTTATTCGGCCGGGGCCGCTGCTGCCGGGCTCGCCTTGGCCTGCGTGGAGTCTGCTTGGTGGTATTCGCCGAGCAGTCGCTGCTCGTTGTCCTTGCGGGGGAACAGGAAGAACACCAGGACGATGCCATCAGCGATCCGAACACGATGAGTCCGCCGACGGCCGCGACCCAGAACACGCGGCGCCCGGCGATGTGCAGGTCGTACATGGGGTTGGCGGCGCGGCGCTGGCGGAGCACGAAGGCGGCGGCCGCGGCGGCGGCCACGGCTGTCAGTGCCACGGTGGCGACTCCCTTGCCCGGCACCGGCGCGAGGTTGATGGCCAGGATCAGCGCTGTCACCAGGACCGGTGACAAGATCCCGCCTAGGTTGTCCACCGCAGAGGTTGATTCGTTCACGTGGGCGGGCACGTAAACGATGGCCATGACCAGGGCGATCACCGCGAACGGCACGGTGAACACAAAGACCGAGCCCCACCAGAAGTACTCCAGCAACAACCCGGAAACCAGCGGCCCGAGGGCGGCCAGCGCGCTGCCGATGCCCGACCACAGCGCAATGGCTCGGGTCCGGGCCGGTCCCGCCCACAACGCGGTGACTAGGGCAAGAGTGGTGGGATAGGCCGTCCCGGCGGACAGCCCGCCGACAAGCCGGGCCGCCACTAGGACAGCGGTCGACGGTGCGTAGGCGGCGAGCAGACAGGCCGGGACCGACAACGCCATGCCCAGGACGAGCAGGAGTTTGCGCCCGTAACGGTCCCCGATAGCGCCGAGGTAGAGCACCGAGGCGGCCAGGCGAGCGAGTAGCCGACCGCGACTAGGTCGAGGGCCGTCTGCGACGCCGTGAACGCCTTGCCGATGTCGGGGAGCGCAACGTTAGCCACGGCCAGATTGATATTCGCAACGCCCGCGGCCAGGATCAGCGTGATGAGCACCAGCCCGGCTCGCGGTGGCGCCGAAGGCTGATCACCGGCCTGCACGGCAGCCTCCCAGGCGATGGCTGCGCTGTGGTCCCATCGAACAAGGCAAGACCCGCGGTGAGCTGCCCGCATCCCCCCGGATGGGATGAATTGCCGGAGGAGGCGTGGGAGACCGGACGGCGCGGGCGGTGCCTGGGCCGCTTTTGGTCAGCGGGCGCTGGCCCACGTTGCGGGCACGTCGGCGCCGCCTTCCTCGGTGATCCGTGCGTCGAAGCGGAGCAGCGCTGGGTGGGGTGAGATCTTTCCGGCGATCAGGCCTTCTCCCTGGCGGAACGTGACCGAGCGGTCGATCAGGCTGGGCGGGACGAACGAGAATGCCGCTTCGGCGAAGGCCGAGTCCGCGAGCGAGTTCAGCCGCAGGAGCACCAGGTTGTCGGCCTGGGACAGGACGTTCTCGGGGATTTTCTGCGGGCGCTGGGTGGAGACCAGCAGGTAGAGCCCGAATTTGCGCCCTCGGCGGCGATCCGCGTGGCGTGCCCGACGGCCACCGCGACGAGCTGGTCTGTCAGGTGGGTGGCCAGCAGCGGCAGGATGCGCAGTTCGGCCGCGGTCAGCGCCGACGCCCCGGGACTGGCGGCCCCGCGCTGCCGGGACAGCTGGGCCCGCAGCGCCCCGGCCTCCCCGGCCACGGTGCCCAGGTCCGGCCGCCGATTGAGGATCTCGTCGATCTCCCGCATGAGCGTCCTGGCCCCGGCCAGGTCGCTCAGCGCGAGGTGAACGCGGATGAGCGCGATCCGGAGCTGGACGGCCCAGTGGGGCTGCGCATAGGTCAGCAGGGGCCGCAGCCGCAGGGCGTTGATGAGGTCCCGGCGCGCCGCCCGGAGCAGATCCCCGCCTGGCGGCGCGCATCTGCTCCGGCCCGCGGCGGCACAAGATGGCCCGCAGCGTGGCGGCCATCGCCTCGGTGTAGGCGTCAAAGGACGCGCTCGCGTCCTGGTACTGCCAGCGATCGACCGCGTCGGCCCACCGCTCAGCCCGGGCCGGGTGCCCTGTCATCTCGGCCAGGAACGCGGCGTTCATGGCGACCAGCGGGCGCCCCTCGATCCCGCCCCGGTCCTCCAGCCACCTGAACCAGCGCTGCAGGGTTGCGGTCCGGCCCTGACCATAGAACCGACGCCAGAGCGTTTGCACGAGCCGGGCGACCATCTCGACGTCCTCGGCCGCGAGGGCGTATTCCAGTGCTTCCTCGGCCAGGTCGCTGGCCAGGCACCAGGCGGCGGCGCGGCGGCGCAGCACCGCCAGCATGCCGGGTTCCAGCCGTTCCAGCTCGGCCAGCAGCATGTCCCGGAACAGGTGGTGGTAGCGGTACCAGTGCCCGCGCCGGTCCAGCGGCACCAGCAGCAGGTTGGACCGCGCCAGCTCCGCGAGGGCGGCGGCGGAGCCGGGCAGGTCGAGCGCCTCGCACAGCGGCCCGGACATGCGCGTCAGCACTGCGCTCCGAGTCAAGAACTTCCGGTGCCGCCCGGAAATCCGGTCCAGGAACTCCGACTCCAGGTACTCGCGCACCAGCCGGTCATCGCCGCCGAACGAGGCCGCCGCGGTCCCGACCGTTCCTCCGACCCGGGCACCGAGCTCCCCGGGGAGGCCAGCGCGTCGAACACCCGCTGCCCGACCGGCTCAATCGCGTCCAGCGCCTCGGCGACGTAGCGGAGCAGAACCTTCGGGTCGTTGTCCTTGTCGTCCACCGACACCCACGCGAAAGACCGGCCGTCGCGCTCGGCCCACTGCGCCAGCAGCGTCGTCTTCCCGTAACCCGCGGGCGCGACCACCGAGACAATCGAGCGGGAGTCCTCTCCCGCCAGCTGGTCGATCAGCAACGACCGGCAAACGGTCCCGGGACGTACCGGGGGACGGCGCAGCTTGGACACGGTGAGGTCCAGGCCTGGCCTGCCCCCGCGATGTGACAGGTCAGGCCGTGAATGCACTCCGCTGGTGACCATGCCCGACAGTCCGCTTCCGAAGGTCTCCTATCACATGCTGATACAAGGCCCGGACCAGGTCAACTACGGCAAATCGGTACGCAGCCAGGCAGCTAGGAATTCACTTCCAGTTCACCGTAGCGTTACCCCAAAGGCAACCCAGAGCGCCTGGCCGTCCGGGAGGGACTGTCCTTCGTCCAGCACGGCTTCACTCGGCAGCGCGGCAGACGCTTTCCAGGCCTGCGCGGCAGCGGTCACCACGACCTTGAATCGGGGAAGGTGAAGGGTACTGATCACGATGCGGATCAAGGCTTAGATCTCGGTGGTCGCTTCGGCCCGGCCGTCCTTGACTGCGGCCTGGAGCGCGGCGTAGTCGCGTTCGTTCTGATCGGCGTAGGTCTCGGCGAACTCGGCGATCGCCTGGTCGAACTTGGCGGAGCCGCCGAGGTAGGCGGCCAGCGCGATTCGGTCGCCGGAGCGGGCGTGGGCCCGGGCCAGGGTCCACCCACACAGCCGGGCATAGACCTTCAGCCCCGGCGGAAGCGCCTGCTCGATCGGCAGGGACAGTTTCCAGTCCCGCAGCTGGCGCACGTAAAAGTCGCGGGTCACCCCATCCGGGGCGGCCACGCGGGTCCAGCCCAGGAAAATATCGCTCTCGGCCTGCATCAGGTGCTGCCCGGCCACCACCCGCTCGCCCTGGTTGGCGTACTGGCTGCGCCCGCACCAGCCAACCAGCACGGACGGCTGCGCCTCCTTGGCCTGCAAGAACAACGGCTCGGTGCCATCAGCGCCCTCCATTAGCACGATCCACGCCCGGGTGCCGACGCTGCCCACCCCGACCACCTTGCGGGCCACCTGGACCAGCGAGAAGTACTCCAGCAGAAGCCTGCGATCGGACTGCAGGGTGCGCCGGTACTTGCCCAGCACCGCCCCGATCAGCTCATAGATCGCGTCGGCCTGCAGATCGGCGAAGACCTCCTCGACCGGCTCGATTAGCGGCGGGTCGCTGATGATCCGGCGCCGCCCGTCCACCATGGTGGTGAGCTTGCCCAGCGCCTGCATGCTGTCCCGGGTGTGCGCCTTGGCCATCAGCTTCTCGGTGAGCTTGTACCCCTTGGCCTTCAGCTGCGACCGGAACTGGCCGATCGCGTCTTCGATGTCCAGGTGCGCGTACCACACGTCGATGAAGTGCTGCTGCGCGAAGGTGCGCATCGCCGTCCGGTAGCTCTCGGCTCCGGCCAGCACGACCCGGCGGCGGTCTTTGCGGCTGAACCCGTTGTCGCGGCCCGCCACGGCCAGGCTGGCCGCCAGCCGCTTGACATCCCACTCGAACGGGCCGGGCAGCGTCTCGTCGAAGTCGTTGATGTCGAAGACCAGCCGCCGCTCCGGTGAGGCGAACGCCCCGAAGTTGGACAGGTGCGCGTCCCCGCACAGCTGCACCCCCAGCCCCGAGGCGGGCGTGGTGCAGAGGTCAGCCGCCATCGGCAGGGCCGCGCCGCGGTAGTAGGTGAACGGCGACACGAGCATCCGCCCGTGCCGCACCGGCACTAGTTCCGGCACCCGGCTCTTGGCCTGCTCCAGCAGCAGCCCGACCGGATCCCGCGACCCATCCGGCGTAAACTCCGCATGCGACTCCAGCGGCGCCACCGCCCTGGCATCCTTCCCCCGCGCCACCCGGTCCGCCCGGCTCAGCTGCCCGGCCTGCTTGACACGCGCCGGACCCTGGCCAGGCACTCGTTCGGCCGTCCGCACCCGTGTGTTACCCGCACTCGTCACAGCCGGGCCCCCTTCCAACCAAGCCCATGGGCAGGACCAGGAGGGATGCGAACTCCGCAGGCCCTACGCACCTCGTTCACTCTGTGTTCATTTATTGTTCCCATTCGAGCGCGCGGAGATGCCTGACGCAATACCTCCTCGGCATATAGGGCGGGTCTGACCCTGACCACGAAGCCATCGAGCGTGAAGAGCACTTGGTCCGCAAATGACGGGTACGCAGCTCAAGCGCCTCGGGATTCCAGAGCCGCTGGCTGAGGCCTGGTTACGCCAGGTGAGGTAGGGTGCGGGCGTCTTCTAGGTTGATTCTTGGCCACCGGAGGAACCATGACTGCCGCAGTATCGGACCAGCCCGGCTGGATGGATCCGGAGCTGGCTACGCTCACCCAGGACCGGTTCTCCGATCCGGCGTGGATCTTCGAGCGCAAGCTCGACGGCGAGCGATGCCTGGCGTTCAGATCCGGGAAAGGGGTCCGGCTGATGACCCGCAACCAGAAGGAGGACACCAGCACGTACCCCGAGATCACCCAGGCCCTGGCCGGCCAGAAGGCTGGCGACTTCATCATCGACGGGGAGATCGTCGCCTTCGAGGGCAGCCAGACCAGGTTCGCCCGCCTCCAGCAGCGCCTGGGGGTCCGCCATCCCGGACCGGACCTGCTCGCGGAGGTGCCGGTCTGCTTCTACATCTTCGACGTGCTGTGGGCCGACGGCCGCGACCTGCGCCCGCTGCCGCTGCGGGAGCGCAAGCGGATCCTGCGCGACCTGCTGGCCTTCGACGGGCCGCTGCGCTTCACCGAGCACAAGGACACCGACGGCGAGGCCTATTTCCGCCAGGCGTGCGCCAGCGGCTGGGAGGGGCTCATCGCCAAGCGCGCCGATGCGCCCTACCACGCAGGCCGGAGCCGGGACTGGCTGAAGTTCAAGTGCGAGAGCGGCCAGGAATTCGTCATCGGCGGCTTCACCAACCCGCAGGGCTCCCGTACCGGGTTCGGCGCCCTGCTGCTGGGCTACTACGACCCCGGTCACCAGCTCGTCTACGCCGGCAAGGTGGGCACCGGCTTCACCCAGCGAACGCTGGACAGCCTGCACGACACGCTGGCCGGCCTGGAGCAAGACCGGCCCCCGTTCGACCGTGGCAGGCTGCCCCGGTCCGGTGTGCACTGGGTCCAGCCACGCCTGGTCGCCGAGGTGGGCTTCAGCGAATGGACGACCGACGGAGAGCTGCGCCACCCGCGGTTCCAGGGCCTGCGGGACGACAAGGACCCCGCCGATGTCGTCCGGGAGACGCCGCAGAACACCACCTGATCGGGACGGTGCGGTTACCGGGCTACCGGATCCCAGCCGCGCAGGTGCCTGACGGACTGGCGGTACTCCCACTCGATGGCGTCCTTGAGCAGGTGGGCCAGCCGCCCGCCGGTGGTGATGCCGGCGATGTCGGCGACCCCGCGGCGGGTTCCGACCGAGACGACGAACCCCTTGTCGTGGAAGGTGAACGCCTCCAGCGGCTTGCCCTTCAGCTCCGCGTCCAGGTTGCGGGCCACCGTCTCGCCCTCTTCCAGCGCCACCTGCGCCAGCGAGGGCAGCACGTGCCCGGTGTCCGGATCGGTCACCGAGGCCAGGTCGCCGGCGACGTAGATCTCCGGATGGTCCAGTACGCGCAGGTACTGGTCGACCTTGACGCGGCCGTTGTGGCCGGTCGGCAACTCCGACTCGGCCACCAGCTCGGGTGCTTTCAGCCCGCCGGCCCAGACGAACACGCCGCCCTCCACCAGCTGGCCGTCCGTGAGCCGGAAGCCATCCCCGGTCGCGGCCGCGATCATCGCGTTGGTGCGGACCTGGACCCCCAGGTCAGCCAGGATCCTGGTGGCCTTGTCGATCAGCTGCGGTGAGGAGCCGGCCAGGATTTCGGGCCCCGCCTCGACCAGCTGCACGGCGGGCCGGCCGGGCGCCAGGCCGTGGCGGCTGGCCGCCGCGGGCAGCACCTCGGCCAGCTCGCCGGCCAATTCGACTCCGGTGGCGCCGCCGCCGCCGACCACCACGGTCGCCAGCCGGCGCTGCCGCTCGGGGTCGGCCTCGGCCGCGGCCTCCGTGAGCGCTTGGCCGACCGCCGCCCAGACTCGCTCGGCGTCGCTGGCCGAGTACAGCGACAGCGTGCGCTGGGCCAGGCCAGGGATGGCGAAGTCGTTGGGCCGGCTGCCAAGGGCCAGCACCAGCCGCCCCCAGCCGATCGGCCCGGCGCCGGTGAGGAGCCGCCGGCCGGGCAGGTCGAAACCATTGATCTCGGTCTGGACGAAGCGGACCCGCGCGGCCAGCATGTCCTGGAGCGGGATGCGTACCGCGTCGGCGGCGCGGGTGCCACTGGCGACCCGGGGCAGCTCGGTGATCGCCTGGTGGTAGTCGTGCCGGTCAACCAGGGTCAGCTCGACCGCGGGGTTGTCGCGCAGCCTGACCGTCAGGCGCAACGCGACGTGCAGCCCGGCGTAGCCCGCGCCGGCGATGACGATCTGACCTTCGCCCCCGGCGATGGATGCGTTCACGGCGTTCTCCATAGATGCTGTTTCCCCTTCCCGTGAGATGGCTACTGGCTAGTCCAACATCTCTGGGCCGGGCGCTGTCCGGCGGGTCTCGTCGGGGCTGGCCCGACCGCTTGCCCGTGATGGGCATTCGTGGCAGAGTCCAACATCGTCAAACAAGATGCCAAGGGGCCTGCCAGGAGGACACGCTATGAGACGACACCCGACCGACGCCAGCAACGCCCCGGCCCGCGAGCGAGGACGGTTCGGCCGGTCCTGGCCGGTGCTGGCCGGTGCCGTGATCGCCGCGGCCGGCCTGGCGTTCGGGTCGCTCACGGCGGCCAGCGCGGCGGCCGGTCATGGCGGGCCGGGGTCCATCGAGCAGCAGGCGGCCAAGGTCAAGGCCGAGGACGCCTTCACGCCGAAAAACGGCAACACCGAGATGAACGTCAACGTGCTCGAGGACCAGATCGAGCACTACTACGGTTCGGCCAGCGCCACCTTCCCGGTAGTGGGCACGGTCACCGTCCCGTCGCCCGACAGCAACTACGCCAAGCAGATGAAGCAGATCGTGGCCCGCGCCGAGGCGTACCTGGCCGGGGCCATCCACCGGCACCACGGCGCGGGCAAGCCCGCCGTCGTGTTCGACATCGACGACACCCTGCTCAACACCTACGACTACACGCTCGCCGAGCAGTTCGGCTTCACCTCGGCCAGCAATCTGATCTGGGTCAACGCCGCGGCGTTCCCGGCGGTGTTCTACATGCCGCAACTGGTCAGCTTCGCGGCCAGCCACGGCTACGCGGTCTTCTTCATCACCGGGCGACCGCAGTCTCAGACCGCCGCCACGATCAAGGACCTGACCAGCGCCGGCTACGCGGCCCCCCAGCCCGGGCATCTGTTCCTGAAGCCGTCTACGCCGCCGTCCTACCTGCACTGCGCCAACGCGCCGACCTGCACGACGATCGAGTACAAGTCCGGCACCCGCGCGCACATCGCCAGCCAGGGCTACTCGATCATGGCCGACTTCGGTGACCAGTACAGCGACCTGCTCGGCGGCCACGCCGGGCACCAGGTCAAGATCCCCAACCCGATGTACTACATCCCCTGACCACTGCCGGTCCCGTGCGGCCCGCCGTGCCAGCGGCGGGCCGCACCTTTGCACGCCGCCCGACGCTGGTGGCGGAAATTTCGGCTTCAATAGAAGGCATGACCGGGCAGCAGCGTAAGCACCTCCACCTCACGCATTGGGGTGCGGCGGAAATCGAGAGCGACGGGCGGCAGCTGACGGCGGTGCGTCCCTGGCGGGAGGACCCGGCGCCCAGCCGGATCCTGGAGAACCTGGCCGCGGCGCATCGTCACCCGGCCCGGGTCGGCCAGCCGTACATCCGCCAGGGGTGGCTGGAGCACGGCCCGGGCGCGGCGGCCCGCGGGAGCGACGTGTTCGTGCCGGTGTCCTGGGAGATGGCGCTGGACCTGCTGGCGGAGGAGCTGCGCCGGGTGTACGACTCCTATGGTCCGGACGGCGTGTTCGGCGGGTCGTACGGCTGGGCCAGCGCGGGCCGGTTTCATCATGCCCAGAGCCAGCTGCACCGGTTCCTGAACTGCCTGGGCGGCTACGTCCGCTCGGTGAACACCTACAGCTTCGGCACCTCACAAGTGCTGCTGCCGCACGTGGTCGGGGACGTGAGCCTGGTCATGGCGGGCGCCACGGCCTGGCCGGTCATCGCGGAGCACACCGACCTGCTCGTGGCGTTCGGCGGGCTGTCCCCGAAGAACTCCGCCGTGGCCTCGGGCGGCATCGGCCGGCACACCATGGCCCCGGCGCTGGCGTCCGCCGTGGCGCGCGGCTGCCGGGTCGTCTCGGTCAGCCCGCTGCGCAGCGACACCGACGCCAGCCTGGGCGCGGAGTGGATCGCTCCGGTGCCCGGCACCGACGCCGCGCTGATGCTCGCGCTGTGCCACGTCCTGGACTCCGAGGGCCTCGCCGATAGAAGCTTCCTGGACCGGTACACGGTGGGCTACCCGCGCTTCATCGGCTACGTCCGCGGTGCTGCCGACGGCGTGCCGAAGACCCCGGAGTGGGCCGCCGCCCTGACCGGCATCGCGCCTGAGCGGATCCGCGCCCTGGCCCGCCAGATGGCGGCCGCGCGCACGCTGGTCACGGTC
>Ga0335081_10019703_pt1 | contig 10906 bp, 8 predicted proteins | sample Lox_Sample_35_FD_206713 | JGI IMG/M metagenome (GOLD analysis project Ga0335081, IMG submission 206713) | Soil microbial communities from Loxahatchee National Wildlife Refuge, Florida, United States - Lox_Sample_3.5 | ecosystem: Environmental > Terrestrial > Soil > Wetlands | place: USA: Florida...
ATGGTTCATCGACCAGATCAAGAGCATCGAAGAACAGGCAGAACGGATCGCCGCGTGCCGCCCCTGGCCGCGGGCCCGACGCGAGGCCACGGGGAGCGCGCCGGCCTTTGCCGGAGCGCCGCTGCCCGCCGGCGTGCTCCGGGACGCCAAGGAGGCGGGATTCTCCGACGCGCAGATCGCCCAGATCAGCGGCACGACCGAGACGCGGATCCGGAGGCTCCGCCATGACCTCGGCGTGCGGCCGGTGTACCACTGCGTCGACACCTGCGCCGCCGAGTTCGCCGCGCGCACGCCTTACCTGTACTCGACCTACGACGACGAGACCGAAGTGCCCGCCGGGGACCGCCCCAAGGTGATCATCCTGGGCAGCGGCCCGAACCGCATCGGCCAGGGCATCGAGTTCGACTACGCCTGCGTGCACGCCTCGTTCGCGCTATCGGCGGCCGGGCTCGAGACCGTGATGGTGAACTGCAACCCGGAGACCGTGTCCACCGACTACGACACATCCGGCCGGCTGTACTTCGAGCCGCTCACCCTGGAGGACGTGCTGGAGGTGGTGGCCGCGGAGCGGGCCAGCGGGCCGGTCGCCGGGGTGATCGTCCATCTCGGGGGGCAGACGCCGCTCGGGCTGGCCCGGGCGCTGGCCGCCGATGGGGTCCCCGTGGTCGGCACGCAGCCGGACGCCATCCACCTGGCCGAGGACCGGCGTGAGTTCGGCGCGGTGCTCGCCGCGGCGGGGCTGCCGGCGCCCCGGTACGGCACCGCCATGTCCTTTGCGGAAGCGAAGGATGTTGCCGACGAGATCGGCTACCCGGTGCTGGTCCGGCCCTCGTACGTGCTCGGCGGGCGCGGCATGGAGATCGTCTACGACGACGGCGCGCTGGAGGCGTACGTGCGGCGGGCGACCGACGCCAGCCCGGAGCACCCGGTGCTGATCGACAGGTTCCTCGACGACGCGATCGAGATCGACGTCGACGCGCTGTACGACGGCGAGGAGCTGTACCTGGGCGGCGTGATGGAGCACATCGAGGAGGCCGGCATCCACTCGGGCGACTCGGCCTGCGCGTTGCCGCCGATCACCCTGGGCCGCGAGTACAGCGACGAGATCAGGCGCGCGACCGAGGCGATCGCGCGCGGAGTGGGGGTGCGCGGGCTGCTGAACGTCCAGTACGCACTGGCCGGAGGGGTCCTGCACGTGCTGGAGGCGAACCCGCGCGCCTCGCGTACCGTTCCGTTCGTGTCGAAGGCCACCGCGGTTCCGCTGGCCAAGGCGGCGGCCAGGATCATGCTCGGCGCGACCGTGGCCGGGTTGCGCGGGGAGGGCCTGCTGCCGGCCTCCGGCGACGGCGGCACGCTGCCGCTGCACGCGCCGATCGCGGTCAAGGAGGCGGTGCTGCCATTCGGCCGGTTCCGCAACGCCGCGGGCGAGGGGGTCGACACCGTGCTCGGCCCGGAGATGCGCTCGACCGGCGAGGTCATGGGCCTCGACGAGGTTTTCGGTACCGCGTACGCGAAGTCCCAGGCGGCCGCCTACGGGCCGCTGCCGGTCAAGGGGCGCGCGTTCGTGTCGGTGGCCAGCAAGGACAAGCGCTCGATGGTCTTCCCGGTCAAGCGCCTCGCTGACCTGGGCTTCCAGATCTGGGCGACGGGCGGCACCGGCGAGGTGCTGCGCCGCAACGGGGTCCGTGCCACGATCGTGCGTAAGCACGGCGAGGGCCGCGGGCCGGACGGCGAGCCGACGATCGTGGACCGGATCCTGGCCGGCGAGGTGGACCTCATCGTGAATACGCCGTTCGGCAGCCCGGGGCAGTCCGGGCCGAGGCTGGACGGCTACGAGATCCGCACCGCGGCGGTCCGGCGGGGCGTTCCCTGCATCACGACCACGGCCGGCCTGGCGGCGGCCGTGCAGGGCATCGAGGCGATCAACTCTGGCGAGGTGGGCGTGCGGTCGCTGCAAGAGCACGCGACGGGCTTGCGACACGCCGCTGGCGGGGACGGCCGGCTGGCCCGCCCGGGGGGCCCGGCGGCGGGCCGTCCCCCCGGGCCAGCGCCCGCCGATGGGGATAGCCCGGCATGACGAACGGCAACGGCGAGGCGGAAGCCGGCGCGGTCCAGGTGCGGGGAACCGTGCTGACCGTCCGCCGGGTCGACGCGTACCATGCGATGACGGTGGTGGCGCCCGCGATCGCGGCGCGGTTTCGGCCCGGGCAGTTCGTGACGCTGGCCGTCGGCGGCCCGGTCACGTCCATGCTGCTGCGCCGCTCGTTCTCGATCCATGACGTGCGGCCAGATCACGGCGGCACGGTGGAGTTCGTGTTCGCAGCGCAAGGCCCGGGGACCCGGTGGCTCGCCGAGCGCCGCTCCCGGGACGTCGTCGACATCACCGGGCCGCTCGGTCGGCCGTTCCCCATTCCGCGTGACCCGGTCAGCTGTCTGCTCGTGGGCGGCGGCTACGGCAGCGCGCCGCTGTTCTCGCTGGCTGCCAGGCTGCGGGAGCGCCGGTGCACGGTGGATTTCCTGCTCGGCGCGGCGACCGGGGACCGCGTCTTCGGCGCGCTGACCGCCCGGCGGACCGGGCGCACGGCCACCATCACGACCGAGGATGGCTCGCTCGGCGCGCGCGGCATCGTCACCGACATGATCGGCCAGATCATCCTCGAGGCCAGGACCGATGTCATCTACGCGTGCGGCCCGATGCCGATGTTGCGGCAGGTGACGTCGCTGGCGCGGCGGTACGACGTCCCGGTGCAGGTGGCGGTCGAGGAGCTGATGGCGTGCGGCATCGGCGTCTGCATGACCTGCGTGCTGCCGGTCGCGGGCACCGACGGGATCACCCGGATGGTCCGGTCCTGCGTGGAAGGCCCGGTGTTCCGCGGCGAGCAAGTGCGCTGGGACGACGTGGGAACGATCCCGTTCGACGCGTTCGGCGCTCCCGGATGGGAGCCGCGGTCGCGCCGGGTCCCGGGACTGCCTGGCGCGCGTCCGGCCGCTCGATCCAGGGGTGCCGGCCCATGACGCCTGACCTGCGGGCCCGGCTTGGCCAGGCCGAGCTGCCGAACCCGATTCTCACCGCGTCCGGATGCGCGGGCGCCGGACGCGAGCTCGCGCAGTTCTTCGACGTCTCCAAGATCGGCGCTGTCGTCACGAAGTCGGTGATGCTCGCGCCGCGGGCGGGCCGGCCCACCCCGAGGATGGCGGAGACGCCGAGCGGCATGCTCAACTCGATCGGGCTGCAGGGACCGGGCATCGACGCGTTCCTGCAGCGCGACCTGCCCTGGCTGCTCTCCAGGGGAGCCCGCGCCGTGGTCTCGATCGCCGGCGGGACCGTTGATGAGTTCGCCGAGCTCGCCACGCGCCTTTCCGATGCTGCCGGGGTCAGCGCGATCGAGGTCAACATTTCCTGCCCGAACGTCGAGCACCGGGGACAGGTGTTCGCGTGCGACCCGGGAGCGGCGGAGTCGGTCATCGACGCGGTCCGCCGCCGGGCCAGGTATGACATCCCGGTGTTCGCCAAGCTATCGCCCGATGTCACCGACATCGTGGCGATCGCCCGGGCTTGCGCGGCAGCAGGGGCGGACGGGCTCTCGTTGATCAACACCCTGCTCGGCATGGCCATCGACACCGAGACCATGCGCCCGGTGCTGGCGGGGCTGACCGGCGGCCTGTCCGGGCCCGCGATCCGGCCGGTGGCCGTGCGGTGCATCTGGCAGGTTCGCGAAGCGCTCCCCGATGTCCCGATCATCGGCATGGGCGGCGTGCGGACCGGGAAGGACGCACTAGAGCTCATCCTGGCTGGCGCGACGCTCGTCAGCGTCGGAACGACGATCTTTCACGATCCGTCAGCGTGTATCCGCGTCGTCCGCGAGCTCGAGGAGGAACTGGCGCGGCACGGGCTAGAGCGCGTCTGTGATGCCGTCGGACTGGCTCACGAGCCGCGCGGCGCAGCGCGGCGCCGGCTCACCGGAATTCTGTAGGGAGGAAGCCGTGACCTACCCCGCGCCGATTGCCGTCGCGCTGGATGCGCCAAGCCTGGACACCGCCGCGCGGTGGGCCGGCCTGGTCACGCCGCACGTCAGCACCGTGAAGATCGGGCTCGAGCTTTACCTGCGGTACGGCCCGGAGGCGGTGGCCTCGGTTCGCGGGGCCAGCAACGTCAGGGTCTTCCTCGACCTGAAGCTGAACGACATCCCGGCGACGGTGGCCGGGGCCGCGCGATCCGTCGCCAGGCTGCGGCCTGACCTGCTCACCGTGCACGCGATCGGCGGAACGGGTGCCGTGCGCTCCGCGGTGGAGGCGGCGCCGGATGTCAAGATTGTCGCGGTCACCGTCCTCACCTCGCTCCTCGACGACGACCTCGACAAGATCGGGCTTGCCGGGCCGGTCGGCGATGCCGTCCGCCGGCTGGCCGTGCTGGCGGTGGAGGCAGGTGCCCGCGGGCTGGTCTGCTCGCCCCGTGAGGTCGCGGCCGTGCGCGCCGAGGTCGGGCCCGGCATCACGCTGATCACTCCCGGGGTCCGCCCGGCGGGGTCGGACGCTAACGATCAGGCGCGGGTTGCGACCCCGGAGGACGCGCTGCGGGCGGGCGCCGACCTGCTGGTGATCGGCCGCCCGATCACCAGCGCGGCAGACCCCGGGGCGGCGGCCGCCGCGATCGGCGCGTCGCTCCGGAAAATCGCCGTGAATTCGGGCTGAGCCCCGCCCGCGGCCGGCGGGCCGCCCACCGCGGGCGGACTGGCTCATGCCGCCACGCCGCGAGCCCACCGGGCGCGTAACTTCTCTACGAAGCCGAATTGCGTCAGGCACGTTCGGACATGGTCGCCGGCCGGTGGCTGCCCCCGGGGAGGGCCGCCTGCGGCCATCACGGGGGCCGGCGCTCTGTTATCACCGCCCCCTGCGCGATCATGAAATCGGCCGCATGTTCAGCTACGGCGAGTACACGAGTATGTTCGGTTAGTAATAATGGTTAATTTGTGACGCCACAAACGGGGGTTCACGTTGCCGTGACGGGCCGAACTCGCTAGTTTTCCCACGCGGAGCGAGTTTTTCGATACGAAACCCGAGGTGACCACGAGTGGCTCTTCCCCCACTTACCCCCGAACAGCGGACTGCGGCCTTGGAGAAGGCCGCCAAGGCGCGCAAAGAGCGGGCGGATGTAAAAAACCGCCTGAAGCATGGTTCCACTACCCTCCCGGATGTTCTCAAGGAGGGCCAGACCGACGACGTCGTCGGCAAGATGAAAGTTTCAGCGCTGCTGGAGTCGATGCCCGGGGTCGGCAAGGTCCGGGCGAAGCAGATCATGGAGAAGCTCGGCATCGCGGAGTCGCGGCGCGTTCGCGGCCTCGGCGCCAACCAGCGGACCGCACTGGAGCACGAGTTCCGCGGCGGAGAGATCTGACCGGCGCGGTAAGTACCAGGGGCGGGGCGGGGACGCAGATCCACAACTGACCCGTGCGCCGATCGTGGTCGTGATCCGGTGCCGATCGCGGTCACGCCGTCGCCCCGATCGGCGGCGCCCCGTCCCCCGTTCGTTTCTTACCGCGCCCTCAGGCCGGCCGTGAATATCACTTCTGGGTGACGGTGAATTCCGGCAGATGATCGCGGCAGATGATCGCGAATGACGCCGCGTCAATGACTTGCGTTCGCCAGGCGCATGTACAGGGCGCAAAGCGGCGGGACGCGGCGCTCGCCCGGCCGGGCCGGTCTGGCACGTGCGCACGGTGATTGCGTACCGATCTGTCGTGCGGCCGGCGGCACGGTGTCGTCAGCTGGTAGCCTGGACCGTGGATCAGCCTGGCCAGGAGCAAGACGAACGCCGGCCAAGAAGGCTGCAGGGCTCCGAGCACGGGAAAGGCACGAGGTGGCAGGGACACCGGCCGTGGAAGGCATCATCAACCCGCCGATCGACGATCTGCTCGATGTGGTGGACAGCAAGTACGGCCTCGTCATCATGGCGTCGAAGCGGGCGAGGCAGATCAACGCCTACTATGCCCAGCTCAGCGAGGGCCTGCTGGAATATGTCGGCCCGCTCGTGGAAACCCGCGTCCAGGAGAAGCCGCTGTCCATAGCGCTGCGCGAGATCAGCGAGGGACTTGTCACCGCCGAGGAGGCGGAATCCTGACGGCGGCCTAGCCGTCCCGCCCGGGCAGGTGCCGATGCGCATCATTCTCGGGGTAGGCGCGGGCATCGCCGCCTACAAGTCCTGCGAGCTGCTGCGGCTGTTCACCGAGTCCGGCCACCACACCAGGGTGGTTCCCACGCCCGACTCCTTGCGCTTCGTCGGCGAGGCCACCTGGGCCGCCCTCTCCGGCGAGCCAGTCACCTGCGGCGTCTGGGATGACATGCACGATGTCCCGCACGTCAGGCTGGGCCAGACGGCCGACCTGGTCTTCGTCGCGCCGGCCACGGCTGACCTCATGGCGCGCGCGGTCGCCGGCATGTCGGGCGACCTGCTGACCGCGGTGCTGCTGACCGCGCGGTGCCCGGTCGTGTTTGCGCCCGCCATGCACACCGAAATGTGGCAGCATCCGGCTACCCAGGCGAACGCGTCCGCGCTCCGGGACCGGGGCGCGGTGGTGCTGGAGCCCGCTGCCGGGCGCCTGACCGGTGCTGACACCGGGCCGGGACGGCTGCCCGAGCCCGCTGAGCTTTTCGGCGTCGCGCTGCGCGTGCTCGCGCGCGGTGCCGGCGGGCTCGCGCCCGACCTCATCGGGCGGCGCGTGGTGGTCTCGGCGGGCGGCACCAGGGAGGAACTCGATCCGGTCAGGTTCCTCGGCAACTGGTCGTCGGGGCGGCAGGGATACGCGCTGGCCCGCGCCGCGGCCGCCCGCGGTGCCAAGGTCACCCTGGTGGCCGCCAACGTGGCGCTGGACGACCCGGCGGGCGCGGAGGTGGTTCGGGTGACCTCCGCCACGCAGATGCGGGACGCGGTGATATCGGCCGCGGCCGATTCGGACGCTGTGATCATGGCCGCCGCCGTCGCCGACTACCGGCCGGAGGCCAGGGGCGATTCGAAGATCAAGAAGTCCGGCACGGCCCCGATGGAGCTGCGGCTGGTGCAGAACCCGGATATCTTGCGCGAGCTGGCCGCCCACCGGGCGCGTCCCGGCCAGGTCATCGTCGGGTTCGGCGCCGAGACCGCTGAAATGGTCAGCAACGGCCGGGCCAAGCTCACGGCCAAGGGATGTGATTTGCTGGTCGTCAACCAGGTCGGTGGCGGCCTGGCCTTCGGCACCAGCGACAATGAGGCGGTGGTGCTCGCGTCCGACGGTACCCAGACCTGGATACCCCGCGGACCCAAGGAGACGCTCGCCGACGTCGTCTGGGATCTGGTGGCCGGCAGGCTCGACTAGCCACATCACCCGGGCTGGTCCGGCTACACTTCGGCGTGGCCCCCGCGCAAGTGACAATCACGAAAGAAAAGGGTGTCAGGTGGCACGTCGTCTGTTTACCTCCGAGTCGGTCACAGAAGGTCATCCCGACAAGATGGCCGACCAGATCAGCGATGCCATCCTGGACGGGATGCTCAAGGGGGACCCGGACAGCCGGGTCGCCGTGGAGACGCTGATCACCACGGGTCAGGTGCATGTCGCCGGAGAGGTGACCACTGAGACCTACGTGGACATCCCGGGCCTGATCAGGGACAAGATTCTGGAAATCGGCTACGACTCCTCGGCCAAGGGCTACGACGGCGCATCCTGCGGCGTATCGGTGTCCATCGGCTCGCAGTCGCCGGACATCGCCCAGGGCGTGCACGAGGCGTTCGAGCATCGCGAGGGCGAAGGCGCTGACGAGCTCGACCGGCAGGGCGCGGGAGACCAGGGCCTGATGTTCGGCTACGCCTGCCGGGAGACACCCGAGCTGATGCCGCTCCCGATCATGCTCGCGCACCGGCTCGCGCGGCGGCTGTCCGAGGTCCGGCGCAGCGGGGACGTGCCCTACATCCGGCCGGACGGCAAGACCCAGGTCACGATCGAGTACCTGGACGGTAAGCCGGTCCGCCTGGACACGGTCGTGGTGTCCACCCAGCATGCCGCGGCGATCGACCTGAAGGAGCTGCTGACCCCGGACGTGCGCGACCATGTCGTCGAGCCGGTGCTGGCAGGCCTGGACATCGACATCTCCCGCTACCGGCTGCTGGTCAACCCCACCGGGCGGTTCGAGATCGGCGGGCCGATGGGTGACGCCGGCCTGACCGGCCGAAAGATCATCATCGACACCTACGGCGGGATGGCCCGGCATGGCGGCGGAGCCTTCTCGGGCAAGGACCCCTCGAAGGTCGACCGCAGCGCCGCCTACGCGATGCGCTGGGTGGCCAAGAACGTCGTCGCGGCCGGGCTGGCCGAGCGGTGCGAGACGCAGGTCGCCTACGCCATCGGCAAGGCCAAGCCGGTCGGCCTGTTCGTGGAGTGCTTCGGCACCGAGCAGGTCCCGGTCGAGTGCATCCAGGACTCGGTGCTCGAGGTTTTCGACCTGCGGCCGGCCGCGATCATCCGGGACCTGGACCTGCTCCGTCCCATCTACTCACAGACCGCGGCCTACGGCCACTTCGGCCGTGAGGAGCCCAACTTCTCCTGGGAGCGAACCGACCGCACGGAGGCGCTGCGGAAAGCGGCCGGCCTCTGATGCTCAGCCGGGCCGCCGCGCGGGCCGTGACGTCCTGATCGTCGGCCTTCCGGGCTCGCACGCGCGAGCGAGCCCGGAAGGTGAAGTCCGGAGCCGGGCTGCGCGGCTAGCGGGCGCCGGCGCACCAGCGCCGACGGCGATCTCTGGTAGGACAGGAGCCGTGGCGGCTGCGGCGAGACGGGGCGCGAGGGCGGCTGCGAGCCTGCCGGTGGCTCAGGTAGCCGTCGACGTGTCGCTGCCGCACCTGGACCGGCCGTTTGACTACCTGGTGCCCGAGCGGCTCTCGCGGGACGCCGTGCCCGGCTGCCGCGTCCGGGTCAGGTTCGCTGGCCGGCTGGCGGGCGGCTATCTGCTGCGGCGGGCCGAGACGAGCCAGCACCAGGGCCGGCTCGCCTTCCTAGAGCGGGTGGTGTCGCCGGAGCCGGTGCTGGCGGCCGAGATAGCCGGGCTGGCCCGCGCGGTGGCAGACCGGTACGGCGGCACCCTTGCCGACGTGCTGCGGCTCGCGATCCCGCCGCGTCACGCCGCCGCTGAAGCCGCAGGCCTGGGCACGGCCGCCGTGGCCGGGGCGCCGGGTGCGGGTGGGCTGCCGGGGGCGGGCGGGCTGCCGGGTGCGGACGAGTTGCCGGGTGCCGATGGCCTGGCGGGTGCGAACGAGTTGCCGGGTGCGGCCTGGCTGCCGCCGCCGCGGCTTCCCGAGCCTGGCCCCTGGGCCCGCTACCCGGCCGGCCCGTCCTTTCTCACCGCGCTGGCCGGCGGGCGCGCGCCCCGGGCGGCCTGGTCCGCGCTGCCCGGCCCGCACTGGCCGGACGAGATAGCGCGAGCTGCGGCCACCGCGAGCGCCGCCGGGGCCGGGGCGCTGATCGTCGTGCCCGACGCCAGGGATCTCGGACTGGTCGACCTGGCGCTGGCTGCCGTGCTCGGCCCGGGCCGCCACGTGTGTCTGGCGGCCGGCCTCGGGCCCGCCGAGCGATACCGCCGGTGGCTCGCGGTCTCGCGGGGCGTGGTCAGCGTGGTGGCCGGGACCAGGTCCGCCATGTTCGCCCCGGTCGCCCGGCTCGGCCTGGTCGTGATCTGGGACGACGGAGACGACCTGCATGCCGAGCCGCGAGCGCCTTACCCGCACGCGCGGGAGGTTCTGGCACTCAGGGCGCACCGCTGCAGCGCGGCCGCGCTCCTGGGTGGCTTCGCGCGGACCGCCGAAGTGACCCAGCTGGTGGCCGCCGGCTGGGCGGCCCCGCTGACGGCCGACCGGGACAGGATCCGGTGCCTCGCGCCCCGGATCACCGCGGCCGGCGATGACGCGGAATTGGCCAGGGACCAGGCCGCCCGCTCGGCGCGGATGCCCGGCCTGGCACTGCGCGCCGCGCGCGAGGCGCTGGCCAGCGGGCCGGTCCTGTTTCAGGTACCGCGCCGCGGCTACGTTGTCGCCGTCGCCTGCGACCGCTGCGGCGCGCGGGCCCGCTGCGCCCGGTGCGGGGGCCCGCTGTCCCTGCCCGCGGCGCGGGCGGCAGCGCAGTGCGGCTGGTGCGGCGGGACAGCTGGCTCGAGCTGCGCGCGGTGCGGCGAGGCGGCCGCACCGCCGAGGAGCTAGGTCGCGCCTTCCCGGCGGCGGAAGTCCGGACCTCCGGCGGTGGCAAGGTCCTCGCTGAGGTGGGATCCGCGCCCGCGGTCATCGTGGCGACGCCGGGCGCCGAGCCGCGCGCGGCAGGAGGCTACGCCGCGGCCGTCCTGCTCGACGGCTGGGCGCTGCTCTCCCGTGCCAGCCTGCGCGCGTCCGAGGAAGGGCTGCGGCGCTGGCTCAACGCCGCTGCCCTGGTGCGGCCCGCCCGCGAGGGAGGCTGCGTCGTCGTGGTCGCTAACGCCGCGCTCGCGCCCGTGCAGGCGCTGGTGCGGTGGGACCCCGTGACGCACGCTGAACGCGAGCTGGCCGAACGGGTCGAGCTCCGGTTCCCCCCGGCGGTCAGACTTGCCTCACTGACCGGGGCGGAGGACGCCGTGCGGGAAGTGCTGGCCGCGGCCGAGCTTCCCGGCGGCGCGGAGGTACTCGGGCCCGTGCCCGTCACCGACGGCGGGCCCGGCGGGCCCGGCGGGCCCGGCCACGACGGCTCCCCGCCGCCCGAGGACTGCATGGCCCAAGGCTCCGCGCACGACGGCTCCGCGCACGACGGCACTGCGCACGACGGCACCGCGCACGACGGTTCGGTGCCCTGCGACCTCGCGCACGACAGGTCGGTGCCTGACGGCGCCGTGCCCGGCGGTAGCGCGCGGGACGGGGTCACGG
>Ga0335081_10019704_pt1 | contig 10906 bp, 8 predicted proteins | sample Lox_Sample_35_FD_206713 | JGI IMG/M metagenome (GOLD analysis project Ga0335081, IMG submission 206713) | Soil microbial communities from Loxahatchee National Wildlife Refuge, Florida, United States - Lox_Sample_3.5 | ecosystem: Environmental > Terrestrial > Soil > Wetlands | place: USA: Florida...
TGGTGCCGTCGACGAAGGAATTGAACATCTTCGGATTGATCGACTTGCGGTCGCTGATGTTCAGATACTTGTCGAGGATGTCCCAGACATTGTCGGGATTGGATTGGTGATAGTGCGGCTCGTAGCGCGTGCCCTTGCCGGCGCAGACCACTTTGAAGCCGGCGGCGCGCGCCCAGTCCACGTGCTCGCAGATGAGCGCCGGCTGGTCGCCCCAGGCCAGCGAATAGACCACGCCGGCGGCCTTGGCGCGGCGCGCGAGCAGCGGGCCGGCGACCGCGTCGGCCTCCACATTGACCATGACGATATGCTTGCCGTTTTCGATCGCGCGGAGGCAGTGCGCGATGCCGGCGCCGGGCACGCCGGTCGCCTCCACGATCACCTCGATGCGCGGATCGGCGATCATCGCCTCGGCATTGTCGGTGACGAAGGTCGTCCGTTTGCCGTGCGCGTCGTCCAGCGAGGCGACGGCGTACTGGCCGTCCGGCCAGCCGGCGGTCTTGAGCTGGCTGCGCGCGCGGCCGACATCGAGGTCGGCGACGGCGGCGACGTGCATGCCGCGCGTCCGCCGCGCCTGCGACAGGAACATGGTGCCGAACTTGCCGGCGCCGATGACGCCGACGGCGACGGGTTTGCCGGCGGCTTCGCGTTCGAGCAATTTGGCGTGCAGATTCACGGGGCGCGCTCCTTATCAAAGCGCGCGACGAAACCACGCCGTCTGAGGCGATTGCAACCCTACTGGCAGAGCGCGCGGGAGACGAAGGTCTCGGTGTGGCAGCCCTCGCCGGTGGAGCGGCCCGACAAATAGACCTTGGGCGGGCAGATCTCCGCCGTGGTCATGTCGAGGCTTTTGCCGGAGGCAAAGCCTTTCGTCTTGCAGATCGCCCCGGCAGCGACGAGGCAGTCCGGCGCGCCGTTGGCCGCCACCTTGCAGCGCTCGTGACCGGCGACGACCCGGGTGCCGGGAATGCGGGTCACCGCGTCGCCGACATTCTTGGCATTGTCGACCGTGGTGCGGGCGGCGACGCTCGCCTCATGACCGAGATCCTCGACCTTGTCGCCGGCGTTGCTGAAGGTGGAGCGGATGGCGTCGGTCTGCCGGTCGAACCAGCGGCCGATGGCGCCGAAGAAGCCGACATCCTCGGCGGCGGCCGGGGGCACCGGCCGGGGCGGCGCTCTTGGCGGTTCTTGCGCGACGGCGGCCAGTCCTGAGATCAAAAGCAGTATGGCGCCGGCGAGCGCGGTTCTCGCGGGGCTCATCCTGGACGAATGCTGGAAGATCGCTTTGCTGTTCATGGCCGGTCAGGCCGACATTGCAGCTCAGTTGCCCAAAACGGCATTCGCGCCGACCCATGCCGGATAGTTCCGCCGCGTGGCGAAAATGAGGAACCCCGATTCGGTCAGATCAAATATAGCGCGGCGACGATGCCGCCAACGAGCAAGATCGCGCCGAGGAGAACCCATAATCCCAGCCGCTTTTCGATAATTTCGCGGGCCTGCGCGCCGTAGCGGTGCAGCAGAAAGGCAAGTACGAAAAACCGCAGCCCGCGAGCTATCACGGAAAAAACGACGAAAAGACCGATATTGTAGCCGGCAAATCCCGAGGTGATGGTGACCACCTTATAGGGGATGGGGGTAAGCCCCTTGAGCAGGATGATCAGCGCCCCCCACTGGGCATAGGCGGCGCGAAAGGCCTCGACCTTGTCGCCATAGCCGTAGAGGTGGATCAGCCAGGCGCCCACCGAGTCGTAGAGCAGCGCGCCGATGCTGTAACCGACCAGGCCGCCGAGCACCGAGGCGACCGTGCACCAGAGGGCGATCACGTAGGCCCGCTCCGGCCGCGCCAGTGACATCGGAATCAGCATCACGTCGGGCGGCACCGGGAAGAACGAGCTTTCCGCGAAGGCCACCGCGCCCATGGTCCACATCGCGTGCGGCTTGTAGGCGGCGGCCAGGCACCAATCGTAGAGACGACGAAGCAAGGAACGCGGCTCGGCGGCCTCAACGGTCATCGGGGCACTCAGATTAATGGAAGAAAGACTGGTATTAGCGGCGCTTGCCGGCGCGGCCGGCTTCCAGCGGCACGATTTTCCGCCGCGGATGCGCGCGTACCATATCTTTGGGCACTTTTTCGGCAATGCCGAACATGAGTTCGCGCCGGCGCATTTCGGCCCAGACCTCGTCCGGGCGGACGCCGGCATGCACCCAAAGCACGACCAGATTGTACAAGAGATCGGCGCTTTCCCGGATCACCGCCTCGGGCTGGCCGTGCATCGCGTCGATGACGACCTCGACCGCCTCTTCGGCCAGCTTTTTGGCCATTTTGGCGCGGCCGGCACGCAAAAGCCGCGCTGTCCGTGACTTCGCCGGATCCGCACCGCGGACGGCGATCACGGCGTCATAAAGCCGGGCGACCGAATCAGTCATATGCCGAACATACCCGATTTTGCCGCCACGAGCGGTTAACGGCATGCCATCTCAAGGGGTTCCGGGACCCCGGAACCTGCTAAGTTGGATAACGGACCGATAGCGGCGGTATTAGGGCACAGCCGGGAACGGGCCTAATCCTGGCCGCTGAGCAGGGCGGCGTTACCGCCGGAGGCTGCCGTATTGACCGTGACCACCTGCTCCAGCGCGAAGCGACGCAGGTAACCGGGGCCGCCCGCCTTCGGTCCGGTGCCGGAAAGACCGCTGCCGCCGAAGGGCTGCGAGCCGACCACAGCCCCGATCATGTTGCGGTTGACGTAACAATTGCCGTGCGGAAGCCGGGCGGTAACGCGCTCGACGACCGAGTCGATGCGCGTATGAATGCCGAGAGTCAGCGCGTAGCCGTTGCCGGCAATTTCATCGAGCAGCGGATCGAGCTCGCCGGCCCGCCAGCGGACGACGTGCAGGATCGGGCCGAACACCTCTTCGCGCAGGTCGTGCACCCGATCGAGCTCGACGATGGCCGGCGCGACGTAGGTGCCGCGCGACGGCAGCGGGCGGTCGTTATCCCAGCGGAAACTGACCGCGCCATGCGCATCCATGCCGGCGATCCAGCGGTCGAGCCTGGCCTTTGCCTCGGCATCAATCACCGGTCCGACCTGGGTCGCCGGATCGCGTGGATCGCCGACGGCAAGCTCGCGCGCAGCGCCGGCCACCATATCGAGCACGCGGTCGGCGATGTCTTCCTGCAGGCACAACAAGCGCAAGGCGGAGCAGCGCTGGCCGACGGAGCGGAAGGCGGACGCGATCACGTCGTCGGCGACCTGCTCGGGCAAGGCGGTGGCGTCAACGATCATCGGATTGATGCCGCCGGTCTCGGCGATCAGCACCGGCATCGGCCCCGCCTTGGCGGCAAGCGCGCGGTTGATCGCCCGCGCCACTTCGGTCGAGCCGGTAAAGGCGACACCGGCCACGCGGCCGTCGCCGACGAGCATGGCGCCGACCTTGCCGTCGCCTGGCACCAGATGCAGCGCGCTGCCCGGCACGCCTGCCGCGTGTAAAAGCCTCACCGTTTCGTAGGCAATGAGCGGCGTCTGCTCGGCGGGCTTCGCCACCGCCGCATTACCGGCGGCGAGCGCGCCCGCGATCTGTCCGGTGAAGATCGCCAGCGGGAAATTCCACGGACTGATGCAGACGAAGATGCCGCGGCCGCGGTAGCGCAGTTCGTTGCTCTCGCCGGTCGGGCCGGGCAAAGCCTGCGGAGCAAGCTGACGGCGCGCCTGCGCGGCGTAATAGCGGCAGAGGTCGGCGGCTTCGCGCACTTCGGAGACGCAGTCGTCGAGCGTCTTGCCGCCCTCGCTTTGCAAGAGCGCGATCAGCCGGGCGCGGCTCCCCTCGATCAGATCGCCGGCACGCGTCAGCACATCGGCGCGCGCATCGACCGGCGTCGCATTCCAGGCGGGAAAGCCGGCTAGGGCCGCGCTCATCGCGACGGCGGCAATCGCCGCGTCGCTTTCGACGACCGTGCCGATCTCCTCGCCGTCGATCGGCGAGAGCACCGGCCGCTCGATGCCGGGCAAGTCGATGCCGTCGATCAGCGGCGTAGCCCGCGCCGCGCCGGCTGCGGCCTCGATCGCGGCCAGCAGCTGTTCGAGCGCCGCGCCATCGCCGAATTCGACGCCGGCAGAATTTTTCCGTTCCGGCGCGAACAAATCCACCGGCAGCGGAATATGCCGGTTGCGCGCAGCGCCAGCATCGGCGACCGAGCTTTGCGGCCGGCGCAAGATCTGCGCGACCGGCACGGCCGGATCGGCGGCGACCGACACGAAGGACGAATTGGCGCCGTTCTCCAACAGCCGCCGCACCAGATAAGCGAGCAGGTCGGCATAGCCGCCGACCGGCGCATAGACGCGACAAGTGAGGCCAGGGAATTCGCCGCGCAATTCCTCGTAGAGCGCGTCGCCCATGCCGTGCAGGCGCTGGAATTCGTACCCTTCAACCCCGTCGGCGTCCTCGATCACGCTCGCCACCGTGAGCGCATTGTGGGTGGCGAATTGCGGATAGAGCCGCGGCCGCGCGGCCAGCAGCCTGCGCATGCAGTCGAGGTAGCAAAGGTCGGTCATCGCCTTGCGCGTGAACACCGGATAATCGGCGAGGCCGCGTTCCTGTGCGCGCTTGATCTCGGTATCCCAATAGGCGCCTTTGACCAGCCGCACGGTCAGACGGCGATCGAGCGTCTCGGCAAGCGCGGCGATCCAGCCGATCACCGCGCCAGCGCGCTTCTGATAGGCCTGCACCGCCAGGCCGAAGCCGTCCCAGCCGGCCAGCGATGGATCGCGCAAGGCGGCGGCGATCACCGCGAGCGAGAGCTCGAGCCGGTCGGCCTCCTCGGCATCGACGGTGAAATTGAGATCGTCTTCTTTGGCGAGCCGCGCCAGATCGAGCACGCGCGGCGTGAGCTCGCGCAGCACGCGCTTGCGCTGCAGCGGCTCATAGCGCGGATGCAGCGCGGACAATTTCACCGAAATGCCCGGCCGGCGCGGCAGCGCGTCGTTGCCCGCGGTCTTGCCGATCGCCGCGATCGCTTCCGCATATGAATTGAAATAGCGCTCGGCGTCCGCGGCGGTGCGCGCGCCCTCGCCCAGCATGTCGAAGGAATAGAGGAATTCGTGCTGGCTGCCGGCGCGCTTGAGCGCCTCGCCGATGGTCTGCCCAAGCACGAAATGCGAGCCGAGCAGCCGCATCGCCTGCCGCGTCGCCGTGCGCACCGCCGGCAGGCCGAGCCGCTTGATCAGCGCCTCGACGATGCCTTCCGGCGTCTCGCCGGGGTGGATCACCCGCGCGGTGAGCCCCAAGGTCCAGGCCGAGGCGGACACCAGCAAGGCGGCCGAGTGGGCGTCATAATGCGCCCAGTCGCCGGCCTTCAGCTTGTCCTCGATCAGCCGGTCGGCGGTTCCGGCATCGGGAACCCTTAACAGCGCCTCGGCCAGCACCATCAGCGCCAGTCCCTCCTTGGTGGAGAGCGCGTAGGCATGCAGGAAATCCTCGACCCCGCCGAGCCCGCCGCGGCGCGCGCGGATCGCCTCGACCAGCCGCGTCGCGCGCGCATCGATGCGCGCTTCCGCCTCGGCCGGGCGCGGCGCGGCATCGAGCAGCGCGGGCGCGACCATCGCATCGGGCGGAGCATAGTCCGCCCGGAAGGGCACAGGCTGATCGGCGGTCGGAGACATCGCGAAAGCCGCTCCAGACTTAACTCTCAGCTTAACGCAAGGCGCGCGATTCTGCCGGCCGTCAATCCGTCAACAACGCGCCCCAATCGCCAGCAAGATTAGCCATATCGGCACTCAAGGCCGCCGCCTGCCGCGTCTTTGCTTGCGCTTTGCAGGAGCATGGTTTTTGCTGCGGCCGCCTCGGCAAAGAAGAACGGAATCACGGATGCGCGGGCAGCGGAAGGGAACGGTACGATGAGCGCTGGCCGCATCGTGCTGGCATGCGCCGCATGGGCCGCCGCCGCGCTGCTGGCGCCGCGCGCGCAGGCGGAAACCAATATCCATTTCAGCCTCGACCGGAATATCTGGGGGCCGGCCGCGCCGTTCCTGCTGCCGCTCGACGAGGGCTATTACAAAGCGGCTGGCTTGAACGTCGCGTTCGAGCCGGCCTCGTCGCTGCTCGAGCCGATCAAGCGCGTCGCCTCCGGCGAGTTCGACATGGGCTTCGCCGACATCAACGCGGTCATCCGCTACAAGGACGCCGAGCCGAAGGCGCCGATCAAGGCCGTGTTCATGGTCTACAACCGGCCGACCTATGTCATCATCAGCCGCAAGAGCCGCGGCGTGACCAAGCCGATAGACCTGGAGGATAAGCGCCTCGGCGCGCCGGCGGACGACCCTGCCTTTGCCGCTTGGCCGATCTTCGCGCATGTCAACAACATCAACACGGCCAAGGTGACGGTCGAGAATGTCGGCGCACCGGTGCGCGAGCCGATGCTGGCTGCCGGCCAGATCGACGCCATCACCGGCCTGAGCTACACCACCTTCGTCAACCTCAAGGACAGGGGCGTGCCGCCCGACGACATCGTGGTGTTGCCGATGGCGGATTACGGGGTCGAGCTCTACGGCAGCGCCATCATCGTCAATACCGACTTCGCCGCGAAGAACCCGGACGCCGTGAAAGCCTTCCTCGCCGCTTTCCTCAAGGGCCTGAAGGAAACCGTGCGTTCGCCGGCAGCCGGCATCGCCGTCATGCTCAAGCACAACGACGCGCTGCGCAAGAATCTGGAAACCGAGCGGCTGGGGATGCTGATCGAGAACAACATCCTGACGCCGGAAGTCAAAGCCAACGGCTTCGGCGGCATCGACGATGCGCGCTTCGCGCGCGCCCTCGAGCAGATCGCGCTCAATTTTCGCTTCAAGCAGAGCAAGCCGAAACCGGAAGACTTTTTCGACGGCTCCTATCTGCCGCCGGCGGAAGACCGCAAGGTCAAATGATCACGCCGCCGGGCTTGCCTTGCGCAGCTCGGCACTCGGCTCCTGATGGGACATCAGCGCCGCGATGTCGTCGGCAAGCTGCTCATAGACTTTGCGCGCCTCGCCCTCGCGGACATAGAGCTCGCAGTAGAGGTCGGGCAATGGCGGCAGCGGCGGATCCTCCCAGACAATCATGCCGACATCGTTGGCGACGCCCCGGGTGGTCGCCATGACGCCGAGGCCGACCGAAACCGCGCTGCTCAGGCTGGCGACGCTCGGGCCGGTGAACACGTCTTCCCATTGCAGGTTGGCCGACCGCAGAGCGCTGGTCGCCAGGCGATGATAGGCGCAAGGCTCGCCATAGGTGACCAGCGGCACCGGCCGCTCGGCGTCGAGCCGGGTCGCGATGCCGCGCACCCAGACCACTTCCTCTGCCCAACTGCGATGCGCATCGGCCGCCGGGCTCGGCGTCAGCCCGACCACGACGTCCAGCTCGCCATTGCGCAGCGAGCGCACCAGCGGCTCGTAGTAGTCGCTGCGGACGATGAAGCGGACATCCGGCCAACGCAGGCGGAACCCGGCGAGCGCGCCGGGCAGAATCGAGGTGACGTAGTCGCTCGACGTGCCCACACGAATCACCAGTTCCGGCCGCGGCACGCCGCCGCCGAGGTGCACGATCTGGTCGTTGATCGAGAGCAGCCGCCGCGCGTAGCTGACCACCATCTCGCCGTGCGTCGTCAGGCTGACGCCTTGGACGCTACGGTCGAAAATTTCGCCGCCCAGCAGAAATTGCAGGCGCTTGATCTGGGCGCTGACCGCCGGCTGGGTCAGGCCCAATGAGTTGGCCGCCTTGGTGTAACTGCGAAGGTCGACGACCGCGACCAGAGTGCGCAGAAGATCAGTAGGGATGTTCGTCATTGCCGCCCTTGCTTCGCACGCATTTTTCGTTTGTTTGCGTACGAACAATAAAACCACATCAATTCACTGTAACACACCAAAGCACACGATCAATTTATCGCGCAAAAGTTTATCGCCAAACCATCGATCCGTCCCGCGGCGATCAGCAAATATGATGCGTTATTTGATTCGCTCGAGAATGCTGACGTAATTCGCCACCGAAGTGCCGCCCATATTGAAGATGCCGCCGAGGCGGGCATTCTTCAGCTGCAGATCGCCGGCGCTGCCGGTCAGCTGCATGGCGGTCATCGCATGCATCGACACGCCGGTGGCGCCGATCGGATGGCCCTTCGCCTTCAGTCCGCCGGACGGATTGACCGGCAGCTTGCCGTCCTTCTGCGTCCAGCCTTCCTTGATGGCGACGGCACCCTGCCCTTCCGGCACGAGCCCCATCGCTTCGTATTCGATCAGCTCGGCGATGGTGAAGCAGTCATGCGTTTCGACGAACGAGAGATCGCGCAAGGCGATGCCCGCATCAGCAAGCGCGCGCTGCCAGGCAACGGCGCAGCCTTCGAATTTGAGGATGTCGCGCTTCGACATCGGCAGGAAGTCCTGCACGTGCTGCGTGGCGCGGAAGGCGACCGCCTTGTCGAATTGCAGCGCGGTTTCGATATCGGCAAGCACCACGGCGGCGGCGCCGTCGGAAACCAGCGAGCAATCGGTGCGCTTGAGCGGACCGGCGACGAAGGGATTCTTCTCGCTTTCGGTGCGGCAGAACTCGAACCCTAAATCCTTGCGCATCTGCGCATAGGGATTGCCGACGCCGTTCTTGTGATTCTTGGCCGCGATCAGCGCCAGCGCGTCGGACTGATCGCCCCATTTCTGGAAGTAGAGCCCGGCAATCTTGCCGAAGATGCCGGCAAAGCCGCCGTCGATCTCGGCCTCCTCGCGCACGTAGGACGCCTTGAGCAGATTGCGCCCGATCTCGGGAGCGGGGGTCGTCGTCATCTGCTCGACACCGACCACCAGCACGATGCGCGCCGAGCGCGCGGCGATCGCCTTCAGGCCCTGCTGCACGGCGGCGGAGCCGGTGGCGCAGGCGTTCTCCACCCGGGTCGCGCGTTTGAAGCGCAGGTCGGGTGACGCCTGGAGTACCAGCGAGGCCGTGAAGTCCTGTGCGGAGAAGCCAGCGTTGAAATGCCCGAGCACGATCTCGTCGACGTCCTTCGCCCCGATGCCGGCATCGCGCAGGGCATCCCCAGCGACCCTCACGATCAGGCTTTCGACGGTCTCCCCATTAAGCTTACCGAAGGGCGTGTGGGCCCAGCCGACGATGGCCGCGGTCATGAGAGGTCTCCTCCGCCGAATTTTGGTCGCATTACCTGGAAATAAACGCGACTTACCATGATTCACAATGGGGCTACGGCAACTTTGCCTCCGGCCTCAACGTTGGATAGCCTACCGCCGCCACCCATGGAACCCAACCGTTGCTGAAGGCCCGCTCCACCGACCGGACCCCCATCGTGACCATTTCTGCAAGCACCCGATTGATTCTGTCCGGCCTGGTGGCGCTTGCGCTTCCCTTGCTCGGCGCCAGCCGCGCCGACGCCACCGCCAAGCTGCTGATCGAGGCCTCGACCGGCAAGGTGCTGTTCTCGGAGAACGCCACCTACCCCTGGTATCCGGCGTCGGTCACCAAGCTGATGACGGCCTACACCACGCTGCGCGCGATCAAGGAAGGCAAGATCTCGCTCGACACGCTGCTGACCGTCTCGCGCAACGCCGCCGCCCAGCAGCCGACCAAGATGGGCTTCAAGGTCGGCACCAAGGTCACCGTCGACAACGCGCTGAAGATGCTGCTGGTGAAGTCGGCCAATGACATGGCGGTGACGATTGCCGAAGGCGTTGGCGGCTCGATCTCGGGCTTCGCCGACATGATGAACGCCAATGCGCGCCGGCTCGGCATGTCGCAATCGAACTTCGTTAACCCGAACGGGCTGCCGGCCGACAACCATGTCACCTCGGCGCGCGATCTCGCGATCCTCGCCCGCGCGCTGATCACCGAATTCCCCGATTACGATTCCTACTGGCACATCCATTCGATCCGCTACGGCAATCGCATCCTGCACAATTACAACTCGCTGCTCGACCGCTATCCCGGCGCCGACGGCATGAAGACCGGCTTCATCTGCTCCTCCGGCTACAATCTGGTCGCCTCGGCGACGCGCAATGGCCGCCGCCTGATCGCGGTGGTGCTCGGCGCCTATTCCGGCGCGACGCGCTCGCAGGAAGCCGCGCAGCTTTTGGAACGCGGGTTTAACGGCGGCTCGCTCTCCTGGCTGACGCCGTCGCTCGGCACCGTCGACGCGCTGGCGCCAATCGACGCGCAGCCGCCGGACCTGCGCGACGAAATGTGCGGCGGCCACCGCCGCAAGCCGCCGTCGGAGGACAATGACGAAGAGGAAGAGGCCGGCACCGGCGCTGCGCCGAACGGCGACACCTCCTCGGCACAGGCCTTCATGCTGTCGAGCCTGAAGCCTTCGGCCGGCAAGTTCGTGCTCGGCCCGCCGGTCGACACCGAACCACCGGTCGTGGTGTTCACCGGCCCGGCCGATCATCCCGATACGATCCCCGCCTACCCGACGGCGACGACCAAGCCGCACAAGAAGCAGAAGGCATCCGCGGTGGAGGAGAAGAAGCCCGCCGAGGAGAAGAAGACGGCGGCCAAGCACGTCAAGCCGAAAGTCAAATCGGCCAAGCAGTAAGCGAGGCGCTCGATGAGCAATGACAGCGCCGCCCAGCGCCGGCCGCCGCCGCCCATTCCACTGACCGTGCTCACCGGCTTTCTCGGCGCCGGCAAGACCACGTTGCTCAACCGCCTGCTCAAGGATCCGGCGCTCGCCGAGACCGCGGTCATCATCAACGAATTCGGCGACGTCTCGCTCGACCATCTGCTGGTCGAATATGTCGGCGACAACATGGTGCTGCTGCAATCGGGCTGCCTGTGCTGCACCATGCGCGGCGATCTGGTCGACGCGCTGGAGACGCTGCTGCGCGATCTCGATGCCCGCCGCTGCAGGTTCAGCCGCGTGCTGTTGGAGACGACCGGCCTCGCCGAT
>Ga0335081_10019705_pt1 | contig 10905 bp, 7 predicted proteins | sample Lox_Sample_35_FD_206713 | JGI IMG/M metagenome (GOLD analysis project Ga0335081, IMG submission 206713) | Soil microbial communities from Loxahatchee National Wildlife Refuge, Florida, United States - Lox_Sample_3.5 | ecosystem: Environmental > Terrestrial > Soil > Wetlands | place: USA: Florida...
ATGCCGGCGTTGTTGATCAGAATATGAACTTTGCCGAACGCTGCCAGAACGTCCCGCTCGAGTTTCTGAACCTGCTGCTCTTCCGAAACATCCGCTGGAAAGACGCGCGCCTCGGCGCCCGCATCCTCCAAGGCGCGGGCCGTCGCGTTCAATTGCTCGACATTGCGCGATACCAGGGCGATCTTCGCGCCCGCCGACCCCAGCGCCATGGCCATCGCTTTTCCCAGCCCTTTGCTCGCTCCGGTGATCAGCGCTACTTTTCCAACCAATTTTTTATCGTTCATGCATTATCCAAAGGCCAATTGTCGGATCGGCCCGAGTATCCTACGATATCTGAATCAGGAGGAATCATGGTACGAAGATCCGCACTAATTCTGGTTGCGGCGTGTCTGCCGGCGCTCGCCGACTTCAGCTACCAGGAAACATCTAAGATTACCGGGGGCATGATGGCCGGCGTCATGAAATTCGCCGGCGCGTTCTCAAAGCAGGCGCGAGAACCCATCGTAAGCACCGTGGCCGTACAGGGAAATCGCATGCTGCACGGCAATGAGCACCACGCCTCGGTCGTTGACTTGGACAAAGAAACCATCACCGATATCAACTTCGACAAGAAGCAGTACTCCGTGATGACCTTCGCCCAGATGAAACAGATGTTGGACCAAATGTCGCAGGGCATGAAGTCTTCACCTGACGCGCAGAAGGCCGACGTCCAGTTCAAAGTGTCCGCCAAGGATACCGGCGAAAAGAAGACCATCGCGGGCTTCGACACCCGCGAGATGATCCTGACCATCGAAATGGAAAGCACGGACCCGCAAACCGGCAACAAGGGCGGAATGGTCACCGCCAGCGATATGTGGCTTGCACCCAAAGTGTCCGGCTACAACGAAATTGCTGAATTCCGCAAACGTATGGCGCAGAAGCTCGACTGGGCTCCCGGCAGCATGGGCACCATGGGCTCGCGGCCGGACATGCAGAAGGGAATGGCGGAACTGGCTAAGGAAGGCTCCAAGCTCAACGGCATGCCCGTGTTTCAAACCGTGAAGATGGGCTTTCACGCCGAGGGACAACCGCAGGGCGGCCAGCCTGCGGCCCAACAGCAGCAGACGGACAAGCCGTCGCTTGGCAGCCTTCTGGGAGGCTTCGGACGGAAAAAGAAAAGCCAGGATGACTCCAATTCCGAGGGCGGCGCGTCCCAGCAGGGTTCCGGTGACGCTTCCGGCTCGCTCATGGAGATAACCACGGAAATGAGCGAATTCTCTTCGGCTCCGGTAGATAGCTCGAAATTTGAAGTTCCGGCCGGGTTCAAGCAAGTGGAACCCGCAGCCGAGCAGCGCCGGCGGCGATAGGTTTCGTCACCACCCGCTCGTGTGGTACCACCAGTGTCACACCGCGCAGTTTACTGCGGTAAACTAGCACCGTGATGGCCCCCGCTCGCGCCCGCGAACTCCGCATCCACGGCCCGGATGGACAAGCCAAAATCGTTCCTCTCGTGGGTGATCACCTGACCCTGGGCCGGTCCAGCACCGCTGAGTTGTGCTTCGCCGACGATGCCGGTTTGTCGCGACAACACCTTGCGTTTGAACGGGATGGCGAAGATTGGAACATCCGCGACCTGGGCAGTAAAAACGGGACGCTGCTGAACAACGTCCGTCTGACGGGCGCCATGCGCCTCCGGTCCGGTGACCGCATCGCCGCCGGCCACCTGATGATCGTGTTTGACGATCCCGGCCGCAATGCCGTGGCCGCCGGCGTCACCTTTGTGCAAAGCGCCGGCGAAGGCGAAAGCCCCACCTCCTCGACTGTGGTGTTTGACCCCAGAGGTCTGCTGGGGACCAAGAGCAAAAGCGCGGGCGTGAGCACCATGGAAAGCAGCGCCCTGGCCATGAGCGCGCTCATCAAGGCGGGCAATGAACTTGGCCCGCATAACAAGAAGCCGTTGCCCGAACTGTTTGAGCTGATTCTGAATCTCTCCATTGAGGCCGTCGGCGCCGAGCGCGGCGTTCTCATGACCGTGGAGAACGACGGGGAACTGATGGTACGTGCGGCCAAAGGGACCGCTTTCCGCATCAGCACCGCGGTGCGCGATCGGGTGCTGAACGACCAGGTTTCCGTTTTGGTGCGCGACACGCAACTGGATGACGCATTCAAAATGCGCCAGAGCATCGTGGGGCAGCGCGTGCGCACCCTTATCGCGGTACCTCTCCAGACCAAAGACCGCATTATCGGTTTGATCTACGTGGATTCGCCCTCCCTCACGCGCGTCTTCACCAAAGACGATCTCAACCTGTTGACCGTGATGGCCAACACCGCGGCCACGCGCATTGAGCACGAGCGCCTGGCAGAGATCGAGCACCAGGAGCGGCTGCTGGCGCGCGACCTGCAACAGGCCGCGGAAATCCAGCAGCGTTTTCTCCCCGCCACGGCTCCTTCCGTGCCGGGCCTGGACCTGGCCGGACATAACGCCCCTTGCCGAACCGTGGGCGGTGACTACTATGACTTCTTCCCCTATCCCAACGGGCGAGTTGCCATGGTGCTGGGCGATGTGTCGGGCAAAGGCATGCCGGCTTCGCTGCTGATGATGAGCCTGCAGGCATACGTGCAGGTGCTCATCGAAGAGCCGGGGAACCTGGGGGCGGTCATGACCCGGCTGAACCGGATGACCGCCACCAACTGCCCCAGCAACCGCTTCATAACGTTTTTCATGTGTGTGGTGAACGGCAGCACTGGCGAACTGCTTTTCTCGAACGCCGGCCACAATCCGCCCCTTATTATGCGCGCCGACGGATCGTCCGAATGGCTGGAAGCCGGCGGCTGTCCCCTGGGCATAATGCCTACCATGCAGTACGAAGAGTCGCGAAACCAGCTTTGTCCCGGCGATGTTCTGGTGGTGTTCAGCGACGGTGTGACCGACGCGAACAATCCCGCGGAGAAGGAATTCGGCGAAGAGCGCCTGGCGACCGTAGTGCGCGATCATCGCTTCGAGAACTCAGCCGCGATCCTGGAAGGGGTGAACAAGGCGATCGCGGACTGGGCAGCCGGAACGCCCTTGCCGGACGACCTGACGCTGGTGATCGCGCGGCGGGCGGAGTAACCAGCTTCCGGGCTGGGGCTCGTTATTTGTATGCGCCAGCGCATCTCTCCCACCGGCCGGTTGATGACCGGCCTGGCGGTGACACTCGCAGCGGTCGGTCTGTTTTCCTGGTATGCCCTGCTCCAGATTGCCGGCCTCCGCGATCTGCAGGCGCAGTTGGTCGATCGCAATCGCAAGGATTCCCTGCAACTGCTAACCATCCAGAAAGATTTGAACGAGCTGGGCCTGGACATGCGCGACATGGTCAATGGTGATGACCCCTACGGACTGCTGGCATATCGAGCGCAGTTTGCGCGCATCCGGGGCGATCTGGAAGCCGCCCTGCGTCTTGAAAACGGTTTCGCCCCCGTCCAGCGCAGCCCGGAGCGGCAGGCTTATTTCGCGCAACGGCTGTCGCAATTCTGGACCTCGGTCGACCAGATGTTCTCCCTTGCCGCCAGCGGCGAAGAGCCTCAGGCACGCAAACTGATCAGCAGCACTCTAGAGTCGCAGCAGGCCGCCATCACGACCGCCGTCGCGCGGCTGCTGGTGGAGAATAATGAATCCGAAGAACGAGCGGCGGCGCGCATCCAAGCGATCTACACGGGTGTCGAGCGCAACGTCTACTATTTTCTGGGAGCGGCGCTGGTCACCATCGCGCTCATCAGCGGTTATCTCATCCGAACGAACCGCCGCCTATTCAACGAACTGGCGAGTCTCTCGACGCAGCGCAGCGAGCTGGCGCGCAAGCTGATCAGCATGCAGGAGGAGGTGCTGCGCTCCATCTCGCGCGAGCTGCATGATGAGTTCGGGCAGGTCCTCACCGCCATCGGCGCCATGCTGGCCCGTGCCGCCAAGCAAGACGTGCCGCCTGCGTTTCGCGAGAGCTTGCAGGAAGTTCGGGAGATTACTCAGGCCACGCTGTCCAAGACACGGAGCCTGTACCAGTCGCTGCACCCCGCCATCCTGGACGACGGCGGCCTCGAACAGGCCTTCGCCTGGTACCTGCCGGTCTTCGAACGGCAGACGGGCATCAAGGTGCAATATCAGAAGGTCGGACCGAGCCCGGTGGTATCTGACGGCGTCGCCATCCATGTGTATCGTGTCCTGCAAGAGTCGCTGAACAATCTGGCGAAGCACTCGAAATCGTCCTCGGCGTGGGTAAGGCTTGAATTCTCGCCCGATCACCTGCACCTGGAAGTGGAAGACCGTGGGGTGGGGCTGCCCGCCGCGGGGAATTCCAGCGCTCGCCAGGGAATTGGCATGGTGGCCATGCGCGAGCGGGCGGAGTTGCTTCGCGGTAAGATCGAGTTTCTACGTCCTGCCGAAGGCGGTACACTAGTGCGATTAGATGTGCCGTTGACGGCGGCAGGTCCTTATGAACAATGACAAAATCTCGGTTCTGCTGGTAGATGACCATAGCCTGGTGCGCAAAGGTTTCCGGCGCATTCTGGAGGATGATCCGGAGATTCAGGTAGTCGGAGAGGCCGCCGACGGCACCGAAGCCGTGAAGCTGGCGCAGGAGTTGGAGCCCAAAGTCATCGTCATGGACATGGCCATGCCCGGCTTGAACGGCATGCAGGCCAGCATCGAAATTCTCAAGCTGAAGCCCAAGACGGCGATCCTGATGCTCAGCATGTATTCGGAAGAGAACTACGTGCGGAACGCGCTGGATGCGGGCGCCAAAGGCTACATTTTGAAAGACGCCATGGACATCGATCTTGCCACGGCGATCAAGCAGGTGGCTGCGGGTCAGCGGGTGCTTGCCCCGGGGCTGTTGTCTTCCGCGCCCGAGGCCGATGCGGATCACGGAAAGCTCACTAACCGCGAAAAGCAGATTTTGCAGTTGATCGCCGAGGGGAAGTCGAACAAGGAGATCGCGGCGCTGCTGGATTTAAGCGTGAACACCGTTTCGGTTCACCGGGCCAATCTCATGGAGGCCCTGGGAATTCATCGCACCGCGGAACTGGTGCTCTACGCCGTGCGCAAGGGCCTGGTCCATATTCCGTGACGCGCAGGGAACTGATCCTCGGCAGTCCGTTCCTTCTCACCGCAGCCCGAACCGATACCAAGCCCGCTCTGCCCTTCCGTCTGGTGGAAGTCACTGCGCCGGCCGGCATCGGTTTCGAGCACAATAGCGGCGCATTCGGCGGCAAGTACCTGCCGGAAACGCTCGGGTCCGGCTGCGCGTTTCTGGATTACGACAACGACGGCTGGCAGGACATCATTCTGATCAATGGAATGGACTGGCCCGGCCACAAACAGCGGCGCACCACGCTCCGCCTCTACCACAACAATCGCAACGGCACGTTCACCGACGTGACTCGACGCGCTGGTCTGGATGTTGAAATGTACGGCATGGGGGTCGCGGTGGGGGATTTCGACAACGACGGGTTTCCCGACCTGTTCATTTCCTGCGTGGGCCAGAGCCGCTTGTTTCACAACACGGGGAAAGGCGCGTTCGTCGATGTGACCGAGCGGAGCGGGCTCGGCGGCCACAATGGCTTCAGCACCTCAGCGCTTTGGTTTGATTACGACCGCGACGGCCACCTCGATCTGTTCGTTTGTAATTACGTGAAGTGGTCGCCGGAGCAGGACGTCTTCTGCAGCCTGGATGGAAAACAAAAATCCTATTGCACTCCGGAAGCCTACCACGGCGCCACATCGTGGCTCTTCCGTAACCGCGGCGACGGCACATTCGAGGACGTAACCGCGAAGAGCGGGATTTTCGACAGCAGCTCGAAATCGCTGGGTGTGGCTATGCTGGACCACGATCGCGACGGATGGACAGACCTGTTCGTGGCCAACGACACTCAGCCCAACAAGCTCTACCAGAACATGCATGACGGCACGTTTCAGGATGTCGCTCTCAAAGCAGGCGTGGCGTTCAGTGAGGATGGCAAGGCGCGCGCCGGCATGGGCGTGGATGTGGCCGATTACGACAACTCGGGCATTCCGGGCCTGGTGGTGACCAATTTCGACAACGAGATGTTGGGATTTTACCGGGGCACCAAGGGCGGTATTTACATCGATCAGGCGCCGCGCTCGAACATCGGGCGCCTTTCGCAGCGCAGCCTGGGGTTCGGCTGTTTCTTTTTCGATGCCGATCTGGATGGCCTGCTCGATCTGCTGGTGGTGAACGGCCACATCGACGAGAGCGTGCGCAGCCTGCGCACGGATACCAGCTACGAACAACCACCGCACTTGTTCCTCAACCGCGGCAAGGATGGATTCCGCGATGTGGCGACGGAAGCCGGTGCGGATTTCTGCCGTCCCAAAATCGGCCGGGGCGCGGCGTTCGGCGACTTCGACAACGACGGAGATCTCGACGTCCTCATCACCACCAATCACGGTCCCGCGCATCTTTACCGCAACGATCAACTCGCGGGTAACCGGTCAATGCGTGTGCGGCTGATTGGCACGAAATCGAACCGGGACGCCATCGGCGCGATTGTCCGGCTCTATAGCGGCGGCCAGTCCATCTCGCGCATGGTGAAGAGCGGGTCGAGTTATCTTTCACAATCCGAGCTGCCGCTGACCTTCGGAATGGGAAAGCGCGATTCCGCGGAACGGATGGAGATTCGCTGGCCTAGCGGCCGGACTGAGGAGTTCAAGGATCTGCGTGCCGGCCGCCGCTACGAGTGCGTGGAAGGTAAGGGCATCAGCGAAGCGAAGGCCTAGACTCCTGAGTCAGAAGTTCACAACATAACGAGACAACCATGTGGGGCGGCCAATTCTGGTCGCAAGCCGGCCTTCCGGCCGGCTAGACCCGCTGGAAAGCGCGTCCGCAGGCTGAACGCCTGCCCCACCGGGCTGGCTGAGTTCTTCAATGAACTTGTGATTCGGAGCGCTAGAGCAGCGTTGGGCTTGCGTCTGTCAAAAGAACCCAGAGTATTTCCGTCACAGAAAGCAAACTTAGTAACTTCGCGTTGGACACCGGCGTGCTCGCTTGTTTGATATGCGAATAAAATCCAGCGTACTTACCGCATTTGTGGGTGTGCTGGCCTGTGCCGGTGCAGCCGTCGGTGATAATGGATTTCTGCTGGGGCTGGATCACTCGAAGCCGGTGGGGTATGGGTTGACCGGCCAGTACGGAGTCCTGGGGGCAGCCACGGATGCATCCGGCGCACTTTACTTACTGGCCGCCAGCGATCCAGGCGTCCGTCTTCCAGCAACCACGGTGTTGGGCCCACGAAATTCTTCGGTTACCCCTCGCCGTACTATGTCGAGAAGTTAACGCCGCAAGGCGACGAGGTCTACCTCACGGCGTTGGGCTTCGCCGGCGGTGCCCTAGCAGTCGATGCGAGCGGAAACGCGTATGTAGCCGGTGCTCATTCAGCGGCAAAGTTGAACGTGAGTGGAACAGCTTTCCTGTACCAGGTGTTCTTAGGCCAGGGAGTCTATCCTACGGGCATCGCTGTCGATCCATCAGGCAAGGCTTATATAACGGGCTTCGCCGACAAAACACTTCAGACGACGGCGAATGCATATGAGACGGCTTCCCAGGACGGAGGACCCTTTGTTGTTCAATTGAACCCAGACGGTTCTGTCGGCTATGCAACTTATGTTGATCCCCCGAACGATGAGGTGACAGCGATTGCTGTGGACCCAACCGGGTCGGCGGTCCTTCTTGGCACTACGGACGACCTTCCGATTACTCCCGGAGCCTACTCCAGCACCGGCGGTCCCGCTTTCCTCGCGAAGCTCAAACCGGATGGTTCAGGCCTAGTCTATGCGACGTACACAGGTTATGGTGACCAACCCACCGGGCTTAGCCTGGACGCCAACGGGAATCCGGGGGTCTCGGTGGTGTTTGGTTATCCGTATTCCCGGAGCGCTCTAAGGGCCTTCAACTCAACGGGGACCGCGCTCCTGTGGACGACGACGTTGCCGCCTAACTTATCTCTCAACGCGATGGCTGTGGATCAAGCCGGAAATACCTACGCTGTTGGTGCCAGTAACGCCGCGAACCTCGCGGTGAAGAATCCGGTGGCTCCGTGTGGTTCGGCGTTTCTGGACGTCTATGGGCCGAGCGGCGAACTGCTCCAATCCACATACCTCCCCAGTGGAGCGGGACTGACCACTGCGCCGGACGGGGCGGTCGATGTTGTAAGCAATCCGGGTCAGCCACAGGTGCCCAACGGGAGTTGGCTCTTAGTGCATCTTTCGCAACAGCCCAATGCGACGCCTTTGCAACTCGCTTGCGTGGGCAACGCCGCTAGCTATGATCCAGGTCCGGTGGCGCCGGGAGAACTGGTCAGCTTGTTTGGTCAGGGGCTGGGACCAGCCCAAGGCGTGCAGCCCAAAGTGAATCTGAAGAGCGGCTTTCCGAATCAGCTAGCGAATGTGCAGGTGACGTTTGACGGCAAGCCTGCGCCGTTGCTCTACGTGCAAGACAATCAGATCAATACCATCGTGCCGTGGTCGTTGACCGTTGGCGCGACCACCGAAATCTGTGTCGTCTATAAGGAGGCAATCACCAACTGCATCGAGCGCTCCGTCGCCAGCGTAGCCCCGGCGGTATTCATGTCTGAGGACGGGATTCACGCGGCGGCGCTGAATCAGGACGGCTCCATCAACTCGAGCACAAATCCGGCGAAACCAGGTTCCATTGTGTCCATCTTCGCGAACGGATTAGGCCCAATCACACCGGCGCAGCCCGATGGATCGATCGTAGGGATGCCGCTACCGGTCAACACGGAGCAGTGGAGCGTGGGCTACCTTTTTGCAACCATTCAGACCGGGGCCCACTTCACCAGCGTGGTAGATGTCAAATATGCAGGTCCAGCGCCCTTTCAGACCGCGGGCGTGAGTCAAATCAACTTTGCGCCCTTCTTCGAGTCGGGCGTCGCATGTTCCCGAGACTTGCAATTGCTCAATGGCGATCCGTATACGGGCATCTTTAGCCCACAGTTCGTCATCTGGACGCAGTGATCCGGAAATCCTACTCCGGCAGCACGAACAAGTACGCCACGATCTTTTGCATCTCCGCGGGGGTGAACTTATACGCGGGCATGAAGCTGCCCGGCGAGAGCGCTTGAGGATCCTGGAAGTGGCGCTCGACCCAGTCTTCAGTGCGGCGGCGCTTCAGGCCGTTGAGCGGCGGACCAACCTTCATGCCGATTCCATTGATCATGTGGCACGAGCCGCATTGGTTCTTCTGATAAATCAGGGCGCCCTCCACGGCGAATTCGGGAGCGGATTCGAGCGCGGCCGCGTTTCGTGGATTGAGTTTCAGCAGAAACGCGGCCAGGGTGTTGAGTTGTGCGTCGCTCAACGCGATGGGTGGCATGGCGCTTCCGGGCACCATGGCGGAGGGACGTTTAAAATGCTGGATCATCCACGACGCGGATTTGTGGATCGTAATCTCGGCCAGATCCGGGCCGATCTGGGGTTTGCCGCCTCCCACGGTATGGCAGCTCGTGCAGTTCTCCTGTCGGAAATAGGCGATGCCGGCCATTTCGACCGGCGAAAGCTGCAGCCAGTCGGTGGGCTGCGAGAAGTCGATCTGCTCGGCTACGGCGGGCTTGGGCGTGGTCACTACGGCGGCTACGGTCAGGCCCGCCCAGCCGATCGCGGCCAGGCAGACGACGCCCGCCGCGAAAGTTCGCTGCGTAACCTTGCGCATCTGGCCGCCGTCGATGAATGGCACGAGCACCAGGGCGAGAATCGCCAACGTAGGCAGCACGACGGCGCCAACCATCTCGAGCGGGCCGGTGAACAGCTTCAGCGTCTGGAACAGGAACAGGAAATACCATTCGGGCCGCGGGATGTACGATGTGTCGGTGGGATCGGCAAGCTCCTCGAGCGGCACGCGCACCGCGACCGCCATGACGAACAGGATCACAAACGCGATGAAAATGGCAACCGTATCGCGGAACGCCTGTTCGGGAAAGAATTTTTTCGGCGGGCGCGCTTCGTCGCCGGGCGCTGGAGCGACGCCATGTTTCCGCACCAGATAAACGTGCAGCACGATCAAGAGACCAGTGGCCGGAGGCAGCAGCAGGACGTGCAGCCCGTAAAAGCGCGCGAAGGTCACGACACCAACGTCGCCCTGGCTGCCTAGAAGGCGGATCAAATATGGTCCCATCAGTGGCGCCTGCGCGGCGATCTTCGTCGTGACCACGGTACCCCAATAGGCGCGGTTGTCCCAAGGCAACAAGTATCCGGTGAGCCCATAGGCGAGCGTGAGCAGCAACAGGACAACTCCCGCCATCCAGGTCGCCTCGCGAGGCTTCTTATAGGCGCCGTAGAGGAAGACTTGGGTCATGTGGAGCACCACCACCACGATCATCATGCTGGCGCCCCAGTGATGCAGGCCGCGCATCAGGCGCCCGCCGGTAACTTCCGCCATGATGTAGCGCAGGCTGTTGTAAGCGTCGCCGGGAGTGGGAGCGTAGTTGAAGGCCAGCAACGCGCCGGTGAACGCCTGCACCAGGAACAGGAAGAGGGCTACGCTGCCGAAGACCTGATGCCAACTGCTCGAGGCGGGAATTTGTTCATAGAGGAAATTGCGGACGGCCGTCTCGAGCCCCGTGCGGTGGTCGAGCCACACGTGTACCCGCTCTTTCCACTTCATGCTTTCTGGCTCCCCGGTTCGTGCAAAGCGCCCAGCAGCAACTTTCCGTTTTCGATTTTCGTATCGTAGCGGTCGAGCGGCCGCGGCGCCGGTCCCGAAACGACCTTGCCATCCACCGAAAACACCGACGAATGGCACGGGCATAGGAATTCTGATGAGCGCTCCTCCCAGTGGTACGCGCAACCAAGGTGGGTACACTGCGGGCCGAACGCCACAATCTGCTGATCAGAAAGCTTCACCACCCAGGCGGTCTGTT
>Ga0335081_10019706_pt1 | contig 10905 bp, 12 predicted proteins | sample Lox_Sample_35_FD_206713 | JGI IMG/M metagenome (GOLD analysis project Ga0335081, IMG submission 206713) | Soil microbial communities from Loxahatchee National Wildlife Refuge, Florida, United States - Lox_Sample_3.5 | ecosystem: Environmental > Terrestrial > Soil > Wetlands | place: USA...
GGCGCATCGCGCATTTCAATCTCGCGTTGATGTGGTTGTTACCATATTTTAGGGCTACATAGCCCTAGGATATTCCCCCCGTTTCGTAGGCCTGATTAATCAATCCGTTAGCCGTAGAACTACAGGCCCCCCCCCCCGCACAGCGTTGGGGAGCATCCGCTCAGCCGCGCCTTATTCCTCGTCGCTGCTTGATCCCCTCGCTCACCCCCACGCCCTGTTAGTCAAAGCAGGTCGCTGCTCTCGTCCCCCTCGTCCCAAGCCTCCACGCAACACCTCTCTTCCCTGGGTTGCATCTAGCAGCCAAGTTGGCAGAGTATCGGTGCATCGATCGGGGATGGAGGCGGACCGGAGGCCAGTAGAAAACGAACGTGGCGACCGTCTCAGAGGAGAGGAAATGACGATGTGGGAAGAACAGGAGATGGGGGGCCCATATCCGCAGTAGTGAGTACCCGCCGCGCATTCGGCTCATGTGAGATTCCCCCCACCGATGGCCCACCCACTCGCCGCCGTTGAAACCACAACCTTGCGGAGGTGACGAAGACCACCTTTTGCGCCTTACAACACGTGAAACATGACAGCTTGAGACAACCCTGACGGTCTGGGATGAATCAGCATGTGTGAATTAGATATTGTATACGATGGCGATCCCCTGGTATGCCTGAATCTCTATTTCCGATACTTGTCAAAACACTCAAAAAGCAACAATAATATTTTGTCCTGGCGCATCCGATAGACGAGAATCAAGCCTCTCCAGGCTATTTGGCCTATTTGCCGACAATTCCAGAGCGCTGGAGGGTCCCAGGGTGGGATGTGATGGACAACGCCAAGTCATTTCACATGGCAATATCTAATATAACGTCGCGGTTTCCGCTCCCTACTTCTAGTTACGTTGCGTTCTCACAAGTCCGACTCTCACGGCCAAGGGCTGACGCGTTTTTCCCTCTGGCTTTCCGATGCAAGACCCACCACATTCTTCACCTTCCTTATTAGGGCGATTTTCAGACTGTCATGGTACCTATCCGTTCTTCCGGGTCCACCAGGCTAACCGGGCGCACAATGATTGATTCCGTCATGACACGGGCGGTGTATGACGATATCGGCGGGATGGAATGTCGGACAGATGTCATCTCATAAGGAACCGATAAGATTCAAAACAGCGGGCAAACGGGGGGGGACCGAGTAAAGAGCACGTGGCCGCCGATTATAAAAGGAGCTTTGAAGCAACTCGCGATCAAAACATTCTCAACCTGAACTTGCAGTCGATCCATCCCAGATATGCACATCGGTCTTTTGTTGTCGGCGACCTGGACCATTTTTACCTGCCCCATCGACGCAACTCGTATCCTGAGAAATTATGGATCCTCGCGAGACCAGTCCCTGCCACAGTTATATGATATCGGCACCATTCATCTTCACTCGGAGATCGAGCATTTAAATCTCATTCAACGCTCAGCGGGCGGTTGTGCAGATCCATTCCCGGTCACATGTCCGGACGGTAAAACACCTCACTTACAATAAGTAATGATCAGTCGTGGTGGGTCCTGGCAATATATTCTGTTGTGCGGCGGGCTCTAGTTGCTGTCCGGGCGGTTGCTGTCCACCGGGCGACGTCTGCTGCGGCAATGATAGTTTCTGTACTGGGGGGGACTTTTGTTGTGAAGGACAAAGTTGTTGCGCACCTGGCGCCACATGTTGTACCACTCCTGTTGGATGTTGTTCGGGCCCGAACACTCAATGCTGTAACGGAGGGTGTTGTGCCCCCGACGCCACATGTTGTCCTACTGGAGGCTGTTGTGACGCCGATACACCGGTTTGTTGCCCCGATGGTCAGTCCTGCGGGGAAACAATTGCAGACTGTACGGCTTAGTGGAAGGGGAGGTGAAGCATCAAGCGACTATCCGACCATTTCTTCTACTAGGTATTCAATATCAGATCATTAGCATTTCATTTTGACAAGCAAGGGAATATTCCAAGAAAAGAACCTGCCGACAATTCCAATCAAGCGGATCAAGGTGGGACAAGCCTTTGAAGGATTGGCTAAGTCCACGGTAGATCGGAAGGTGTGTAGCCATGTTCCATTTCGGATAAAAGGCTTCACGAAGAAAACGGTTGACATCCCGGCCACTCTGCTGAAGAGAGACGAGGCGTTTGGAATGCCATCACTGCAGCCGGAAGGGATAGTAACCGACGCCGCCGCCCATGACATTATAGTATGCAAAGCCAATTGTTATGGGGGACGGAGTTAACGAGGCGCGGAGGCACAACGACACGCTGGGAATGAAGGGCGAAGTTTGAAGGATCCAAGTAAAATACCGAAGTTGATAGCTAAGTATGAAAATGGGGCTACTTCGGAATATCTGACCCTTGAAGAGCGGAATCTCAGCAGGCACCTGGACGATCCCGAAGAAAGGCAGAACCGATGTAATGCCCCACCTTGTTTATAATTACCGAGCCCTCAGTGAAAACACTATCAAGGACAACACGCCATGCCGTGCCAAGATCAAATCCTCCATCGAATTGCAAGGCCCAAATTCCATGGCTATATCGATCTCCCTGATGCCTATTATCAGATGCCGACGAGGTTTGGAAAATGGCTTTTTAAGACCCCCTTCAGCATGTACGAATGGTTGGCAAGGCCCCAGGACTGTGCAATGCACCAGCTACCTGGCAGAGATACATGAATTGGCCCTGCAAGATTGCATTGGTATGATTTGCTACGTCTATGGGGATGACATCGTGTTTTTGAATTCACTGGAAGAGCAGTACCAGAATATCTGAACAGTACTCCAAAAGATCTGAGAAGTCGGGATTCACCTCTCGCCTATGAAGTCCAATTTATACGCTGACGAAATCGAATTCCTGGGACATGTCATCTCCTCAAGGTCATGCTATCCACAGCCGATAAAATCGCAGACTGACCAGTGCTTAGGAACGTCCAAGACATCAAATCGTTCAAAAGTCTTGTCAAATACATTGCCGAGTTCAGACGACAATTGGTCGATTATTCTTCAATTCTGTCAGATCTGACATGAAATGGAAAGAAATTCAAGCGGGAAAGCAAACGCCAAGAAGCGTTTGACACGGTCAAACTGTTAGCCAAAAGCGCCCCAATCTGCCGTCCGATCGATTATGATAACCCCAGAAACAGTAAATGCTGTAGGGATTGATGGAGAATAGAGCTCCAACAGTAATAGTGAGAATGATAATGACAATGACTCAGATTATGAACCAAGTTAACATCCATTCACTCGATCTTTCATTCATCAGTGTTAGTATTGCCATTCTTGTTGAGTAGCTGTATTCCTATCCTCGGATGGTATCTTTGTATGTTGATATATTGTTGTTATGTGTGGATTGGACTTTTATCTTACTAATTCTCCTTCTTTGTTGTCTGTTTATCCATTTTACTGTTGAATCGGCACTGACGACTTTGAATGACCGCACAATTATGGGCAATTGTGCCAGAAGGGAGGAAGATGTCATATCGATTCGTTTAACATACAACCAATTTAACCACCTCTGCCGACAGTTGCTCCGCCTACAACTGTTCTGCGCAGCATCATTTGTGTGAGTAAGCCGGCATGTATTTTGTGAAGCCGACAGCGGAACAATGGCCCATTAAGTGGCTGTTTCATGTGACGGTTTCCATTTCTAAATGAGCAATTGAAGGCTAGTGAGCTATATGAAATTTCAGGAGATCAGTCAAGCAATTTTTCTCCAGCTAATCCAAATCATTCTCATGATGTCTTCCTGTACCCATGATGACTCCAGGAATCGCCGCAATATCGACCTGTTCAACATTTACACTCCGTCCAAATACTCTTTCGATACGTTGAAGGAGGAAAGGTGCAGATGTAATGTATGTGACATACACTGGTCCAAGTTCCTCGTGACCCTCGAGCTCAATTGGCTTTCCGGACACACCCCCAAGAACAATGCCGACGAGATCGCCCACCCTGTTCACCACTGCGGCCCCAGAATCCCCTTCTTGGCAAAGATTGGCTTATCACCGAAAACGGAACTAACAATTGTCCACTCCCGTGTTTCCACAGCATTGCCTGTGAGCTTGCAATGAGAATAAGCGAACTGAACGCGACCGACTGTATCTCCGGTGCTCCTCCCCGCCTTGCAGACCCACATTCCCTTTGTGAGATCGTCCAACCCATTGACATAGATGCCATACGTATCTCGAGGGGTCCATTCCAGTTCCCTGAAACTTCGACCTGGCCCGGGCGGAAACGTGATGGCCCTGACGTGATTAACTCCGGTTTTATGTGCGGGAACCTCGATAAGGAGCCAATCTTCAGAAACATTGCGGCCATCAATTTGGACGACCCCATACCCGGATGCGACAACGACTCCAAATGAGTTATCAAGGGACTTCAGTTCTTGTAGAACTTTTTGCAAGGTCTTAGTCGGGACGAGAACGTCAGATTCGCCGTTCGACGCGGCATCGATTTCGGATTCGATCTGTTCGATTTGGCTAGCTACATCGGGGAAAGAGGGATGTTGAATGCTAATTTCTGGAGGGGAATCGACGTCAATGGGATTGACATTGGGGCCGAGAGCATGATGGACTGACGTGGCGTAAATGGTATCATCGTCACCGAGACGGAGATAAAACCCAAGGGAGGAGGATGTGTTCGGATCCGCTCCATGAATGGCAAATTCGGGTCCAATAGAGGAGCCACAATTCGGACGACTTTGGTAGGTTTGGAGTTGATCAGCAATACCATATCCCCTGGTATCCCCTTCGTAGCAAAACAGCTCACACACACTATGTCGCTCGAGTCTGTCAAATTCAGCGACCATGAGCTTTGCGTGCTCAATTTTGAACATTGGGGCAATGACAAGTACAACAGGAACTGTCTTGCCTGCAGAATATCCCGCATGTGTAAATGTGACGGTATACGATGGATATCCCCACTCTCGAAGCAAAGCGAGCAACGAAGGTGAGATGACTCTTTCAAATTCATTTTCCGCTGATTCGCATAAAACTGAATATGGGGGAGAAACTGCCATGTGGCTCTGGTTTGGATACCTCGAGGGGTTAGAGGATGGTTTGGGTCATTTCGGCGGCTTGTGGGACGCGGGAGGGGGGGATACGCTGGACTGGGTGATGTGTCAGACGGGACATCCACAGGGTTTCCAGCGCTAGACATGGGAATGTCCGTGCGGTTTGATGAGGCAGATCCTGATGTAGCCGAGGCGTAAAGCTGGGACATGAAGTCGGTGAGCTCGTCGATTTTAATTCGTTTCTGGTGCTGTTGACGAGGAGGACTCGGTGACGCGGATGACGATGACTTTGGTCGTTTGGAGGGGGAACGGGCGGGGTCTGAAAGCTCGACTGGATGGGACTGCGGGACAATGAAAGATGAGCTAGAAAGGCCGTAGTGGCTGGCGGGATTGACAATCGACAGTTGACGAAAATCGCGCGTCGCGGACTTTCGGAGAGTTGGAGTTGAAATTTCAACTCTGACTAGTTCAAAAAATGTGGCCAGCACCTACCCAGGTGATTCAAGACCAAAGAGAAGCCTTATATCATCACTTGTGACTGGTAAGCGCTAATTTAAGGATGGCAATTGTATGAGTAACTCTAATAGTAGCTTTAGAGATAACTGCATGGGCAACTGCATCAGCAACTGTGATGATGGATGCAATGGCAACTGTGATGACTGCAAAAGTTAAGAAGGCAGTAAGGAACAGTTTAGCATTTATAAAATTTTTATGGCAGTATATCTTAGCATACAATACTAAAACAACTTAAACCTTCAATTATTGCAGTCCATGCCTGAGATCCTTTCATTATATTCTGAAGTGGCCCCTTTTTGCACTTGGCTGTCAACTTGGAGCGATGCAAGGGCGTGGCAGAACTTTTTACTTGGGACGGGCCAAGAATAATGGTCACGTGGCTGTAACAATAAACCTTTTAAGCCCTAGCCCTAATTACCTTGCGTAGTCCCCGGGACACAGTCAAGCAATCAAGTCGGTAATTCAACACCCCATCTCAGTCCATACACCGGAATTCTCTGACTCCACATTCATAAAATACAATGAATTGAGAAACCCTAGGCCGTCTGTATATCAAAAGAGAAGACCGCCTGCTGATAGACGCTCGGGTCAAGACAATCGATTCCGGTACCATCGAGCGGTGTAATGAGATTACCGCAGTTCGCATCGCTATAAAAATGAATGAAATAATTGGTCGTTCCCCAAGAGAAGGGGTTCACGCCGACAGCCAGGATTTGCCCTGTCGAAGACTCACTATTCGGATAGCCGAGCGAGAGACATCCATTGGGTTGACGAACAGTGGTCAAATCACTTGACCAGAGACGATCTGGTGCACCATTGCAATCCTGGTTAGTCCTGGCCGTGACGATTCCTTTGAAATCCGACGTTCTTTCCTGTATATCAGGAAACATTTTCACTGACCTTACTTTGAGATCTGCACGTTGAGGATATGGAGTAGAGAAGACTGGGCGAATGAATGCCAAAATTGTGTATTTGAGATGCTTCATGTTGCTTGTTGGTACAGGCTTTTCTAGACAAGGTAGTCAAGAATTTATGAGCGGGCCAAATAATGGACGAAAGGATGCGGTGGACACAAGGAAGTCATGCCGCCATCCCCGGTGGGCTGAAACGACGAATCTAATTTTACACTTGCGCTGATCGGCGAAGTCCGAAGCAGAGGGTGAAGCAACGACAATTCTTGCCTTCCACCAGAGGAGATTTTCCGTTAGACAATAGTTTCCTTTTGACAAGGCGGACGTGGGATGACTGGGTACAAGGTCCCAATGCCCGGATCGGCGACCATACAGGGCAACGGAGGAGCCCCTCTTAATCGTTAATGTTATTTCGGGTGAAACCTCCCACATGAGCAGTTGAAGGCCACTGTTATAAAACAATGACGAAAGTCGCGCCTTGATGCCAGAATCTTTGTGCTTATGGTTGTTGTGAAATTAGCGAATATCTTCTAAACAAAAGGGAAAAAATCAATAAAAATAAAAAAATAAAAAAATAAGGCGCGGTGGGGTAAAGAAAATCAGAAATCTTTTCAAGAGGGCCATTTATGCGGACGAAGGCATCTCCGACTCGGATTTGGTGGGCTTCGAACAATGCTAATCTCACGTGACGTGCGTTGACCCGAAGTTATTCCGAATATCGGGATCACCAATGTTTCAAATCTTTCGGCCCACTGCTCTCTCGGACATGGGACGGTTCGCATGCCTTCGGAGGGAATACAGCACAACATAATACGACCACCGAAACCAACGTCGTAATTTAATATTTTCTGTGGGCCAGGGAGCTTTCGGCCATCGCATCAAAGCCTCAGGAGAAAGTTTCAAATGAGGTGTCGCCCAATTCTGACGCATTTATTATTGCCACTACAATCTATGAACGCCATCCCGCCGTCCCACATAAAACGAAGACTGGAAATTCAAGATCCATCGCACCTTATGTATTTTCACTTTGCCCCATAGGTGACCCTGGCCCAGTGCAGGGACTCGAGACGTCATCTGTGCCTGGTGACACAGAGGACCAACCCTCTGGTTCCAATACAAGCGACTTGGGCTCCGGGGACCCCGACGCTCCCAACGCTGGCCCAACGCTCATACTCCACGAGTCCGAATGCGGACGATGCGGCCCTTGCGGGTATTCCCATTGCCATTCACCATTCAAAGGACCCTCTGCATCCAAGACCTGGGCTGATTCAGGTTAGACTACAATGCACTCATACATCGGCGGCATCTATTCGTCGGTTACGGTCAATGCTGTGTGGATGACTAACGTTCAAATCTGTGACGTGTTTGTAATAAGGGTTGAGTTCACTTTCATGCATATAGGGAACCAAACTATTGCCGCTGACGATGTAGCATAAGAGTTTTGCGAAAAGACGGAAAAAGTCGGCCTGTTGCTGTGGTTGGCGCATGTGAAACGGACGGGACTGATGAATATCGACGTGGTGTTGTAGCGGTGGTTGGACTTGCGTTCGGTAATCCAGACCATGCTCGGCGACGTCTCGGAGGTAGCGGTTCGGGAATACGGCCCAGTATATGTAAAATGTAGCATGCCGTACGTGGAGAACAAATGCCTGGGCACCATCAGTCACGAGGATAAAAGTCAATACGACCTCTTGGAAGCCTTCTCCATTCTTGTACGGTTCCTTATGGCACACTTGACCTAACATTTTCGGCATAGATTTGGGCTGCAAGCATTTGATGTGTTGTTTCACTGTTACGCAGCGCATGCTTTTTGCGTTTGGCCTGACAATCAGCAATTTCCATCGACGGAGGCGGGCGAGAAATACTTCAATCTGAAAACTGGATGGAGATGTGAACTCCATCGATTTGGCCGCCGTCGTTCCACGCCGTTATCATAACTTTGTTCAACTTAAATTCAATTTTTACTTGACCCTAAAATTAGCGGAACTGAGGATGGAAGATACGTTTGTTGTAGTCTGGTTCCTTTGTACCATGCCATCCGGTCAAGCGAGGTTTTCAGCAAGAGGAAGGTGGCTTGGACGAAATCGTTCGCACAGGAGTCAGGAGACTCTTCGTCCTTCGACTCACCTGAAGCGGAAATGGTGTACGAAACCGATGTGGTATTCGAGGCTGAAGAGTATTGAGGGTCGACAGATGGCGGTGGAGTGTCTACGACGGCCGAGGGTATTGTCCTCTGTGTGGGTGGAGTAGTGTAGGAATTTTCGGGCATGGGGCGGCTGCGAGGATTCTCGAGCGATAAGGTAGTCGAACCTCTGGTAGAAAGAGGTAAAGAGGACGAGCAAGGGGGCTTGAGAAACATCAAATTCGAACTCCGGGGTTATCGTTTCGGATCTGTTAACCTTCTCAAATTCGCTGGCTGTCCGGTCGATGACTAGGCAAGAGGTTGGAATTGAAGATACAAGCTAGCTGGGGCAGGGTCAGACGTGCGTGGACCTCGGGGGGATAAACACGGGCGGGTTGAAGTCGTGAACAACGCTGTCCGAATCAAACGCAGCGTTCAGTTGGTCGAGGGTGGCCTTTGTCCACCTGTGAGGTGCGGGAACGCGATGCACAGCGGAGGCCATTACGTCCGAGGGTTTGCGCCGCGATGGGGTTATGGCGGGCTTGTGAAGGACAGAGAGGAGAAGCGGGGACGCGTCGCTCGTGCGGGAGCTACAAGATCAGGGCGGACAGATTGATGGCCTACCTGTCGGGGCTGTGTGCGTGACGACGATAACTGCGGGCGTGGCGACTGCCAAATGGGGGGCCGGGATGGAACGCGGGGTGCGCGACGGCCGACGTGGACGCGGGAGGTGAGCCGCTGACGTTACGAGGCGGGGCGTCGGGGCGCAGCAGCCTAAGGTTATGCCGCTCAGCACAGCCACCTCCTTTCTTCCATAACCCTCCCGACACACACATAATCGCCTGCAGCAGGTGCGGGCGGCCTAAGGTTATACCGGACAGCACAGCCACCTTCTTGCTTTCTTCACCCGGCACACACACACACACACACACACAACCTACGGCCACGTCACGACGACCATCATGGAGCCGTTCACTGCCGGGAGTGCCGTCGTTGGCTTCATAGCCGGCGTTCTCCAAATCGCTGAAACTGTTGTCGAGTACACACGCAATACAGTCGGCGCAAATGATGAGAAACAAGCCCTGCTATCGGAAATCGACACCACGAACAACCTCCTCAAGGAGTTGGAAAGAAAAGCGAAAGCACCGCAATGGAAAAATACGCACGGTTCAATGGAGAGGTTGAATGGACCCTTACAGCGTTATCGATCCGCATTGGAAGCGGCTCAAGACAAGTTGCGGCCTGCCAAAACTTCGGTGGGTAAAGCGGCCCAGCAAGCGGTGTGGCACTTCCAGAAGGGTGAATTTACGGAGATTCTTTCGAAGATAAGTCGAATCAAGTCTGAATTCGACACGCTTCTGACCTTGTACCACCAAACGCTGTTAGTGTGGGTACTGACAGCAGCAATATCGGTGAAGATTTGTCAACTCGAATGGACAATCATCAGCTGCATACTTTACAGAGATTCGATGGTATGACTCCACCGCTGCGAGAAGCTAATTGACTCAGGTCTGGAGGAAATTATTCGAAATCCAGTCACAGACGAACGGCGAAAGATACTGAACTGGATTTCAAGATTGAATTATTGGAAGGACCAGGTTGATTACTTCGCCCGCGCAGGCGGAGGTACTGGCCAATGGTTCCTCGACTCGGTCGAATTTAAGAGCTGGAGCGAGGGAGAGAAACGTTTCCTCTGGTGTCGCGGCAGTCGTAAGTCCCATACATCATGATAATGGTTAACGGTTGGGAACAGCCGGTGTCGGCAAAACAATTCTCAGGTTTCTTGGCTTCGAATTTTATGGCGGCGACTAATCATTTTTAGTTCTATTGCGTTTGACCATCTGCAGACGAAGTTCAACGGGGTCGATAATATCGCTATTGCATGCGTTTATTTCAACTGGCAGGAATCACGGTCCACTGCCGACATTGTAGCAAACCTACTGAAGCAACTCCTGGAGCGGAACGCTTCTCTCACAAAGGAAATCAAGGACCTTTATGACCAATGTCAAGAGAGAAGAGAGACGAATCTGAGTGCTAAAGACATCTTACAACTACTTCACCTTGAGGCAAGTAAGATTTCGAGGGTTTTCATAGTCCTTGATGCCCTTGACGAGTGTACCGGAGGCGAAATTTCGTGGGCAAAAATCATTCTTGAATTGGAGAAGATACCCAATGTCAGTCTCATGATTACGGGTCGTCCCGGAGCGGAAAGCATTGTCCTGTCGAAATGCAAAGACCTAGTGTCTCTGGAGATTCGCGCGTCAGATAACGACATTCGCAAAGCTATTGACAATGAATTGAATACAACCATCAAAATTATTTCTGACGCTATGGATGATG
>Ga0335081_10019708_pt1 | contig 10904 bp, 12 predicted proteins | sample Lox_Sample_35_FD_206713 | JGI IMG/M metagenome (GOLD analysis project Ga0335081, IMG submission 206713) | Soil microbial communities from Loxahatchee National Wildlife Refuge, Florida, United States - Lox_Sample_3.5 | ecosystem: Environmental > Terrestrial > Soil > Wetlands | place: USA...
CGTCTCGGGCCACGAGGCCCACGAGGCGATCGATCTTGCAGCGCGGCTTGCCGCCGAGCGCGGCTCGACGATCGTGGCCCTGCGCGTGATCGTGGTGCCGATGGAGTTGCCGCTCGAGGCCGAGATGGCCGCCGAGGAGGCCGAGGCCGACCAGCTCCTCGACGAGGCGCGGCTTGCGGCGTACGCCTACGGCGTCAGGACGGTCGACCGTGTCGTCCGCGCCAGGAACGCGGGCCGTGCGATCGTCGACGAGGCACGGCGGCGGCAGGCCGAGATCGTCGTTCTCGGCGCGCCGCGCCTCCACCACCGGGCAATCTTCGGCAAGACGGTCGACTACGTCCTCAAGAACGCTCCGTGCCGCGTCATGGTCGCCGCGGGCAAGAGGGCGGCGTGAGAGCTCACGCGACGCTCTCGAAGGTGCTCTCGCTCCTGACGTTCGGGCTCGGCCTGGCGCTGATCGCGCGCACCCTGGCCGAGGGCGGGGGAGAGGCGGGGATCCTGCTGGGCGTGCTGTTCGTCGCCGCGGGCGTCGGCCGGCTCTATCTCGGACGGAAGGGCCTCGGTTAGTGGCCCGCAAGCTCCCAGGGCTGCGGCGCGAGCTCGACGCCCGCTCGCTCTTCTCGGTCGCCTACGGCGAGATCGCCTCGTCGATCTACTTCGCGCTCGGCATCGTCGCTCTCCACGCGGTCGGGTTCACCCCGTTCGTGCTGCTCGGCGTCGGCGTCCTGTTCCTGCTGGTGGCGCTCTCGTACGCCGAGGCGACCTCGGCGCTCCCGGAGACCGGCGGGGCTGCGACGTTCGTGCGCCGCGCCTTCAACGACCTGGCCGGGTTCATGACGGGATGGGCGCTTTTCCTCGACTACCTGATCGTGATCGCGCTGTCGGCGCTCTTCGTGCCGCACTACCTCGCCGGCGCGCTCCAGGTGCCCGCGCTCGACCGAAACCCCTGGGACGTCGTCGTCGGGGTCGGCGTGATCGTCGTGATCGGAGCAATCCGGCTCGTGCGGCGGCCCTCGCTCTACACCTTAGGCGTGATCGTTCCGGTGCTCGACGTGATCGCCCAGCTCGTGCTGATCGGCTTCGGCTTCGCTCTCCTCGTGTCGCCGGGGTCGGTGATGCACGGGACGTCGCTCGGCTCGGCTCCGACCGTCCACTCGCTCGTGTTCGCGATTCCGCTCGCGATGCTCGCGTTCACCGGGCTCGAGACCGTGGCCAACCTGGCCGAGGAGGCGCGCCGGCCCGGCGTCGACCTCCCGCGCTCGCTGTTCGCGGCGATCCTCACGGTTGTCACCGCCTACGTCGCGATTGCGATCGTCGGCCTCTCGGCCTTCCCCGGCCCGGTGACGCAGCTCGGGACGACCTGGCTTCGCTCACCGCTCGTCGGCATCGCCGATGCGATTCGAGGGCACACGAACACCACGCTCGGCGACGTGATTCGCTTCTTCGTCGGGGCGAGCGGCGCGCTGATCCTGCTCGCCTCGGTGACGACCGCGATCTCCGGCTTCTGCCGCCTCGCCTACTCACTCGGCGAGCACGGCCAGCTGCCGCGGGCGTTCGGCCGGCTCAACCGTCGGACGCTCGTCTCGCCCCAGGCCATCGTCAGCGTCACCGTTGTCTCGAGCGCGATCGTGATCGTCTCCGGGTTCCTTCGACACGACGTGGCCTTCCTCGCCAGCGTCTTCTCGTTCGGAGTCCTGCTGGCATTCACCGCCACGCAGATCGCGGTGATCAAGCTGCGCATCGCCGAGCCCGAACTTCCTCGTCCCTACCGGACGCCGCTCAACGTGACGATCAGGGGCGCCGAGGTCCCGCTGCCGGCGATCGTCGGAGCGGTTCTCACCTTCGCAGTCTGGATCGCGGCGATCGCAACCCACCCCGGCGCCCGCTACGCGGGCCCGATCTGGCTCCTCGTCGGCCTCGTCGTCTTCGTCGTCGTGCGCCGCGCGCACGGGGAGGGTCTGACCGAACGGGTGATCGCGCCCGACACCGTTCGCTTCGACGACGTGCCCCGCTTCCGGCGAATCCTCGTGCCGATGAAGCTCGGAGTGATCGGGGAGGAGATGGCGGCGACCGCGGTCAAGCTCGCCGCAGAGCACCGTGCGACGGTCGAGGCGATGTTCGTCGTTCTCGTCCCGCTCGAGCTTCCGCTGGGGGCGCCGATGCCCGAGGCCGAAGGGCGCGCCGCCGCCTCGCTCGAAGAAGCGCGGGCGCTCGGCGCCGAGCTCGGAGTCGAGGTCGAGACGGTGACGGTGCGCGCGCGGGCGATCGGCCGCGCGATCGTCGATCGGGCGCGCGAGAGCCATGCCGACCTGATCGTGCTCGGCTCGTCGCCACGCTGGCGGCGGCAGTCGCGATTCTTCTCGCCGACCGTGGACTTCGTTCTCCGGCAGGCGCCGTGCGAGGTGCTCATCGTCGCCTTCCCGCAGCGCGTGCTCGACGAGGAGCTCGCGCTTGGCTGATCGTTGGCGGCGGCCGCTCGGCTACGCTGGCCCGCGTGAAGGTGCTGGTGGTGGGGTGCGGGCGCGTGGGGAGCGCAGTCTCCTTGCAGCTGCGTGCGGCAGGCTGGGACGTGAGCGTGATCGACGAGAACGAGGACGCCCTGGGTCGCCTCGGCGAGGACTGGACCGGCGAGTTCCACGTCGGCCACGGTATGGATATCCACCTTCTCCGGACAGCCGGGATCGAGGAGGCCGACGCGGTTGTTGTCACCACCGACGGGGACAACTCGAACATCGTCATCGGGCAGATGGCGCAGAAGAACTTCGGCGTGGGCTCGGTGATCGTCCGGATCCTCGACCCCGCCAGGGCCGAGTTCTTCAAGACACGCGGCCTGGACGTCGTGTGCCCGACCCAGAGCGCGATCGAGACGCTCACGAGCGCAGTGCGCGCCGTCGAGGCAGCGTCCGCCTGAGATGTACCTCCTGATCGCAGGCGGCGGCAAGGTCGGTTCCAACCTGGCGAGAGCCCTGATCCGCGACGGGCACGAGGTGACGTTGATCGAGCAGCGTCCCGTGCGCTTCGACTCTCTCGAGGCCGAGTTCGAGCATCAGGTCCACCGTGGCGACGCGACCGAGCTCTTCGTTCTCGAGCGGGCCGGGATCAAGCGGCCGCCGGACGTCGTCGTCGCCGTCACCGGCGACGACGAGGACAACATCGTCATCTGCCAGCTCGCACGCGACCGCTACGGCGTCGAGACGACGATCGCACGTGTCAACGACCCGCGCAACCAGCCCTACTTCGACCTGCTCGGCATCACTCCGACGGTGTCGGCGACCGCGTCGATCATGGGCCTGATCGAACACGAGGTTCCGGAGCATGGCCTGATCCATCTGCTCGAGTTGCGCAAGGAGAACCTGGAGATCGTCGAGATCCTCGTCGACCGCGACGCCGACTGCGCCGGCAAGACGCTGCGCGAGGTCGCGCTGCCCGAGGGCTCGCGCGTGATCTCGATCGTCCGCAACGGCAAGGCCGAGGCGCCCGACGGCTCGATGCAGCTCGCGCCGGGCGACTCGGTACTCGCGATCCTCGAGCCGGGCAAGGAAGACGAGCTGCGGAGGGTCCTGGTTCGTCGGCAGTGAATGCCCGCACCCTGGCCGCCGCGGCCGTCGCGGCCCTGGTTGCGTTCGTCGGTCCGGCAGGCGGCTCGACGGCGGGCGGTTCCGACTGGCCGATGTTCGGCTTCGACTCGGCCCGGCAGAACACCGGCCCGGCGGCAACCGGGATCACCGCGGCCAACGTCGGCAGCCTTCATCGCCAGCAGGTCGAGCTGCCCGGGACGGTCGACTCTTCGCCGATCTACCTGCACGCCGTGACCGTCGACGGGAAGACCCGCGACGTGTTCTTCGTCACGACCACCTACGGGATCACGCTCGCGATCGACGCCTCCAGCGGCAAGATCCTGTGGCGCTACACACCTGCGACGTACTCGAGCTACGCAGGCTCGGCGCAGATCACGACGATGACTCCGGTCGCCGACCCGAGTCGTACCGCGATCTACGCCGGTGCTCCCGACGGCGCGATCCGCAAGCTCTCGCTGGCGACCGGAAAGCAGGTGTGGTCGACCTCGATCACCCGCGATCCCACCCACGAGAAGCTCGCCTCGGCCCTTAACTACGCGAACGGGCTCCTGCTCGCGGCTACCGACGGCTACATCGGCGATGCGCCGCCCTATCAGGGGCACGTCGTCACCTTGAATCCCGCCACCGGGGCGATCGTCGGCGTCTGGAACTCGCTCTGCTCGAACCGGCATCGCATCATCCAGCCGTCGACGTGTCCCGCGAGTGACTCGGCGATCTGGGGTCGCTCCGCGCCGGTTGTCGACCCTTCGACCGGCGATCTGCTGGTCGCGACCGGGAACGGCCCCTTCGACGGGAAGGTCAACTGGGGCGACAGCGTCCTCGTCCTGTCAGCGAACGGCAAGCGGCTGCTCGAGCACTGGACGCCCACGAATCAGGCGCAGCTGAACCAGGACGATCTCGATCTCGGCTCCACGGCGCCGGCCCTGCTCGAGAACGGCTACTTCGTCCAGGGCGGCAAGGACGGCCTGCTCCGCCTCCTCCAGCTCTCGCGCCTCGACGGCCCGACGCCCGCGACCGGAGGCGAGTTGCAGACGGTTCCCGTTCCCGGGGCAACCGATCTCTTCTCCGAGCCGGCGACCTGGAACGGAACCTGGGTGTTCCTCGCCACCTCGAGCGGCACTGCCGCCTGGGTGCTACGAAGCGGTCAGCTTCACGAGGCCTGGTCGAACCGGTTCGGCGGCACGAGCCCGGTGGTCGCCGGCGGGCTCCTCTACGTCCAGTGGAGCGGGGACATCCGCGTCTACACGCCGAAGACGGGCGCCCTCGTGGGCGACCTCCCGATCGGCGAGGCCCATTGGCAGAGCCCGATCGTCGCCGACGGCCGCGTCGCCGCCGGCGAGGGCAACTCGAACGAGCACCGGACGAGCGGCGTGCTCGACATCTACCGGGTCTCGTAGCGGCTCAGCCCGCGCGGCGGCGGCGCACCTGCGGCCCGGCCTGGCCGAGGGCGGCGTAGGCGATCGCCTGGAGCGACTCGTTCAGGTTCCTCAGCTCGTGGGCGATCACGGCGAGATCTTCGCGTGACTCCTGGCGCCGGTTCAGCCTCGCAAGCTCCGCGACCAGGCGGTCGAGCCGCACGAGGAGCGCCTCGAGCTGGCGATCTGTGAGCTCGCTACCCTCCACTACCGCAAGTCTGCCAGAGCCCGGACCGTCTTGGTCTCCGGTCCGAGCCGCTCCAGCAGCCGCTCGAGCGCCCCGGGGCCGGACTCGAGGATCTCGATCCGCCGTGCGGCGCCGAGGTGGGCGACCGCGACGCGGGCGAGCTCCTCCGGTGCCTCGGTGAAGACGCCGACCCGAACGCCGTCGGCCTGAAGCCGCCGGAGCGCCGCCGTGGCGGGCGCGCTCGGGCGCAGATAGACGGGAGCGTGATCCTCGGCGAAGCGCCCGAGCAGCACGCGCCAGTTCGGAAGCTCGTCGTCCAGGTGCTCCGGGTCCACGTGTGCCCTCCGCGAGACGTCGGCGAGCCAGGCGGCGTAGAGCGGGCCGGTATCGCCCAGCACGCCGTCGAGGTCGATCGCCACCGCCGCCACGTATGGAATCTACTGGCGGCGGACGGGAACGACCGCGAGCGTTCCCCCCTCGGCGACCACCTTCACCCGGGCGCCGTAGTGCTCGGCGATCAGCTCAGCGCTCGCGATCTCCTCCGGCGTGCCCGCGGCGACGAGCCGTCCTGCCGAGAGGACGAGCAACCGATCGGCGTACTGCGCAGCGAGCGTGATGTCGTGCATGGCGCAGAGCACCGTCAGGTCTCCCTGCTCGCGGAGCGTCGCGACCAGCTCGAGCGCCTGCTGCTGCCGCCCGATGTCGAGCGAGCTCGTGGGCTCGTCCAGGAGCAGGAGGGGCGCTTCCTGGGCGAGGGCACGGCCGAGCACGGCGCGCTGCTGCTCGCCGCCGCTCAGCGTCTGCAGCCGGCGACGCGCGAGAGCGTCGAGGTCGAGCCGGGCAAGCGCCCGCCCCGCGGCCTCGAGATCGCCGGCGCTCTCGTACCCGAAGGGCCCGACGTGCGCCGTGCGCCCGAGCAGAACGTACTCTCCGACTCGCATCCCCGCAGGCAGGAGCGGGGCCTGGGGAACGAACGCGAGCCGACGGGCGATCGCCCGCCGGGACAGGGCCGAGGCCTCGTCACCGTCGAGCCTGACCGATCCGGCGTACGACACGAGCCCGGCGGCTGCTCTGAGCAGGGTGCTCTTCCCGGCCCCGTTCGGACCGATCACCGCGACCCATTCGCCCTCTGCGACCGCGAGATCGACGCCGTCGAGCACCCGCGCCCCGCCGAGCTCGACCGTGAGCCGCTTCGCAGCGACCGCCGTCAGCGGAAGCTCCTGCTCGTTCGAAGCACGACCGCGAAGAAGGGTGCGCCGAAGAAGGCCGTGACGACGCCGATCGGTAGCTCCTCGGGCGAGACCACGGTGCGCGCGAGCACGTCGCAGAGAACGAGGAACGATCCGCCCACGAGGAGCGAGAGGGGCAGGACGATCCGGTAGCTCGACCCGATCGCCAGGCGGACGAAGTGGGGAACGATGATCCCGACGAAGCCGATCAGCCCGCTGACCGCGACGACGGCTGCTGTGCCGATGGTCGCGAACACGACGATCGTGAGCCTCACCCGTCGCACGTTCACCCCAAGGGTCGCGGCCTCGTCGTCTCCGACCGCAAGCACGTCGAGCACCCGCCGGTGCAGCAGGATCACGACCGAGGCGACCGCGACATACGGCAGTGCGAGCAGAACGTCGTGCCAGCCGGCCGTGTCGACGCTGCCGAGGATCCAGCTGTAGATCTCCTGCAGCGACTGCTGGTGCTGCTGCTGGATGAACGTCTGAACGGCCGTCAGGAAGGCGACGATCGTCACGCCGGCGAGGACGAGTGCGGCCGGATTCGAGGCGCTCGCCGTCGAGACGCCGAGCGTGTAGGCGAGTGTGACCCCGAGCGCGGCGCCCGCGAAGGCCGCGATCGGCAGGAGATCGTACGAGCTGGTGGCGCCGTTCGCGTAGCAGATCGCGATTGTCGCCCCGAGCCCTGCGCCGGCGGCGACTCCGAGCAGGTAGGGGTCGACGAGCGGATTCCGGAAGACGCCCTGGTAGGAGCCGCCCGCGAGTGCGAGCATGCCGCCGACGAGCAGTGCAAGCGCCACGCGCGGCGCTCTGAGCTGCCAGACGATCGCCGAGTCAGTCGAAGAGAGGTGGGAATGGATGCCGAGCAAGGGCACGTGGGAAAGCGCGTCGCGGACGATCGAGCTTGCGCCGATACCTGCCGGCCCGACGAAGAGACCGACGAGCACAGAGACGAGCAGGAGCGCAGCCGCGCCGAGCACCGGCAGCAGCGCACGCGGCGGGGAGGGGAGGCGGACGCTGTCCCCTCCCTCGACCGGACGTGCGGCGAGGCTCACTTCCCGCGGCTCTCGATCTTGTTCGCCACCTGCTGGACGAAGTCGACGACGCGCGGGCCCCAGCGCGAGGCGATGTCGTCGTTCACGGCCAGCACGCCGCCGTCGGCGACTGCCGTGATGTTCTTCCAGCCGGGCCGCTTGTCGAGCCTGGCGACCGTCTGGCCGCAGCAGATGGTGTCGGCCAGCACGATCAGCTTGGGGTCCGACGAGATGACGTACTCGGCCGACAACTGCGGGTAGCCCGAGCCTGTCTTGTCGGCGGCGTCGGCAATGTCCTTCAGCCCGAGCATGGTGTAGATGCGCCCGATGAAGGTCTTCGACGTCACCGAGTAGAGATCCGGCTCGAGCTCGTGGTAGACGGTGAGCGGTGGGTTGAAGTGCGGCACCCTGGCGACGATCGCGGCGATCTTCGCCTTCATCCCGGCGACGACCGAGCCTGCGTTCGAGGAGTGCCCCGTGGCCTTCCCGAGTTGCTCGATCTGTTCGTAGGCCTGTGCGAGTGTCGAGGCCGTCGGCTCGACAAGCACCGGGATCTTCAGCTTCCCGAGCGCCTCGACGATGTGGTTGCCGTCGAACGAGACGACGACCAGGTCCGGCTTGTAGGCGGCGACTGCCTCGGCGTTCGGCGTGTACCCGGAGAGCTTCGTCTTCGGGGCGTTCGGCGGGTAGTCCGACTGGTTGTCGACCGCCACCACCTGCTTCCCGGCTCCGACCGCGAACAGGTCCTCGGTCGCTGTGGGCGAGAGCGAGATGATTCTCGTCGGCGTCGCCGTACGCTGCGCGGCGGCGGGAGCGGCGAGAAGGAGCACGGCCAGAGCGGCTGCCCCGGCGAACCTGCTTGTGATCATGAAAACCTCCGCGTGTAGCGGAGGGAGGTGGCTCGGCGGCTGCACCGCGCGAACCGCCCTTCCTCCGAGGGCTGAGTTCGTCGGCAGAGGGCAGGCGACCTGGCTCGTCCCTCGGTCACCCCGGGGGCATCGCAGTTGCGGGACAGCGCCGGATTCGCACCGGCTTCGCTGCTTCCCCACCGGCCGGGGATATGTGCCCGGCGCCGCGAGCATACCCGATGACGCATACTCGTTCGGTGATCGCTGCGCTGCTCACGATCGGGAACGAAGTCGTCTCCGGCGACATCGTCAACACCAATGCGGCCTGGCTCGCGAAGCGGCTCGAGTCGATCGGTGTGCGGGTCGCAATCGCCGCGGCCGTTCCCGACGAGGTCGGAGCAGTGGTGGATTTCGTCGTCCGCGAGCGCGGGCATGTCGACCACGTGATCGTCACGGGCGGCCTCGGCGGGACGCCCGACGATCTGACGCGCGAAGCGATCGCCGCCGCCTTCGGGGTCGGGCAGGTCGAGGTGTCCGGGCTGGCCGACGAGCTCCGGAGGCGCTACGAGCGGCATCCGGATTACGCGGCCCGCTGGGCGCGGCTCCCGGTGGGCAGCCGGCCACTCCGCAACCCGAAGGGCGGGGCTCCGGGATTCGTGATCGAGAACGTGTGGGTGCTGCCCGGCCTGCCGGCCGAGATGGAGGCGATGTTCGACGCCTACGCGGGTGAGCTGGCCGGCGACCCGCCGATCGACTCGTGGCGGCGGGTCTTCGCCACCCGCGAGAGCGACATCGTCGAGCTCCTCTCGGCGGCCACCGAGCGGTGGCCGTCGGTGACGGTCGGCTCGTACCCGCGGTTCGAGCCGGGCGGGGCCGAGGTCGAGGTCGTGCTCAAGTCGGCCGATGCAGCGGCTCTGGCCGAGGCGGTCGCCTGGCTCGAGCCCGGCCTCGAGGCGGAAAGCGACTAGACCCGCTTGGTGTCGCGGCGGTATGCCCAGCGGGCCGTCACGGCGGCCGCCACCGTCCAGACGAGCACGACGACCCAGCCCTTGGTCGTCCAACCGCTGCCTCCGAGCGCGACGTGCCCCGCCTGGACGAGCCAGTAGGACGGAAGCGCCTGCCCGATGTCGCCCAGCACGCCGCCGCCGAGCGGAAACCACGTTCCGCCGAGCAGCGCGAGCATCGCAGTTGCGCCTCCCATCACGGGGCCGATCGAGTCCGGCGTGAGCAGATGTCCGAAGACGATGCCGAGCGCCGCGAACGGCAGCAGCCCGATCAGGATCAGACCGGTCATGCGAGCCCACTCATTCCCGGGAAGGCTGACTCCGAGCACGATCCCGGAGGCGTAGAGTGCGGCGAGCGTCAACGACGACATCAGGTATCCGGTCACGACCTTCGCCCGGAAGTAGGTGCGTGTCGGTAGCGGCGTGATCCGCAGCTGGCGGTTCCACCCCACCGCACGCTCGCCGGCGATCCGCGCACCCGCGGACAGCATCGCGTTCATGGTTCCGAATGCCGCCAGGCCGGTCATGAAGTAGAGGGGCGCCGAGAGCCCGGTGTGCGCGAGATCCTTCTCGTTCTTGTTCGGCCCGGCGATCAGGAAGTAGAGGATCAGCGGGAAGCCCAGTGAGAAGAAGAAGAACCGCCGGTTGCGAATCGTCCGCAGCAGCTCGAAATGCAGGTAGGCGCGGTTCACCCGCCGTTCTCCTCGCCGCCGGTGAGCCTCAGGAACGCCTCCTCGAGGCCGGCGCCGCTGATCTCGATGTCGCGAGCGGCGGGGAAGGCATGAAGCAGGGCGCGAATGGCTGCGTCCGAGTCGCTGCAACCGAGAGCGACGGCCTCGCCGCGCCGCTCGGCGTGTGTGACACCGGCAAGCCGCTCGAGCCTCTCGACCGGGGCGTCGGGAAGGGTGGCTCTGATCGTGCGCGTGCCGACCATCGCCTTGATCTCGGTCGGAGGGCCGTCGGCGACGACCGATCCGTTCGCCATCAGGACGACGCGATCGGCGTAGGCGTCCGCCTCCTCGAGGTAGTGCGTCGCGAAGAGCACGGTCTTGCCGCGCGACGCGAACTCGCGCATCGCCCCCCAGAAGCCGTGCCGTCCCTCGACGTCCATGGCGGCGGTCGGCTCGTCGAGCACCAGCAGATCGGGGTTGCTGACGAGCGCGATCGCGAATCGGACGCGCTGGGTCTGGCCGCCGGAGAGCTTTTGCGTACGGCGGTCTGCGATCTCGACGATCCCCGTGAGCTCCAGCACATCCTCGACCCCGAGCGGGGCGGGGTAAAGCGCGGCCATCATCGCCACGAGCTCGCGAACCGTCAGATCGCGGATCAACGCTCCCGACTGCAGCATCGCGCCGACCGCACCGGCGTCGATCGCCGCCCGCGGCGGCCGGCCGAAGACCGACACCGTGCCGCCGTCCGGCTCGAGCAGCCCGAGCAGCATGTCGATGGTGGTCGACTTGCCGGCGCCGTTCGGGCCGAGCAGGGCGACCGTCTCACCGGGCGCCACCACGACGTCGATTCCACGCACGGCACGGACCTCGCCGAACGACTTGGCGAGACTCCGAAGCTCGATGCCGGCAGCCGCCCCCATATGCTCACTCTGCCAGGC
>Ga0335081_10019709_pt1 | contig 10904 bp, 7 predicted proteins | sample Lox_Sample_35_FD_206713 | JGI IMG/M metagenome (GOLD analysis project Ga0335081, IMG submission 206713) | Soil microbial communities from Loxahatchee National Wildlife Refuge, Florida, United States - Lox_Sample_3.5 | ecosystem: Environmental > Terrestrial > Soil > Wetlands | place: USA: Florida...
GGTTCTTCGATTCGCGCCCGGACCTTGCCGTGTTAAGGCCTGAGATCGGGACCATCGCTTTTCCGCGACTGCTGGCGCCGCCGGACGCAGGGCCCAACTCGAGCGTGGAGCGAGCGCCGTCTCAACTCGAGGACGGGCGAGCGGTGGATCGGTTGTTCCGCTTGCTCCAGGAGAAGTACGAGACCTCCGTGGCGCCCGGGCGCTTTTTCGAGATGCCCGGCCATTTTCGGCTGGGCATCGGCGGAAGCACGGAAGCCACCAGCGTAGGCTTGGCTCGACTCGGTGCGGCGCTGGACGAACTTCGAGAGAGTTGAGGTTCCAAAGTCGAATATGGACTGGCGGGCACGATTTGTAGCGCCGGCCTTTGGGAGGCCATGCTCCACCCGTGCCAGACGCGCGATTCAGGATGCCGGCCTGAAGGCCGGCGCTACAAATCAGGAGACCAGCTTTCTTCGGCACGTTTCGACCCCTTCTTGATATAGTTGTGGACCAAGGTTGTCGAACGGAGAGCCCAAAGTCGAAACGAGAAGACAGGGTGGCTGGCTTCCGCTTTCGACTTTGGACGCGCGACTTTTCGACTGTTCCAAAAAAAAGGAGGGCCCGTGCGGAAGCTGCTGCTTGCGGTTGTGATCGCGGGATGTATAACGACACCCCTCTCGGCACAGGACGATTCGGGAAACGCGGCGCCTCGGGTGCAAGTGTTCGGCGGATACTCTTATCTCTACTCGCATTTCGAGGGAGCACGCGCGGGCAACAATGGTTGGATTGGCTCCGTCACCACCAACTTGACCGACTGGTTTGGGGTCGAAGCCAATTTCAGCGGTTACTATTGCTCGCCCAAACCTGCGTTAACGGTTCCGGGGTTCAGCCAGAGCCTGCCTCAGCGCCGCTACCTCTACGTGTTCGGACCGCAATTCTACATTGCCCGGCCGCACCGCGTCAGCGGCTTCGTCCATGGGCTGGCCGGAGTGGCGCAGGGCTCAGCCACGGAGTTCATTGCCGAGTACTCCTCGGGCGGAACGCTGATCGGCGCCACCACGGCGAAGGTCAGCAACACCGGATTTGGCATGGCCGTGGGCGGAGGGATCGAGGTCAGAATCACCAAGCACGTATCCGTGTGGCCCATCCAGGCCGACTATGTCCGGGGCAATTTTACGGGCCAATATGAGAACGACGTTCGCACCTCAGCCGGCATTTTTCTCCGCTTCGGCCATGTTGGACATTGAAGAGTTGAAAGTCGCATTGAAGAGTTGAATGTCGCATTGAAGAGTTGAAAGTCGAAAGTTGAAAGTCGAAAGTTCAGCGGACATCTATCTCCGCTCGACCGCTCTGCTCTTTTCTTCTTTACTTTGGACTTTCGACTCTCAACTTTCGACTGACCTCGACTCTCAACTTTCGACTGATCTATGAACAACGCCCTCACCCACGTTATCCGGCCCGCTACGCTGCTAGAGCCTACACGGCTTGCCAGAGCGCTTGGTCTTCGGATCGTTCTCGCCGCTGAGACCTTCCAGCACACCGGCAGCTTCAAGTTCCGCGCCGCCTACAATGTCGCGGCGGAGGTAAGCCAGAAGCTGGTGATCACGGCCTCATCGGGCAATTTCGGCCAGGCGCTGGCCTATGCCTGTTCGCTCGTGGCGAAGCGCGCGATCGTGGTGATGCCGGCGACTTCCGCGCGGGTCAAAATTGACGCCGTGCGCGAATACGGCGGCCAGGTGGATCTGGTGGAGGTGCGCGTCAAAAGCCGCGCGGCCCGCGTGGCGGAGCTGGCGGCCGAGCACCCGGAAGGCTACGTGGCTAGCGCGTACGACGATCCTCTGGTGATCGAAGGCAACAGCACGCTGGGTGAGGAGCTTGGCCTGATCCGCCACGGCGCGACCCGGTTCGATTGTGTGCTGGCGCCGGTGGGTGGCGGGGGCCTGAGTTCGGGAATCATCTGCGGCCTGCGCCGGGTGCGCGTAGACGTTCCGGTGATTGGGGCAGAGCCTCTCCTGGCCAACGACGCGGCGCGGTCGCTCGCGGCCGGGCACATCGTAGTGAATGAAAGCGAGCCGCAGACCATCGCTGATGGCGCTCGGACCTTGAGCCTCGGCCGGCATAACTGGGAGATCCTGAAGGACGGCCTCGCCAGGATCATCGAGGTGCCGGAGGAGAAGATCGGCGAGGCGGTTCGGTTGCTCTTCGCGCTAGCCAACCTGAAAGTCGAACCCACCGGCGCGCTCGCGGTGGCTGCAGTGCTGACCGAGCCCGCGGCCTTCCTCGGGCAGACCGTCTGCTGCGTAGTGAGCGGCGGGAATGTCGATCCGGAGGTCTATCGCCGCGTCTTAGCGGGGTGAGCATTGCTGATTGCCATAGCCGATGGAGAGAATTGGCTGGCGGCAAGTTAACCTGCGCCCAAGTATCTGTCTCCCCCAAGTTGGAACCAGAATCTGAAAGGCCCGGCTCGAACCGTTTTGGAAGCCGGTTTAGCGGAGGTTCGGCGGCTGCCTGTGCACGCCAGGCAAGGAGCCGCAAAGACCACCGTCGAACAGAGTTCACCAACCTCATCGTTTGCACAAGGCTTACTCTACCTCCGTCTCCCCAATGTCATTGCTCAACGGAGATGACGGTCACCGACTTAGACTCCAATGTCAAAGCTACCTTGCCGCCTTGAACCTTGGCCAAAATGGGCTTGGGTACCACCGCGGTGGGTGCGTCAAACGTGTTGACGCTGTCAACCTTGGGCGCACTTAGGGTTTCTCCAACTGCCGATCTGCCTGTCATCCCGGCGAAGCTTGCCTCGATTTCGACGGGTTGGTTAGGATCAAGATTCGTGATCTCCAACCACAGCTTGCCAGTGGCGTCCTTGGCTGCGATGGCATCCACGCGCGGCAAGCTGACGTCGCCGTGCGCGTAAGTGCCAGCGTCAAAAGCCACCGGCACGAAGGTGGCGTCTTGGAATGGCGTATACATCTTGAAGACATAGTAGGTCGGGGTCAGCACCATCTTCTCTTTGTCGGTCATGATCATCGCCTGCAGCACGTTGATCATCTGGGCGATGTTGGCCCCGCGCACGCGGTCGGCATGGCGGGCAAAGATGTTCAGGTTCAGCGCGGCCAGAATGGCATCGCGCAGGCTGTTTTGCTGCACCAGAAAGGCCGGATTGCTGCCGGGCAATGGCGCGTACCAGGCGCCCCATTCATCAATCACCAAGGCGACCCTCTTCTGCGGGTCATATTTGTCCATGATGGCTGAATGCTTCCTGATCAGATCTTCCATCTCCAGCGTGGACTTGAGGATCTCGCTGTACTCGGTCTCACCGAATCCCACCGATGGAAATGCAGGCGGCCAGCGCACCACGGTGTAGTTGTGCATCGAGAGACCTTGGATGTCCCAGCTCCAGTCGTGATGCTGATACGCCTTCATGATGACTTCCGTCCAGTCGGTCCACACGGGTCCGCCACCGCCTGGGCCCACGGCGATCTTGAGCATCTGCTGTCTGCCCTGCTGCGCCGAATTGAAGTTTCTGACGAAGTGGGTATAGATCTTGAGCTGGCTCAGATAATAGTCGGGCGTCATGTTGCCGCCACAGCCCCAGCTTTCGTTGCCTACGCCCAGATATCCGACTCGGTAAGGAGCGGGATGACCGTTGGCCGCGCGCTCATTGGCGAGCGTGGTCGGCTGCGCGGTGGTCATGTATTCCAGCCATTCGGCCGCTTCCTTCGGGGTACCGGAGCCGACGTTGATTGACACGTACGCGTTGCTACCGATCTGGTCGAGGAAATCCATGAACTCTTGTGTTCCGAACGTGTTCGGCTCAATCACACCGCCCCAGTTCGGGTTCAGCGTTATTACTCGCTGAGGGCCGATGCCGTTCCGCCAGTGATAATCGTCCGCATAGCAGCCGCCAGGCCATCGGACGTTCGGCACCCGTATCGCCTTAAGCGCCGCAACCACGTCGTTACGGATGCCGCGGGTATTCGGAATTGGGGAATTTGGACCAACCCAGAGGCCGTCATACACCCCGTGGCCGAGATGCTCGGCGAACTGGCCGAAGATGTTGCGGTCGATCTTGGCGCCGGTCTTGGACGCGTCGACTGACAATTCAACTTTCTGTGCGGCCAGGGCACATCCACTGAGGGCCATACCAAGCACAGCGAAAAAGGTAAGCGTCCTGGGCATAACAATCTCTCCCCCCTGTGTTGCGACCCTGATCTCACGCCAGCGCACGTCAACCCGATCCTAGAAATCAGTATGCTCGCGGTCACCCGGCCGCATCACCCACGGCACGCGCTTCGGCGGCCCGCGCGGACGATCACAGACGCAAACATGATATCATCGTCGCGCAATGGTCTCGACTGGCGGGGGGGGGCCCAGCGGGGCCCAGCCGACACCGGCCTGACATCGCATCGGACCGAAGGAAGGAGATCACGCAATGACGCGCTGGCACGGGTTTGCCGTAGCTGTAACTGTGCTCGTGGCAGGTTCTCTAGCCGGGACGGTGTCCGCTGCCGGGCCGCAACCGTATAAGAACTTCAAAGTTACCGTCTTTATTCCCGTTCAAGTGGTCGAGCAGATGGGCCACGATCCGGCATGGATGCAATCGAGTTGGCAATCCATCAGCGGCCGCCTGCACGTTGACAAGGTATTCATTGAAAACTACCGTAGCGGCACGATGGCCGATGACGAGACCCTTTCGCGCGTGAAGGATTTCTTCGTGTCGCAAGGCGTGGCGGTGGCCGGCGGGATGGCCCTTTTGGGACCCGGCGGCGGAGGACAATTTCAGACCCTCGACTATACCGACCCAAAGGTTCGAGAGCTCGTCGAGCGGGTATCAGCCCAGGCGGCACGGCATTTTGACGAGTTTGTGCTCGACGATCTCTTCTTCTTTAACACCAAAAGTGATTCCGATATCGCCGCCAAGGGCAAGCGAACCTGGGACGAGTTTCGGATGCAGACGATGGACGAGGTCTCGCGTGACCTCATTCTGAAACCGGCGAAGGCCGCGAATCCCAAGGTGCGGGTCATCATCAAATTCCCCAACTTTTATCCCTCCTTTCAGGGAATGGGATTCGACCTCGAACAACAGCCGCAAATCTTTCCCGAGATATGGACGGGCGACGAGACGCGCGAACCCCTGACCACCGATCAGCAATTGCAGCAGTACGAAAGCTACGAGATTTTCCGCTACTTTGAAAACATCGCACCGGGCCGCAACGGCGGCGGATGGGTGGACCCGATTGCGATGGGCTACTTGGATCGCTATGCCGAGCAGTTGTGGGACACCATTCTAGCCAAGGCGCCGGTCATCAACTTGTTTGAGTACTCAGACCTGCTGCGGCCGGCGGAGCCGGGCGATCGCACCGCCTGGCAGATGCGGCCCACGACATTCAACTATTTTCAAATGATGTTCCAGTGCTGCGGCTTTCCCGGGAGTGCGGGGGCCAAGCCCGTGCTGCTGGCGGACGCCGCTGCTTACGCACTCAGCCGTGTGGACCAGGTGGCCGGCGAACTGGGCACTCCGCTCGGCTTGGGCAGTTATCGGCCCTATCATTCGACGGGCGAGGATTTTCTCCACGAAGTCTTGGGCATGAGTGGAATTCCTGTGGAGATGTATCCCCAGTGGCCGGAGGCTAACACCGTGCTGCTCACGGAGGCCGCCAAGCAGGACCCCGACATCGTCGCAAAAATCGAACAACATCTGCGCGCCGGAGACAATGTGATCATCACCTCCGGCCTTCTGGCCGCGATCCAGGATCGGGGCATGGATCAGATTACCGATATGCACGTCACTGGGCACATCCTTGCGGCGACTTCCTATGTGGAGGGCTTCGGCTTTGGGGGCGGCTCCGTGATCGGCGCGTCGAGCCCCATCTTGTTTCCTGAAATCCATTTCTACACCAACGAGGATTGGGCCGAGGTCCGCGGGCTGGCCAACGGGCGCGGCGTGCCGCTGGTGCTGACGGACCGTTACGGGAAGGGAGAGCTTCGCGTTTTGACGGTGCCGGAGAGCCTTTATGACTTCTATCGCCTGCCTTCGGGGGTACTCGACGCCGTGCGGAGAGATCTGGACCTTGGATTACCGGTGAGGCTCGAAGGCCCGGCGAACGTGAGTCTGTTTGAATACTCGAACGGCGCTTTCGTGGTTGAGTCTTATCTCGATCAACCGGTGGCGGTAAGGGTCATAGGCGGCTTCGACCACATTCGCAATCTGGCGAACGGAACGATGCTGAACGGGGAGCCTCTCAGCCCGGCGGGGGGATCGTTTTTCCGCCCCCCGCGCCCGGGGGCTGCGCCGCCTGCCCGGCAATATGGCTACGAGCTGCAGATCGAGCCGCATAGTTTTATAGCCTTCGGTCAGCAACCGTAAACCGCCTGCTGAAGGTTGCCCGGTCGATGAGACGCATGAGCTCCCGGTTAGCCTGCGTAACTGGATCCGAGCCGAGATTGCATTGAAAATGCGCCGAATGCTTGTATGATGGACTCGGTTCACCAAAGGAGGTCCCAAGCCATGCCACGCGTCTTGCTGGTGGCGGGCGATGCCACCGAATCGCTCGACACCTGGTATCCTTATCACCGCCTGCGCGAGGAAGGGATCGAGGTGCACATCGGTGCGCCCGCCAAGAAGGTCTTGAACTCGGTGATCCACGATTTCGAACCCGGCTGGGACACCTACGTGGAGAAGCCGGGATACCGCATTCCTGCCGATGTGGGCTTCGCGGAGATCGAGCCCGGAGATTACGACGCCATCATCCTGAGCGGCGGGCGGGCTCCCGAGTACCTCCGCAACGACCCGCGTTTGCAGGAGATCGTCCGGCACTTTGTGAAACGCCGAAAGCCGATCGCCGCGCTCTGCCACGGCTCCCTCATCCTTGCTGCCGTGGACGCCGTCCGGGGCCGCACTATCGCCACCTATGACGCCCTGGCCCCGGACATCGAACGCGCCGGAGGCAAGTTTACGGATGTCGAGGTCGTGGTGGACCGCAACCTCGTCACGTCGCGGACCTGGATGGATCTGCCGTTCTTCATGCGAGAATTCCTCAAGGTCCTACGAGGCTGGGAGAAAAGCGTCGCAGCGGGAGTATAATAATAATGTTAGAAAGAAGTGCGGTCCTGGTTTTACGTCGGATCGGGAAAGGCGGAGAAACCATGAAATGGCGTGCGATCCTGCTGTTGGGTTTCCTCGCGATGCTTGCCACATCGGCCGACTTAGCCCAGGAGCACGCCAGCCAGAGTGGAGCGGTGCTGCGAGTAGAGACGCGCTTGGTCGAGCTCAGTGTCGTCGCTCAGGATTCGAGCGGGCGGGCGGTGACAGGCCTCTCACGCGGCGACTTCACGCTCTACGACGACGGCAAACCAATTCCCATTGACGTCTTCTCGGCGGCTTCACTCCAGCGCGTGCCTGAGGCGACGCTCCCGCCGAACACTTTTTCCAACCGGGTCGGCGGCCAGCCAATCATTACCGTGGTTCTCCTTGATGGCCTGAACACCAGCTTTCACGACCAATCGTGGGCGCGCACGGAGGTGGTCCGCTTTCTTGAGCAGCTCAGGCCCGAGGACCGCGTCGGCATCATGTTGCTGGGTGAGCACCTCTATGTGCTGCAAAACTTCACCAGCGATCCGCAGATTTTGCTGGCCGCTCTGAGAAATGCGCCGGTTCGCAACCCGAGGGAAGTCGCGGGCGCGGCGCCGCCTCAGTCCAATTGGGACGAAGCGGACCAAGCGGCGGTCAACGTGGTGGGCTCCCCCGTTTCCACATCCGTCGACCCGTCAACCCAGGTGGGCGTTACGTCGAACGCAGCGTTGGCACCGAGCGCCGGCTCCGGCGCCGCCGCCGCAGGGTCGGGCAATGCGATCGGGGCAGCGGCGGAAGCCGCCGCCATGGCTCAGATGGAAGCAATAATGAACCAATTCCAGGGGCACGAGAGCGCCCACTTCCAAGTTGACAGCGCCCAGCGCACCTTGGACGCGCTGATTGCCATTGCCCACTATCTGGCGCACTTTCCCGGACGAAAGAACCTGATCTGGGTTTCCAGCAGCTTTCCGATTTCGCTTGGCTTTGACACCCCTCGCCAGCCAGGCGACACGCGCGACCAAATCCACTTTACGAGCGATCTCGAAAACGCGTACAAAAAGTTCAAGACAGCGCTCAACAACGCCAACATGGCCATTTATCCCGTGGATGCGCGAGGGTTGGTGGCGGGGGCGCCCGGCACAACGGACTGGAATAATCTCTATTCATCACAGGACACGATGAAGGAACTGGCGAGCGCAACCGGCGGCCGGGCGTTTGTCAACACCAATGACATCGCTCGCGCAATGCGTGCCGCGGCGGACGATTCCCAGGCCAGCTATGAGCTCGGTTTTTACCTTCATGACATCAAATGGAACGGCCAATACCATGCGCTCAAGGTCAAGGTTTCGCGGCCCGGCGTCCACTTGCGTTACCGGCAAGGATATTTCGCAACCAAGGAAGCTCCTGAGAAAACTCCGAAGACCGGAGATCAGGTCGACGACCAGTTCAACCAAGCCCTTTACAGCCCTCTTGACTCGACGGGTCTGGGGTTGAGGGTTACCCTCGAGAAAGTCACCCATTTCACCGACACCCGTCGCGTGATGGCGACCGGCAAGGTCGTCCCGTATCATAAGGACCGCGCCCTCCTCGGCATCAACGTGGACGCGCATGACATCGCGCTAAAGGGTGGCAGCGGCGGCGGCAGCGTGCAACTGGCATTGGTTCTTGCTCAGACTGGAAGTGACGGCAAGGTTCTGGATGCTGCCCGATACGACATGAAAATGCGCATCGCGGCCAGCGGAACACAACGCCTTATGGGAGAAGGGTTGCGGATGGACAAATGGGTGGACCTCGTCCAGGGCGCGACCTCACTGGAACTGGTGGTGCGCGATCCCAACTCCGGCGTTCTCGGTTCCGTGCGGATCCCTGTGGGTGGAGCGTAAGGGCGCCCTCAATCACCCGCAGAGATTCACACACCGAATCTCTGCGCTACCGGCTTGACGGCCTTGAAGGGCGTTGCTAACAGTTGAGTCGTCCAGGGTTCTTGCGAGACAGCCATGCCACCCACACCCCGTTCCATGGAAGGCATGCGAGGGGTCGCTGTCGGGAGAGTAGTTGTCTGCCTTGCCTTAAACCTCGCCCTACTTTCGGTCCGACAGACTTGGTGCCAGCAGACCGCTGCTCTTGCCGGTCAGGTCCGCAGCTCCAACGGCCAAGCGATACGTTCCGGCGTCATCGTCAGTTTGGAAACTGAGGAACACACGCCGATAGTAACCACACATGCCAATGCCGACGGGCAGTTTGAGTTTGAAGGCGTGCCCGGCGGCGCCTATTTCCTGCGGGTCTCGGCGCAGGGATTTCAGACCTTTCAGCAACGCCTGGACGAGATGCTGAGGCTCAGCCAGTTTCGTACCTTCATCAATGTCTTCCTTACACCGGTGGATCAAAGCCAAAGCGAGGAGGCTGCCCCCGCCGTTCTAACTGATCAGCGGGCGCCAGAGAAAGCTCGCGACCAACTGGCGAAAGGAGTTCAGGCGATTGAGAAAGAGAAGTATGCGGAGGCTCGCACTCACTTTGAAAGGGCGATTACCGTATATCCCTGTTATGCCCGGGCGCAAACCGAATTGGCCATCGTGCTGATCCAATTGAGGGATTTCACTCAGGCTGAATCGGCCCTGCGTAAGTCAATTCAATGTGACTCCGGGTATCACCAGGCACGCTTGGTGCTAGGCCAGCTTCTGAATATGCAGAAGAGGTTCGGGGAGAGCGAGAAGACCCTAAGAGAGGCCATCCGCCTTGCCCCGGGCTCGTGGGAATTATACTACCAGCTCGGGGTCGCAGACTTCGGTCTGGGCGAGTACGCCAAGGCAGCAGAAGAGTATGAAGAGGTCCTCAGTTTTAACCCTGCACCACCGTCGTACTACTACGCGAGAGCGGCGGACGCGTACCTGGCCCAGAAGACGTATGACAAAGCTTATGCGAAGATGCGAGATTACCTGCGAATCGACCCACACGGGCGCTTCGCCGAGAAGATCCGAACAGCGATTGAGGAAATGGAAGCCAAGGGAGTCCTAACCAAGTCCACGGAGAACGCCGTCCAACCCGATAACGAGTGAGCCACCTTGGAGGAACGCGCCCGTGTGAGCTCCAACCTGATCTCACGGGTTTTAAACCCCGACGCTCGTCGGAGCCGACGATTTTATGGGTGCGCCAGCCGCGAACTTATTGCGGCTTGGATTGCTGAGAATGGTAGTAGTCAATTCTCGTGCGCAGCGTATCGGCAAGGGATGAATCGCCCGCCTGAGTCGCGAGCGTCAAAGCTTGCTGGGCGTTGCGGACCGCGTCCTGGAACCGTCCCACCTCGGAATACACCCCCGCCAGCATTTGCAGGCTGTCCAGTTGCTGTTGGGGATTGCCGGCCGACAATTCCAAGGCCTTCTCGAAGTGCGGAAGTGCGTCCGCAAAATGGCCGCGCGCCGCCGAGACCCGACCGAGAACGTACTGGAACTCATAGATATCAGGCTTCAGCGCCACGGCCTTCTGCAACTGCACGATGGCGCCATCCAACTGGCCGGTTTTCCCCTCGAGAACGCCCAGCAGATAATAGGCTTCGGCGAGTTGCGGATCGTGCTCGATGGCCGAGCGCAGCACGCCGGCCGCCTCGTCGTTCTGCCCCGCTTCGATCAGCAAGGTCCCGAGGTCTTTCTCAACCACCGCGTCATCCGGACGAATTTCGAGAAGCTTCTTGTAAGCGGCAATGCTCTCGGGCAGCTTGCCGGCCTGTTCCAGGGCGACCGCGTAGTAGTAATTATCCAGCGCGTTCATGGGATCGAGCGTGACGGCGAGTCGGAACTGTTCCAGCGCCTGCGCAAGCTGGCCCTGCTGCCGGAACGCCAGTGCCATGAAGAAA
>Ga0335081_10019710_pt1 | contig 10904 bp, 9 predicted proteins | sample Lox_Sample_35_FD_206713 | JGI IMG/M metagenome (GOLD analysis project Ga0335081, IMG submission 206713) | Soil microbial communities from Loxahatchee National Wildlife Refuge, Florida, United States - Lox_Sample_3.5 | ecosystem: Environmental > Terrestrial > Soil > Wetlands | place: USA: Florida...
GATGCGCAAAACTGTTGGATTGACCTTGCCCCCGTCCTTCTGGGCCGCAGTCTCGTTTCCCGTTAGTAACCGCCGCGCGTGGTGCCTTTCGTCCAATTACTTCGGCCCAATGCACGTGGTCCCAGGTACATCTCACTCCCGTGTGTTGAAAACGCCATTGCGTAACTGTAGATAAAGAGTAGGGCAAGTGTCCCGGCAATCCCGTCAAATGCCACTTCCGACGCGGGTTTCCGGCCGACCACACGGGAGACAGCGCATGCAGATCGGAGTTTACGGTTCGGGGTATCTGGGAACAGTGATTTCGGCCTGCCTCGCGGATTTCGGGACTCCAGTTTCCTGCTGTCATCCGGACCGCTCGCGCATGGTCGAGATGGCCCAAGGCAACATCCCGTTCTTCGAGAAGAATCTGAAGGAAATTATCCGCCGCAACGTTCGCGCCGGACGCCTTGCCTACTCCACTGACATCGAGTCATTCGCGCGCAGAACCGGCGTAATTTTTCTGGCCGAAGATAAACCGGAAGGCCTGGGCGACATCGCGATCCGCATCGCGCGCCTCGCGCCGCGGCCTCCCGTCTTGATCGTCGTCACACCCGTCCCGGTCGGAACTGCCAACGCAATCGAGAAGAGTATTCAGGACGAGGGACTCCAGGCCACGGTCGTTTCGCAGCCCATGTTTTTCACCGATGGTTGCGCCGTCGAAGATTTCAACTGGCCCGACCGCCTGATTCTCGGATCGACCTCGAGCGAAGCAGTCCAGATGTTGAAGCAGATCTTCCACCCGCTGGTCATGCGCGGAGTTCCGGTGATCGTCACGAATCAATCCACCGCGGAACTGGTCCGCGAGGCAGCCACGGCCTTCGTTGCTACAAAGATTTCGTTCATCAATGAGGTCGCGGCTCTCTGCGAGCGCGTCAATGCCGACGCCGTGAATCTCGCGCTTGCCCTCGGCCTCGACAAGAAAATTGCCCCGCGCTGCCTGCAGCCGGGAGCCGGTATGGGCGGAGTCTTCGCCGAGTCTGATATGGATTCTCTCGTGCAACTGGCTCAGTCGCATGGCGTGTCGTTAAAGGTTCTCGGCGCTGCGCGAGATGTCAATCATTTGCTCGCCGATCGCCTGGTCGAAAAGATCGCTGCCGCGCTGAACTCCGTCGAAAATAAAGAGGTCGGCATCCTCGGCCTCGCCTTCAAGCCGAACACAAACTCTGTTGCCGGATCGTCGTCGTTGCGCCTCGCCGAAAGCCTGGTGTCGAAAGGCGCCCGCGTCCGCGCCTACGATCCGGTCGCGATGACTGAGGCCAAGACGCACCTCAATGGATCGGTGCGCTACTGCGATTCCGCATATGCCGTGGCTGAAGGCTCCGACGCTCTGGTCGTCGGCACCGGGTGGCCGGAATTCCGCGCCCTCGACTTCGACCGCATCAAGCACCTCCTGAAAACGCCGGTCATAGTCGACACCAAGAACCTCCTCGACTCCGCCCGACTCCGTGCCCTGGGCTTCGAGTACGTGGGCATAGGCCGCGGCTAAGCTTTCGCATCGACCATGAGCAGGAGCCGTGTGGCGACGGCCGCCCCGGCCGTCCAAGCCGGGGGCGAAGCGCGGCGCCAAGAGCACAGGTCCGGCCACAAAACCGCAACCAGCCTTTCTGACACCACCACATCCAGTTGCTATAATTGATGGTCTGCGGTGGGAATAGCTCAACTGGCAGAGCACTGGACTGTGGCTCCAGCGGTTGCGGGTTCGATTCCCGTTTCCCACCCCAAGTTTTGCGTTGGCTAGCTAGGCTTATGTGGGGACAGCCGCCCTCGGCTGTCCGTCGAGCGGAGCGAGACCTTCTAACCAGATGTACGTTTGCGGCCCCGTAGCTCAACTGGATAGAGCATCAGTCTTCGGAACTGAGGGTTGGGGGTTCGACTCCCTCCGGGGTCGCCATATTCATGCGTGCGATTGATCCGGGAACCTAGAAGCTCACCTTTACCCCCACCTGCGCCGCAAACGGAATCCCCACGGTCGTTCCCGGCCCGAAGAAGTCTCCCAGCCCACCCGCTGGAACTGCTAACTGCTGCAGGTTGGTAATCGGCGTAGTCGTCGTGCAGGCCGCGTTCGTGCAGAGGTCGCTCACATTCCCCGCCTGCGCCTCGGCCGCAGGAACATTGGGCAGGGCGGCTACGTTTCCGATAAAATTCGCGCCCGGATTATTCCGGTTGAATAGATTGAACATCTCGGCAAACGGACGAATCTCCCACCGCTCACCGAACCTCAGCGGACGGCTCACCCTTATATCCATCTGGATGTAGGGCGTTCCCCGAAACGCATCGAGTGGAGTCTTCACTCCGTTCACCGAGATCCGGTCACTTCCATCAGCCGTTGTGATCGTGAATGGCCGCGCGCTCTCTGCCTGTGTCAACGTTGTGAACTCGAATCCTGCAGGCAGATACACAGTTCCCGCCAGCACAAAACGATGCCGGACATCCTCTCCCGACGGCCCGTAATCCCCAGGCCCAAACGCATTCAGCGGGTCGCACACGCCATTCACATAGTCGAACAGCTCGCCCAGAACACATCCCCAGGTCTGTGCTTTGGAGAACGTGTAGTTCGCCACCAGATTGAGTCGCCGCGAGATGTTTCCCTGAAGATGAAGCATCAGCGCGTTGTAGCTCGAGCGGTTGTCAGACTTGAAGAGGTTCAGGTCAGGCACCACGCTGGCCTGATCGGCCTGGTAATTCGGATCGGAAGCCGGGATCAGCGGGGTGAAGAGATTCGTGCCTCCGGTGAAACCGTAGGCGCGGTAGCCGTGGTTGCCCTGCTCGTGGGTGTAGTCGGCGCTGAGCGTCCAATTGCGACTGAAGGCGTGCTGCACTCCGCCGGAGATGTGAATGGCGTAAGGCGTCTTGTACTTGCCTGCGATCAAGTTGCCCGCGCCGCCGAAGGCATCGCCGGGAATGCAGCCCACATTTTCAGTTCCGGCAGGATTCTCCACAGGATCGACACAGGGCCCCGGTGGTGCGTTAACTGCCTGAAACGCCGTGGCCCAGCCGTTTTGCGCCAGATCGTTGTAGAAGAGACCGAACCCTGCGCGAAAGACCGTCCTGCCGCTGTTGCCGGGAGAGTAGGCAAGGCCCAAACGGGGGCCGATCTGCTCGCGGTAGTCCTGCGGGACGGTTACAGGAATTTGCAGCGCTCTTAGAGTTACGTACGCGGGATTCTCCGCCTGACTACGGCCTGATCCGGTAAACAGCCCAAACGTAGTCTGCCATCTCAATCCATAGTTGACTGTCAAATGCCTGGTCGCGCGCCACGAATCCTGCGCGTAGAGTCCGAGCCGCTGCACACTTTGCGCGAAGCTGCCATCACTCGCCGGAGTGGTTGACGCCCCAGCCGCGTAGTCAATCGGAAACTGGCCGGGATTCGCCACGTAGTACGTCGGATCCTGCGGGAACGAGTACAGCGTCTCTGCATTCCCCGGAAACGCTCCGCTCAGCACCGGCTCGTGAATGAAGTTCACCCCGAACTTGAACGAGTGATCGCCGCTGGAATGGCCGACGTCGTACCGTGCCTGATACTTTTCCTGATTGCGCAGTGACGGAAACAACGTGATCGGCGTGGCGAACTGATTGTCGCCGTAGGTCTCGAATCCTGAGACCGTCAGTGCTGTCGAACTGAACGGAAACGCCAGGGCGAATCCCAGCGTCGAATTGCGCGTCTGCGTGAGGTGCAACTCGCTCGCATCGAGAACCAGCGTCCCGACCCACGTCGGACCGAACGCGTATGTGTTGCTGATGACGCCATTCCAATAGTTGTTGTGAGTCGTCAGCCCAGTCGAGGGCAGCGTCGCCTGCTGTACCAGAGCGTTATGGGTCAGATAGCTGTCTTCCGACGCTCGCAAGAACCACTGCGATTTCGCCGACTGTGCCCAGTCGAGGCGGACCGACCCGACGTGATCGCGAAATGGAATTGGCACGTTCGGCGGAACCGTGATCGATGGCACGCCCGGAATCAGACCATCCGCCGCAAGTTGCGACAGAGCGTTGAACTGCGTGAGGCTCGCGGGGCTGTAAGCGATGCTGGCGTTCTCGTGTACATATTCTGCTGAAGCAAAGAGCCAGACTTTGTCCGTCCGCAGCGGTCCGCCCAGGGTCCCGACATAATTCTGCCGCGAAAACGGCTGCTTCGGATTATTCACGCACCCCGATGCATCGCAAGTCTGAGCCGGATTCTCGATCGGGAACCGCGCATTCAGCGCCGCGGCTCGCTCATAAAAGGCTCCCGCCCCATGCCAGGCGTTGGTTCCTCTTCTCGTCGTGATAACCACCGACCCAGCCGTAGTGCTCCCCGTATCCGCATCTACGTTCGCCGTGCGGACGGCAAACTCTTGAATCGTCTCTGGCGAAAAATTCTGCAGGAAGCCGCCAATCCAATCATCGGAGTTGTCGGCACCATCGACCGATACTTCGTTGTTCAGACCGGAACTTCCACCGGTCGAAACGGCTGTGATTCGTGCCTTCGTCGGATCTGAAGGCTCTACCGGTTCGGTCCCGGGAGCCAGATAGGCAATATTGGCGAAGCTCCGCGCCGCCAGCGGCAGCGTTTCCAGATCCTGCGCGCTGATGACTCCCTGGTGCACCACGCTGACCAGATCGACCGGCTGGGTTGTAATCGATGAACTCGCGCTCTGGACTTGTACTCTCTCGGGCGCGGCAACTGCCCTCAGCGTGACCGTAACTTCGCGCACGGAACTCACGGCGATCGAAACTTCAGCATCAACCGGAGCAAATCCCGGTGCGCTCACTGTGATGCGGTAGAGGCCGGGCGGCAGATCGTCCACACGAAACTCTCCGCGATCCTCGGTTGCGGCTACACGCTGCATCGCCGAGTCAGCCGACCGCACTTCAACCTTTGCTGCCCTGATGCGCGCTCCGGTTGTGTCCTGAACCGCGCCACGCAGCGCCCCGCGCGGACTCTGCGCAAACGATACCGTCGCAACCGCGATCAGCCAAATGACTGTGAGAATGGCTCTGTTGAACACGGAATTCATCTCCAAATGAAAGCAGAAGTTTGTGCGGGACGCCAAGAAAGCATCCGACCTGCAGTCCCTGTGTTCCCTTGTCTCTTCTGTGGTGAAATCTCTGATCCACCTAGTCCGACCACTTCGCTGGAGTCCGATCCCACCGGTGTTTCTTCAATTCTGCCAGAAGCGCTGTGTCGAGTCCTCCAGCATCACTGCAAGCAATATTCTGCCGCACATGCTCCGCCTTGCGCATTCCGGCAATCGTCGTGCTTACGGCAGGATGAGACAGAATGAACCGTAGCGCCATCTCCGGCAGCGTCATACCTTTCGGCGCAACTTCCTTGACCTTCTCCACGCGCCGGATCGTCTTCTCCAGATTCTCTTTGCCAAAATATCCCGCGCGCCAATCGCCCTTGGGGAACCGCGTCTCCAGCGTCATCTTCCCGCCGAGGCTGCCTTCATCCAGCGGCACCCGCGCGATTACTCCGATATTCAATTCCTGGCACACCGGAAACAGCTTATCCTCCGGTGCCTGATCAAAAATGTTGTAAATGACCTGCACCACGTCGACGAGCCCTGTCCGCAGCGCCTTGATGGCATTCTCCGGTTGCCAGCGATTAATGCTAAGCCCAAAGAACTCGATGATCCTGTCTTTCTTTAGCTTCTCCACGGTCGACCGGAAGTCCGGTTCATCCGCCCAGCTATCGTCCCAAACGTGAAACTGCAGGACGTCGATCGTGTCGACCTGCAGTTGTTGGCGAATACGGTCTGCGTATCGAAATACATGCTTCGGCGAGAAGACCTCGCTGTACTTGTATTCCGGCAGCGCCGGCCATCGGTCATTTGCGGGAGGAATCTTCGAGGCCGCGTATATCCGCTTGCCTTTATTCCGCCGCATGATCTCGCCCAGCAGCCCATCACTCTTACCCTCACCATAAGCCCACGCTGTATCGAAGAAGTTGCATCCCAGATCGACCGCCAGTTGCATCGAGCCCAGGGATTCTTTGTCATCCGAACCACTCCAGCCGCTCATCCCCCACAACCCGTGCGCTATATCGCTGACCTCGAAGTTCGTACGTCCCAGCTTGCGGTATTTCATGATGAGTTCCTCAAAAAAGGAGGTTTTCAGTTTCGGGAAAATGCCCCAACCGGACTGATCAGCATATCTCGCCCGGCAGATTCTTGCCGACACGACCCGATTCAGCCGATCTGATAGAAGAAAGCCTCTTGGCGCCAGCCTGCAGTTTTTTTGATAGCTTCCATCAAAATTTTTGCGGCTGCGTCAGAACCGCCGAGGTGTTTAATGAAAGTAGATCATAAGAAAGATGGAGGAGTCTCCCCAAATGAAATCCGAATATCCTTTTAATCCAACGCCCGGCAAGAACGAGCCTGTGACAGCACCGCCCTCCCGCTTTATTGACGAGAAGATCTCGGATGAGTCGGGCACGGAGACAAAAGCCGACAGCGCGCTCGCGCCGGCTGGTCTGAAGAATCCTTTCTGGAATTAGTCCGCAGCCACGCGCCGGTCGACCTTGGACGATCGGCGCATTTTTTCGCCTCCCAAAGTGATCTAGCGAAGAATCGGCAGGCACAAACACGGCCGGATCGCGAACGGCAACCCGGTCATCTCTTCCAGCGCAGGATGCAGCTGCGAGTCGCGGCAAGGCTCCAGCGTGATGACAAACGGCAGGGAAGCCTTGTCGAACCCCGGCTTCTGCAACAGCGAGTCAATGTTCAGATGATGCGCGGCCAGAATCTGCGCCAGCCGCGCCACGATTCCCGGCTGATCGTTCACAAAAAAACGCAGATACCACGGTGTTTCAAAGTCGGCGCTCACTTTGGGTGTTGAAACAGTGCTGGCGCCAGCTTTCTTGCCACCCGCAATTCCCTCTGCCACAAACATCACATCCGAAACCACGGCGACGGCTGTCGGATCCCCTCCGGCACCCGCACCGAGAAAGGCCATATCCCCGCCATACTTCCCCGACGTCAGGACCAGGTTGAGATTCCGCTGCACGCGCCCAAAGGGCGAGTCGACCGGTACCAGGCACGGGCCGACGTCGGCGAACAGAGTCCCGTCTTTCAAATCGGCTCGCGAAATCTGCCGAATCGTGCACCGCATCTCCGCCGCGTAATCGAAGTCGACTGCATCCACCGGACGAATCGTCCGCGCCCGCACGGACTCCGGTTCCACCCTCACGTGCAGCCCCGCCAGCGCCAGAATGGCCAGCTTGGCACGCGCATCACCACCGTCTAGATCTTCTGACGCATCGGCCTCGGCATATCCTCGAGCCTGCGCTTCTTCGAGAGCCTCGCTGAATGGCACGCGCGCATTCTCGATGCGGCTCAGAATGTAGTTGCACGTTCCGTTCAGAATGCCCGCGATCCCATGCAGTTGGTCACCGCATAGTCCCGTCCGCAGCGACGGTAGCACCGGTACTCCCCCCGCAACAGACGCTCCAAATTCGAACTGGCACCCCTTGCTTCCGGCCAGTTGCAGCAATTCTGGCCCCATGCGCGCGATGAGCTGCTTATTCGCCGTCACAACCGATTTGCCGGACTCCAGCGCGCGCCGCACAATCTGCTCCGCCGGAGAAAGTCCGCCAATCAGCTCGATGACGATATCGACGTCCGACTTCAAAACTCCGTCGATATCCTCGGTCCAAATAACATCGCCCGGCACCCAACCTTGCTTCTTACGCGCCACATTTCGATTGAAGATGTGCGTCAGCCGAATGGACTTGTTTCCGCTCTCGCAGAGGATCTTTGCCACCGCGCGTCCCACGGTGCCGAACCCGATCAAGGCCACCCGGCAGGCAGAAGCCGGCTCCGCACTCGGTTTTCGAGCCGCCTTCGCCGCAGGTTTGGATTTCTTCTTGGACAAGGAGTCCTTCTCACCCCAAAATTGAATCCCTTATGATACGTGCGCCGACGTTTTTCGGGAACAGCAAATGCCGAATCGTGAGCGGATAGTGTTGGCGATTAGTGGATGGCGTCATCCTAAGCGGAGCCGTTCTGGTAGACCCTCGGCTTCTAGCCGAGGGCGAGCGGAGCGAGGCGAAGCGAAGGATCTCGCGTGTGCCCAACGCGTCGCGTGTCGCCACCGGTGGCTCGTCCTCGCACTGCTGATCCTCTGCGCGAGTTGCACGCACAAGGAAGCGCCAGAACCTGACCATCCGCGGCTGACTCCCAACGTGACGCTCCATGACATCACCTTCCGCAGCGCAGCTCTCCACCGCGACATGCCATATCGCGTGATCCTTCCCGCGAGCGTTCCGCCGGAGAAGAAGCTCCCGGTCGTTTACCTGCTGCATGGGGGCGGAGGCGGATTCCGCGACTGGTCCGAACTACTCCGACGTCGCTCGCTTTGCCGAGTCCGGCCTGATTCTTGTGATGCCTGAAGGCGCATCGTCCTACTACACGAACGCGGTCGATCCACCCCAGGACCGCTACGAAGACTACATCGTGCAGGATCTGATCGCAGAAGTAGAGAACAGATTTCCCGCTGCCCGCGGCCGTGTTAACCGCAGCATTGTGGGGCTCTCGATGGGCGGCTTTGGAGCCGTGAAGATCGCCCTGCGCCATCCCGAGCTTTTCGTATTCGTCGGCGGACTCAGCTCCGCCCTCGATGTGCCTCGCCGCGCCTTCACCATTCGCCGCTTGCACCAGTCGCGCCACTACGAATCGATCTTCGGCCCCACGGGAAGCCAAACGCGCCGCGAGAACGACCCGTTCGTCCTGGCACGCGGCACGAATCCGGAGGCAGCTCCGTACTTCTTCCTGACTTGCGGCGAGCAGGAAGGGCTGCTGGCGACAAACCGCGACTTCGCCGCACTCCTGGGCCAACGTCATTTCAAGTACGAGTTCCACACGGTTCGCGGCAATCATAACTGGGAGCAGTGGAACACGTGGCTGCCGAGCCTGTTTCAAAGCCTGCAACAGCAAATGAAGCCGACGAACTGATCCTCCTCGACAGATTTCTACAGCCGCTCTTCCTTCCGGCCCCGGGCCCGACACCGGGCGGCATCGCGCGCGGATTCCGCATCAAAGTTGGTAATATAGTCGTTTGCCTGCTGCGACCTGATCTCGGCGGGAACATTCGCGGACATGCTCTTTCTCAAGCGCCTCTCGTTTCGAGCGCTCGGGTCCGCTATCACGCCCCGCGCAGCGGGAGGAGAATGAATGATCCGAAAGTTCGCAACGATTTCCGCGGCCAGCTTCGCGCTTCTGACGATCACGATTCTGGCGGGGGTCGCAACCGTCCACGCCCAACAGACCGATACGCAGCAACCAGTCACTCAGCCGCAGACGCAGCAACAGCCTCCAGCCCAGCAGCCCGCCAGTCAGGAACCTTCCACCGAAGAGCTAGGCCATAAGAAAAAAGTAAAGGACTACAAGAACTGGACCTTCAACGTCGGCGGAGGCGCCAGCCTCACTAACGGAACCACCAAGACGTATGTTCGTAGTGGAGGCGGCATCGTCGCTGGCGGCGTGGCGCGCAACTACAGCAAGTATTTCGGATTCCGGCTCGACGCTCACTTTGATAACCTGCCTCTCCGGGCCTCCGCGCTGCAGGCCGCACAGGCGCCCGGAGCCAACGATCACGTCTACTCCGTCCACCTTGACCCGATCATCAACATTCCCGCGAGCAAAGATTGGGGAGGATACATCCTCGGCGGGCCCAGTTTTTATCATCGCTCTGGCAAACTCGATTCATCGACGGCCCTTCCGGGATCATCCTGCAATGGTTTCTTTACCTGGTGGGGACATTGCTTTGCCGGATCCTTGCCCATCAGCGGCCAATTTCTGCACTCCAGCCAGAACGAGCTTGGCGAAAACTTCGGTGTCGGCCTCACGCGCAAAATTACTCCCAACATGGAGTTGTACGCCGAATTCCGCTATTTCCACGGCAAGTACAACAACATCACGACGGACCTCCGCCCGATTACCATCGGCATTCGGTGGTGAGGGTTCGGTCACAGAATCGCGTAACTATCCGTCTCTCATCCGAGTGGACGGCAGTCTCGCCGTTCGCTAGAATCTCGGGTTTGCTGCGCAAGCGGCCCTCCCCCCAGCCGCACTTCCAGTCATAGTCGAGGACCCATGGCTCTGATTCAGTTCACACGCAATCACAACGATCACTCCACCGATAAAGGATTCCAGTTCGAATTTCTCTGCGACCGGTGCGGCAACGGCTTCATGACGGAGTTCAAGCCGTCTGCCACGGGAATGGCTGGCAGTGCGTTACGCGCTGCAGGAAGCCTGTTTGGAGGATTTCTCGGCTCGGCCAGCAATTCTGCGTATGAGATCGAACGGGCGATTCAAGGGCCGGCGCACGATCACGCATTCCGCGCCGCTGTGGACGAGGCAAAGCCGAATTTCAAGCAGTGTCCGAAGTGTACGCATTGGGTTTGCATCGCGTCGTGCTGGAATGCCAAGCGGTCGCTTTGTTTCCAGTGTGCTCCCGATGTTGAAGTCGAGTTGGCTGCCGAGCAGACGCAGGCCACCGTCGATCAGATGCGAGAGAAAGTTCGCGCACAGGATTTGACGAAAGACCTCGACTTGACGAGCGAAGCCGCGGCACTGTGTCCGGAGTGCGGAGCGCGGACGCAGGGAGCGAAATTCTGTCCGGAGTGCGGCAAGCCGCTGCGTCCGAAGAACGAATGCTCGCGTTGTGGCACGAAAGTCGAGGTCGGGACGAAGTTCTGCCCGGAGTGTGGCAATAAGCTCTGATTCCCATGGCGGACTTTCAGGGGAAGTTCCAGTATCTTACGCAGGGTGGCGGCGTCGCGCAGGAAGGCGCATGCGGGTTGCAATTCGACGCGCAGACGCTGACGCTGACTCCCGCGAGCGGCGCGGCGCTGGCATTTGATCTCGGCGATCTGGATGCTGTGACCG
>Ga0335081_10019711_pt1 | contig 10903 bp, 6 predicted proteins | sample Lox_Sample_35_FD_206713 | JGI IMG/M metagenome (GOLD analysis project Ga0335081, IMG submission 206713) | Soil microbial communities from Loxahatchee National Wildlife Refuge, Florida, United States - Lox_Sample_3.5 | ecosystem: Environmental > Terrestrial > Soil > Wetlands | place: USA: Florida...
GTCGCTGGTATTTCAGCAGGCGGAGAACCGTTTGCACGCGCAAAAGGCAATCATGCTCGAATTGATGAAGAGTGAGTTCGTCAAATTGCCAGGACTGCTGGAATTGCAAGATCTAGTACACGCATAGATGGAGCGAGGCCGGGCGGCGACGCCCGGCGCTCCATTCGAAGCTACGACGATGAAAAGCATACTCCTCGCCGTTGGCGGAAACTCCCTGATCCGTGCGGGAGAGAAGGGAACCATCGCCGAGCAACGGGCAAACGCCCAGCGGACCGCGGCGCAGGTCGTGGGCCTCATCCGGGCCGGCTACCGCATCGTGCTCACGCATGGCAACGGCCCGCAAGTTGGGGCAGCTCTTCTGCGTTCGGAACTGGGAGCCAGCCAGGTCCCAGGGCACCCGCTGGACGTTTGTGGCGCCGCGACTCAGGGTGAAATCGGATACCTGCTCCAGCAATCGTTGCAAACCGAGCTGCAGTTGGCCGATTTGCACGTGCCGGTCGCGACGGTTGTAACCCAGAGCCTGGTGTCGCTCCACGATCCCTCAATGCAGCGCCCCAGCAAACCGATCGGTCCTTTCTACTCACGCGCTGATGCAGAACAACGCAAGCGCCTTTTCGGATGGGAGATTGTGGAGGACGCGGCCCGGGGTTATCGCCGGGTGGTTCCGTCGCCTGAGCCCGTTGACGTCATTGAGCTGGAGGTCATTCGTGATCTGGTCGAGCACGGGGTGCTGGTCATCGCGTGCGGGGGTGGAGGAATTCCTGTCGCCTGGAGGGACGGAAAATTGCAAGGCATCGAGGCGGTCATCGACAAGGACCTTGCTTCCGCCTTGCTGGCTGCACACCTCGGCGTCGACCTGTTCGTCATTTCAACCGACACCGATTACGTATATCTAGACTACAAGAAATCCACGCAGCGTCCGCTGCGGCGCGCCGAGGCAGCTGAGCTGGAAGAGTACGCAAAGAACGGCCATTTCCCGCCGGGAAACATGGGCCCCAAAATCGAATCCGTGTTGCGTTTCCTGCGCGACGGCGGCAAGGAAGCCATCATCACCTCTTGCGAGAACCTGTGCCACGCGGTACTTGAGTCTGCGGGTACGCACATGTTCCCTGATCACGACCGTGAGAAACGCGAGCGAGCGACAGAGCTCGAACTCCTAGTGGGAGGACGCTGATGCCAATAGCGACAATCACGCCTATCCAGCCCATCGAGCCGTCTACTTTAGGACCGGCGCTCGGGGCCAGGACTCCGTTGATGCATGTGGTCGAGTCCCAGCAATTCACCGTCCCACTGCTCATGGAATTGTTCGAGCGGTCCCGAGGCATGGAACGCATAGTGGCGCGCGGCGGCTCGCTCGACTATCAGAACCGCATCATGACCACACTGTTTTATGCGCCCTCCACCCGCACCCGGCTTTCGTTTGAAGCCGCCATGCATCGCTTGGGTGGCAGGGTCTTATCCACTGAACACGCGGGGACGTTTTCGTCGGAAATTGAGGGTGAGCAGGTTGAGGACTCTATCCGCATTATTGGCGGCTATTCCGATGTGATCGTGATCCGGCATCCTGAAGAACACGGTGCTCGGCGGGCGGCGGAAGTCTCATCGGTGCCGGTGATCAATGCCGGGGACGGCAATGGCGGGCAGCATCCGACCCAGGCTTTGCTGGACCTATACACTATTTACAGAAAGCGTCCGTTGAACGGCCTGAGCGTTGCCATCATTGGCGAGTTGGACAAGGGGCGTTCCGCGCGGTCTCTGGCGTATCTGCTGGCCAAGTTCGAACGGGTAAAGCTGTTCTTTGTGAGCCCGCCGCAGCTCCAAATGAAACCGGACATCCTTGATTATCTGGATGAGCACGGCGTCCGCTATGAACTGGAGTCGGATATTGAACGAGTGATTGGCGAAGTGGACGTGGTGTATCAGACTCGAATCCGGCCCGAGCGAGTGCGGGATGTGACCGGGCTAAAGCACTACGCCATCGATTCGACGGTCGTGCAGCGCATGAAAGCGGACGCAATGATCCTACACCCGTTGCCGCGCACTGTGGAATTAGACAAGTCGGTCGATGCTGATCCCAGAGCTATGTATTTCCGCCAGGCCATGAACGGACTCTATGTGCGAATGGCACTCTTAACCATGCTATTGGATAAGGATGGCAGAACTTAGCTAGCCGCGCGGTACGATGCCGGCGCTAACAAAATGTGAAAGGAACTTATGACTACCGAACTTATCGAAAAGCCCATGCACTCACAGGAATTCGTCGATCTCGAAAACCAGTATGGAGCGCATAACTATCATCCGCTCGATGTTGTGATCGAGCGCGCCGAAGGGGTGTGGGTTCATGACGTCGAGGGCAAACGCTACCTTGATTGCTTAGCCGCGTATTCGGCGGTAAATCAGGGACACTGCCATCCCAAGATTCTGAACGCTCTGACTAAGCAGGCCTGGAAAGTCACGCTAACCTCGCGCGCATTCCGCAATGAGCAACTGCCCCTGCTGTACAAAGAGCTGCATGACCTGACCGGCTTCGACATGGTTCTGCCCATGAACTCAGGCGCCGAGGCGGTCGAAACTGCGCTCAAGACCGCCCGCAAGTGGGGTTACAAAGTAAAAGGCATTCCCCAGGACAAAGCCGAGATCATTGTCTGCGCCAATAATTTTCATGGCCGCACGGTCACCATCGTGAGCTTCTCGAGCGATGAGCAATATCGCGACGGCTTCGGCCCGTTCACTCCGGGGTTCAAAGTCATTCCCTTCGGCGATGCTGGCGCCTTGCGCGAAGCCATTACTCCCAACACTTGCGCCTTTCTGGTCGAGCCCATCCAAGGCGAGGCCGGAATCGTCATTCCGCCTGACGGATATCTCCGCGAAGCGGCGGAAATCTGCCGCCAGAACCGAGTGTTGCTGATGGTGGACGAAATTCAGTCCGGCCTGGGACGAACCGGCAAACTGTTCGCCTACATGCACGAGGGAATCACGCCCGATGTGCTGATCGTCGGCAAGGCTCTCGCCGGCGGGTTCTATCCGGTCTCGGCCGTTTTGGCATCTCGCGAGATTCTGGGCGTCTACAAACCCGGCGACCATGGCAGCACTTTCGGCGGCAATCCCCTGGCCTGCGCGATCGCGCGGACGGCGCTGCAGGTCATCATCGAAGAAAAAATGGTAGAACGTTCCGCCGAACTGGGCGCTTATTTCCTGACTCTGCTGCAAACTCTGCGCAGCCCCGACCTGAAAGAGGTGCGCGGCAAAGGCTTATGGATCGGCATCGAACTTCATAGTCCTGCGCGTCCCTACTGCGAGGCGCTCAAGGAAGAAGGCATTTTGTGCAAGGAGACACATGACCGGGTGATTCGAATCGCACCGCCGCTGGTCATCCGCCGTCAGGAGATTGACTGGGCCTTTGAGCGAATCGCGAGGGTGATTCAGAAACCGTGAATCGGGCGTGTTCCGCCCTCGTCGAACCGGTGACGGTCATCACAGCGGAGTCTTTTGACCTCAGTTTATGCTTGTAGCAGGGTGACTCCTATGGTGCCTTCGTCCGTCACCGAAGCCAGCCTGCACCAACTCGGTGCGGAACAGTTGCGCGGTGCCCTGGCGAATTTCCTGCCCAAAGGCGCCACCGCCGCCGAACAGACTCATGCCATCGAAGCCGCGTTGCGAAGCCCGGCTGGCCAAGCCATGCGGGACACCATGGCGCGATGGATCGTCGACGAGATTGTCCCAGTAGAGAGATTAGTTCCGCCGGCTTACGTGAAATGGCGTCCGCCGGTCCGGGACGCCATGATGTTCGTCGTGGCGCGGCTTTCGCCGGCCCGCCTCGCTCCCAAACTCCTCGAGCAACTGGAACTTCCGCCGAATACGTCGGCGGAGGCGCGCTTGCTGCGCCTGATCGCAAAAGTACCCGGGCTGCAGAAACTGGGACAGGTCATCGCCCGCAACCAGCATCTTCGTCCTGCGCTGCGGGACGCGCTCGCGCGGCTGGAAAACGGAATTCGTGATGTCCGCCCCGAGGACATAGGCGTGATCATTCGGCAAGAGTTGGGGCCACGAATCGAGAAATACGCCGTGAAGATCGCTCCGGCCATTCTCTCGGAGGCCAGCGTGAGTGCGGTGGTGCGCTTCACCTGGCGTGATCCAGAGAGCGGAACTCGAAAACGGGGTGTTTTCAAGGTCCTGAAACCTCACATCCCTGAGTACTTTGCCGAGGACATGGATTACCTGCAGGGGCTGGCCCAATACTTCAGTGACCAGCAGCACAATTACGGATTTCCGGCGAAGCTGCTTCCCGATACTTTCACGAAAGTCCGCCGATTGCTGCGGCACGAGGTCAACTTTATCCGCGAGCAGAAGACCTTACGCGAAGCCTGGAACCTCTATCAGTCTATGTCCGGAGTGCATGTGCCGCGGCTGATTCAGCCCCTGTGTACATCGAAGATTACAGCACTCACTGAAGAGCGCGGGGTCAAGGTGACGAACGCAGCGGCACGCTTGCCGGCCGTGCGCCGCAAGAAGGTTGCCGAGCAGCTCATCGAAGCGCTGGTTGCCGTCCCGCTGTTGGCGGCGCAGGAGGATGCCATCTTCCACGGCGATCCCCATGCCGGCAATTTGCTTTACAACAACCGTACCGGGGAACTGACGATCATCGACTGGGCGCTGCGGGAACGTTTGAGCCGCGATCAGCGCCGGCATCTCGCGCTCTTGTTTCTGATGGTGACCTTGCGCGATCCGGTGGGTACCTGCAACGAAGTGTTGGCCCTGAGTCAACAGCACATCCGCAGCAGTTCACCCAGGGGGCAGATGGTGTCGGAGTTGGTCACGCGCTTTCTCGACGAACTTCCGGTGGTGCGTCTGCCTAGCGGAGTGGATGCCATGCGGCTCCTGGAACGCCTTGCCATGAAGGGCGTGAAGTTCCCCGGACCGCTGATCATGTTGTCCAAAGTGATGTTTACGTTGGATGGAATCCTGGGCGACATCGGAGGATCCGACAGCGGCATGGGTTTTACTATCGCGCGCCACGTTGCCCAGCATTGGATCAAGAATCGGAAGGAATTCCGTTCGCCTTTGATGACCAGGGACTGGATCACGTTGCAATGCAGCGCCTTGCTTTATACCGGACGATTGTGGCTTCAGTGTGAGCAGGCAATTCTGGACCGCCTGCTGCCTGCCGCTTCGCCCGCCCCGGTTGCGCCAAGGTAGCTGCAGGGAAGCTGCTGTTAAACTCGCTAGGGGGTAACCGCCCGGTCTTCGATGACGCTCTCAGCGGCATCGTTCCATCCCGTTTCGGCCGCGGGAGGAATAAAACTCATGGCCCGTTCGGCCAGGGCAGTAATCGTCAGACTGGGATTCACTCCGAGGTTCGCGGCCACTACTGATCCGTCACAGATGTACATGTTCTTGTAGTTGAAGACGCGGTGGCGAGCATCAACCACGCCGTGCGTGGAATTGTCGGCGATCACGCAACCCCCGATGCAATGTGCCGTTCCTGGAACATTGAAGAGGATCTCCGGAAGCATGCTCATGGGAAAACCGCCGGTGAGTTGCGCGAGGGTCTTGGCAAACTCGTTGGCCTTGGGAATGTAGGTAGGCACTTTCTGGCCGCGGCTGACCAGAAATTTTCGAAAGGGCCAGAACCAGGGGCGTTGCCAGCGCATTTCGATCTCTGCATCCAGTGTCTGCATGCAAAGCAGAATCACAAATTCCCGGGCCCAGCCCAAGGGTTGCAACACCCGCACTGTCTGGAATGGGTGGCGGAGCATCGACTTTACGACGTTCCTCAGCCAAAGTGCGATTCGCTGCGGACCCGGGCGGCCATCGGTCAGGATGGTCGTCAGAAACCCCATGGCGTCCGAGCCCCTTGGGTAACGGACTGCTTCAATGTGGGTGTGCTCGTCAATATAAACACCGGAACCGATGGCGATGCCCTCGGACACATCCTGTGAGTAGCCGGGTGTGCGCGCCCCGATGAGGGACTCGGAATTAGTGCGCACGTGTTGACCCAGTTGGCTGCTGATCGCTGGCAATGAGCCTTTCTCCTTGAGCTGAAAGAGGAGTTCCATGGTGCCCAGCGAGGAGGCAGAGAAGACCACTCCACGACAGGTGAAGCGCCGCTGCCGGCGGCGAATCCACGCCGTAGATTTGACGGTGCCCACCTCGTATCCGGCGCTGCCATCACTCGAGCCATCAAGCGGTTTGACATTCACTACCTGAGTCTCTGGAAAGACGCGCGCACCGTGTTTTTCAGCCAGATATAGGTAGCCAAGATCCAGCGTATTCTTCGCGCCATAACGGCAACCCATCATGCACCCGCCGCAAGCGATGCAGGTGGTTCGCGCCGGGCCTTCGCCACCGAAGTATGGGTCGGGGAAAGTCTTGCCGCCCTGTTCTCCCTCCGCGGGCTGAAAGATGCTCACGTTGGTACAGTAGAACGTGTGTCCAGAGCTTGAGGCTTCCGCGGCTTTCTTTAGGAGAAGATCGGCGGGTCCGAGGATTCTGTTTTCCGTCGCACCCAGCATGCGCCCGGCGGTCTGGTAATGCTGGGGCATTTCCGCCTTCCAATCGGACAATCCCGTCCAGGATGCCGCTTCCCACACTTTCTCAGGAGGCGGCAGCAAGGTGCAGGCATAGGTGATTGATCCGCCACCGACGGCGCAGCCATGAAAGATGGTTGCGTGCCTGAAGAACTGTATGTTGAAGAAGCCGCGCAAGCCGAGGTTGGGACGCCAGAGCCAGCGATGGAGGGACCAACTGGTATGGGGCAGGTTGTCGGGTGTCCAGCGCCGGCCCATCTCCATGACCGCAACCCGGTAGCCCTTTTCCACCAGTCGGTGGGCCGTAACACTGCCGCCGAATCCGGACCCGATAACAACGAAGTCGAAATCAAATTGCTGGTTGCCGTCCATACAAGTTCCTACACGTAAACACCGATCCGTTAAGCGCTTCGCGAGGCACAGTCGAAATAATGGGCCGGAATAATCAAGGGAATCGGCGAGTCCAGCGGCTGAGCGGCGACCACGGTTCGCAAGATGTCGTCTGCCTGTTGCCACCAGCCCTGGAATACCTGACCGCCGGTGTAACGGACCCGTAGTGGGCTCCAGCCATTGAGGTCAAATGACGCGGCGAACGGGCTCACGATTACACACCGGGTATCGAGTCGGAGCCCCTCGTGGAGGGCTTTAAGCGTGCTCTCTTTGGCGCTCCACAGCAAGGCCAGGAGCCGCGCCCGGTCCACGGGTGCCGTACGCGCCACCAGCGCCTGTTCTTCGCTGGTGAAATAGTCGGCAACGAAAGCATTGCTGTGCGGTTCGACCATTTCCAGATCACACCCCATCTCCATGCCAGACATCGCCACGGCGCAAGCCGCTCTCCCGGCGCGATGGCTGAGTGAAATTGTGACGGCTGTTGGTTGGTCGGCAAAAAAAACCTCGGGAGCGCCCGACGCTGCCGGGCGTATCTCGATTTTCTTGAAGACCTGGGGATGGGCAGGCACATCCAGGCAAACCGACAGTGCGCGTTTCGCCGTCCAGCGTCCCAGGCGCCAGTCAGCGCGGCGTTTGGCGAAGCCCATGCCCTTCAGGCAGGCTGCTTCGTCGGCGCTCAACCAATCATTTTCCGCCGGAACATCTGCTTCAGTTTGTTCGAACCAATAGACGTTCATCAATTCACCCGGGCCGAGGCTAGGCCGCTTCCGTTATCGTGACTTCCGACTTTTCGGATTCTGATTTCTCCTCTCTGGCAATCCCGCGTTCGACCGCATCGATGAGGTAAGGCCGCAGGTTGGAGGGCGGAATAATGCTATTGAGAGCGCCCACCTGGAGAGCGCGCTGCACACTGTGCACGCGGTCAAACTCGGCCGCCATCTCGCCCAACTTCTCCGAGTGCACGACTTTGAACAGTTCGTCCCACTGTGCCCGCAACCGGCCTTTCTCCGCGCCGTCCGCCTCGGCCATGGTCTGGTTGAGCGCCTGCAGGCGGGCATCTTTACGAGCCCTGGCTTCAACCTCGCTGGCGAAAACCACGGCTGCCGCCGGAGCGCCGCCAATGACAGAGGCATACGTTCCCTCCAAGGCGACGACCTCGAGGTTCTCATTCAGTGCTCTGGAGAAAACCACATAAGCGCCTCCGTGATAGCGCGAGATCACGCAAAAGATCATCGGGCCTTTGAAGTTCACCACCGCCCTCCCGATCTCGGCGCCATATTCAAGCTGCAGCCTGCGCATCGACTCCGGCGAGCCATCAAAGCCCGACAGGTTGGCCAGGAGGACCACCGGTCGATTGTTGCTGGCGGCGTTGATGGCGCGGGCCACTTTCTTGGAGGATTGCGGGAAGAGCGTGCCCGCACACCATTGATCCGGTCCATCGGCGGGGACAAATCCTAAGCGTAGCACCGGCCGCGATTCGATGCCGATGAGACAGACGGGATAGCCTCCGAGGTGGGCGTCCCACACCACGGCGGTTTCCGCCGCGCGCATCCCGGCCCAGCGCTCCAGTGGCGCATGGTCCTGGTCTATGGCTGCCATCATCACTTTGCGAATATCAAAAGATTTCTTGCGCCCAGGGTTGGTCTCGTCCGACAAGATCTCGCCGATCACCTCGAAGCCGTCGTCGCCGTTCCCGCCGTGCGGATAGACTTGTACGTCTCGATCGATGGGGTCGGTGGTCGCAGATTGCCGGGGGAAACGCTCGCCCGGAGCCACATAGGTGTGCTCATAGTGACGCATCAGAATGTGGCAGGCTTCATCGATGTCGCGGGCCCAGTACTGCGCCTGGCCGTTGATCCCCATGATGCGATCGTAGCCGCCGATCCCTTGATTGTCCTCGGCCGAGACGCTGCCGGAGTAGTCCAACGCGCGCTTACCGGTGAGCACCATCGCCGCTTTCGGGGTCATAATCAAGATACCGCGGGTGTGCATGAGCATGCTGGCTTCGGCGTTCCAGTAGGGCTGCGCGCCGACATTGATCCCGTTCACTACCAGATTCACTTCGCAGCCCGCTTGCGTGAAGTTCACCAGGCCTCGGAGGACGCGAGCAATCCAATCCATGTTCTCCACTCCGCTTTCCATGGAGATCTTGGCGCCGGCCGAGATGGGGAACCATTCCAGGGGAACAGCCTTCGCCTGGGCCAATTCCAAAGCCGCCAGGATGCGGCGGCATTCAGGCTCGGCAATGGCGCCTAGATCTTTGCTCGGATCTCCCAGCAGCAGAACGCGGGTCATGCCCTCGGGATACTTGGTTGTAAAGTTGCGAATTACGCCAACTACAATGTTGGCTTTGTTTTGACCATAGGGGCGATCGACGGCCACTAGACGGCCAGCAGAATCAAGATCATGCTCGACAAAATCGCCGGCAGGATAGTCCGCTCGCGTGTGCTCCGGAGCAGGCGTGAGGATCTTGATGATTTCGTATGGATAGATGAGGCCACGCTGGCGCATGCGAACGACTTTCTGGTCGTACTCGGTCAGCGGTTGGATGGGTTGCATTTGGTTCGCCGGCCGGAAGGTGATGAGCATACCGCTGCCGCCCGGGCTCGAGATGCGTACCACCATATCGCGCAACTCGCCGGTAGCCGGGTTGGGAATGCGGGCGTGCACCACCACCTGTTCCAACCCCAGGCCTTCGGTCGAAGGCGCAAGCCTGCGCACCAGATCACGCAACTCATCCCGCCCGAGATTGAACGGTGGCCACACGTTGAGCAGTATCCGATTCCAATACAGCCGCTGATGGGCTAGACGCCGCGACTGGAACACACGGATGCTGGCCAGCGCTTCTGTCAACATGCGTTCCAGATGAGGTAGTTGGACAACACGGCCTGTTTCATCCCGCACTGGGGTTACGTCACGCACCTCGGCGCACACGAACAATCGCTCGTCCTTCGGGTTATCGCGGGCAATGGCATGGATGAGGTACACGTCCTCGACTGACGGCAGCCGCTCAATCTTGAAATTGCTGAGCCTCCAGAGGTGCAGCCGTTTGGCCAACATGGGGTGAATTCCACGGTAGAGCTTCTCCTCTTCGAACGTATTCCCGCTGGGGCGATAGGTAAAGTGCTGCGCACCTGTACCCAGACCATGACCGGAGCCGGTGACGGACGTCACGATGCGCTGGATGGGGCACGGGAAACCCGCCTGCTCGAGCATTCCGCGTACTTCCTGCTGCATAACCTCAGGATCACCCAGCCGGCCGGAATGAAAAACGTAAAAGTCGATGACGATCTCATGGTCGACCGGCACTGCGGTGATCATCGAAAACATCGTCCGCGCCGTCGCGGAGAGCCGGGAATACTCAGCGTGCGTGGTAAAGACGTGAATATGCTTTCCCTCATGATCGTATTCAGCCGATGCATAGCAATGCCCGTCTACGACGAGGATACGGAAGTTCGTGAGCTTACGAATCCGGTAGTACCGCCAAGTGAGCGCTTCCAACATCAAGTTGCGCATGGCGGGGTCGGCGTCCGCGAACCTGCCGGAAAGCAGGCCCAGCAGCGGCTGCGGGCACTCAACCAGTGCGCGAACTCGCTCGTGGCGATCCGCGGCCTCGGGATTGACAGCCATATAGTCGAGGTGGGCCTCCATCTGTTCGTACACTTGCCGGCGTGCCCGCTCAAATAGCCCTTGGTCGAAGTAGCGATAGCGCACTTCCCGTGCCAGGTCAGTGACCGCGGGGAACAGTCCATTGCTCAGCGAGGCCATGCGGTCGAGAAGCATCCGGAAAGACTCGTCAGCTTGGGCGGGTAACTTCTGGACGCGCTGCAGGCGCCGTTCGAGAATGCTTACCACTGGCGCGATTTGCTGCTCTGCGCGTTGATGCGATTTGTAGATCCAGAGCAGGCTTGCTTCCAATTCGGGCGATCGGTCCAGCTTCTGTACACCGTAGTGAGCCAGCGCGCGCCGGAGCGCGCTGACAAAGG
>Ga0335081_10019712_pt1 | contig 10903 bp, 7 predicted proteins | sample Lox_Sample_35_FD_206713 | JGI IMG/M metagenome (GOLD analysis project Ga0335081, IMG submission 206713) | Soil microbial communities from Loxahatchee National Wildlife Refuge, Florida, United States - Lox_Sample_3.5 | ecosystem: Environmental > Terrestrial > Soil > Wetlands | place: USA: Florida...
GCACCATCTGGTAGACGCCCTTTCATCAAGTCTGTATAGTCCGGACCGTTGCACCCCGCTCCGGGACAACCGCCATGGCGCCCGTGCCGGAACAAAAGCCGCCGCAGACTTTTACGGAGGGAGTGCCGATCCCTTACCACGCGAAGTTCACCGCCGAAGAGTTCGCGCGCCTCAAGAAAGGTTCGGTCCCGGAATCCATGGACGACAAATGGTCCATCCGGTGGCAGGAACCGCACCTCGATTTCCATCGCAGTTGGACCGGTGAGGTCGTCTACCGGATCACGTTGATGGAGACTCCCGACGGCGGGGAAACGAGCGAATCCCTGTTGGCCCGGCACCGGCTCGAGCATGTCGGACCGAACACGGACTATGAGGCGCGACTGCTCGATTTCCTGGTCGCAACTCTTTTGCTTGGGCAGGAGAAACCGTTCCCGCGGCCCAGCCACATTCCGAATTCCGTCCCGGGGTTGTACCAGCACGCAGTTGCCGGCACCGCGCAGAAGGAGATCCTGGTCCCATCAAAGATGCCTCAGTCTCCCCGTGCTGCCAGGTCTTCGAAGCCATGGTGGCGGTTCTGGTAAGGCTCTCGGCCGCCTCGAAGTTCCGCGCTACTCGTTGAACAGCGTGGGCTGCGCTTCTGCCGCTTTGCGTGCCGTTCTGCGCGCGATGCCCACCACTCCCAATACCGTCATTTCCACGATGGCCGGCCGGGGAATAAACACGCGCGTGCAATTCGTGCCCGGATCCGGGGGCACCAGGTTCACGCCACGATCCAGCAGGGCCACCAGGTCGTTGGCAACAACCCCTTCCAGCGTTTCCTCGTCCCGGAACTTTACCCGCACCCACAACCCGTCCAGTTTCGGCCGGCTCAGGAAACTTTTGCGCTCGGGCAGAAATTTTTCCTGGAAATCGTTGACGAAGTACACGGTGCGCACGCGGGCCAGCTCCAGGTGTTCCACCTCTCCGTTCACGTTCAACAGCTCCAGCCCGTCGGCCTGACCCAGCAGCGCGGGCGTCACATATCCGGGCACAGTGCGCCCGTCAAAGGTTTCCACGAACACCTTTTTGTGGCTGCTCGACGATTCCTTTTTTTTCGCCACCCGCGGCCCCGTCCGCTCCATTGCAAAGCTATCCAAAGTCTGTTAAAATGGCAAGACTTTCAGCCATAAGGTGTTGAAAATACTACTAGTTATAGCGGCGGGCCGTTTTGACCGATAAAAAGCAGATCCTCAAATCTGCCTCTCTGATCACCGGCATCACCGTCGTCAGCCGTTTTCTCGGTTATTTCCGCGACCAGCGCGTCACGCTGCTGCTGGGCACCTCCATCGCCGCCGATTCTTTCATCCTGGCCTACCGCATCCCCAACCTGCTGCGCCGCCTGGTGGGCGAAGGCTCCATGACCGCCTCGTTCATCCCCGTGTTCACCAGCTATTTGGCGGACAAATCCCGCGACGAAGTGTGGGATTTCGCCAATCGCCTGTTCTGGACGCTCGCGCTGCTCCTCTCCCTGGTGGCCGTGGCGGGCATGCTGTTTTCGCCCCAGGTGATTGAGTTCTTCACCTTCATCGGCCACGCGCCGCAGAAGTGGGAACAGGCCGTCACGCTCAACCGCATCATGTTCCCCTATATTTTCTTCATCGGCCTTTCCGCGCTGTCCATGGCCATTCTGAACTGCTTTCATGTGTTCGGCCTGCCCGCTTCCACTCCCATCCTGCTGAACCTTTCGATCATCGCCTTCTCCACGGCGGCGATCTGGCAGCGCATCGGCGACCCGGCCCGTTCGCTGGGCTTCGGCGTGCTGGTGGGCGGGACTCTGCAGCTGCTCATCCAGATTCCCGAACTGGTCCGCCACGGCATGCACTTCCACCTGGGTTTCTCCATCCGGCATCCCGGCATCCGCGCGGTGGGACGCCTGATGATCCCCGGATTCTTCGGCATCGGCATCTACCAGATCAATTTTTTCGTGGACACGGTGTTCGCCACCGCCGCCAAAATGCCCAGCGGCAGCATCACCGCGCTGTACATCGCGGACCGCGTGATGGAGCTGGTGCTGGGCGGCTACGCCATCGCCGTGGCCACCGCCATCCTCCCCATGATGTCCCACCAGGCCGCGGCCCACGACTTTGAAAACATGAAGAAGACGTTTGCCTTCGCTCTTCGCATCGTCTCCTACATCACCATTCCCGCCGCCGTGGGGCTGGTCATTCTGCGCTTTCCGGTGATTCGCGTGCTCTTCGAGCACGGCCAGTTCCAGGCCACCTCCACCACGCTCACCGCACGCGCCCTGTTCTATTACGCCATGGGGCTCCCGGCATTTGCCGCCATCAAACTGATCGTCCCCGGTTTCTATTCCAGCCAGGACACGCGGACGCCCGTAATCGTGGCGGCCTACGCCCTGGTGGTCAATTTCGCCCTGAACGCGCTGTTCCTCAAATCCTTCTTCAAGACCTTTCAGAACGGCGGGCCGGCACTGGCCACCACGCTGGCCGCCTATTTCAATTTCCTGATGCTCTTCGTGGTCTTCCGCCAGCGCTTCGGCCGCCTGGGCACTTTCGCCATCCTTCACTCCATGTTCAAGATCGGGGTCGCTTCCTCCGCCATGGGCGTGCTGTGCTGGGCCATGGTGCGCTTCTCTCACTTCGAGCAGCAGACCCGTTTTCTTCCGCGGCTCGGCCTGTTTGCGGGCATTCTCACCATCGCCACGGTGGCCTACGTCGGCATCACCTGGGCGATTCATTGCCCTGAAGTCGAGGAAGTCTGGGGCATTGCCCGCCGCTCCCGCGCCACGCCGCTCTCCGGAGGATGAGCCCTGTCTCCCCTTCCCACTCCCGGCGATTCCTCCGCGGCCCGCGGCCACGCGGCGGCGCCTCCGCCCAGCGGCCCGCAGGGGCTCCTGGCCCGCTTCCTCCGCCACCTCCAGGTGGAGCGCGGCCTTTCCGCAAACACGCTCACGGCCTACTCGCTGGACCTGCACAAGTTCGCCGCCTTCTGCGCCACGCGGAAGGTCGCCATGGCCTCCGCCGATCGCGACACCATTCTCGAATTTCTCTCCGGCCTCTACCGCCGCAAGCTCAGCAGCCGCTCCGTGGCGCGTCACCTGGCCACCCTGCGCGTCTTTTTCCGTTTTGCGGTCACCGAGGGCCTCCTCGAGGAGGAGCCTACGATCAATCTGGAGGCGCCGCGCGTCTGGAAGGGCCTTCCCGTTTTTCTCTCGCTCTCCGAGGTGGACAAGCTTCTGGCCATGCCCGACGCCTCCACGCCGCTGGGCCTGCGCGATTCCGCCATGCTCGAGGTGCTGTACTCCACCGGCCTGCGGGTTTCCGAGCTGGTGGGCCTGCGCCTGTCGGAAGTGGACCTCTCCATGGGCTGTGTCCGGTGCATCGGCAAGGGAAACAAGGAACGTCTGGTGCCCCTGGGCCGCGCCGCCCTCCAGACCCTGCGCCGCTATCTGGCGAACGCGCGCCCGGAATTGCTGCGCGGGCCCGGGTCGCCGCTCCTTTTTCTGAATCATCACGGCGGGAGAATCAGCCGGGTCGGTTTCTGGAAGATATTAAAAACGTACGGCCGCCGCGCGGGACTGCCGCCCAAGCTGAGCCCGCACAAGCTGCGCCACAGCTTCGCCACGCACCTGCTGGAACGCGGCGCCGATCTGCGTTCCGTTCAGGCCATGCTGGGTCATGCGGATATCTCCACCACGCAGATCTACACGCACGTCACCCAGGCCCGCCTGCGGCAGGTTTACCGCGCGCATCATCCGCGCGCCTGAGTTCTGGCGGGACAGGCATTGCCGCCTGTCCCCCGGTTTGGAAGCGCGGGGCTCCGGCCCCGTTTTTCGGACAGGGAAGGTAAGATTCGCCGGCCGCCCGCAGGCAAGGGGCGCCGGCAGGCTGGGGGAATCAGGAGGCCCTATGCCCGACTACATGTTCTTGCTGGAAAGCCGGCTTTCCGCCGAGCAGCGCGCCGTGGTCCTTCGCGTGGTGGAGCTGGCCCAGGCCCAGGAGGCCAACGTCTACATTGCCGGCGGCGCGGTGCGCGACCTCATCTCCGGCATGGCCATCCGCGACCTCGACTTCGTGATGGAGGGCAATCCGCTGCGCATCGCGCGCGAGCTGGAGAAGGGCGGCGCGCGCCTGCTGGAAGTCGACGAGGAACGCCGCCGCATCGAAATTCTCTTTCACGGCGACGTGGACGGCTCCCTCTCCGCCGCGCGCGATGATTTCTACGAGGCTCCCGGCGCCAAGGTCCAGTACCGCTTCTCCACCGTCCTGGACGACCTGCGCCGCCGCGATTTTTCCATCAACTCCATCGCCCTTTCGCTCAATCCCGCCTCCCGCGGGCTCCTGCTGGACCCCACCAACGGCCTCGCCGACATCGAACGCCGCGAGATCCGCATCCTCTCCATGCACGGCTTCACCAACCAGCCAGGCCGCCTGCTGCGCGCGCTGCGATTTTCCGCGCGCATGGGCTTCGCGCTGGAGGAGCGCACCTCCGGCTGGTTCGATCTGGCCCTGGAGCGCAAGCTGCACCTGAACATCCCGGCTTCCGACATCACCGACGAGGTGCGCCAGGTGGGGCGCGAAGACAATGCCCCCGCGGTGCTCAAGGCCTGGCAGGACCACGATCTGCTGGGCGTCGTCCATCCCAAATTCAGTTCGCGAAAGCCCGACTACAAGGGCCTGGATGCGCTGGTCAAAGCACGCGAAGAGCTGATGTCCGTCAACCGCCGCGCACGCCTGTTCGCTCCCACGCTCTACTACACCTTCGGCCGCTACAGCCGCGTGGAGCGCTCCAACGCGCTCAAGCAGATCGGCCTGCGCGCCGCCGAAGTGCAGGCCGTGGCTTTGCTCGAAGAGCAGGCCGACGCCGCCGTCAAGCTGCTGGCCGGCGCCAAAATGAAGGACGCGCGGGTGGCCTACGACGCGCTGGAAAAAATGCCGTCCGAGACCATCATCTTCCTGCTGACCTATACGCGGCAATCGGCCGTGCTCGCGCGCATCCACTCCTACATCTCCAAGTGGAAGCCCATGCGCGCGACGCTGCCCGCCGCGCAGCTCGAACTCCTCGGCATCCCTCGCGGACCCAAGTTCGACGAAGTCCTCGAGAATTTCTTCACCCTCCAGCTCCACGGACGCGTCCGCGGCCCCGAACATTACGACCGCATCCTCCGCAATCTGGCCGGCATCAAGCCCGAGCCCAAGAAAAAGGTCAAGCCGGAGAAGAAAGGGAAGGAGGCGGCCAGGCCCGCTCCGGGCCAGCCGCCGGCGAAAGGCGCGCTCGCGGGGAAGGGAACTCCCGCGGCTCCCGCCAAAGGCGCTGTCCCTGCCGCGAAGGGCACGCCTGCCGCGAAGTCCGCCCCTGCGGCGAAATCCGCGCCCGCAAAGCCCCCCGCCGGGAAAGCCAGGCCCGCGGCGAAGCAAGCGAAGCCTTCCCAGCCGGCGCACAAGAAAAAACGCTAGCCGGATCAAGGCGCGCATTCCGCAGCGCGCGGCGTATCTCCGATTCTCCGCGGCCCCGGCGCGCTCTGCGCCTGTGCGAGAAACGCCAGGTCCGCTCCCTCTCCGTGTTCCGCGTTGCTCCGCGTCCTTCGTGTTCGTCGGGTGCGTGTGAATGTTCGTTTCTCAGTTTTCGCTTTTCAGTTTTCCTTCCTCCTCGCGCCGCCTTACAATGTTCTCCGGCATGCAGACGCCGCCCTTCGTTCACCTTCACCTCCATACGGATTACTCTCTTCTGGACGGCGCCTGCCGCATCCCCGACCTGGTGGCCGAAGCGGCGCGCCGGGGCATGCCCGCCGTGGCCGTCACGGACCACGGCAATCTGTTCGCCGCCGCCAAGTTCTATCAGGAAGCCGTCACCCGCGGCGTGAAGCCCATCATCGGCTGCGAGATGTACGTGGCCCGCGGCGACCATCGCGAAAAGACCTCCGACCCGGACGCCCCCGGCGCCGGCCGCGCCAATCACCTGGTGCTCCTTGCCGAAACGCAGCAGGGCTACCGCAACCTGATGAAGCTGGTGTCCACCGGATTTCTCGACGGCTTCTACTACAAGCCCCGCGTGGACCACGACCTGCTCGCCCGCCACTCCGAGGGACTGATCGCCCTTTCCGCCTGCCTTCGCGGAGAAGTGACCGAAGCCCTGACGGAAGACAAGTTCACCGAAGCCCGCGAATCCGCCTACCGCCTTCGCGATATTTTCGGCAAAGGCAATTTTTTCCTCGAAATCCAGGACCAGGGCCTGGAAATCGAGCGCAGGGTCAATCCCAATCTCCTCCGCCTCTCCCGCGAGTCCGGCATTCCCCTGGTGGCCACCAACGACGCGCACTATCTTTCCCGCGAGGACGCCCGTGCCCAGGATGTCCTCCTGTGCATCCAGACCGGCAAGACGGTCAACGACGCGCACCGCATGCGCTTTGCCAACGACCAGTTTTATTTCAAGACCGCCGAGGAAATGGCCGCCATCTTCCGCGATCTGCCCGACGCCCTCTCCCGCACGGTGGAAATTGCCGCGCGCTGCCACGTGAAGATCGAGCCGGTCCACAATCCCTTCCCGGAATTCCGCATTCCCGAGGGACACACGCCGGACAGCTATTTCGCCTCCGTCGTGGCGGAAGGCTTTGCGGCGCGCCGCCCGCCGCTCGAGCGCCTGGCCGCCGCCGGGCGACTCCTCCATCCCCTCGCGGAATACGAGCGCCGCCTGGCGTATGAAATCGGCGTGATTCAAAAGATGCGTTTCGCTGGCTATTTCCTGATCGTGTGGGATTTCATCCGCTACGCGCGCGCCCAGGGCGTTCCCGTGGGGCCCGGCCGCGGCTCCGCTGCCGGCAGCCTGGTCAGCTACTCGCTGGGCATTACGGATGTGGACCCGCTCCAGTACGGCCTGCTCTTCGAGCGCTTCCTGAACCCCGAGCGCATCTCGCTTCCCGACATCGACATTGATTTCTGCATGCGCCGGCGCGGCGAAGTGATCGACTACGTGACGCGCACCTACGGCCGCGAAAACGTGGCGCAGATCATTACCTTCGGCACGCTGGCCGCCAAGGCCGCCATCAAGGACACCGGCCGCGCCCTCGATCTCCCCTTCGGAGAAGTGGACCGCCTGGCCAAGCTGGTCCCGGCCGAGCTGAACATCAAGCTGGACAAGGCCCTGGCCGAATCCTCCCAGCTGCGCTCCGCCATCGAGTCCAACGAACGCTACACCGAGCTGATGGACGTGGCCCGCCGCCTGGAGGGCTTCGCCCGCCACGCCTCCACGCATGCCGCCGGAGTGGTCATCTCTCCCCAGCCCCTCGTCGAGATCGTTCCGCTCTACAAGTCGAACCGCGAGGAAATCACCACGCAGTACGACATGAACGCGCTCGAAAAGCTGGGCCTGCTGAAAATGGATTTCCTCGGCCTGACCACCCTCACCATCCTCGATGACGCCGTCAAGCTCATCGCCCAGCACCGCGGCGTCCAGCTGTCGCTTCCCGATCTCCCCCTCGACGATCCGCAGACCTACGCCCTGTTCTCCCGCGCGGAGATGAGCGGCATCTTCCAGTTTGAATCCCACGGCATGCGCGACATCCTCCGCCGCTACCAGCCCTCCCGCCTCGAAGACCTCACCGCGCTCAACGCCCTCTACCGGCCCGGCCCCCTGCAGGGCGGAATGGTCGACGATTTCATCGCCCGCAAACACGGCAAAAAGAAAGTCGCCTACGAGCTTCCCGAGCTTCAGGACATCCTCGAGGAGACCTTCGGCGTGATCTTGTATCAGGAGCAGGTCATCCAGATCGCCTCGCGGCTGGCCGGCTACTCGCTGGGAGAAGCCGACCTCCTCCGCCGCGCCATGGGCAAAAAGAAAAAAGAGGAAATGGCCGCGCAGCGCGAAAAGTTCCTGGCCGGATGCGCCGGCCGCAAAGTCCCCGCGCGAAAGGCCGAACGCATCTTCGACCTCATGGAGGAATTCGCCGGCTACGGCTTCAACAAGTCGCACGCCTGCGCCTATGCGCTGCTGGCCTACCAGACCGCCTGGCTCAAGGTCCATTATCCCGTGGAATTTTTCTGCGCCCTGCTCACCTCCGAAACCGGCAGCACCGAGAAGCTGGTCAAGTACATCGGCGAAGCCCGCGCCGCCGGCATCACCGTCCTTCCCCCGGACATCAATTCCAGCGACATGGATTTCACGCCGGCCGGGGAAGCCATCCGCTTCGGCCTCCGCGCCATTCGCAATGTCGGCGAAAATGCCGTGCGCACCGTCCTGGAGGCGCGCCAGACCGTGGGCCGTTTCCGCTCGCTCCGCCAGTTCTGCGAAGTGGCCGACGTCCGCCTGCTGAATCGCCGCCTGCTCGAATCCATGATCCGCGCCGGCGCCATGGACTCGCTCGGCGCGCGCCGCTCCCAGCTCATGGCCGTGATCGATCCGGCCATCGAGCACGCCCAGCGCATCGTGCGCGAACGCTCCGTCGGCCAGCACGGCCTGTTCGGCGCCGGCGGTGCGGTCACGGCTGGGGGAGCCTCCGACGCCGAAGTTCTGCCCGACATCGAAGAATGGCCCGAGCACGAGCGGCTGGCCCGCGAGTATGAAATGCTGGGCTTCTACGTTTCCGGCCATCCGCTGGAGCGCTACCGCACCCGTCTCGAAGAGCTGTCCGTCTGCCCGCTGGGCGCGCTGGAGGAAAAATCCAACGGCTCGGACGTTGCCGTCGCCGGGATTGTGGCGGCCGAACGCGCCATGCGCTCCCGCAAGGGCCAGCGCTGGGCCATCCTCACGCTGCAGGACATGACCGGCATGGCCGAAGTTCTGGTCTTTCCGGAAAGCTTCCAGCGCCTGGAACGCACGCTGCGCAAGGGTTCGACCATCGTGGTGAAGGGGAAGATCAGCGTGGAAGACGTGGGCACGCGTGTGATTCTCGCCGAGGCGCGTTCGCTCGAGTCCGATCCCGCCGCTCCGGGAGCCGGCCAGCTCCGCATCCACGTGGACGCGGAATCGATCGACAACGAATCGCTGAATCTGCTGCGCGAGTTGTTTGCCTCGCGTCCCGGCCCGTGCCGCGTGGCCTTCGTGGTCACCACCGCCGACGGCGCCGTGGGAACCCAGCTCACCAACTTCCGCGTCCGCGCCGACGAGGATCTCCTGGCCCGCGTCCGCGACCTTCTCGGCGACGCTTCCGTCGAACTGGTCTCTGCTTCTCCCGTCTCCTCCGCCGCCGACTGACCATTTCGTATGGCCGGCTTGCGACCGGCGCCTTCCTCTTTCTTCGCCTCTTCCTTCCCTCGTCTTTCTCAGCGTTCCTCTGCGCCTCTGCGTTATCTTGTTTCCTCCATGCCCTCCGTTTCTCCGCTCTCTCCGTGTTAAAATCTTCCCCCACCCTGTCATGGACATGAACCACCAGAAGCGCGTCCTCGACAACCTGGAAAAGGACGTCGAGCAGCTCCGCCAATCGAAAGGCGACGGCCTGTCCCGCGCCGACCTCGAGCGCCTGCGCGGCGACGTGGCCGAGCTGAAGCGCGAGTTCTACGCCAATATCTCCGCCTGGCAGCGCACCCAGCTCGCCCGCCACCCCGGCCGTCCCTACACCCTCGACTACGTCCAGCACCTCATCACCAATTTCCACGAGATTGCCGGCGACCGCGCCTATTCCGACGATCCCGCCATCGTGGGCGGCTTCGGCTGGTTCCGCGAACGGCCCGTGATGCTCATCGGCCACCAGAAGGGCCGCGACACCAAGCAGCGCCTGGCCCGCAATTTCGGCCAGGCCAAGCCGGAAGGCTATCGCAAGGCGCTTCGCCTGATGCAGCTCGCCGCCAAATTCCGCCGTCCCATCCTCACGTTCATCGACACGCCCGGCGCCTATCCCGGCATTGACGCCGAGGAACGCGGCCAGGCCGAAGCCATCGCGCGCAATCTCCGCGAGATGATGCGCCTCCCCGTCCCCATCATCGTCACCATCACGGGCGAAGGCGGCTCCGGCGGCGCGCTGGCCATTGCCGTGGGCGACCGCGTGTTCATGCTGGAAAATTCCATCTACTCGGTGATTTCACCGGAAGGCTGCGCGTCCATCATGTGGCGCGACGCCACCAAGGCCGAACTCGCCGCCGGCGCCCTGCGCATCACCCCGCGTGACCTGCTGGGCATGGGCATCGTGGACAAGGTCGTTCCCGAGCCGGAAGGCGGCGCGCATCACGATCCCGCCGCCGCCGCCCAGTCCGTGGGCGACACCATCGAGCGCGCCCTCGACGAGTTGCATACACTGTCCGCAACCGACCTGCTCGAGCGCCGCTACCAGAAATTCCGCCGCATGGGCCAGTTCTTCGAGCAGCCCTAGCGGCGCTGCCTGCCCTGACGCAGGAAGGGCTTGCACCCGGCCTCCAGCCGTTCCTTCTGTTCGTCGTCCCCAGAATCCTGCCATCCCGAGGAGTCCGCGGCGAGCGAGCTGCTTTTGTCGCGGCATTTCTGAGCGCCCCGCTGCGCTATAATCCCTCCCTCGAATGCCCCTCGTTCCCGGCACGAAACTCGGCCCCTACGAAATCGCTGCGCCTCTCGGCGCCGGCGGCATGGGCGAAGTCTACCGCGCCCTCGACACTCGTCTTGACCGCCAGGTCGCCGTCAAAATTCTTGCCGGCCATCTTTCCGCTTCTCCCGAACAGAAGCAGCGCCTGGAACGCGAAGCGCGCGCCATCTCCGCGCTCAACCATCCTTCCATCTGCCAGCTCTACGACATCGGCTCGCAGGACGGCACCGACTTCCTGGTCATGGAATTTCTGGAAGGCGAAACGTTGGCGGACCGCCTCCGCCGGGGCGCGCTTCCTCTCGCCGAAATCCTCAAAATCGGGATCGCCGTTGCCGACGCGCTCGCCGCCGCGCATCGCCACGGCATCATCCACCGCGACCTGAAGCCCGGCAACATCATGCTGACGAAGGCCGGCGC
>Ga0335081_10019713_pt1 | contig 10903 bp, 6 predicted proteins | sample Lox_Sample_35_FD_206713 | JGI IMG/M metagenome (GOLD analysis project Ga0335081, IMG submission 206713) | Soil microbial communities from Loxahatchee National Wildlife Refuge, Florida, United States - Lox_Sample_3.5 | ecosystem: Environmental > Terrestrial > Soil > Wetlands | place: USA: Florida...
TGGCCTGGCTCCAGGACCGCGCCGAGGCGACAGGCCTGGTCTACCCGCAGGCAGCGGCCGCACGAGCGCGCGGGATCCTCGCCCACAATCCGGCCGAGGCCCAGGCCTGGTTCGCTACGGCCCGGTCGGCTCACCAGGAACAACCGATGCCGTTCGAGCAGGCCCGCACCCTGCTCTGCGAGGGTGAGGCGCTGCGCCGCGCCCGCCGTCCCGCCGCCGCCCGCGGGCCCCTCCAGCGCGCCCTCACCATCTTCAGCGGTCTGGGGGCGCGGCCGTGGGAGGTCCGGGCGATCACCGAACTAGATGCCACCGGCGCCCGGGCTGGGAACCGGAACGACACAAACGTCTCCGCCCTAGACTCCCTCAGCCCGCAAGAACTCCAAGTCGCCAGGGCCGTGGCGCGAGGACTTAACAACGTCGAGGCAGCAGCGGCCTTGTTCGTCTCTCGCAAGACCGTTGAAGCTCACCTCACGCGCGCCTACCGCAAGCTCGGTGTCCGGTCTCGCACGGAACTGACCCGTCTGCTGGTCACATGTGACCAGACCCGCTAGAGCCTCAACAGGCCGCCGCCAAGAGCGGCCCGCTCACCTGGGACGCCTGTTATCGCAAAATATAGGGAGATCCCCGAAGCACACGGAGCAGCCAAAGGCGACGCTAACGGGGAAAGCTAGCTGGTGGTCAAGGAATGTGGCTGCAGTGGATCATCCACTGCAGCGGCAGGCTCAGCGGGGCACGGATTCATCTCGGGCAAGGGGACGGATTCAGGCGACCTTGGGTGCAGGGCGCGCCTCTGCCAGCGCTGGGTGCCCACATCAGAGGAGGCAGGGTCGATGTCCAGTTCGTCACCGTTCCTCGATGTCAAGAGTTTCACCGAGGAGGAACTCCCGGCCCGCGCCGAGGAGTCACCCAGGCAGGCTCAGACGAGCAGCCCCTTCCTGGCCGTCTACGAGCTGGAAGGGGGGCCCGGGCTAGACCCGCAGGCCGAAGCGTACGTCTCGTTCCTCAACGAGCTGTACGACGAGCAGTTCAACCAGGCGCTGTCCAATCTCGTGGACGACGCGGCGGCCATCTACCAGAGCAACTTCGCCGACGAACAGCAAGACCCCCACATCACCGGCCAGGAGGCCGAACGGCTCCTCGATCAGCACTTCGCGCCGCTCGTGGCCGAGGCGGAGACGATGATCGGGACGCTCGCTGAGGAGCTGGGCCAGCGCGACCTAGGAACCCTGAGCGAAGGCGAGGTCGAGACCATCGTCGACCGCTACCGACCATCCGGTGGGCTCGAGCCGCATTTCGAGCAATGGCTGGGCGGGCTCGGGAACGCACTCAAGACGGTGGTCCACAAGGGCCTGGACCTGGCGAAGAATGCCGCCAGCGCGGTCGCCAGGTTGGGCTTGAAGCACGTCCTCAAAAAGCTCTTGGTGTTCATCAAGCCCATGATCAAGGCTGTGGTCAGGCGTGCAATTCGGAAGCTGCCGCCGGAACTCCAGCCGATGGCCACGATGCTCCGCGACAAGCTGCCGTTCCTGAAGGAGCTCGAGGAGGGCGAAGCGACCGAACCCGAGACGACCGCGGCCGGCGAGGTGGCGGAGATCCAGAACGAGTTTGATCAACGGGTCGCCAATCTCCTGTTCGCCCAGACGGAGGCAGAGCAGGACCTGGAGATGGCCCGGGCGGTCGATCAGCGAGACGCCCCGGATGCCTACCCCGTCGCCGAGCTCGAGCGCGCCAGGGAACGGCTGGTGGACGGCCTGGAGCAGCTGAAGGAAGGCGAGGACCCCACGCCCCAGGTCGAGAACTTCATCCCGGCCCTCCTGCCCGTCCTGAAGGTGGCGCTCAGTATCGGCGGCCGGCAACACGTGGTTAACTTCATGGCCCCTTTCGTGGGCAAGTTCATCCGGAAATTCGTCGGCCCGCAGTACGCTCCCCCTCTCTCCAAGGCGATCGTGGATGCCGGGCTGCGCCTCCTCCAGCTGGAAGCGGCAACCCAGAGCGAGGTCAGGCCGGCCGCGTCGGCGGTGGCGTCCACCGTCGAGGAGACCGTGCGGACGGTGGCGGCGCTTCCGGATTACGTTCTCAATAACCAGGAGCTCCTCGAAGGCGCCGCCCTGGAGGCATTTGAGCAAGCCGCCGCCGCCAACCTTCCCCCCGTCCTACCGGAGGATACCTACCGCAAGCGTCCCGAGCTGCGAGAGCACCGCCGGGGGTTCTGGTATCGATGCGGTCGGCGGTACAAGAAGCGTCTGGGCCCGAGCATCAGGGTCCGCGTCTCTCCGTACAAGGTGGCCAGCCTCGAGACCTTCGATGGCGGCACCGTGGGCGACGCGCTGGAAGAGCAGTATGCCATCGCGCCCGGCGAGGAGCTGGAAGGTGAGCTCCATCTCTACGAAGCCCTGCCCGGCATGCGTCTGTCCGACATCGTCCGCGGGGAGCAGGTCATCCCCAAGGTGAACGGCGAGGACGGGAGCGACCAACTGCATCCGCTCACTCGCGATGCCGCGACCCTGCTCCTGGGCCAACCGGAGCTGGGCCGGGACACCGAAGGCGGGACCGGCGACCCCACCACCCCGCAAGTCGGACAGCGCTTCTACTACCTGGAGCTTCCCGGCAAACGTCCGCTCATGGTCCCCGCGCCCGGCGGCCGCACGCACGTGCGCCGCCGCTCCTACAGCCGGCTCGTCTTCCACTTCCCCAAGAACGAGATCGTCGCACGGCTGTATCTGAGCGAAATCCGCTCCCAGGAGATCGCCGTCAAGCTCCGCCAGCACGGTCACCTGGGCGGGGTGATGCAGCGCCTGCGACACTTCATCGCCCACGGGGTGAACCGGGCCCTGACGGCCAACCCAGGGCAGCTCAAGATGGTGCACGGGGCGGTGATCCCGGGCAGGCCGATGAACGCCCTCAGCCGGCTGCCCTCGGTCGTCCCTCAGCACCTCAAAGGCCGGGTGACCGAATGGATCGTCAAGGGCCTGGCCGATCACCTGCAACGGCACGCCCAGGAGTTCATCGGGGCCGCCGAGGACACCGCCGACGGCGTGACGCTCGTGGTCAGGCTGGAGAACCCTCCCGGGTTCCGCGAGCTGGGCGACGCCCTCAAGGGCAAAGGAATCTCGCTGGCCACCCTCAGGCTGCCCGAGGGCGAACCCACGGTCAGCCTTAGCATCCACTCCGGGCACCGGCATGACTGACCTTCAGGCGGCCGTCAAGGCCCAGCTCAGCCGCCAGGTGATCCACTGGACCGCAGCGGCGCGACGGCTCCTCGACCTGGACGACCTGGCCTCACCTGCGGCATGGCACAGCCTGGAACGGTATCTGGGACTGTCGATCCGGCAGCACCTCACGACGGTGGCGACGCAGCTGGCCCGCGAGGGGGACCTGTTGCAGGCAGCGCAGGCCGCGGTGGCGTCACCGGCCGACCTGATCGCAGTCCGCCGCCAGTTGCTGGCCTTCCGCAACCGCTATGGCCGCGTCGAGACGACGCTGATGTTCTTCGCCGACGCGATCAACACGCGCACCAACCCCAAGATCTCCGGGTACATGAAGGCATACGACATCCTGGCGTACCGGAGCATGGCGCTCGTGCTGGACCAGCTGGGCAAGCCCGTCCCCAACGTCCTGACCTACCTGGACAAGGGGATCGGCGCGGCGGTCCTGCGGGCGAATCTCCGCCTGTGGGACGGCACAGGCGTGAACCCCGTCGCCGCCATCAAGATCACGCACCACAACCTGCTGCGCGACACTGCGCTGGCTCACGAGGCCGGTCACCAGGCAGCGGCTGTGGTCGGGTGGAACGAGGAGCTGGCCGCGATGCTGGCCACCGGCCTGACTGGCGCGCCGGCGGGCGTGGCACAGGAATGGGCAAGCTGGGCGTCCGAGATCGGGGCGGATGGCTTCGCGTTCGTCCACACCGGGTACGCGAGTGTCGCCGCGCTGCACGACGTCCTAGCCGGTGAAGATGCGATGGTGTTGCGGCACACCCGTGGCGACCCCCATCCGATCAGCTACATCCGGGTGCTGCTCGGGGTAGAGATGTGCCGGCAGTTCTACGGCGGCGGTCCCTGGGACGACCTGGCGGCGGCGTGGACGGAGCTGTATCCCCTGCAGCGGGCGCAGGGCGCGACCCGGACGCTGTTGCAGGCTTCGCTGCCCCTGCTGCCCCGCATCGCCCAGATCACGCTAATAGAGCCTATGCGGGCGCTCGGCGGGCGCCCACTCGCCGGCCTGGTCAATCCAGAACGCGTCAAGCCGGAGGCGCTCCTGGCGATGGAGCAGCAGCTCGGCCAGGCACTGTACACGTCGATGCACTGGATCTGGACAGAAGCGCTGCGACTGCTGGCGCTCACCGGCCTCCGGATCGCCACCACGCCGGAGCAGGAGATGGCCACGTTCGCGCGGCCGGAAGAATGGCTATTGAGACTCGGCGGCGCATTGCAAGCCGCCTAGAGAACGGGAGGGTCCGTACGATGTCGGCCAGCAATGACCCAAAGGACGCACAGCAGGCGCCCCAGGCGCCGGAAGCCGCGAGCGGGTCCGGCATTGGCAGCGTCCTGGCCACGCTCGACCAGGTCTTCTCGACCTTCAGGGCGCAACTGCAGGACCAAGCGCCAGAACCCTTCGACGGTGCGGCGAAGGTCGCCGTGGACACTTTCAACGATATTGTCGCGGGACTGAATTTCAGGTCGCTTCCGGCTGCCCCCGAGATCGCGGCCGAGCCGATCTCATCGACCGAGATCGAGCTGACGTGGACGGATGACACCCTGAATGCCGAGGGCTACACGGTCAGGCGGTGTCAAGGCCGAGACTGCACGGACTTCGTCGACGTCAAGCAGCTCTCACCTACCGCGCGCTCGTTCCGGGATGCCAGTCTCTCCGCCAGTACCACCTATCGGTACCAGCTGGTCGCTTTCAATCTCCGAGGCGAGACGCCCTCGGACCCCGTCACGGTCACCACGAAGGCCATCTAAGCTCGCACCTAGGGAGACCCCTGCCATGTTCCGAAAACTCGCTGCCGCGGTTGTGGATGGGCCGGCCAGGCTGGCCAGCCTGCACCCGGTGGAGCTGACGGCCCTGCTGGAGCTGGCATGGAACGTCCGAGTCAGCGTCCCCGGGCCGCCGCCTCCCCCGACCGGTCACCCAGACCACCGAAGCGACACGCCTGGACTGACGATCCCGCCGGTGCCCTTGCCGGTGCTGAACCCGCCCAACCCCACGGGCGCACCTCCAGGCCTTGCCAATGTCTTCGTGAACCTACTCGTTCGAGCGCCAGCGTTTGGGGGCGTGCGCTGGGACCATCTGATCTACGCCTACATGATCGGCAACACCCGGATCCGTCCGATCTTCCGCAGGGTGGTGCACGAGCTGCTGCATGCCGAGAAGCTGGGGGCGCCGAGCGAGGGCACCCAGCTGTGGCTGCGCAATACCGAGGAGCTGTTCTTCCGCGACCCACCACCGTTCTCGATCACGACCATCACCAGTTCCGTCCGTCCCTCCATCGACACCACGGAGCGTCAGGCGTACTACCGGATGTTCGGCTTGGACCTGAACCACGGCAACGACGACAACTCACCCTACGAATTCGTGAAGGTGGCGGCGGCCAACAAGGAATTCGTCACCAGCTTCGAAGAGCTCCTCCGGGAGACTTGGATCGGGTTTATCAACCTCAACACGACAAGCGGCGCCAAGCCGACCGACGATGCCAAGATCGAGGATCTCGCCCGCAAGCTGAACAGCCAGCTCCTCGACCGCAGGCGGTTCGGGAATCTGTCGCGTGACGAGTTCTACCTGGTGGCGATGCTGTCGTGGTTCCACATGACGGTAGAGAACATCAACCTCCCGATCATCCGGGACCTGCGGGCGGAGGGCACCACCGCGGAGCAGGTCCTCTTCAAGATCGCCCAGATGGTCGGGCTTCCCGCCAACGGGCTGTCGGACCACTACTTCCAGGTCGCCGACGCGATCTCGGCCGTGCTCATCGCCATCGAGACCGGCGTGCTGCAGATCCCCGGCGCGGCACGCGCCTTCTACGACCCGGCCTTCCCCAACAATCTGTCCGGCACGATGAATACCATCATCACCCACTGGTCGGCCATCACCGGCCACGATGTCAAGGCCGGCAAAGTGGCAGTCCGCTGAGCGCGGCGGGGAATCCCGTGACTGCCGACGAGCGCAGGCCGCCGCCCTGGGGGCCACTACCAGAACTGGAGACTCCGTTCCTGGACTACGAGCCGCCTGCCGGACAGCGCGCGGAACCATCGCAGGCGCGGCTGGGCGAGCTCGAAGCGGAGACCGCGTTCGCGGGCGCCTTCGACCTGTCGTGGGCCCAGCCTGGACCCGGCGAGAGGGAGCGTGCGGAAGAGCTCGGCGAGGAGCTCGTGTCCCCGGGCGCGTTCGAGCTCGAGGAACCGGGGATCATCGACGGGGACAACCGGCTACGGGTCAAGGACACAACCGGTGTGCCATGGCGCTGGATATGCAAGATCGACATCGCCGATAGCCGAGGGCGCCCGGCCGGGGCCGGCACGGGCCTGCTGATCTCGAACCGTCACGTCCTGACGGCGGCGCATGTCGTCCACGACGCCTACAAGAACATGCAGCAATACACGATTACGGTGATCCCCGCGCTCGACGACCTCGAGGAGCCCTTCGGCAGGTACGCGCTCGCCTCCAAACCGAATATCCGCCAGGAATACGACCCCACGGCAGCGGACAGCCTCGACTGGGACTACGCGCTGCTTACCCTCGGCAGCGCCGTGGGGAACCAGCGCTTCAAGACGTTGAACTACAGCCCCCTTTGCTTCTGGGGCAGCCCGCAGTGCGGCGAGAGCACCATGCTGGCGCGGCTGGATCCTGGCGCGCTTAACGGCAAGGCGGCACACACGGCCGGATACCCCGGCGGCAAGGCTGGCAGGCAGCTCTGGTGCGCCGCGGGCATCCTCCACAGCGCCAACCAGCAGCGCCGGATCATGTACACCACAGCCGACACCACACGGGGACAGAGCGGCTCTCCCGTCTGGGTCATCGACAACAAGCGGCACTGCCTGGTCGGCATCGCCGCCGCTGCGGGCACGGGCTCGAACCGAATCGTTCGCGTCACCCGCGAACTGGTCCACCAGCTCCGCGCGTGGATCACCGAGGGAGGCGAGACCCCCGCCATGGTGGAGACGGAGGAGGCGCTAGAGCCCCCGATCCTGCTCCTGCCTCAGCCGGAGGCACCGCCTGACGAACAGCCCGTGGAGCAGCAGTTCGATTCGACGGCCATTCCCCACGACGTCGCCGCCGCACTCGGCAAGCGAGACTGGCCTTTGGCGCTGAGCCTGGCGATCCGGGCGGGATGGCACGACGAGAACGAGCTCACCAACCTCATCTTCTTCGCCCGGCATCCCGAGCTGCCGATGGAACCGCTGAAGCGGGACGACCCGAACACCGCCAAATGGAAGAGGATCCTCGACGAGGAAGTATGGAAGGCGATCGAGGTCTCCGCCGAGAACACCGACCTCGTCGTCTCGGGCGAAGAGGTCACCGTCCACCACCGGACATTCTTCGGCGGTCAGACCGGGAGGCGCCTGAGGAAGCTGGTCAAGGACGCGGCCAGCGAGGTCGGCGTAAATCCTGGGCTGCTCGGCACGATCATGATGGCCGAGACCCGCAGGCCACGCAGCTACTTGTCGAGCGAGAAGGTCAGCTCTTATCACATCGGATGTGACGACTTCTACGAGTACCGGGCCGCCCGCCGGGCGAGGGTTCCCGCGTATGCCAAGGTCAAATGGGACAGGAGTCAGACGCCGGTCGAGCACCTCAACGATGCCGACACTCCCCGTATGGTCAAGACAATCTGGTTCGACTCCGGTCCCGACGGCGTGCTTGCCACTGCGGTAGAACTCAAGTTCCGGGAGGTCCGTCTCAGAGAGATCGCCGCCGGACTGCACGGCGATTTCGACAGTCTCCCGCCCCCCACCAGATTCGCGCTCGCCCGGATGGCGTTCGCTGGTGGGACGGGCGGGGCCACCCGATATCTCAAGGACGCGCTCGACGGCGTGGACATCTTCGTCCGGGAGGCGATACCGCTACGGAAAGGTCAGACCCAGCGCAATGCCACGGTCCGGACGGCGCAGGCCATGCATCTCTCGGACTGGGTCTTCAAAATCCCCGTGGAGCGGGCGACCCGGCCAGCCGGGCACGAGCTGGAGACCTGGGGGGAGACACAGGGCCTGATGCAGCTTGACGTTCCGGGCTCGTCCACCCGCGTGGTCGCCGAGGACCAGCAGATCGGGCTCGACGTCCACGAACTCCCTGCGGCACTGGAAGAGCCCATTGGTTTCGTGAGCGCCTTTGACGAGCCGGATGAGCCTCCGCTGACGATGTCCAAGAAGAGGGGGAGGCCGTAACGGACGAAGCGGAGCTGCAAATGCCGCAGGCTGGCGGTCGCGAGGCGCCGCGCAGGGAGGCAAAGCCCGAGATCATTCTGGTCGCCGGGGCCAACTATCCCAAGTTCGAAGATGCGGCGCCCTCGAGACGGGAGCGATCGCTGTCGGCGGGACCGTGGCGCGAGTACTGCCTCAGGGTGGCGGAGGAGCGCTTGAAGGCAAATCCAGCACTCAACGTCACGCTATTCGATTTTCTCCTCGGCACTCGCGAAAGCGTCACTCTGGACGCGAAACGGCAAGCCGTCACCACGGTGGAGCAGCAATTTACAGCACCGATCGCCGACGATTACCGGAACCTGCTCGGCATCGACTTGACTAACCCGACTCCGGCGCAGGCCATTAATGCCACTCTCGCTCCGGCGAACAAGAGATCTCTCTCCAAGAGAGGGCAAATCAGCTACTTCGAAACTGCTACTGCCCTCGCGGGGGAAAAGACCATTAAGCTCATGGACTACCTCGCAGCAGCGAGCAAAATCGCGCCTCAGGTCATCTCGATCACTGACGTTTATACATACATCGAGGGTTTCGCGCGTTCCGGGAAAACGGGCGCGCTCCATGAGCTTCACTTCATCGCACACGCGTTCAACGTCCGATTGAATAAGTACAGTGGCGGGCCGATCTTGCTTAACAGCATGGACAACCCGCTCCAGCCCAATCGATACCCATTCGATAAGGACGCCCGCGCCGAAAAGGACTTTACGAAACCGACGATGGACCCGACGGCCTTCGCTCAGGCCTTCGGCGCCGGTGCGCAGAGCTTCGTCTGGGGATGCAACTTCCAGCGCGGTTTCATCCGCCAATTCGTGCATCAGATCAGCAAGCACCGCCGGATCCTCGCTGCCGGCAAGTCGATGGAGATCAGCTACACAGCAGATTGGGGCACGAAAGGCGAGTTCCGTACCCGGCTCGGCTTGGGAAGCGCCGACCCTGTAAAGAACGTCAGCGTGGGCCTGGGAAAGATCGATAAGGTCCTGCGGGACACGAGCGACGCCACCTACATGAAGAAACTCGCCACTGCCTCCGGTTGTCCGGTGGTCGGAGCTCCGCCCGGCACCTATGCCGACTACGACAGCGTCAGTAGCCCTCTTGAACTGATGCACATCCCAATGACAAATGATCCATTCCGCAACGCCCATGACTCCTTCGAAAACGCACTGCTCTACTTTAGGGATCACCTTAAGTTCCGCTTCGACACGAGCTTCGGAGACCACAACGGTCTGGGCCGCGGCTACATCGTCTATGACCCTTGACTTCACCCATCCAACGTAAGCGACCCAAGCCACATCAGTTGGCTACGAGCGGGGCAATCTCATCTCGGCTACGACAGAACGTTCGATACGCACGGCATAGGCCGTCAGGCGACTGCGATCCCAGGAAATAAAGAACGGTTATACGCGCGGCTGCCACGGATGGCTGATGACGCCCTGTGATAAGCGTCCGATGAGTTGCCTTCGCGTATTTCATGCTAATTAATTGACTTACTTCGCCCTGAGGAACTCCGGCGGTAGGTGACGGCCCGGGACCGTCCCGGATGACCACGCTGAGGCGGCCGGCGGTGTCAACGGCGGCCGGTGAAACAACGAGCGCCGCTGACCCAGGTCTTGGGGAGCCATTATCGACCGATCCAGGGCCACGCCCAGCATCTTGAGAGTTCGATAATAAACGTCTCACTTCCTACCTTGCCACAGCCAGCCACGCCGGGCGACGGTAGTAAGGTCGCCGCGGTCGTCGCCTTGGACGCGGGTGCGGTAATCGCCGACCGATGGGTAGCGGCCGGCGCTGAGCCCGCCGTCGGCGGCGCTGTGATGCGGGGCTCGCCCATGCCGGGTGGGGATCACAGGGCTGGGTTCGCGGGCCGGCGCTGTTTGAGCTCGACGCGGATGGCGTGATAGCGGTGCTGGTCGATGTTCTCGACGGAGTGCGGGCCCTCAGGCTCCATCCAGCGCACTCGTGGACCGGGTGCCTCGGCTGGGCGGGCCTGGGACTCGAATTGCAGGGTGCCGCCCGCGTAGTACCTGATCCGGGCCGGGCTGTCGATGATCATGACGCTCGGCGCCTGGTGGGTGTGCTCAGGCTCGCGGGCTCCTGGCTCAATCACCACGTCCAGTACCCGGACTTGGCTGGTTTCTAGAAGAACATGGTGTGAGGCTGGTGCGGCCTGGAGCGCATCGAGTTCCTGCGGCCATGGCCATGGCTGGCTCGTCGTCATGATGGCAAGCCTGTCACTCGGGACGGTCAGACCGCGGCGGCCAGCTCCTGCACTACTGGCGGTGGCGGCCAGGCGTCCGGCCGGGCTGAATGCCGCACCGTAGACCGGTCCGGTGTGGCCTGGCGCGGAAAATCTGCCCGAGCGGGTACGCGACAACGCACGTTCCCTCGCTTAGATTGATCAATTATCCCAGAGGCTCCACCGGCGAAGGTATAGGGACGATGGCAGGTCGCACCGACGGTCAGCATTCCGGTGGAATCAGCAACGAGTC
>Ga0335081_10019714_pt1 | contig 10903 bp, 11 predicted proteins | sample Lox_Sample_35_FD_206713 | JGI IMG/M metagenome (GOLD analysis project Ga0335081, IMG submission 206713) | Soil microbial communities from Loxahatchee National Wildlife Refuge, Florida, United States - Lox_Sample_3.5 | ecosystem: Environmental > Terrestrial > Soil > Wetlands | place: USA...
ACGGCAGCACGAACGGCAACCACGCGGCGGCAGCGACCCCAGCCCGCTGCGACCCGCACCACGGCCATTTTCACGCCCCCGCGACCATCTCCCGGATGTGCTGGCTTGTGGTCCAAGTACATCTTCAGTTAACGGCCCAGGATCCGCTACGGCTCCCACGGAATATGCACGGGATGATCTTGGATGACGTGGAACGCGGACCCGCTGGAAGTGCAGGAAGGAGCAGCGGCAGACGGCGAATCGCGCATGATCTTGAAAAGACATCACCGGATACCTGAGCGGCTTGATGGCCAGCAGGCCATCCGCGACTTCTCCAGCCGCGCGGCGGCTTCGCCCCTGCGGATCGACGATCTCCAGACGGTCGCGGTCCATCACACCAGCGACCCTGAGGTCGTGATCGTCGAGCTCCTCTCGCGGGTGACGTTCGCCACGACTGGCCGGAGGCTTGCCGTGAGGTCAATCCAGGTCTTCCGGATCCGCGACGGCAAGATCCTGCTCTTCCGCGACTACTTCAACCCGAACGGCCTCGCCGACGCGCTCGGAAGCTGACCGGAGCGAGCCCTCAGCGCTCGCTGACCACAGGACCACCAAGCTGGGCCACCAGGTCGCGCGCCAGCTCATCTATCGCCTGCTCACTGACGTGCGCGGGATCGGCCGCTCCCAGCAGCTCAGATGTCCGCGGCCCGCGCAGCGATAATGCACGCAAGCTCGATACATGCTCTTCTGCATACCGGTCGTTATCTTGGAGGTGAAACCGATCGCGGATCCCGCCGGAGAGGGTGATCGGCGGGAACCTCGACCAGGACCATCCGGATGCCATCGGGGTCCTCGATCCACATCTCGATCAGTCCCCACGGCTCCGTTGCGGGTTCCCGGATGATGCGGACTGCGGCTGCGGCCAGCCGGGCGTGCTCGGCGTGGATATCCCGTACCTGGATCCAGATCATCATTGAGTGCCCGGGAGGGCCGGCCGCGTGCCCGGAGACTTCGAGCAATCCCTGGCCGAGGAAGAACACCACTCCGGGATCGTCCGGCGGGCCGAACTCCCGGTAGATGGCCAGGCCCAGGACGTCGTGGTAGAAGTGGCGGCTGCGCTCCAGGTCGCTGGGGCGCAGGAGGATCCGGCTGCTCAGAATGTCCACGCGACTATTTCAGCATCACGTTTGAGTGACGAGGGAGGTTAAGGACTGGCGTAAGCCGACCAGTGCTTTGCCACTGCCACGAACGGGCGGCCGCGCCGGCGCGGCCTCAGCACTCAGTCGAAGCGATTACCCAGCGTAGCTACAGCAGCGACCGCGAACCGCTATGCGCGGCCGCCCGTTCGTCGCCATGCCTGCCAGCGTTATGCCGGAGGATCGTTATGAGCGTCAGATTGGCCGGAGGGCGCGACTTCGGAGGCGGATTGGGCGATCAGCTGGCAGGACGGGGCGTTGCGGTGCGGCGGGCCGCGGGTGCGCAGTAGCGGGTGCCGGTGCCGGCAGCAGAGAACGCGCAGGGTGCCCGGTAGGTCATCAGGCCGAGACTAGGTCACATACGAAGATGAGGGTCTCGCCTGGCGCGATCACGTTCCCGGCACCCCGGTCTCCGTAGGCCAGGTCGGGGGGGATGATCAGCTGACGGCGCCCGCCGACCTTCATGCCTTGCACGCCCTGGTCCCAGCCCGCGATGACCCGCCCGGTGCCGAGCCGGAACTCCAGCGGCTCGCCCCGGTCCCAGCTCGAGTCGAATTCCTCGCCGGTAGAGAAGGCGACCCCGACGTAGTGAACCTTGATCGTGTCACCCGGGTTCGCCACGCTGCCGTTGCCTTCCCAGATCTCGGTGATCTGCAGCTCGGAAGGCGGATCGCCGCCGGGGAAGTCGACCTCGGGCTTGCCGGTGCTCATGCTTGCATCTCCCAGTAGCTCGTAAGATCACACTGGCCCGGTGGGCCAGCCGTGTACCTCATCTCACCGCGGACGGGGCCGGTGAGGCCTGAGGCCAGGTTATGCTGCCGTCCTCCCGGCCGGCGTCACGTCCTGGCATACCGGCCAGATCGGGTTCATCGACGCCAGGCCCAGGCGATCTTCGGCCGCACGTACGCTGCTCACCTATCCGGTCTACCGGTACGCCGCGCCGACCGCGGGCCCGCACCGATCACACGCCTCACTCATTTCCCCCTCACCTGCCACTCCGCAGCCGGGCCCGGCGCCCCCGCTAGAGCATCGCCGAGCAGGCAGCACGGTCCAAGATGTCGATCTCGGCGGGAGTCCATACCTGCCTCACCACCCGGCCGAACAAGGCACGGACCTCCTCAGGGTCGAGGGGCCCGCGCCGGGTGGCATCACCGCGGCCTACGCCGGCCTGGATGACGCTCTGGTAGTCGCGGAAACCACTCACCGCGCACCTCCTTCCCCGTTCACCTGTACAGAGGAGCCCGAAGGCCCGATCTGATACACACCGGGACCGGCTGATGTGCACCTGCCGGTCCACCTCATCCGGGTCGCATAGTGCCTTCCTTCAGGTACCGCACATGCCATGACAATGCCTCGCCGAGCAGGTGGGGAGTGTGCCTGCCGGGGCCGGTGGCGGTGGCTCGGTCGAGGTAGTCCTGCAGCGCGGGACGGTAGTCGGGGTGTGCGCAGTGGTCGATGATCTGCTGGGCGCGGCGGCGGGGCGGCAGGCCGCGCAGGTCGGCGACGCCCTGCTCGGTGACGATGACGTGCACGTCGTGCTCGGTGTGATCGACATGACTGATCATCGGCACGAGGCACGAGATCGCCCCGTTCTTGGCGGTCGACGGGGACAGGAACATCGCGAGGCAGGCGTTGCGCGCGAAATCGCCGGACCCGCCGATGCCGTTGCACATGCTCGAGCCCATGACATGGGTGGAGTTGACGTTGCCGTAGATGTCCGCCTCGATCATGCCGTTCATTGCCAGGCAGCCGAGCCGGCGTATCACTTCCGGGTGGTTGCTGATCTCCTGCGGGCGAAGGATGATCTTGTCGCGGTAGGCCGCGATGTCGGCGCGGAGTTCGGCGAGGCCGTCTTCGCTGAGGGAAAAGGCCGTCGCCGAGGCCACGGTCATGGTGCCTGAGCGCAGCAGCTGCAGCATGCCGTCCTGGACCACCTCGGTGTAGGCGGTCAGCGGCGCGAACGGACCGCTGTCGAGCCGGGCGAGTACGGCGTTGGTGACGTTTCCCACGCCGGACTGAAGCGGCAGCAGCCCGGCGGGCAGCCGCCCGTATCTCAGTTCGTGCGCCAGGAAGTCCAGGACGTGGCCGGCGATCAGCCCGGAACCGCTGTCGGCCGGCCTGGATGGCGTGGGGTAGTCGGGGTGGTTCGTCGGGACGACCGCGACGATCTTCTCTGGCGGGCAGCGCAGGTGAGGCACGCCGATCCGGTCAGACGGCCGGAGGATCGGGATCGGGGTGCGATCCGGGGGCAGGGCTGTGCCGTAGTAGATGTCGTGCATGCCCTCCAGTTCGGCGGGCTGCCAGGAGTTCACCTCGAGGATGACCCGGTCGGCCTCGTCGAGCCACGTGTTGTTGTTGCCGACCGAGGAGGACGGGATCAGCGCGCCATCCGCGGTCACGCCGGCTATCTCGATGAGCGCGATGTCGAGGTGGCCAAAGAAGCCTTCCCCCACCATCTGCGCGACGTGCGACAGATGCACGTCCAGGTACTCCAGCGTCCCGGCGTTGATCTTGGCGCGGGTCACCGGGTCGGACTGGTAGGGCATGCGCAAGTCGATCCCGTCCACGGCCGCCAGCGCACCGTCCAGCTCGGGAGCGGTGGACGAGCCGGTCCAGACGCTGACCGCGAATCGATCCCCGCGCGCGGCCGCATCGGCGGCGCGACGGACCAGCGCGGCCGGCACGGCCTTCGGGTGGCCGAAACCGGTGAACCCGCTCATCCCGACGCGGTCACCTGGCATGATGAACGCCGCAGCCTCCTCAGCCGGCATCACCTTGTCAGCGACGGCCTTGCACCGGATACGTGAATGGCCCGTCATCCACCCCCTCGCGCCCGGACATCACGGCGGTCCGCCGCCCGCAGCGTCCCTCATGGCCGGCCGCTCAAAGGCCGGCACCCTCAGTCAGATGACAGAGTACGACAACACGCTGCGCCGGCCGAGCCCCGCCGGCTGCTCACCGAATGGGCGCAGCGCCGCCACCTGGCAGACAAGGGGAACGGGCGATAGCACCCGGTTGCGGGCTCGGCGCCGACGCCGGATACCTCGCCGGGCTCGAGTCGACGAGTTCACTGCACACCATAAAGAGCAATATGTGCTCCCTCGGGCGACGCCAAGACCGCAGATAATGCGAGCGCGTAATCGGCAGGGAGGCGCGACGGTGGCGCTCATTTTCATCCAATCGGAAATCACATTGGCTCATCCGGGCAGGACACCACCTTCCCGTCAGCGGCCTGCCTTATGGCGTGGCCTTTGCCTGCCGCGGTGCGTGGCCGGCGGGGCCGTCCGCGCTCCCGGTAGCGGTCCCGGTCCCGGCGGCGAGGAATGCCTCCACGATCGCTGCCATGCGTGCGGGCTCTGTGACGAGGTCAAGGTGCCCGCCGTGGTAGATATTCAGCTCGCTGCGGGGGATCATCCGGTGCATGATCCGCGCGTTGGCCAGCGGGGTCAGGGGGTCATCGTCGCCCGCGAGTATCAGGGTGGGCTGGCGTATCAGCGGCAGCAGCGGCAGGCTTGTCCATCCGGCGGCGGCCAGGAGCTGGTAGTAGTAGCCCCTGCCCGGTCCCGGACCTGCCGCCGCGCGAAGCAGCTCGCTGATGCGCGACGCGCCGTCACGCATGCTGCCGCCGTAGATCTCACCGGCAATGACGGCCGCGTGCGCCGGGTCGCGGTGGCGTCGCGGTGTCAGCATGTGCCGCAGGACCCGAGGGTGACCGGGCACCATCAGCGCCCCGGTGGCGGTGGACACCAGCACTAGGCGGCGCACCCGGTCCGGGTCCCGCAGGGCGAATTGCTGCGCGAGCCCGCCGCCCCAGGAGATGCCCAGGACGTCGGCCTGCTGGTAGCCGAGCTGGTCGAGCAGGCTGCTCAGCAGCGGCGCCAGCGTCCACAAGTGGTAGGGCATGACCGGGTCAGGAGACCCGCCGATACCCGGCATGTCGAAGCGGACGATTTCCCGCTGCGGGTCGACCGCGTCGACGAATGGCTGCAGCAGTTCAAAGCGGGCGCCGATCCCGTTGCACAGCACAAGCGGCGGCGATTGCCGGTTCCCGCCCCGCACGGCGACCCGCAGGACCCGGCCACGGATGGTCAGCGTCCGCACCTGCTCCTCCGGGGCGGCCCGCCGACGCCTGGCAACGGCACCGGGCCGCCCGGCCGCCGGTTGTTCCCTGCTGCCCTCAGCCGCGCTCGCGGGCCCGCTGCCGGTCACGCGTGTAAGCCGTCTGCGCATGATGCCTCCCCTGGCTGGTCGAACGGCCAAGGACCCAGACAGGACCCTGCCGTGACTCCCACGCTGACCCAGCCGACGGACAAGACAAGGGGCCAAACGTCCTCGATCACGCACAGACCGTCACGCCGTTCGGGTTGCCGGTCACCATCATCACCAGGCGCTGGCCCTGAGCTGGCGCTGCGCGAGCCCGGACACCCTGACCCCTGCGGGGGTGACCTGCGTCGGCGACCCGGGCAGGGTGTCCTGCGCTCTCCTCTGACGGCGGCGGGCATCTGAGACGGCCAGGCCACCACAGAATCTCATCCAGGCGCAGGCGGGCATGTCCTGGATTGATGAGCTGCACCCGTTCGGCCTGAATCCAGTGCCCACGATGCCCGGCTAAGGGACTTTTGTCCCTTCCTGGCCGGTTTTCTGGCGCTTAGCCTCCGGACTTATGTTTCGGGCTCTCCGGCGCGAGCCGGCCCAGCTCGCAGCGACGGGTAAGGCCGGGCTGCGGCCGACTGGGCGATGGGACGGTGGCGTGATTCCGGCGGGTGGAGGGTCTTGGCAGGTCGTGGGTTAGCCATGTACATCGTGATGATCGCGCCGGCGGCGAAGACAGGCGGGCTCGGGGACGCCATCGTCGCCGGAACGGCAGGAAGGACGGCGTAATGCGGTACGAGAATGTTGCGATCCCGGCCGGGTTCGCGTGGAGCTCGCCGTTCACCAAGTGGCAGGGCTCCCTGGCCGAGGTATCCAGCCTCGACTTGGCCACCGACGTCACTGCCCGGGCCCTGGGCGAGCGGCGGGTCGACCCCGCCCGGATTGCCGGCCTGGTGCTGGGCTGGACGATCCCGCAGCCGGACATCTTCTACGGCGCCCCCACGCTGGCGGCGCGGCTGGGCGCCGGGGGGGTGAGCGGCCCGATGATCAGCCAGGCCTGCGCCACGTCGGTCGCCTGCCTGGCCGCGGCCGGCGGCGCGGTCACCACCGGGGCGGGCTTGCAGCTGGTGGTCGCCACCGACCGCACCAGCAACGGGCCTCAGCTGCTGTATCCGGCACCGTCGGCGATGGGCGGCGCGCCGGTTTCTACTCACTGGGTGCTGGACAGCTTCGCCCGTGACCCGTGGGCCGGCACGTCGATGCTGGCCGCAGGGGAGAACGTGGCCGCCGAAGCCTCGATCTCGCGCGGCGACCTCGATGAGCTGGCGGCCCTGCGGTCCAGCCAGTACTCCAAGGCGCTGGCTGACGACCGGGCCTTCCAGCGCCGGTACATGGTCGAGGTGCAGATCCCCCAGCGCCGCAAGCCGCCGCGGGTGATCGATGCCGACGAGGGCGTGCGGCCCATCGTGCTCGAGGACATCAGCGCGCTGCCGCCGGCCTCCCCGGACGGACGGCATACCTTCGCCACCCAGACCCATCCGGCCGACGGCACGGCAGGCGCCCTGATCACCACGCTCGACGAGGCCCGTGAGCTAGCCCGCGGCGCCGGCGTGGCGCAGATCCTCGCGACCGGTTTCGCGCGGGTGGCCCCGAGTCATATGCCCCAGGCGCCGGTCCCGGCGGCCAACACGGCCTTGGCCGACGCGGGGCTGACGATCGGCCAGGTCGACGCGATGACCACGCACAACCCGTTCGCCGTGAACGACATCTACTTCTCCCAGCAGACCGGCTTCCCGCTCGATCGGATGAACTCCTACGGCTGCAGCTTGATCTTCGGCCACCCGCAGGGCCCGACCGGTCTGCGCTCTATCGCCGAACTGATCGAGGAACTACGCCAGCGCGGCGGCGGGATCGGCCTGTTCACCGGCTGTGCCGCCGGGGACTCCGGGGCGTCGGTCGTGCTCCGGGTGACAGACTGACAAACAGGAAATGAGTGGGACCATGACCGCCACCGCCGACTACACCGAGAAGATATGGCGCATCCCGCTCCCCAACGGGATTCGCGGCAACCGTTCCACTACAACTACGTCCACCTCGCCTGAACCGGGTTACGCATCATGAGCGAGTCCTTCAACGCCTGCGAGTACCTGCTCGACCGGCGGCTGGCCGCAGGCGACGAGAACCGGCTCGCGCTCACCGGTCCGGGCGGCGAGCTGACCTACGGGCAGCTTTACCGGCAGGTGCTGCGGGCGGCCGGGGCGTTGCGCGGCATCGGCCTGCAGCCGGAGCAGCGGATGATGCTGTGCATGGCCGACTCGCCCGAGTTCGTGATCGCCTACCTGGCGGCGATGCGGATCGGAGCGATCCCGGTGCCGGTGTCCACGATGACGAAGGCCGACGGGCTCGGCGAACTGCTGCGCGACTCGCGGGCCCGGCTGCTCGCGGTGACCGGTGAATTCGCCGGGCTGGCCCGCGAGGCGATCGCCGGCGCACCGGACCTGCGCGGCGTGCTCGGGCCGGACGACGCCGGCGAGGCACCGGGCGGGCTGCCGTGGCACGGGTTCGGCACGCTGCTCTCCTCGGCCCAGCCGGACGAGTCCGTCTATCCGACCACCGCGGACTCGCCCGCGTTCTGGTTGTACACGTCAGGCACCACGGGCACCCCGAAGGGCGCGATGCACCGGCACGGCTCCATTCAGGTGGTGTGCGAGACCTATGGCGCGCAGGTGCTCGGCATCACGCCCGAGGACCGGTGCCTGTCAGCGGCGAAGGCCTTCTTTGCCTACGGCCTGGGGAACTCGGTGTTGTTCCCGCTGTCGGCCGGTGCCGCGGCCGTGCTCGAACCAGCACGGTCGCAGCCCGAGGTCATAGCCGACCGGGCCCGCGAGTACGGTGCCACGCTGTTCTTCGCCGGCCCGACGTTCTTCGCCAACATGCTGCGTGCCGACCTGCCCACGGATGCGCTGGCCGGCGTGCGGCTCGCGGCGTCCGCCGGAGAGGCACTGCCGACCGCACTGTACACGCGATGGACGACGTATTTCGGCGTGGACATCCTCGACGGGCTCGGCATGACCGAGATGCTGCACATCTTCCTGTCCAACCAGGCTGGCCAGGTGCGCCCGGGCAGCACGGGCGTGGCAGTTCCCGGCTACGACCTCAAGATCGTGGACGATGACGGGCTCGAGGTACCCGTAGGTAAGCCCGGCACCTTGCTGGTGCGAGGGGAATCGGCCGCCACCGGGTACTGGTCGCGCTACCAGGCCTCGCGCCTGGTGTTCCAGGGGGAGTGGCTGCGCACCGGCGATACCTACGTCCTGGCCGCCGACGGTTACTACACGTGCCTTGGCCGCACCGGCGACATGATCAAGGCGAGCGGAATGTGGGTGGCGCCGGCCGAAGTGGAGGCCCGGCTGCGCGCCCATCAGGCCGTGGCGGACGCGGTCGTCGTGGCCGCCCTCAACACGGACGGGCTGGACAAGCCCGTCGCGTTCGTGATCCTGCGACCCGGCCAGGTCGCTACCGAGACCGAGCTGATCCAGTTCTGCCGCGAGGGCCTGCCCTCATTCAAACGACCGCGCAGGATCGTGTTCGTCAGCGACTATCCGATCACGGACACCGGCAAGATCCGCCGCATTGAGCTGCGGCAGACGGCCAACGACACCGGCCTGCTGGCCAAACCGCCCGGCTGATGCCCCGCGACCGGCGGCCAGGGCTAAGGAGGAACGATGACGCTGCATTGGACGAAGGAGGACACTCCGCACTGGGACGCTGACAAGCAGCGGTTGTTCGGCCCGGACGAACTAGCGGCGGTGGGCTTCCACGAGCCCGCTCCCGGAACTGCGATCGCCGACGAGTGGTGGCGGGTTACAGACGACCACGGGATCGTCGTCGGTTACGGCTGGCTGGATTCGGAATGGGGCGACGCTCAGATCTCGCTCCTGGTCGACCGGGCCAGGCGCGGCGCCGGCATCGGCAACTTCATCCTGGACCGGCTGGAAGACGAGGCCGCCGAACGCGGGCTGAACTACATCTACAACGTCGTCCCCGACACGCACCCCGACGCAGCCCGGATGACGCGCTGGCTGACCGAGCGCGGCTTTACCCACGGCACCGGCGACCTGCGCCGGCACATCCCGCACCGAACCGGCGTCGTGACGCTCGGTCCTGGCTTACCATCCCGCTCGCACCGCGCTCCGCCCGGGCGATCGACCTGGCCATCGGCGAGCGCACCGGCGTATGCCGTGGACCACTCCGCAGATCATCGGCCAGCACACGCCGTACGTCGCAGGTGAACGGCCGATGCTTGAGGTGTGGCTGGAGTTCCGCCGGCAGACGCTGCTGAGCAAGTGCAGCGGGCTCACCGCCACACAGCTCCGGCAGTGAACGGCCCGCCACGGCAGAGGTGTCCGGGCCATCTGGAAGGAATGGCAGTGAGCATGCGGTGGCTGCGGTCAAGCAGCGAAGCGGAAATGGTCGCGCTGTTCTTGCGGACCGAGCTGCCCTCCGACCGCTGGAAGGACGGCCTGCGGGCGCTGCTTGAGCGCGCCGGACTGCCCGACCGCGTCATCACGGCTCCCGACCTCGGCGACGACTCCGAGAACCAGGCGCGCCTGCGGCTCCTGACTGAGCACCGCGGCTACGGCACCCGCACCGAGATCTTCGACGGCTTCCCGGATGACGTGCGCTGGCAGTGGATGGCCATCACACCCGCCGGGCTCGCCGAGGTCAGGTATATCCAGTACGACTACTGGGACGAGCTGTCGGGCGGCAGCCGCCTGGCGGTCGACGCCGCCGCGCGCATTCGCGCCGGTGTGGCCCCGTTCGGGGTCCCCAACAACGGAAAGCTTGAAATGGCGCAGGCGGTCGCCAACGGGGCCCAGTTCCCACCGCTGATCCTTGTCACAAGCGGCCTCGGCGGCGACGACCTGGTGGTACTGGAGGGCCACGTCCGCCTCACCGCCTTCATGCTCGCGTGCGACCAGTTGCCGCCGGAACTGGAGGTCCTGGCCGGGTCCTCGCCGGCGATGACCCGCTGGGATTGCTGGTAGCCGGCCCGCGCGGGCCAGGGTGACCATGAGCCGACGGAATCCGGCCCGAAGAATGACTGGCAGGCCGTCGCCGGGGTTCGTGCCGGAGGGTCCTGCCGCCGTCCCGGCCCCATCGGTGTCTTTGGCCGGATCGGCTGGTGTACGGCGCAGCAATGGCGGGCAGCATGCCACCTGGATGCGTCACCACAGCTCATTTTTGGGGCGCTTCGGATTTCAGCGGGGTGTGACGGTGGAGAGTGGGTCCCAGTTGGGCCGGCCGGCGTAGAGCAGCGGTTGGTGCTTACGCTGCACGTCGCGAGTCGCGTGGCCGAGGGAAGGTGCTCATGGGCAACGACGTGTTGGGATTCGAGGAGATCGACCAGACGCAGGTCGCGCTTGTCGGGGGCAAGGGCGCGAGCCTCGGGGAGCTGGCGCGGATCGATGGCATCCGGGTGCCGCGCGGCTTCTGCGTCACGACGGATGCGTTCCGGCGGATCATGGCGAGCGCGCCGGCAATCGACGAAGCGCTCGATCGACTGACGCAGCTGGACCCCGGCGACCGTGACGGGATCCGCACGCGCGCCGCGGAACTCCGCAAGACCATCGAAGGGA
>Ga0335081_10019715_pt1 | contig 10903 bp, 9 predicted proteins | sample Lox_Sample_35_FD_206713 | JGI IMG/M metagenome (GOLD analysis project Ga0335081, IMG submission 206713) | Soil microbial communities from Loxahatchee National Wildlife Refuge, Florida, United States - Lox_Sample_3.5 | ecosystem: Environmental > Terrestrial > Soil > Wetlands | place: USA: Florida...
AAGGATCGTCTCAATCAGCACCGTCGCCTTGATCGATCCCTTCGGCAACCCGATCTTCTCCTGGGCCCGCAAAAACACATCGTTCCAAAGCCGCGCCTCAAGATGGCTCTCCATCTTCGGCAGATAGAAATAAGGGCCGGTCCCGCGCTCCATCAGCGCCTTCGCGTTATGAAAAAAGTACAGTCCAAAATCAAACAGCGACCCCGAAATCGGCTTGCCATCGATCAGAAAATGCTTCTCGTCCAGATGCCATCCGCGCGGCCGCACCACCAGCGTCGCGGTCTTCTCGCCCAGCTTGTACAGCTTCCCTTCAGGGCTCACATATTCGATCGTCCCGCGCACCGCGTCGTAGAGGTTCTGCTGTCCCTCAATATTGTTGGTCCAGGTCGGAGAGTTCGAGTCCTCGAAATCAGCCATGAAGACGCTCGCGCCCGAATTGAGCGCGTTGATGATCATCTTGCGCTCGACCGGGCCCGTGATCTCCACGCGGCGGTCGAGGAGATCGGGTGGCAGGGGAGCCACCGTCCACTCGGAGGCGCGCAGGTGAGCGGTCTCGGGGAGGAAGTCTGGCCGCTCGCCGGCGTCGAAGCGCGCCTGGCGTTCGCGGCGGCGGGCGAGTAGCTCGTCGACGCGCCAGCCGAAGCGGCGGGCCAGATCGGCCACGAATTCCAAGGCGTTGTTCGAGAAGACTTGGCGCTGACGTGCATCGAGCCTCCCGCGCACCTCGACGCCGCGCGGCATGCTTCCAGGTGAGGTGGAGGGGGCGAGGGGATCGAGCTGGGCGGCTGTCTTCATGAGCATGGCTCCTTTCCACCGACAAGTTATGCTGAGTTTCGCGGGTTGCCAGACTTCCAAGGGTTTCGCATGGTTAATCTGTTGAGAAACAGTAAAACACATCTGTTATGCTGTGAATGTTGTAAAAAATGGGTCCGGGGAGCACAATTGGGCGCTGGAGGTGAGGGATGGCCGAGGTCACGCTGCTGGGGGCAAAGGTGCGAGCGCTCCGTCGCCGCGAGGGGCTCACTCAGTCGCAGCTTGCGCTTCGCCTGGGAGTGAGCCCGAGCTATCTCAACCTCATCGAGCACAACCGTCGACCTCTTCCCGCGCCGCTCCTCATCCGTCTGGCCGAGCTCTTTCACCTCGATCTGAAGCAATTCTCACCGGACTCCGATGCCCGCGCGGTGACCGACCTCATCGAGGTCTTCGGCGACCCGCTCTTCGATGTGCACGATCTCTCGGCCGCCGAGGTACGCGAGATGGCGGCCTCCTTTCCGCAGGTGGGCAGGGCGGTGGTCGGGCTCTACCGCGCCTTCCGGGGCGCTCGCGAGGCGGCCCACACGCTCGCCGCCCAGCTCTCCGAGGACAGCGCTTCCGCCGTCGACTCGCACTTCCCCACCGAGGAGGTCGCCGATTTCGTCCAGCGCAACATGAACCACTTTCCCGAGCTGGAGGATGGCGCCGCGCGGCTGTGCCGCGACGCCGGGCTCGAGGCGACAAACCTGTACGCGAACCTGGTGAACTATCTCGAGCGCAGCCTCCGGGTTCGCGTCCAGATCGAGCGCGCCGCTGCCATGCAAGGGGCCGTGCGCCGCTACGACCCCGAGCGCAAGATCATTTCCCTTTCGGAGGTGCTGCGCCGGGGGAGCCGCAACTTCCAGCTCGCCTTCCAGGTCGGGCTGCTCACGCAGGGTGCGGCGCTCGAGAACTACGCGCGCGATTCTCTGCTCACCTCCGGCACCTCGCGCGCGCTCGCCCGGGTGGCGCTTGCCAACTACTTCGCTGCGGCCGTGCTCATGCCCTATGAGCCGTTCCTCGAGGCGGCCAAGCTCGAGCGGTACGACATCGATCTGCTCGGGCATCGCTTCCGGTCCAGCTTCGAGCAGGTGGCGCACCGTCTCACCACCCTCAGGCGCCCCGGCTCCGAGGGGGTCCCCTTCCACATGGTGCGCATCGACATCGCCGGAAACATCTCGAAACACTTCAGCGCTTCGGGACTGCGCTTCGCCCGTTTCAGCGGAGCATGTCCCCGCTGGAACGTGTTCACGGCCTTCCTCACGCCCGGCATGATTCGCACGCAGCTCTCGCAGATGCCGGACGGAGCCACCCATTTCTGGGTGGCGCGGACGGTGCGCCGAGAGGGCGGCGGCTATCACGCGCCGCACACGGTCCACGCGCTCGCGCTCGGGTGCGATGTGGCGCACGCGCGGCAGCTCGTTTACGCCGACGGGGTCGATCTCGCGTCGAGAGAAGCGGTCGTGCCGGTCGGTCTCACCTGCCGCCTGTGTGAACGCATGGACTGCGAGCAGAGGGCGGTCCCGCCGCTGCAGCATCCGCTCGAGGTGAACGAGAACGTTCGAGGCGTGTCGTTCTACGCGTCGGTCGGGTAGGTCTCTACCTCGCGAGGTCTCGTCGGTGCGGTCGCGGCGCGAAGCCCCTCGAGGGGCTCAGCCGAACACCGTCTTCACGAAGAGTACCGAAGCCCCGAAGCCGACCAGGTCGGCGATGAGGGCGGCCGGCAGGGCATGGCGATAGCGCGTGATACCGACCGCGCCCATGTAGATCGAGAGCACGTAGAAGGTGGTCTCGGTGGAGCCGGCCATCACCGACACGAGCCGCCCCGCGTAGCTCTCGGGACCCTCGCTCCGCAACACGTCCGCGACGATGCCCAAGGCGGCGCCCCCCGAGAGGGGTCGGACCAGAAGCATGGGGAGCACGGGGGGAGGAATCCCGAGGCGGCTCGCCACGGGGGCGACGAGGTGGGAGAACCCATCCATCGCCCCCGAGGCCCTGAGCATGCCGAGGGCGACGACGATGGCGACGAGGGGCGGGATGATGCGGACCGCCGTGTCGAAGCCTTGGCGCGCGCCCTCGACGAACGATCGATAGACATTCACTTTTCGTGTTAGAGCGAACAAGGGAATGCCCGCCAGGAGGAGCGGTATCGCCCAGGCGGACGCGGATTCGAGCACGTGGCGCACTCGTTCTCCCTTTCAGGCTGGCGGGGTCGGCGATGGAATTCGTCGCCGGTTTCGCGATGATCTGAGGAGCCGCGCCGAAACGACCGCCGCGGTGGCGGCGCAGGCGGTGGCGGCAAGCGTCGGGCCGATCACCTCCCCCGGGCTCTTGGAGCCGGCGGCGGCGCGCAGCGCGATGACGGTGGCGGGCACGAGCTGGATGGAGGCGGTGTTCAGCGCGCAGAAGAGCGCCTGGGCGTCGCTGGCCGTTCCGTGGTCGGGGTTGAGCTCGTCGAGCCGCCGCATCGCCTCGAGACCGAACGGCGTGGCCGCGTTGCCGAGGCCGAGCAGGTTGGCCGCCACGTTCAGGACCATGGCGCCCATGGCGGGATGGTGAGCGGGGACCTCGGGGAACAGCCCACGCAGGATGGGACGCGCCGCGCGGGCAAGCAGCGCCACCAGACCCGCGTCCTCCGCTACCTTCATCAGGCCGAGCCACAGTGCCAGCAGGCCGGCCAGGCCGAGGGAGAGGGTGACCGCGCCTTGCGCCGAGGTGGCGATGGCCGTGCCCAGCGCCGCCATCGTTCCGTTTCGGGCGGCGGCCACGACGGACGCTACGAGAAGGAAAACCCAGACGAAGCTCATGGCCGAATTGTGGGCGGCACAGGCCGCGAAGGCGAATTTTTGATATCTGATGGGAGCTCGGGCTGGTATCTCCCGTGGGGAGCACATGAAGGCTTCATCGATCCTCTTCGTTGGTGTGGCCGTCGCGGTGGCCGCTTGCAAGGAGCCGCCGGCGGCCGTCGTCGTTCCCGCTTCGAGTCCGAGCGGCGCGGCAAGGACTGCCGCTTTGCCGACCGTGATCGGCTTGACGCGCCCCAGCGAGCCGGAGTGGTTCGGGCTCTACCTCCAGGGGCGGAAGGCTGGATTCTCGCGGATCTCGGTGCAGATCGAGGAGCGCGACGGGAAGCCGGTGCTCGTCGCGCGGAACGAGTCGACCGTCTCGGCGACGCTCGGGACGGCCACGGTGCGCCGGTCGCAGATCGACGAGAAGGTGTACCAGGCGAGGCCGAAGGGGCGCCTCATCGCCTTCCACGGGCGACGCGAGGGCGACGGCGGAGACCGCTCGGTGGACGGACGCTGCACGCCGGCCGGGTGCAAGGTCGAGCTCTCGGCGCAAGGGCAGCGCGAGGAGCGCCAGCTCCCACCGCTGAACGAGACGGCTGAGCAGGCCGATGCTGCGCGCCTGGCCGCGGCCGCGCGCGGCGTGGTGGCGGGGGATCAGCTCGACCTCGAATCGCTCAAGGTGAAGAAGATGGAGGATCGCTACGCCGGGACCGCGTACCTGGCGGCGGGCGGCGTGCAGACCGAGGTGGCGGTGGTCGAGGAGATGGAGGAGGGGGATCGCATCGCCTCCCGCATCTCCATTGCTCCCGACGGCCGAGCCCTCGAGCTGCGGCTGGGCAATGCGGTGGTGGCGAAGGCGGAGCCGGAGCAGGTGGCGAAGCGGCTCGATAGGGTGGACCTGTTCAGTCTGACGCGGGTGCCGGTGCCGGCCCCGCTCGCTCGCGATGTGCCGGGGAGGGTGGTGTTCGAGCTCCGTGGGATGCCGAAGGAGTTCCAGGTCTCCGATGGGCGGCAGACCTTCGCTGGCGAACCGGGCGGGCTCGTGAGGCTCACCGTGGTGGCGAAAAGGCCCCGCGCGGTTGATCCGTCTCACGATGCCGCGCGCGCGAAGGGCATCATCCCGGAGGGGTTGGAAGAATTCCTGGAAGCCACGCCCGAGGTCGACTGGGAAAACCCAGCCATCGCGAAGCTGTCGCGCGAGGTGGTGGGCGACACCCCCGGCGTGTACGCGGCGAGCGTGGAGATCGCGCACTTCGTCAACCGCCGCTTGAAGAAGGCCTACGGGGTCTCGCGCGATCGGGCGAGCGAGGTGCTGGCCCTCGGGAAGGGGGACTGCACCGAGCACGCGCTGCTCTTCACGGCCCTCGCTCGCGCGGCGGGAATACCGTCGCGCCAGGTGCACGGTCTCGTCTATGCCCAGTACGACGACTTGGTGCCTGCGCTCTACTGGCACGCATGGGTCGAAGTGAAGAGCGGAGAGGAGTGGATTCCGCTCGACCCGACCTTCGACCAGCCGGTGGCCGACCCGACGCACGTCGTCTTGGGAAGGGGATCGCAGGTGGATACGGTGGGGCTCCTCGGGGCACTGAGGGTGCAGAGCGCCGTGGCCCGGCCGGCGGGCTGACCTCCTCGCTTGACGGGGCGAGCCGCGGTGTGCGATGCGCCCCCCATGCTCGACCATGTCGCCATTCTGGTATCCGATCTCGACCAGGCCATTCGGCTCTATCGGGACGTCTACGGGCTCACCCTGTGCGAGGTGGAAGAGGTTCCCACCGAAAAGGTGAGGGTCGCCATCTTCGGGGGCGGCACGGGCCGGATCGAGCTGGTCTCACCCACCGGTCCGGACAGCCCCATGGCAAAGGCGATCGAGAAGCGCGGCGAGGGGCTCCACCACATCTGCCTGGAGGTGCCGGACATCGTGAAGGCGATGGCGGCCCTGGAGGCGATGGGTTCGCCGCTGCTCGACCGGACGCCGCGCCCGGGGGCAGGCGGATCGAAGGTGGCATTCGTCCACCCCAAGGGCAGCCGCGGCGTGCTGGTCGAACTGCGAGAGGGCCCTCCGTCCGAGAAACCCTGAGGGCCGCAGCCACAGGCTCGGCCGCCCGAACCACCCCGGGAGGCGTCACGGCGCTGCCATGAATGGGCGCCAGCCGCGGCGCTCGAGTGGCGCTGCCCGGAATCCCTGGCGCCCGCGGGCGGCGAGGATGTCGGCGAGAATCCTTGACCAGCGCGCTCGCCGCGTGCTTAAAGAGCCGAATTTACAGCGATGGAGCGCCCGCTCGGCGCCTCGCCCAAGGAGCCACCATGCAGAGGCTGTTCGCCGCGCTCCTCGCGGTTGCCATTCTGTCTGCTGCTGGCGCGCGCGCGCAGGACGCCGGGTCTGCGGGAGGGCAGGCCGAGCCTGCGCAGAAGTCCCCGCGCACGCCGGGCAGCCTGGCCCCCGTTCTCTCCGCTCCGACGGGCTCGGCCGAGGTCGATCCGGCCGTCCGCGACCTGGTGCGGCGCGAGGTGGACAAGGCGAAGGAGGAGATGCGCGACGAGGTTCGGGCGGAGGTGCAGAGCGAGCAGTCGGCTCGGCAGTTTCTGGAGGCTCCCGCGGGCGGCGAGCGGCCGAAGCTCGACTTCTTCCAGCTGAACGGGTATCTGCGCTTGAGGTACGACTTCTTCGACAACATGGACCTGCACCGGGGCGCCGATCCCTCGGGCTGGTTCTTGTTCCCAAGGCCGCTGCGCGACGCCGACAACCGAGGTTCCTTGACGAGCGGGAACATGCGATTCCGGGCCGAGCCGACGATCAACGTCTCGGAGCAGGTTCGGGTGCTCGCCCAGATTGACGCGCTCGACAACCTCGTCCTCGGTTCGACTCCCGGAGGCCTCTTCGCGAGGACCGACAGCGTTCTGTTTCCCTTCGACGCACGCGGCCAGGTTCCGCCGTCCGACGGGGTGAACGCGGATACCAACTCGATCGTGGTGAAGCGCGTCTGGGGTGAGGTGCAGACTCCGGTGGGCATGCTCTCCTTCGGGCGCATGCCGTCGTCGTGGGGGCTGGGAATTCTCGCCAATCCGGGCAACGGGATCGACGATGATCTCGGCGACAGCGTGGACCGGGTGCAATTCGCCCTCTCTCCGCTCTCGACGCCGCTCGGCAAGCTCGTGCTCGTGCCCATGGTCGACTTCGTGGTGACGGAGGTCACTTCGCAGGATGCCAAGGTGTCGCGCGGTCTCGGGCAACCGTTCGACCGCGACCCGGAGGCCGACGCGATGGCGTTTGGGCTCAAGATCGTCCGGGAGGACACTGAGGACGAGATGAAGCGCAGGTGGGACCGCGATGAGGCGAGCGCCTCGTTCGGCGTCTGGTACATGTACAAGGCGCAGAACTACGACTTCCCGCAGTTCGTGAGCCAGCCCGCGATCCCCTCGACCGGCGCGGCCAACAGCGCGAGCGATGCCGCGGCGGTGGGGAATGCGGTTCATCGCGACGCCTACGCGCACACGGTGGACCTGTGGGGGCGCTACCAGACGAAGCGGCTGCGACTGGAGGGAGAGTTCGTCGGGATCATCGGGCAGATCGGCAATAGCGCTGGTCTCTCGCCCGCGGAGGGCTCCGTCCTGTTGCGCCAGTTCGGTGGCGTGGCCCAGGCCGACTACAAGCTCCTCGGCGGAAAGCTCGTCGTGGGGGGAGAGTTCGGCGTCGCGAGCGGCAGCCGGGACCCCGGCTTCGGCAACGAGCCGGGCCGCTATTGTACCCCGAGCGGTTCGGGCTCGACCGCCCAGACCACCTGCCTGCCCACGCAGGCGGGAGACATCAACGGCCTCAAGTTCCGGGCGACCGACAAGGTGCTTGCCCTGCGCAATTTCACCTTCAACCCCGCCTATCGGATGGATCTCATCCTGTGGCGGCAGATCATACAGGGCGTGACGGGAGCCTTCTATCTGAAGCCGAACGTGCGCTACGACATCATCGGAGGTCTCGACGTGCACGCCTCCATTATCTACTCACAGTCGATCTTCCCCGATTCGACCCCGTCGGTGACGAACAGCCCACTCGGCGTCGAGTTCGATCTCGGACTCTCCTACAAGTCGGACGACGGGTTCATCGCCTTCATCGACTATGGATTGCTGCAACCCCTGAGCGGGTTCAACTACGAGCCGGGGCGCATCGCCACCGAGCCCCCCATCACGCGCGCCAACTGCATCCACAGCGGGATCGCGATCAAGTTCTGATGTCGAGGATGAGGCGCAAGCGCCAGGTGAAGCCCGTCTCCCGCGCCGCGCTCCAGGGCGAGGCGGACCCGCGCCTGGTCGCGCTCTCCGCCTCGATCCGAGAAGACGCCGCGCTCTTCGAGGAGGACATCCGGGGCTCTCGCGCGCACGTGGCCATGCTGGCCGCGCAAGGCGTGGTGCCGAAGGCGGCCGCGCGGCGCATCGACGCCGGTCTCGAGCAGGTCCGCGCCGAGTTCGCGGCCGGGAAGATGAGGTTCGATCCCCGGCTCGAGGACGTCCACACCCACGTCGAGCGCAGGCTGGGCGAGATCGTCGGGCGCGACGCGGGATATCTCCACGCCGGGCGAAGCCGCAATGACCAGGTCGCGCTCGACGAGCGTCTGTTCATCGTGAAAGCCTGCGATCGCTGCGACGAGGCGCTGGTCTCCCTCATGCGGGCGCTTCTCGGGCAGGCGCGGCACCACGAGCGCACGCTGCTCCCCGGCTACACGCATCTGCAACGGGCCCAGCCGGTCACGCTGGCGCACCACCTGCTCGCCCACGTGGAGGCGCTCGGTCGCGACCGCCAGCGTTTCGGGGAGGTGAAGATTCGTGCCGCGGTGTCGCCGCTCGGCGCGGGCGCGCTCGCCGGGACCACCCTCAGGATCGATCGCGAGCGGACCGCGCGCGCGATGGGCCTGTCCGGTGTCACGGAGAACTCGCTCGATGCCGTCTCGGATCGCGATAGCGCCGTCGAGCTCGCCTTCGCCTGCGCGCTGGCGGCCGTCCACCTCTCGCGGCTGGGGGAAGAGATCGTACTCTGGACAACGCGCGAGTTCGGTTTCATGACCCTCTCGGACGCCTTCTCCACCGGTAGCTCGCTCATGCCGCAGAAGAAGAACCCGGATGTGGCGGAGCTGGCGCGGGGTCGCGCCAGCTCCGCCATCGGCGATCTCGTTTCGCTCCTCGTCCTCACGAAGAACCTGCCGCTCTCCTACAATCGCGATCTGCAAGAGGACAAGCGGCCGCTGCTCGGCGCGCCCGAAGGGATCATCCGCACCCTCGAAGCGCTCGCCGGCGCGGTCGAGACCGCCGCGTTTCACTCTTCGCGCATGCGCGAAGCGCTCGGTTCCGAGGCGCTCGCCACCGACGCGGCGGAGTACCTGGTGGAGAAGGGCGTCCCATTCCGGGAGGCGCACGAGGCGGTGGGAAAGGCCGCTGCCCACGCCGCGCGCGAGGGGAAGTCGCTCGCCACGCTCTCGACCCTCGAGTGGCGGCGCTTCCACAGACAGTTCGCCCCCGATATCGCGGCGCGATTCGACCCGGTCGCGAGCCTCGCTCGCCGGGAGATCACCGGTGCGCCCGGGCCCAACGAGGTGAGTCGGCAGCTTGCGCGGTGGCAGAAGCTGCTCGGGAGACCGCGATGAGAGAAGTTCCTTTCTGGCGGCGCGTTCGCCTGGCGGCGCTTTGCCTGGTCTTCGCGGCGCTTGCCTGCGGGGTCAAGGGTCCCCCCCGCCCCCCGCTGCCCGAGGCGGCGGACGGGAGCGCGAGAACGGCCCAGGACGCCGGGGACGGCGCCTCGTCGCCATGAACCACTTTCAGCGTCAGGACGGCATCCTCCATGCCGAGGACATCCCGCTCGAGGATCTGGCACGCGCCTACGGGACGCCCCTCTACGTCTATTCCACCGCGACGCTCACCCGGCACTTCCACGCGCTCGAGAATTCCCTGCGGGAACTGCGTCACCTCGTCTGCTACTCCGTGAAGGCCAACTCCAATCTCGCCGTCCTTTCCCTCTTCGCGGGGCTCGGCTCCGGGTTCGATATCGTCTCCGCCGGTGAGCTCTACCGGGTCATGAAGGCGGGTGGCGATCCGAGCCGGGTGGTCTACAGCGGGATCGGGAAGCGGGACGACGAGATCGCCCTCGCGCTCGCACGAGCGGTCAAAGTCATCGACGTCGAGAGCGCCGAGGAGCTTTCCCGCGTCTCGGCCGTCGCCCGGCGTCTGAAGAAGCGCGCTCCCATCGCGCTGCGGGTGAACCCCGCGGTCGATCCCAAGACCCACCCGTACATCGCGACCGGGCTTCGGGAATCGAAGTTCGGCGTGGGCGTCTCGGAGGCACGGCAGCTCTATCGGCTCGCTGCGAGCGACGGCGCGCTGCGCGTCGATGGCATCGCCATGCACATCGGGTCACAGATCACCGAACTCGCGCCCTTTCTCGACGCCATCGCGCGCGTCCTCGCCCTGGCCAGAGATCTCGGGCGGCAGGGTATCCGGTTGGGTCATCTCGACGTGGGCGGGGGGCTCGGCATCAAGTACTCCGGTGAGCGGCCGCCCCTCCCCGAGGCTTACGGGGCTGCGGTCAAGAAGGCGCTGCGGGCCTTCGATGGCGAGGTGCTGTTTGAGCCCGGGCGGGTCCTGGTTGGGAACGCGGGCGTGCTGCTCACGCGGGTCCTCTATCGCAAAAGGAATGGTCGCCGGGAATTCGTGGTGGTGGACGCTGCGATGACCGACCTCGTCCGTCCGGCCCTGTACGGGGCCCACCACCACATCGAGCCGGCGGCGCCTCCCCGCCGCCGGCAGATCGTCTGCGACGTGGTTGGCCCCGTTTGCGAGAGCTCTGATTTCTTGGCGAGAGGGCGGCGCCTCCCCGATGTGCGGGGGGGCGAGCTGCTCTGTGTGCGCTCCGCGGGCGCCTACGGGTTTGCCATGGCCTCGAACTACAACACCCGTCCGCGGGCAGCCGAGGTTCTCGTGAGCGGCGACACTGCCTTGCTAGTCCGCGAGAGGGAAGATCTGGCGGACCTCGTGCGAGGGGAACGGGCGAGTCCGCCCGGACGGCGCTTCAGACCGCTGGGGCACTCGAGAACGCGCGGTCGTGGTGCGGAAATGCTAAAAGAGGTGTCCCGTAACCCATCGCACGTGACCATCGACGGTGGTGAGGAGGGTGCCGGTGCAGGGAGGGCTCGTGCGAAGGGCCGGTAATGCCATGTCAAACCTCCTCCCCATGATGTCGCCGTGGCACTGGAGAGGGGGGCCGAACGCGAAGTCGTGTATCGGGGCGGCAAGACGCCCTGTCCAGGTCTACCGTGCAACGCCCTCGACGGGTCGTTCGCTGG
>Ga0335081_10019717_pt1 | contig 10902 bp, 11 predicted proteins | sample Lox_Sample_35_FD_206713 | JGI IMG/M metagenome (GOLD analysis project Ga0335081, IMG submission 206713) | Soil microbial communities from Loxahatchee National Wildlife Refuge, Florida, United States - Lox_Sample_3.5 | ecosystem: Environmental > Terrestrial > Soil > Wetlands | place: USA...
TCGGGTTAGATCGCTGTCGCCTCATCCTGAGGAGCGCCCGAAGGGCGCGTCTCGAAGGATGAGGCGGGCGGTTCGTCCTCATCCTTCGAGACGGCCGCGGCGCGGCCTCCTCAGGATGAGGACTTTCGTGGCACTTTCTTTCGCTCCCGACGACAAAGGCATCCTGCCCGACCGCATGATCGCGGCGTTGGCCGCCGACGGCGCCATTCGCTCGGCCAGCGCGTTCGCGCCCGACCAGATCCAGCCGGCGAGCCTCGACCTGCGCCTGGGCGACATCGCTTACCGCGTGCGCGCGAGCTTCCTGCCCGGGCGCACCACGGTCGCCCAGCGCATCGACGAATTGAAGCTGCATGAGGTGGCGCTGGGCGAGGGCGCGGTGCTGGAGACCGGCTGCGTCTACATCGTGCCGCTGCTCGAAAGCCTGGCGCTGCCGAGCGAGATTTCCGCCGCCGCCAATCCGAAGAGCTCGACCGGACGGCTCGACGTGTTCACCCGCGTGATCGCCGACGAATTGCGCGGCTTCGACCGCATCGAGCCCGGCTATCGCGGCCCGCTTTATGCCGAGATTTCCCCGCGCACCTTCCCGGTGCTGGTGCGCAAGGGCGCGCGGCTGTCGCAGATCCGCTTCCGCCGCGGCCATGCGCTGCTCGACGCGCGCGCCTTGCGCGAGCTGCACGCGCGCGAGCGGCTGGTCGACGCCGACGACGCCGATGTCAGCGAGGGCGTGGCGGTGAGCGTCGATCTCTCCGGCAAGCTTGCGCCCGCCCATGCCGGCGGCGCCGACGGCATCGTCGGCTATCGCGCCAAGCGCCACACCGGGCTGATCGATGTGGAACGGCGCGCCGGCTACGCGGTGCTCGACTTCTGGGAGCCGATCGCGGCGCGCGGCGACATGAGCCTGATCCTCGATCCGAACGAGTTCTACATCCTCGCCTCGAAGGAAGCGGTGCAGGTGCCGCCCGACTACGCCGCCGAGATGGTGCCGTTCGATCCGCTGGTCGGCGAATTCCGCGTGCACTATGCCGGCTTCTTCGATCCCGGCTTCGGCTATGCCGGCGCCGGCGGCAAGGGCGCGCGCGCCGTGCTCGAGGTGCGCTCGCGCGAGGTGCCGTTCATCCTCGAGCACGGGCAGATCGTCGGCCGCCTGGTCTACGAGAATATGCTGGCGCGGCCTGAGAAGCTGTACGGGCAGGGCATCGGCTCGAACTACCAGGCGCAGACGCTGAAGCTCTCCAAGCATTTCAAGACTTGAACTGCCTCGATCGGCCACATGCTGAGGAGCCCGCCGAAGGCGGGCGTCTCGAAGCATGGGCCACCGCATCCTTCGAGACGGGCGCGTGCCGCGCCCTCCTCAGGATGAGGCGGGTCGAGTCAGGCGCGCGTGAAAACGACGCGCTTGATCTACCTGGGCGAAGCGTTATCCTTTTAGGTACGCGGGCGTAGTTCAATGGTAGAACGGCAGCTTCCCAAGCTGCATACGAGGGTTCGATTCCCTTCGCCCGCTCCAGCCTTCGCGCCTTTCGGCGCTTCGGCTCGGCAAGCCAGCGTCGGCGAAGGCTGCCGCGCCGTAGTTGCGCAGCAACGAAGGCGGGCGACCGATTACCGATCTCTGACGCCTGACCCCCGTTTCCCGTTGTCGCCGCCTTCGCCTCCTTGCCATTCACTTGAAACCATCGATGAACTCGACCAGCAGCCGATTGAATGCCGCCGGTTGTTCCAAGTGGGGGGCGTGGCCCGCCTGCGCGACGGTGGCGATCTCGGCTGCCGGGATGGCACGCGCGAGCCAGGCGGCGGTGCCCGTCCCGTACAGCTGGCTTTCGGCACCGCGTACGATCAGCGTCGGCACGGTGATCGATTGCATGATCGAGCGATAGTCGGCATCGGTGATTGCGCGCCAAAGCGCAGCCATCGCGTCGGGATGACAGCCGCGCATTTCGCGGCGCATCCAGTCAAAAAGGGCGAGGTCGTGCGGCCGGCCGGCGGCGAACACGGATTGCAGAAACGTCTCGACCCAGAGCGGCCAGTCCCGGCGCATCAACTCCGGCGCCTTTTCCGCCTGCGCCGGCCCGTAGCCGCCGCGCAGGCCGAGCTCCCAGCCGGCATCGTTGACGACGCGCGGCGTCATATCGATCACCACTAGCCCGGCCACGCCCGTGCAGCCGTGGCGCCGGATGAACTCGAACGCCACCAGGGCGCCCATCGACCAGCCGACCAGGACGGGCGCCCGCAAAGCCAGTTGGTCGAGCAGCGCCTGTAAATCGTCGGCAAGCGTCGCCAAATTCGGCACGTCGCCTGGGCGGTGGGAGAAGCGATGGCCGCGCAAATCCGGAGCGATCAGCCGAAAGCGGTCAGCGAGCGCTTCAAACTGCGGGCCAAAATAGCCGCCATGACACGCCCAGCCGTGCAGAAGGACGATCGGCGGGCTGCCAGCAGTCCGCGGGCCCGCGTCCTCGACGTAGAGGGGGCGGCCGGCTCCGGCTTCCCGGCTTGGCGGCGTTTCGTCCATGACAGGCCCTCTTTGGCGTTGACAGGCGGCGCTTTTGGCCCCAACATGACACATGAATTAGGTCTCATAAAATAAAAAATGACGGCGCTCAGGGAGAAATCGCCGAAGACGGCACGCGGGCGAAGGACGCTCCGGAGGATTCTGGACGCGGCCGAACTCGAATTTGGCGCGCACGGATTCCACGACGCCTCCATCGTCAGCATCACGACCAAAGCCGGCGTCGCGCAGGGCACCTTCTACATCTATTTCGACAGCAAGGAGCGGCTGTACCGCGAACTGGTCGCCGATCTCGGCGCGCGCCTTCGCTCCTACCTTTCCGAGGCCGTCGCCGACGCGTCCAACCGCCTCGAGGCCGAGCGCCAGGGTCTGCGCGCGTTCATCGCCTTCGTGCGCGAACACGGCAATCTCTACCGCATCGTCATGGAGAGCCAGTTCGTCGATGCGGAAGCGTTCCGGCTCTACTTCATGGACTTTGGTGCGGCGTACCAAGCGGGCCTCGAGCGTGCGATCAAGGCCGGCGAGATTCGCGCGGGTGAGACCGAGGGCCGCTCCTGGGCGCTGATGGGTATATCACTGTTCGCGGGCCTGCGTTACGGCATCTGGGAGCCCGAGCGCGATGTCGGCCCGCTGGTCGACGGCATCACCGACATGATCGAGCGCGGCTTAAGCCCGCCGCACGCGCTGGGGTGAGCGGTGATGGCGAACGCGCGGACCGACGGCCTGGTGCGAATGACGGTTGCGGACGGCGTCGCCCGGCTCACCCTCGACCGGCCTGAACGCCACAACAGCCTGGTGCCGGCGCTGCTTGCCGATCTGTTGGGCCATCTCGAAACCGTGCGCGACAACGAGGCGATCCGCGCGGTCGTGCTCGCCGCGAACGGCCGCAGCTTCTCGACCGGCGGCGACGTGCGCGCCTTTCACGAGCAGGCGGATCAAGCGCTGCGCGACTACGCCGCCGGTCTGGTGGGGCAGCTCAACCGCGCGATTTTGATGCTCATGGATATGCCGCAGCTGGTGATCGCCCGCGTGCAGGGCCCGGTGACCGGCGGCGCGCTTGGTCTGGTATTGGCGGCCGATCTGATGGCCGCCGCGCCGACTGCATTCTTCGCGCCTTATTATGTAACGGTCGGTTTCGCGCCCGATGGCGGCTGGAGTGCGCTTCTGCCCGAGCGCATCGGCATTCAGCGCGCCCGCGAGATCCAGCTTTTGAATCGCCATGTCAGCGCCGCCGAGGCGGCGGCACTCGGCTTGGTCACCGAGGTTGTCGAGGCCGACCGGCTCGATGCGCGCATCGCTGAATGGCTGGCGATCACGCAGCGCCATGTGGCTTCGGGCGTGCGCGCCGCCAAACGCGGCCTCATGTCGGACGGGCGCCGCGCGGCTTACGCCGCCGGCCTCGAAGCCGAGCGGCAGGCATTTCTGGCCGCGGTGACGCGACCCGAGACCCGCCGCGGCATGGCGCGTTTCCTTGGGCTCGAGGCAGTCGGCCAGGGGTAGGGCGATATGTTCAACATGGTCGACATCTCCGCCAAGCGCGCCGCGCTCTCGCCCGATAAGATCGCGCTGGAGGAAGTGGTCGGTGGCGTGAAGCTCAGCTATCGCGAGCTCGACGCTCGCGCCTGCCGTTTCGCCGGCGTGCTGCGCGATCTTGACATCGCCGCCGGCGAGCGCATCGCCATCCTGACGTATAACGCCGCCTCGTTCTTCGAAATCCTGTTCGCCTGCGGCAAGGCGCGCATCATCCTGGTGCCGCTCAACTGGCGGCAGACCGTCGCCGAGCTCGCGCCGTTGATCGACGACTGCACGCCGCGGCTCTTGTTGCACGACGGTCCGAACGCTGAACTGGCTGCCGCGCTGGCGCGAGCGCGTCCCGGCCTCACGCTCATGCGCGTACATGGTGCAAATGAAGCGGCGACGCCCGGCAGCTACCAGGCCGCGCGCGATGCCGCCGCCGAGCGGCATGACTGGGATCCGCTCTGGCCGGCCAACGGCCTGTGGTACATGCTCTACACTTCCGGCACCACCGGCCGACCGAAGGCGGTGATGCAGACCTTCGGCATGGCGCTCGCCAATTTCGTCAATCTGACGAGTGCCATCGACTTGACCGCCGTCGACGTCACGCCGAATTACCTGCCGCTTTTTCACACCGCGGGCATCAATCTGCACACCATGCCGACGCTGATCGCCGGCGGCACGGTCAAGGTGCTGCCGGGCTTCGACGTCGATCGCTTCTTCGACCTGATCGAGGCCGGCGAATTGACGGCGCTGCTGGCGGTGCCGGCAATCTACCAGGCGCTCAGCGTGCACGCCCGCTTCGCCAAGGCCGATCTGTCCAGGGTGCGTTCCTGGAGCAGCGGCGGCGCGCCCTTGCCGCATGCGCTGATCGAGCTTTACGCCCGGCGCGGCGTGACCATCTGCCAGGGCTACGGCATGACCGAGACCGGCCCGACCACTTTCCTGCTGCGGCCGGAGGAGGCGGCACGCAAGCGCGGCGCGGTCGGCCGCCCGCTGCTCATGACCGAATGCCGCATCGTCGATGCCGACGGCCGCGAATTGCCATCCGGTGAGGCCGGCGAGTTGCTGATCCGCGGCGCCAATGTCACGCCCGGCTACTGGAACCGGCCCGACGCAACGGCCGACGCTTTCGACCGCGAGGGCTGGCTGCATACCGGCGACGTCGCGCGCGCCGACGAGGAGGGCTTTGTCACCATCGTCGACCGCATCAAGGACATGTACATTTCGGGCGGCGAGAACGTCTACCCGGCCGAGGTCGAGAACGTGCTGGCCGGGCACCCCGACGTGCTGGAGGCGGCGGTGGTCGGCATCGCCGACGAGCGCTGGGGCGAGGTCGGCCGCGCTTTTCTGATCGCGCGTCCCGGCCGCACGGTCGACGAGGCCGCGGTCAGGCTTTTCTGCCGCGAGCGGCTGGCCGGCTACAAAGTCCCGAAATCTTTCGTCGTGGTGGACGATCTGCCGCGCACGCCGGCCGGCAAGGTGCGCAAGCACTTGCTGCGCGCGCAAATCCCCGAACCTGCCGCTCAGCTGGAGAAACTGGCATGAGCGAGAGACGGATCCGCGCGCAGCGCACCTTCACGCAGGAAGATTTCGATCGCTTCGCCGCGCTCAGCGGCGACGACAACCCGATCCATGTCGACCCCGTTTTCTCGGCGGAGACGCGGTTCGGCCGCACCGTCGCACACGGCATGCTGTTGTACTCGGCGCTCTGGGCGCTGATCTGCCGGCATTTTCCCGGCGCGGTGCAGGAGACGCAGGCGCTGATGTTTCCCGCGCCGACCTATGTCGATGAGCCGGTGCGGCTGGAGATCGACGTCGTGGCGCAACCCTCACCCGGCACCTTCGACCTCGCGGCGCGCGTCGTGACCGAGCGCGACGGCAGGCTCACGCTCGACGGCAGCACGCGCATCCTGGTCGAACAAGGGAGCGCATCGTGAAGATCGGCGACCGCGCGCGCGTCACCCGCGTCTTCCGGACGGAAGATGTCGCGGCGCTTGCGACACTTGCCGGCGGGCAGTGCGCGGGCCGCGACACCGTGCCGGAACCGCTGATCGGCTCCCTCTTCTCTTATCTGCTCGGGCGTGAATTGCCCGGCTTCGGCACCAACTATCTCAAGCAGCAGATGCGCTTCTTGAGGCCGGCGCGGCTCGGCGAGCCGATCACCGCCACGGTCGAAATCACGCGCATAAGGCCGGACAAGCATCTGGTCGATCTGGCAACGGCCTGCACCGGCGCCGATGGCACGGTGCTGTGTGACGGACGCGCCCTGGTCCTGGTCGAGGACGTCGGGCACCAAATACGAGAGCAACAAGGGAGTGACGCGACATGAAAAGGTATCTCGGCATCGCGGCCGCGACGGCCGTCGTTCTAAGCTTCACCGGCGGAGCCGCGCCCGCGGCCGAGCCCTACAAGATCGCCCATGTCTACGGCAAGACCGGCCCATTCGAGGCCTATGCCAAGCAGTCGCATACCGGCCTGATGATGGGCATCGAGTATGAGACGCACGGCACCATGGAGGTCAACGGCCGCAAGATCGAGGTGATCGAAAAGGACACCCAGCTGAAGCCGGACCTGGGCAAGACCCTGCTGGCGGAGGCCTATGGCGACGACAAGGTCACGCTGGCGGTCGGGCCGGTGGCGTCGAACGTGGCGCTCGCCATGCTGCCGGTGGCGCAGGAGTACAAGAAGATCCTCTTGGTCGAGCCGGCAGTCGCCGATTCTGTCACCGGCAAGGACTGGAATCGCTATATCTTCCGCACCGCGCGCAATTCCTCGCAGGACGCCATCTCGAACGCGGTAGCGCTCGGCGATGCCGGCAATTGCGTCGCGACGCTTGCCCAGGACTATGCCTTCGGCCGCGACGGCGTCGCCGCCTTCAAGGAGGCGCTCGCCAAGACCAAGGCCAAGCTCGTCTTCGAGGAGTTCGCGCCGCTGGACACCAGCGACTTCACCGCGCATGCGCAGCGGCTGTTCGACGCACTCGACAAGGCGCCGGACTGCAAGCGCAAGATCATCTGGGTGGTGTGGGCCGGCAAGGGAAATCCGCTCGGCAAGCTGAACGCGCTTAATCCGAAGGCCCGCCATATCGAGCTCGCCTCCGGCGGCAACATCCTGGCGGCGATGGCCGCCTACAAGGAGCTGCCGGGCATGGAAGGCGCCACCTATTACTATTACGAGATTCCCAAGAACCCGGTGAACGATTGGCTCGTCAAGGAGCACATGAAGCGCTTCAACGCGCCGCCCGACTTCTTTACCGCCGGCGGCATGGCGGCCGGCATCGCGGTGGTCGACGCGCTGAAGAAAGTCCCGTCTGGCGACAGCGAGAAGCTGATCGCGGCGATGGAAGGCATGAAGTTCATGACGCCCAAGGGCGAGATGATCTTCCGAAAGGAGGACCATCAGGCGCTGCAGTCCATGTATCACTTCAGGATCAAGGTCGATCCGAACGTGGCCTGGGGCATCCCGGTGCTGGTGCGCGAGCTGAAAATCAGCGACATGGACATCCCGATTCGCAACAAGCGCTGATCGGGTGCCGCCTGCTGGTCGCCGGCCATGCGCGAGCCAGCCGTCCTCGCAACCGAGGAGCTGACCATCCGGTTCGGCGGCCATGTGGCCGTCGACCGGGTGACCTGCGCCTTCGATCGCGGCACGCTGACCGCGATCGTCGGCCCGAACGGCGCCGGCAAAACGACCTATTTCAATCTGATCTCCGGCCAGCTCGACAGCACGGCTGGCCGGGTGCTCCTGTTCGGCCGCGACATCACCGCCTTGAGCGCACCGCTGCGCACGCGCGCCGGCATCGGGCGGGCCTTCCAGCTCACCAACCTGTTTCCCAATCTGACGGTGCTGGAAAACGTGCGTATCGCCGTGCAGGCGCGGCACGATCCCGGCTTCGACGTCTGGTCGCTCGCCACGCGCCGGCGCGACCTGATCGAGATGGCCGAGCACCATCTCGCCCGCACCGGCCTGCTCGACAAGATGGACGCGCTCACCGCCTCGCTCTCGCACGGCGACCAGCGCAAGCTCGAGGTCGCCGTGCTGCTGGCGCTCGAGAGTGAAGTGCTGATGTTCGACGAGCCGACCGCCGGCATGAGCGTCGACGAGGTGCCCGTGGTGCTCGATCTCATCCACCGGATCAAGGCCGACGCAGCCAAGACCATCCTGCTGGTCGAGCACAAGATGGACGTGGTGCGTTCGCTCGCCGACCGGATCATCGTGCTGCACAACGGCGCGCTCGTTGCCGATGGCGCGCCTGAAGCGGTGATTGCCTCCGATATCGTGCAAGAGGCCTACCTCGGCTCGAGCGCCAAGGGGGGCGGCCATGGCTGAGCCGCTGCTGCGCCTCACCGGCGTGCACACCCATATCGGGCGGTATCACATCCTGCAGGGCGTCGATCTCGCCGTGCCGGAAGGCGAGCTGACCATGCTGCTCGGGTGCAACGGCGCGGGCAAGACCACCGCGCTGCGCACCATCATGGGGCTGTGGCGCGCCTCCAACGGCACGCTGCTGTTTGCCGGCACCGAGCTCGGCGCGCTGGCGACGCCCGACATTTCCCGCCTCGGCATCGGCTATGTGCCGGAGAACATGGGGGTGTTCGCCAGCCTGACGGTCGCCGAGAACATGACGCTGGCCGCGCGCGAAAGGGCAATCGACCGGCAGCGGCTCGACTGGATCTTCTCCCTGTTTCCGGCGCTGCGGCGGTTCTGGTCGCTGCCGGCCGGCAATCTGTCGGGCGGGCAGAAGCAGATGCTGGCGATTGCGCGCGCCATGATCGAGCCGCGCCGTCTGATCCTGATCGACGAGCCGTCCAAGGGGCTGGCGCCGGCCATCGTCGATGCGCTGATCGAGGCCATGCGCGAGCTCAAGCGCACCGCCACCACCATCCTGATGGTCGAGCAGAATTTCCGCATGGCGCAGGCGCTCGGCGACGGCGTCGCCGTCATGGAGGACGGACGCATTGTCCATACCGGCCGCATGGCCGCGCTTGCCGCCGATACCGGTCTGCAGGCGCGCTTGCTCGGCCTCAGCCTCGGAGCGCACCAATGAGCTCGCAAACCGCCGAGCCCGCTGCGATCCCGCGGCCGCCGCTGAAGGAGCGGCTGCGCGAGCAGATGCCCTATTGGATCGTGGTCGCTCTGGCGCTCGCCGGGCTCGCGCTGATCGCCGATTTCTCGACCTGGGCGACGCTCACGCTCGCCGGGCTCGCCATGGGCATGCTCATCTTTATCATGGCCTCCGGCCTGACGCTTGTGTTCGGCCTAATGGACGTGATGAATTTCGGGCATGGCGCCTTCATCTCGATCGGCGCCTTCGTCGGCGGCAGCGTGCTGCTGGGCTTGGGCGGCTGGGCCGTGTCGTCGTCCGCCGCGCTCAATCTGGCCGCCGTGCTGCTCGCAATCGCGGCGGCGATGGCGACGACCGGCGCGCTCGGCTGGTTCTTCGAGCGCGTCATCGTCAAGCCGGTCTATGGCGCGCATCTGAAACAGATTCTGGTGACCATGGGCGGCCTGATCGTGGCGGAAGAGCTGATCCGCCTGATCTGGGGCCCGAACCAGATCCCGCTGCCGCGGCCGCAGGTGCTGAAAGGCTCGCTGCTCATCGGCGAAATTGTCATCGAGCGCTACCGGCTGCTGGCGGTGGCGCTGGGCTTGGCGATCTTTGCAGGATTGCGATGGACGCTGGTGCGCACCAAGCTCGGCCTGCTCATTCGCGCCGCCGTGGAGAACGGCGAGATGGTGGAGGCGCTCGGCTACCGCGTGCGCCGGCTGTTCGTGCAGGTGTTCATCGCCGGCTCCGCGCTGGCCGGGCTGGGCGGGGTGATGTGGGGCATGTATGACGAGATCATCACCGCGCAGATGGGCCTCAATATCTTGGTGCTGGTGTTCATCGTGGTGATCATCGGCGGTCTCGGCTCGGTCGACGGCTGCTTCATCGGCGCGCTGCTGGTCGGGCTGATGGCGAACTACACCGGCTTCCTGGCGCCGAAGGTGGCGCTCGGCTCCAATATTCTGCTGATGGTGGCGATCCTGTTGTGGCGGCCGCGCGGGCTCTTGCCGCCGGGCAAAGGCCGATAGCGGGGGGCCATGTTGAAGACGCTGCTTTCCGACGATCCTCCGCGCAGCCGGGCGCTGAGCGCGCTTCTCTTGCTCATTGCGCTTGGCCTCGTGCTTACTCCCTTCGTCTTCCCCGGCATCCGCTCGCTCAACACGGCGGCCACCATCTGCATCTTCGTCGTGCTGGTGGCGAGCTACGACCTGCTGCTCGGCTATACCGGCATCGTCTCCTTCGCCCACACCATGTTCTTCGGCATCGGCGCTTACGGGGTGGCGATCGCGCTCAAGGCGATGCCGGGCTCCTGGGGCGCCGTCGCGCTCGGCGCGGTCGCCGGGCTTGTGGTGGCGGTGGCAATCGCGCTCGCGATCGGGCTATTGGCGCTGCGCGTGCAGGCGATTTTCTTCGCCATGATGACGCTTGCCGTCGCCAGCGCCTTCCTGATCCTGGCCTCGCAGCTCTCCGGCCTGACCGGTGGCGAGGACGGGCTGACCTACCAGGTCCCCGACCTGCTCAGCCCGGCCTTCAGCCTGTTCGACCACCGGGTCTTGGGCGTGCGCATGGACGGCCGCATCGTCAGCTACTATCTGATCTACATCGCCGCGGTGATTCTTGTTCTCGCGATGCTGAGAGTGGTGAATTCGCCGTTCGGCCGCGTGCTGCAGGCGATCCGCGAGAACCAGTTCCGCGCCGAGGCGCTCGGCTACCGGACGGCGGTCTTTCGCACCGCGGCGACATGCCTGTCGGCGGGCGCGGCGGCCATTGCCGGCATGTTGATGGCGCTCTGGCAGAAATATACCGGACCCGACACGACGCTCAGCCTGTCGAT
>Ga0335081_10019718_pt1 | contig 10902 bp, 8 predicted proteins | sample Lox_Sample_35_FD_206713 | JGI IMG/M metagenome (GOLD analysis project Ga0335081, IMG submission 206713) | Soil microbial communities from Loxahatchee National Wildlife Refuge, Florida, United States - Lox_Sample_3.5 | ecosystem: Environmental > Terrestrial > Soil > Wetlands | place: USA: Florida...
TCTTCGTCGCCGCCGCCTTCGGCGCGGTCATCAACCAGGTGCAGCGGACTGCTTGGGGCCACCTGTTCAACATCGGCCACGTGGTCGGTTCGGTCTGGGTGCAGCTTTTCGAGGGTTCGAACCGCACCACCAACGGCGCCGTCTTTTTCCGCGCGCCCATGGGGGAAGACCTGCCGATGTGGTGCAACTGGATGGCGCTCGCCTTCCTCTGTTTGATCTGCCTCTACATGCTGGCGCGCAAGATCCGCGGGGCGGAGGTGGTCCGATGAGCGACAACCTCATCACCTTCACCAACGTCTCGCGCTTCTACGGCGAGGTGCTCGGCATCAACAAGGTCAGCCTGTCGATTCCGCCCGGCATCACCAGCCTGGTGGGGCCCAACGGATCGGGCAAGACCACCCTGATGAACCTCATGGCGGGCCTGATCCGCCCCACGCAAGGCGAAATAACCGTGTGCGGCGTCCCGCCCTCGCACCCCGAGCGGCTTTGCCGGCTGATGGGCTACTGCACCCAATTCGACGCATTTCCCAAGGGTCTCAACGGCTACCAGTTCATTTACTGGTTCCTGCGCATGCACGCCATGAGCCCGGCCGAGTGCGACCAAAAGACCGCCGCCGCGCTGGAGCGCGTCAACATGACGCCCGCCGCGCAGCGTCCCGTCGCGGCCTACAGCAAGGGCATGCGGCAGCGCATCAAGCTGGCGCAGGCGATCGCCCATGATCCGCAGGTCCTGGTGCTCGACGAGCCGTTGAACGGCCTCGACCCGATGGCGCGCGCCGAGACCATCGCCCTGTTCCGCGAGTGGGGCCAGAACGGCCGCCATGTCATCGTCTCCAGCCACATTCTGCACGAAGTAGACCAGATCTCCGACCAGGTGATCCTTCTCAGCCACGGCTACGTCGTGGCCGAGGGCGAGATCCAAGGCGTGCGCAGCGAGGTGAAGGAGCAGCCCATGCAGATCCTGGTGCGCTGCAACGACCCCGGCGGCCTGGCGTCGCGATTGTTCCATCAGGACCACATCGTGGAAGCCAAGGTTTCCAAGGATCGCAAAGGCCTGCTGCTGCGCACCACCGACGCCGACGGCTTCTACCTGTTGTTGAACCGCGTGATTCTCGATTCCGGTCTCGAGGTGGAATCGGTGGCTCCGGCCGATGACGACGTGAACTCCGTGTATCAATACCTGATTGGCGGCGAAGGAGCTACGGTATGAGCTGGCTGTGGCTGCACCAGATCGGCGCCGTGCTGCGCCTCGAGATGAGGAAGACCTTCTTCTCCAAGCGAAGCTGGTGGATCTACTGCCTGGCGGCCATGCCGGTGCTGATCTGCGTTCTGCACTGGCTGGTGGAGGGACGCCGCATGGGCGGGCGGCACACCCTGGGCGAAGACAGCATGATCTTCGCGGGGCTGTTCCAGTTCTTTTACCTGCGCGCCACCATTTTCTTCGGATGCATGGGGATCTTCTCGAACCTGTTCCGCGGCGAGATGCTCGAGAAGACGCTGCACTACTACTTCCTGACGCCGATGCGCCGCGAACTGCTGGTGACGGGCAAATACCTGGCTGGCCTTGCGGTGGCGCTGGTCGTTTTCGTTGGCAGCACGTCGGCATCCTTCCTCACCATCGGCCGGCATTTCGGACCGGCCTGGAGCGACTACCTGTATCACGGTCCGGGCATGCAGCAGCTCGGCTCCTACGTGTTGGTGGCGACGCTTGCATCCTTGGGCTACGGCGCTGTGTTCGTGATGTGCGGCCTGCTGTTTCGCAACCCCATGATCCCGGCGGCGGTTGTGTTCGTGTGGGAGAACCTGAACCCCTTCCTGCCGTCGCTGCTGAAGAAGGTCAGCGTGATCTTCTATCTCCGCAGCCTGTGTCCGGTGGAAGTCCCGGTGCCGCCGCCGTTCTCGGTGATGGTGATCGATACCGACCCGACACCCGCGTGGCTGGCCATCCCCGGGCTGCTCGCGGTTGCCGGCATCATCCTGGCATACTCCGCCATCGCCGCCCGCCAGACCGAAATCAACTACGGCGAGTAGGCGCAAGCTTGGGCTTGGGGCCCCGTAACCCGATTGACGAAATATTTCGTTGACACTGACGAAGTCTTTCGTCAAAATGATTCCGGAGGGATCAATGAAACCAACCGGCATCAGCCTTGCCGCCATCCTGCTCCTCTGCGCCGCGGCGCCCGCCCAAACCGGCGCTCCGCGCTTCGAGGTAGCGTCGGTTAAACGGGCCGTTCCGGCCGGTGGTCCGGGCGACATTCCCCGGAACATGGACAGCTCGCCCGGCCATTTCTCCATGCGCAACGTCGCCTTAAGGTTCTGCCTGGAGTGGGCGTACGACCTCAAAGACTACGAGATCGCCGGCCCTGACTGGATCAAGGGCGACGAGCGTTACGACATATTCGCCCGGGCGTCTTTCCCGGCCACGGACGAGCAGATGAAGCCGATGCTCCAGACGCTGTTGCTCGAACGGTTCCAAATGAAAGTCCACCGCGAAAAGCGCGACATGCAAGTGTACGTGCTGATTCCCGGAAAGGGCGCGCCCAAGGTGAAAGAGGCGGCGGCTGACAGCCAGCCGAGCATCAGTCCAGGCCCGAACGGATCGGCCACCTTCCACAAGTTCGGCCTTTCGCGGCTGACCTTCCTCCTCAGCCGCCGCATGGATCGTCCAGTCCTGGACCAGACGGGTCTCACCGGGCTCTACGACTACACCATCGATCTTTCGGGCCTGGCGGAATTCTCCGGCCCATCCACCGCCGAGCCGAGCGGCTCCTCCATCTTCGCCGCCGTCCAGCAGGACCTCGGCCTCAAACTGGAAGCCCGCAAGCAGCCCCTCGATATGCTGGTGATCGACTCCGTGAACAAGGCGCCGATCGAGAACTGAATCCAGGCCGCGGCTTCCTGGTTCGCCTTTCACTCCAGGCGCAACGCATTCATCACCGAGCTTCGCGAAGCACGGAAAGCCGGCCGCCAGCAGGCCATCATCGACACCGCGGCCAGAACGCAACCCGCCACGCCGTACGTCACCGGGTCGAATGCCGCAACACCAAAAAGCAGGCTCCGCAGATACCGCGATGCGAGAAACGCGCAGATCCCTCCGAGCGCCAGCCCGCCCGTCACCAGGGCGAGCCCTTCCCGAAGCACCAGCCCCACGATTTCCCCCGGCCGTGCGCCTACGGCCATCCGGACGCCCAATTCTCGGGTGCGCAGCGAGATCGAATACGAAATCACGCTGTAGACACCGATGGCTGCCAGCAGCAGACCCAGACCACCGAACGTTGCGCCCACCACGGCGGTGAAGCTCACGGGGGCTTCGGCCCGCGTTACGTAGAAGGTCATGGGCCGAACCTTCGAAATGGCCATGTCCTTGTTCAACTGCCGCAACTCGTGGCGGACCGGATCGACGATGCCGACCGGATCGTTTCGGGTTTTGACCACAAAGCTCAAGTGTTCACGCGGGCTCTGCGTATAGGGAATATAGATCTGCCCGCGGACCGGATCTGTGAGGCTGTGGTGCTGGATGTGGCCTACCACGCCCACCACCTCCGCCGGCCCCATTACAAAGCCCTTCGCCGTGAAGTGCTCCACGGACATCCTCTTGCCCACCGCGCTCTGGTTCGGCCAGGTGGCCTTGGCAAGCAGGTCGTCGACCACCACCACCTGTGCGGTGGCAGGCTGGTCCCGCTGGTCGAACTCGCGGCCGGCGACCAGGCGCGCGCCGATGGCGGCGAAGTATCCGGGCGTGACCGCGCGGTAGTCGGCGAGCAATCCCTTGCTCCGTTCCGGCGTTACGCCGTCCGGCACGTAGGGGCTGTACCAGTTCGGGTAGTCGTCCAAGGGAAGGTGAGAGATGGCGCCGACGGTTTCGACGCCGGGGACGCTGCTCACGCGGCGTTCGCATTCATTGACGAAGTTGATGATCTGCTCGACCGTGGAGCCGCGCGGCTGAATCTCGAAAGTAAGCACGCGGCGCGCGTCGAATCCGGGATTCGCCTTCTGCAGGTTCCAGAACGTGACGATCATCAGCCCGGCGCCGGTCAGCAGGACGAACCCTAGAGCAATTTCAGCGACGATCAGCGCCGCTCGCAGCGGCCTTTTCACGGTGCTGCGCGCCCCACGCCCAGCTTCGCGCAGGGCGTCCACGAGGCTCAGTTTGGTGGCTTCGAGCGCGGGCACGAGGCCGAAGACAATCGAGGAGCCGATCGAGATGGCCACCACGAACGCCGCCACTACGGGGTTCACTCCCAGCGCGTCCAGGCGGGAGAGCGACTCGGGCCGCATCGACACCAGGATCCGGACGCCGGCCTGACCGAGCGCCATTCCGGCGATGCCGCCGACGGCCGAGAGCACGAGGTTCTCCGCAAACAACTGGCGAACCACGCGGCCGCGCGACGCGCCGATCGAAGCGCGCACGGCGATCTCCGTGCGCCGGGTGGCGCCTCGCGCCAGCAGCAGATTCGCGACGTTCACGCAGCCGATGAGCAGCACGAAACCGGCTCCGATCATGAGGGCAAGAATGGCCGGGCGGACTTCCTTCACCGTGTCGAGTTGGAGCGGCGTCGCGGTCAGTTTCAGGTTCTCGGTGGCGTACTCGATGTAGTTCCCGCGAAGCTTCCCGGCTACGGAATCCAGGTCGGCTTGCGCCTGCGGAACGCTCACGCCCGGTTTGAGGCGCCCGAGAAACCGGATGAAATACAGATCGCGCGGGCGATTTTCGAGGCCGCCGCCGAAGGGAATATAGACCGGGATGTCGGTCGGGACATTGGAATCCGGTGGGAAATACAGCTTGAAGCCGGGCGCCAGGACGCCGGCGATCGTCAGGGTGTTGTTGCCCAGCCGGAGGGCCTGCCCGACGATATGCGGGTCGCCACCAAAGCGGCTGTGCCACAGGGCGTCGCTGATCACAGCGGCCTTCGGCGGTCCCGGCCCTTCTTCCTGCGGCAGGAAGGACCGGCCCAATGCGGGACGAGCGCCCAGCGCGGTGAAGAAATTCCACGTAACTTGACCGAGCTTGATCTGCTCCGGTTCGGGATCGCCGCGCAGAGTGCCATTGCCCACCCAGATGCCGGCGATGTCCTGATAGGCGCGGGTCTGACGCTGGAGTTCTTTGAACTCAGGACCCGCGCCGGGCGCCCGCGAGGCGCCAAGTTTCTCAAACGCGGACCAGATCAAGGTGAGCCGCTCGGCGTGATCGTAAGGCAGCGGCTGCAGCAGCACGGCCTCGAGCACGCTGAACACCGCGGTATTGACGGCGATCCCGAGCGCCAGAGTCAGAACCGCAATCGCGGTGAAGCTCCGCTCCCGAGCCAATACGCGGACGGCGTGCCGCGCGTCTTGCAGCAGTTGTTCCACCAGCGAACCCATACGCACCTCCCGCACTCTCTCTTTCACTTGCTCGACACCCTCGAATTCCACCAGCGCCATCCGGCGCGCCTTCCCCGGCGGCACGCCGGACCAGATGAGCCGCTCGACCGTGATTTCCAGGCAGGCCCGCACTTCCTCGTCCAGCTCGGCTTCGACGTGGCTCTTGCGGAACAGCAGGCGGAACGCACGGCGGACATACGCTAAAGGCGACATCGTCATTCCGATGTGAGCACGTTCTCCACGGCGCCGGCCGCCGTTTTCCAGGCGCGCGTTTCGCTGGCGAGCCGTTTGCGGCCGATAGCCGTCAACGTGTAGAACCGCGCGCGCCGCCCCTCTTCGGTTTGACTCCACTCGCCGAGAATCCAGCCTTTCTCTTCGAGCCGGTGCAGGGCCGGAAACAGCGAGCCGGGCTTCACCTGGAAGACCCCGTTGGTGATCTGGCGAATGCGGTCGGACACCCCAACTCCGTGCAGCGGCTGTAACGACAGCGTCCGCAAAATCAGGAGATCCAGCGTCCCTTGCAACAATTCCGAAGATTTAGCCATGGTCAATATAGAGCGTCTATATCAGACTACAGCCAGTGCTTGAAGCTGTCAATAGTCTGACGAGTTTCCGCCCCTGCACCGGCATCGGTGTACAATCGTTAAACTCCCTTATGTCGCTTTCCGCCGGCACCCGCCTCGGTCCCTACGAGATCACCGCGCCGATCGGCGCGGGCGGCATGGGCGAGGTCTATCGCGCGCGCGATTCGCGCCTGCACCGCGACGTGGCCATCAAGACTCTGCCGGGCGCGCTGGGGGAGGACGCCAACCGCATGGCACGGTTCCAGCGCGAAGCGCAGGTGCTGGCGGCGTTGAGCCATCCCAATATCGCGGCTATCTACGGGCTCGAAGAACAGAACGGTCTCCGCGCGCTGGTGATGGAGCTGGTGGAAGGGCCCACGCTGGCGGAGAGGATTGCAGCCGGCCCCATTCCGATCGAAGAAGCGCTGGCGATCGCGCGCCAGATAGCGGAAGCGCTGGAAGCCGCGCACGAAAAAGGCATCGTGCACCGCGACCTGAAACCGGCCAACGTCAAGCTGACGGCCGACAACAAAGTGAAGGTGCTCGACTTCGGCCTCGCCAAGGCGCTGGATGCCGACACGGCGTCCGCCGATCCGGCCAACTCTCCCACGCTCACGCTGGAATCGACGCGCGCGGGAGTCATCATGGGGACTGCCGGGTATATGAGCCCCGAGCAGGCGCGCGGCAAACCGGTGGACAAGCGCGCCGACATCTGGGCGTTCGGTGTATTGCTATTCGAAATGCTTACCGGCGCCGCGCCCTTCGAAGGAGAGACGGTTTCCGACACCCTGGCCGCCGTGCTGCGCGCGGACATCGAGTGGCAAAAGCTGCCCGCCGCGACGCCGCCTAGAGTGCGGCGGCTGCTCGGGCGCTGCCTGGAGCGGGACCCCAAGCGGCGTCTGCGGGATATCGGCGACGCATGGATCGAGATCGATGCGCCCGAAGAAGCGACTCAGCCGGCCCCAGCGGCGGCGCGAATCCGCGCTCGAGCTCCCTGGCTTCCCTGGGCCGCGGCCGTGGTGATCGGCGGCGCCGGCCTGGCTTGGGGGTTGCTCCGTCCTCGCCCGGCGGAGCCGCGCACGCCGGTCCACTGGACCTACGCTGAGAACGCCTATTTTGCATTCCCGTCTTTGTCCCGCGACGGCACGCGGCTGGTGACCGCGGAGGCGGTCGGCAATCTTCCGGTGCTCACTCTTCGGATGTTGGACCAGGCGGATTCCAAGCTGATCCCGGGAACCGAGGGCATGTATTTCGCGGACCTGTCTCCGGACGGACAATGGGTGGCGACGTTTTCGGGCACGAACGATGTCAAGCTGAAGAAGATCCCGGTGACGGGCGGCACGGCGATCACGCTTGCCGGGGTGCACACCGCCTACGGCGCGAGCTGGGGGGACGACGACACCATCGTTTTCAGCGGTGGCGACGGCCTGATGCGCGTACCCAGCGCCGGCGGCGCCGTGCAAACCCTCACCAGGCCCGATGCCGGCAAGGGAGAGATCGCGCACCGCACGCCGCATTTCCTGCCAGGCCGTAACGCAGTCCTGTTCACCATCGCCACAGCCTCCGCAACCAGCGTCGCCGTGCTGGATCTCAAGAAGGGCAGCTACAAGGTAGTGGTACAAAGCGGCCAGGACGCACGCTACGCTCCGACCGGCCACCTGGTGTACGCGCGCGGCGGAACGCTGTTCGCGGCGCCGTTCGACAAGGGCCGCATGGCCGTGACCGGCCCGGAAACGCCCGTGATCGAGGGGGTGTGCCTGAATGGCCCGAGCGGCGCTGTCGCGGAGTACGCCTTCTCCGAAAGCGGACTCCTGGTCTACTTCGAAGGCACTACGGGTATCGGCTCGGCAACCACCATGGGATGGCTGGACCGCCAAGGCCACACACAGGCCGTCTCCGATGCGCAACTTTGGGGAACCGGACGGCTTTCGCCCGACGGTCGCCGCGTGGTCAACGAGATCTATACCACCGCGGTGGGCGCCGATACTCCCGGCGACATCTGGGTTTTTGAACTGGAGCGGCATACGCGGACGCGGCTGACGTTTGGCGGGCAGAACAGTTACCCCATCTGGACGCCGGACGGCCGGCGCATCACCTTCCGCGCCGTCGACAACGGCAAGAGCGGAATCTACTCGGTGGCGGCCGATGGAAGCGGAAAGCCGGAGCTGCTCCTGTCCACCGATTCGCCCGCTATTCTGAGTTCCTGGTCGCCGGACGGGAAATGGCTGCTGTATTCGCGGTCCGAGGGCGGCCGGCCGCAGCGCATCTGGATGGCGCCGGTCTCGGGCGGCGTTGCGGGCAAGCCAGTGCCTCTGCACGACACCACGGCCCAGGAATACGATGCCCAGGTCTCTCCCGACGGGCGATGGGTAGGCTACATTTCCAATGAAACCGGGCAGAACGAAGCATACCTGCTTCCGTTCCCCGGGCCGGGAGGCAAGGAACGAGTTTCCACGCAAGGCGCCGATTCGGTGCGCTGGGCGCGGAGCGGCAGGGAGCTGTTCTATGTCGTCCGCACCGGCCCAGGCGCAGTGAATTCCGTGTCCCTGCAGACCGCGCCTCAATTGCACATCGGCATGCCGCAGACCATTTCCAAGGTTTCTTTCGGCACCACCTGGGACCCCGCGCCCGACGGGAAGGGTTTCCTGGTGGAGTTGATCGGCGGTTCGGAACAGGGCGGCCGCAAGATGCAAGGCATCAGCGACTGGTTCGAGGAACTGCGCAAGCGCCTGCCGTTGAAGTAACGCATGCGGGGCGGGCAATCCTGAGGTTGCCGAAACGGACTCACGGCTGGGCCGAGTGCAGGCGGCGCCGCCTGCGCCACCACGGCAAGGCTGCCGCGTTATCCTCGAAGGAATGAGCCTGGTGTGGCCTCTGGTGTAAGACCTGGCAATGGCCGAGCGTCGACACGAGTGTCGACGCGGCAGACACGAGTGTCTGCGCCACATCACTGGCGGACGATTGTAAGGAATTATGGCGGGCAGCATACTGGCAATCTGTGCAGATGACGTGCGCGCGGCGGCGAAACGGATCCAGCCACTGGCGCGCCGGACGCCGGTGATGACGTCGGCGGGGTTCGATTCCGCGGCGGGCGTGCGGACCTTCTTCAAGTGCGAGAATCTGCAAAGGGGCGGAGCGTTCAAGATTCGCGGCGCGTCGAACCTGATCCTGTCGCTGCCCGCGGAAGCCCTGGCGCGGGGCATCGTGACGTACTCATCGGGGAACCACGCGCAAGCGACGGCGATCGCGGCGCGGCACGTGGGAGCGCGGGCGACCATCGTGATGCCGGAAGATGCGCCGCGGTCGAAGATGGAATCGACGCGCGCGCACGGCGCGAACGTGGTGACGTACGACCGGCGCACGGGCGGCCGGGAGGCGATCGCCGCGGAGATTCTGAAGGCGACCGGCGGCACGCTGGTCCCGCCGTTCGACCATCCGATGATCATGGCGGGACAGGGCACGGCGGCGCTGGAACTGCTGGAGGAGAGCGGCCCACTGGATGCGCTGATCACGCCGGTGGGCGGCGGCGGGCTGCTTTCCGGCTGCGCCACGATCGCGAAGGACCTGCAACCGGCCATCCGGGTGTTTGGGGCCGAACCGGAGGGAGCCAACGACACATACCTTTCGCTGCAGAAGGGCGAGCGCGTGACGGTGGCGCACCCGGAGACCATCGCGGATGGGCTGCGGTCGCCGAGGCCGGGGGAACTCACCTTTCCCGTGCTGCAGAAACTGGTGGAGCGGGTGCTGCTGGTGAGCGACGACGAAATTCGGGCGGCCGTGAAGTTTCTGCTGCTGCGTCTGAAGATCCTGGTGGAACCGAGCGGCGCGGTCCCCGTGGCGGCGGTGCTGTTCGGAAAGCTGCCGAAGGACGTGCGCTCGGTGGGCGTGGTGCTGTCCGGCGGCAACGTCGATTTCGAAGATTTGGCGAAGTATTGAGGGGGCATTTCACCATCGGGCTCGGGTTCGCGCCTGCCGGGGGTCCGGTGCGGCTTCGCCTGGAGCATCGGAGATGGGTGGAGCGGGGACGGCGACGGGCGCTGAAGGAACAAAGCCAATTCGGGGGTAAGTGGGTTCGGATGCTGTGGGTTGCGGGGATGGTGCGGGGTCTGGTTTGAGTTCTGGACCAGGGGCGGGTTCGGGCGACGGCGGGGCGACGGGAGTCGTGGGGTTCGCATTGGCAGACGACTCAAAACGATCGTCTGCCCCACTGGCGGACTGGAGGAGGGCAAGTTCCCGGGAGGCGTCTTTGTAAGAACGCTCGAGGTCTTTGATGTGGCGCTCGAGACGCGTGAAGACGCGGTCGGTGTAGAAGTAGATTTTGCCGAGGGGGCAGTCTTTGGGCATATGGGAGTAATCCTGGAAGCGGTACTCCCAAAGCTGGGCGTCGGCGCGGGTGAGACGGCGCATGTGCCAGTCACAGCGGATCAAGATGTCGACATAGAAGCGCTCCTGGGGAGTGACTGGGGAATGAGCCGCGAGATATTCGTTAGTGAGAGTTTCGAGGTCGGCGGGGTTCTCGCCGCGGATGATGGCGGACTGCGCATCAATGCCGGATTTCAGGGCATTCATGCGGACGGCGGCCTTGCCCTCGACGGAGCGGGGACCGGTGCTTTTTTGAGCGTTGAGGCGGTTGGCCTGGATCTGACGAATGGTTGACATAGGGATTCCTCCGGGGAGAAGCGGAAACGGGTGGCTTGGCAGTCCCTCACTCGCCGCCTGAAAGGCGGCGGCAGCCAAAATTGGCTGCCCCACAACTCCTGAGGCGAAGGTAACAGGCGGGTGGGGGGCACGAGGCTGAGGCTGGCAGAAGGTGGTTTAGAATCAGCGCGAAAAAAATCTGAAAATTGAAAAATTGGGGGGAGGATGTCCGCTTTTTAGTTGAAACCGCGACTCGCCTTTTCTCTCATGATGCCACCGTGGCGTACTTTAAGGGCATTGCCTTGACCAGCGCCAGTTCCAACTCTTTGACCAGGATGGG